>Ga0308157_10000612_pt1 | contig 107047 bp, 86 predicted proteins | sample PhyBR1_FD_201035 | JGI IMG/M metagenome (GOLD analysis project Ga0308157, IMG submission 201035) | Phyllosphere microbial communities from UC Gill Tract Community Farm, Albany, California, United States - DLSLB.R1 | ecosystem: Host-associated > Plants > Phyllosphere > Unclassified | place...
CTGAAAAGTCCTATGCTTATTCCCTCTGCTTCTTTTATTCCATTGACATATAAAATCATTTTCCCATCAGAGAGCAGCGAAGTTCTGACATTAAAAACGGGCTCTAGCTTCTTCTGAGATGCAATTATAGTTGTTCTTCCCTTTTGGTTAATCCCAAACTGAAGCTTCCCATCCTTTATAAAAACAAAGTAACCATTGGTTTTATTTCCATAGGACAACAAGACACCCTCAGGTAGCTTGTTGTCTTTCCTTCTTACGGTTGCCGAAAAGTGGATTTCTTGACCAGATAAATCAGGAATTTGGTTTGGAGGGATTATTCCACCGTTCGTCGTTGCTGATGAGAAAACAGTCATATTATTCCCCAATATTATACGTTCTGCTAAAGATCCCGTTACATTTGAAAGATCCAGGTACCCAAATTTTCTTTCAAATTCGTCAAGAAAAGCCTTTTGATGGATGGTACCAGAAATCAACAAACTATGGAACAACCATTTGTCTTGCTCATTTTCTGGCTGCTGCACCGCCTCGAAAATTGCTTTTCCGATTTGTGGGCTGGGACTTGAGTCCGCCATTGCCAACATCGCTGCCAGACGTACACGTAAATCCTGATCTTGGAGTACTCCGGAAGAAATCAATTGCCCGATGATTTCAGGATTTTTGGGCAACACCTGAATAGCAGCCTTTCTAACTCCGGGAGCCGGATGATTGAGCGCTTCCAATACAGATGCTGTGCTAGCTCTGTCCTCTCCTGACAACAGGCCCAAACCATGTAGCGTCCAAATAGCATGGATAGCAGCCCCATTGACATTGACTTGGTCAACAGACTTGTTGCTAATGAGTTTGTACAGGCGCTTTGCTACAGATTTATCCTTGGCCTCAACCAAAAGACGTTGTGCGGTGAGGCGCCAGAACATGTTATCGCTCTCCAATACCTCGACCAGATCATTAACTTTCTTAGGGTTAAGTTTATATTTTTTCTGCTTATCCGCTCCTTCGTACACAAGCCGATAAATTCTTCCTTTTTTATTGTCTCTCAGCGAATCTATATATGCGTTGCCTTCACCATTTTCAAAACCATCCGGAGTGGGGTTGTGCTGGATAATGAAATTATACCAATCCAAAAACCATAATGCTCCATCTGGTCCAACTTTCGCTTCCACCGGACCGAACCAGTTGTCAGAACTAGCTACGAGGTTCCATCCATCGCCCTTTTCTTTAAAACCGGATCCGGAAGGCTCCAGTATGTGACGATGGATCAATCGACCAGTGGGTTCCGCAATAAATGCAATTCGGTTCCAATATTCTTTTGGAAATGCACGTGCTGTATACAGGTTATGTCCGGTTGCTGCAGTGAATCCACCAAAGACATCTACTTGACGAAGCTCCTTGGTTAGTTCATGTATTTTATAATGTGCATCTATTTTTTCGATTCCTCTCTCCTTTAAATTTGCTTTTTGATAGTATCGTTCAGGAATGGCCAGGATATTACTATGCTCATTGTTTGCCGTAGAAATAAAAATATCAGCATCTTCCGAAAAACCTAAACCCCAGGTATTGTTCGTGGTACTTCCCAGGAATTCGAAGTTTCCAAACTGAGGATCAAAATTATATGCTCCGGAACCAAACTTGAGATTTTTACCGGCTATGCTCCCTTCAAATCCCGAATAGCCCACCGTTCCCCAGATTTTGTTGTCAATACCGTACTTCAGGTTAGAAGGTCCGGCATGCGTATCAAAAGTACCCCAGCCATCCATCAATATTTCCCTTACGTCTGCTTTATCATCTCCGTCGATATCTTTTAGAAAGAGAAAATGTGGTGCCTGAGCAACAATAACTCCCCCATTTGAAAAAACCAGAGAGGTTGGAAGATTAAGCCCCTCGGCAAAGACTGTGAACTTATCTGCCCTACCGTCATTGTCCGTGTCTTCACATATTGTTATTCTATCCCCACCTTTTTCTTTATCTTTTTTAACAGTATTGGGGTAATCAACGGTTTCTATAATCCAGAGTCTTCCCCTTTCATCCCAGTCCATTGAAATGGGCTTCTTAATTTCGGGTTCACTCGCAAAAAGCTCCAACCGAAAACCTACCGGCACCTGTACTAAAGTCTGTGATTCTTCCGGACTTAGTGGATACTGATATCGAGGTGGGGGGTCCCGACGCTCGTAGTTGGGCATACGCGCTTCTTCATATTTAGGTCTTGCGATCACATACTGCTTCATTCGCTCCACTGCCTTTTCCCCAACAGCCCACAAGATCCCGTTTTTTACCAATTTCAGGAATCCCTGATTTCTGAATGTACGCTCATCATGTCCAAATGCAGTATAAAACACCCTACCCTTACCATATTTTTTCACCCATGTATAGGGCTCCTTGTGGGTGCTATCCACCCGCTCCATCAGGACGTCTATATCATCCGCTAGGTGATCATGTACATAGGTTTCATCCCATTCCGTTATGAATGGAGAAAGACCATGCATGGCCGGATGTTCAGGTTTGATGATTTCAGCACCAAAAGAACCGCCTTCATGACTTTTGAATTGACCTCCGATAAGCGATACCACTTCATCGGAATTACGAAAGCAAAAAGATGCTGAATGAATGGGGATAAATCCCTTCCCGGAGGCGACATAATCCAACAAAGCCTTGGCTTGCGATTCACTGATTGTGTCGTGGTTCGCATAGAGAATCAATCCGTCAAATAAGTGAAGGTCCGCACGCTTTAGATCCTCCGGATCATTTGAATAAGTGATATTGATTCCTTCTTCAAAGTATTCCTTAGACAAGATGTCTGCCAACAATTCCGAGTCATGGTGTTTGCTATCATGCCCTAAGAAGAATAGCTCCAGCCTTCTGGGCTTATTATCCCCATTGCATCCCCAGGTAGACAGGGCGACAAAAAATATCAGCAACAATTTAAATATCCTACTCATCTTTTGTTTATAAATGTTTTCTAAAAATAATGCTAAAAAGCTATTGATTTTCCCATGTGAAAGATGGCAAATAAATTATCTCGCCACCCTTTAGGGCTGATTCGTGCGCCAAAATACCGACGCAGGTCATGTTAGCAGATTGTCTGGCATTTGGAAAAGGCGTCCTTCCGTTTTTCAGTGCGTCTATAAATTCATGCACTAGATGTGGGTGTGAACCTCCATGCCCGCCCCCCTGATTGAAAGAAAGGTGCTGATTTTCCTGTTCATCATAAACTCCCGCCTGCGTAAAATGTTGAATCGCTTCCGGAAGTAGATGTGCATAATCAGGACAGTCAACTTCCTGTGGAATTTCTGGCTCCGGTTTTTTGGCCACATGTAAAACCAAGGGCTTCCCCTCAATTAATGGCCATTCTATCGCCTTTTTGGAACCATAGACTTCAAAGCTTTCCCTATACTGACGTGCAGTATCAAATAAAGAACGATAAACATGGGCGCTTAGGTCAGAATTCCTGAACTTGATATGGGCTGTTTCTACGGCAAATGATGAATTATAACGTTCAATTAACTCGTTTCTTATCGTTCCTGAACCAAAGCAGGAAACATATTCTGCCTCGCTTTTTGTCAACCCAAGGACTGGGCCTACACAATGTGTAGCGTAGTGCATCGGCGGTAGCCCCGGCCAATAGTTTGGCCAACCATCCATATCTTGCTGATGGCTTGCTTTGAGAAACTGTATCTTCCCTAAATCACCCTTTTCATACAATTCCTTCATAAAAAGAAATTCGCGGGCATATACTACCGTCTCCATCATCATATAAGTAAGTCCGGTCTCTTCAACGGCTTCTACTATTTGCCTGCATTCATCCACTGTTGTTGCCATCGGAACTGTACAAGCAACATGTTTCCCGGCTCTGAGTGCTTTTATCGATTGTTCAGCATGATTCGGAATCGGCGTATTGATATGTACCGCATCTATCAACTCGTCTTTTAACATCTCCTCATAATCTGTATATCGAACTTCTACTCCGAAGGCATTAGCAATCTCATTTAGCTTTTCTTCATTTCGTTGACAGATTGCATACATGTTCGCATCGGGATGCTGTTGATATATAGGAATAAACTCTGCTCCAAAGCCTAATCCAACTACAGCTACGTTAATTTTTTCTTTCCTATTCATAACTTTATCGATTTTGTCGTCCTATGTTGTTTGCGGTCCAATTCTTCAGGAATGAATATCCATCGCGGGCAAAGGTATCCTGATCCGCTGCCAGCTTCCGCCAGATGCATACCGCTCCTGCAAGTTCTTTATTTCCAGGAGCAAAGCTTTCAATTGATATAGCCCCTTTGTAATCTATCGACTCAAGGGCCTGATAATATTCGGACCAACTGGCATTGCCGGTCCCCGGTGTACCTCGGTAATTCTCGGAGACCTGAACATGTAAAAGCTTATCTTCCGCCTTACGGATCGCCTGGCCAGGGTCACTTTCCTCAATATTCATGTGAAACATATCGAGGCAGATCTTTGCTGCAGGATGATTGATCTGCTCAATCATACGCAGAACATCATCTACGTTATTAACCAAGTCTGATTCAAATCGGTTAAGAGGTTCCAAAGCTATTTCCAGACCTTTTGAAGAAGCTATTTCACAAACTGATCTCAAATTTTCCACTGCACGGCCCCATTCTATTTCTCGCTGCTCATTGGATACCATCCTTGCTTTTCCAACAGCCGAATACATAGGTCCTGCAAAAAATTTAGCCCCCAGTTCCACCGATAGATTTAGGCATTCCTCAATGTAGGTGAGTGAGTCTCTTTGTAGCTTAGGCTCATCGCTTGTTAAATCTCTGTTACTTCCAAAAGCACCACAAATAATAGCGCTTAAACCGTTTCGTTTCAGTTCTTCATAAACCACCTTGCCATTAATCAGCTTGGGATCTTCTACAGCGATCTCAACAACATCATATCCTAATGATGCAATCTTTTTAAATAAAGTCGCCGCCTGCTCCGTGTTGAATGGTGAAGTCCAAAGCCAGGTGCTTACTCCCAATTTTACATTTAATGCCATATTATTTTTAATAAGTTTATTTGCCTTTTCAATGCCAGATGGCATGAATCTATGAGATTGTTCATCCCACCCTGCTCTTAATTGATTATAAGGAAATCCTCAAACCCTAAATTAAGACAAGGAATGTTTTTAGTATACCTATGAATAATCCAAAACTGACTGTATTTTGTCAAAATTAATCTATATGTAAACGATCACCGGAGAAGAATTGAGTGTTTTGTTAGAATAATACTTGGTAATTGCGCTTAGAACGCTTAATTTTAAATAACCATTACCTACTAAAATTTAAAAGTTAGGGATTTAGACCTGTTATGGATATAAACTTCAAGAAAGCAGCGGTTCAGAAAACCAGGATTCCTGCATCCCGCATATTTGCCATCAGGAAGCTTAGTGAAAACCACTTTGACCCCACCTGGCATGCACATTCCGAATACCAGTTGTTCTTGGTCGTTGAGGGTTCCGGGACAAAGTTCATCGGTAACACGATGAAATCGTTTGGCAAAGGCGATCTTACCTTTATAGGTCCCAATATTCCACACCTTTGGCGCAGTGAAGATTATTATTTTGACCTCCAGTCAAATAAAAGTAGCATAGGTTTGGTTATTTATCTCAATGGCTCCGCTTTGGAAAAGTTTATCGAGAAGGACGAATTCAACCAGCTAAAAATATTGTTAGCAAAAGTAAGGCATGGCATGGAGATTCATGGGACAACTGCTGCAGAAACAATCGAATTAATGCACGGCCTACTACATTTGCACGGGATGGAGAGTGTAATTCAGCTATTGAAGATCTTGGATGTTCTTGCCAACAGTAATGAGTACAGCTTGCTCCATTACGGGGAGATCGTGGATGAGCCCAAGGAAGTCGAAACCAACCGAATCAACATCGTTTACAATTATGCCTTTACTCATTTCAGGAAAAAAATCACGCTTGATGAAATATCTGCATTGTTGAGCATGGCATCTACATCTTTTAGCCGTTATTTCACAGCAAAAACCAGTAAGACTTTTTCCTATTTCATTACAGAGCTCCGAATAAGCCACGCCTGCAAACTACTCTCTAACGCTGAAAACATGAGTGTAGCACAGATATGCTATGACTCCGGATTCAATACATTGTCCAACTTTAATAAACAGTTCAAAGCATTTGTTGGTCTGACCCCAAAAGAATACAGACAAAAATTCCTGACTCTTTAATTTTTAGTCATCCATGTATGATGAGGTTGTCCGCTGCAATATAGTTCTTGATAGAATAGATCGTGTGACCTTTAGTTCCCAAGAATTAAAACAACGATATATTGCAGAGGTAAAATTCATTCGAGCATTACTTTACTTTCATTTAGAACGGAAGTCCGCGGATATTTCTCTGGCAATAGAAGAAATTACAACCAAAGATCAAGCTTATCCAAAAAATTTCTCAGGGTCAAATCCATGTGCTGTCAGGACGTCTGCCGGAACCCCATTCCAAACTCCAGGCCTATTTCCTTGATAACCGATATCCTTAACGCCTATTTCGCTTGTAAAGAATCCTGTCGAGGTTAAATCTCGCATCATTGAAAAAAACACAACACCATACGTCATTTCCGGTTTGGTCTTCTGTGGGTAGGCGATTTCATCAACCATAGCGATCTGTTGCAGTTTCTTACATTTCACAAATACATTTCCATAGTTCTTCTGACATTGTACGTCCAACCATTTCAAACCACCCCTCAACGGCGTTTGATAACTCGGAATATCTTTAGCCATAAATTCTATAAACGCCGGAACACCAGCCTCTGATGCACTTCCTGAGACATCATCTCTTGGAATTATAATATCGGACAAAACGGTTATGGTCGCCATTTCATGTTCTGTAAAAAACGTCTCCGCCTCTAAAGCCTTTGTTCTTTTATACTCAAATTCCTGAACGCCAGGCAACTTATCGGTAGCTTCTTCTACTGCTGTTTTTGTTGATTGACCTTTTTCTTCTTTACAAGCAGTGGCCATAGCACCAGAGCCTACCGCAATTATTCCTAACGCCTTTAATGAATCTCTCCTATTCATGTTATATGAGTTATGCTAATTTTTTATTTTGTTCTAAAATATATTCTGCAGTTCGCATCGACAAAGCAAGAATAGTCCATGTTAAGTTCTTATCTCCTTGCTGTACAAAAGGACCTGCATCCACCACATACACATTTTGACAATCATGCGCCTGTCCCCATTTATTTAAAACTGAAGTTTTTGGATTATCCCCCATACGGGTCGTTCCACCCTCATGGATTATTTTCCCTGGAGCTTCCAATCCGTACAATGTCTCCGGACCTGGGATTTGCGAGGTGATAATTGCGCCCATTTCATGCATGATGGACTGAAATGTTTCTTGCATGTGTTTGGCTTGCTGAATTTCTTCATCTGCCCATTTATAGTTAAAACGTAGTACAGGAATACCAAATTTATCTACACGCAAAGGGTCGATCTCACAATAGTTTTCCTTACGCGCTAATGCTGTACCGCGACCGGCCATTCCAACATTAGCCCCATAAAACCTGCGATAATCATCCTTTAATCCTGCACCATAACCTCCTGCGTCTTTCTTTTCTCCATTTCTTCCTGGTACCATTCCGTTTACGCTAGGAACAAAATTTAAAAATCCGTAAGAAGGCATGTGTAGACCGCCTCCATACTCAATGTGATACCCCCTTGGAAAATTTAATTTTTTATGATCGCCCCACCAAGGAGAATAAATATGAACACTTCCTGCTCCATCTTCATTGTACCTTTTCCGATCCAATAATTGTGGAAGAAATCCTCCCAAACTTGCTCCTGTAGAGTCATGTAAATATTTTCCTACCAGACCGCTACTGTTTCCAATACCACCTGGATGGGCCTTTGACTTTGAATTCAATAATAATCTCGCACTCTCACATGCACTGGCACCCAAAATTACTTTTTTACCCTTTACCGAATACTCCTGCAGGTCCACGGTATTTACATAAGAAACACCGATAGCCAACCCCTCATCATTGGTCAACACCTCGCGAACCATCGCATTATCAATAACCTTAAGATTGCCGGTTTTCATCGCGGGCATTACCAAACAAGAAGAAGATGAGAAATCACCATATACCTTACACGATCTTCCGCATTGACCACAATAAAAACAAGTCCCTCTTCCTTTAATCTCAGGAGAAGACTCCGTTAATACAGCACCTCTGCCTGGAATTACAGGAACACCAGCTTTTCTTGCTCCTTTGGTTATATATAATTCATTTAAGCGAGGTTTAGGCGGTTTCATAAAGATTCCGTCAGGTTCATTATGAATCCCCTCAACCGTCCCATATACTCCAATCATGCGATCTACACGATCATAAAATGGCCTCACCTCTTCATAAGAAATTGGCCATGCTTCTGTTACACCATCTGTTGGCTTGAAATCGTCCGGTCCCATACGTAATGAAATACGCCCCCAGTGGTTGGTTCTCCCGCCTAACATACGCGCCCGGAACCATTCGAATTCTGTTCCTTCCACTTTACTATATGGTTCACCATCCAATTGCCATCCACCATAAGCTGCATCGAAATCTCCGAAAGGCCTAGTTACTCCTGCTCCCCGTCTTGGTGACTCCCAAGGCCAGCGTAATTGCAACGCATCTTTTGCCGGATCAAAAAAGGGGCCTGCCTCAAGCATCAAAACTTTAAGACCAGCATTTGCTAATATATAGCCTGCCATCCCACCTCCTGCACCGGATCCCACAACGATAGCATCAAAAACTTCAGTGTTTTCTTTTATTTCAAACACGCTCATAAATTTTATAATGTATAGATTTATATTGCAATCACAAGTATAAGAAAAGATTAGCAAATATAAATTGTATTTCCAAAAACCTTTTAGTTCCCTTCAACTAACAATTAACCGATATTTTTATGAAACGAGCGTAAAGATAGAACAGGGATTTTAACTCATATTTCAGGTTATTAATCCCTCGAGGCCTAATAATAAAAAGCCGAACCAAAGATTTTGGTTCGGCTGTTTTTAAGAATAGGTTTTTCCTCTTGTGTCTGTTGTCTACTTCAAATTGTCCCTTTAAACTAAAACGCATTTTTCCACATCATACTTTCCACAGGACGGATCGTCTTATTGTTATACTTGGCATTTCCTTTACTATTGTATAAGGTTTCGATATCACCTTCTACAACAAAATAAATTAATTGCCCAATCGGCATTCCGGCATATACTCGAACGGGTTGGGCAACTGAGATTTCCAATGTCCAGGTATTACAGAATCCTACATCTCCTTTTCCTGCAGTAGCATGGATATCAATCCCTAAGCGTCCTGTGCTGGACTTTCCTTCCAAAAAAGGAACATGGCCATGACTTTCCGTATATTCTAAAGTAACTCCCAGGTATAGCATTCCTGGTTGTAAAATGTACCCTTCCGAAGGTATTTCAAAATGGGCTATTTCATTGTGTTTTTTTGCGTCAAGGATATCATCCTTATAAGTGGCCAGGTACTTTCCTAAATGCACATCGTAGGAATTTGTTCCCAAACATTTTCTATCGAAAGGTTCAATAACAATCATTCCTCTTTCGATTTCCTCTAAAATTCTCTTATCTGATAATATCATATACTGAAGCTAAACTGCTGTTGATTAGCAGGATTCAAAAATACATTATTCAGGCAAACCAAGCAAGGGATATAAAAAGGAAATATTTTAAGTCTTAAGGCCTAAATTCCTTTAATTACATCTTACGACCTACAGTATAAAACAAAGTGTTTTATTTTTGAAACAACCTACCTCAGGCATATCTAATAGATTTCTACTGTACTCATGAGCAAAACTAAAGGAGTATACATAGCCATGTTGAATACAACATTAAGACAAAATCCAAAAAGCCACACTGAAACGATACCCCGAAAGCCATTTTCAATACTGTTCTGCGGCATGTATGGATTTGGTAAATTGGCTATTTGCCTTTTGTTTTGTTTTTTCCTGCATCCCTAGCTCCTATTGCGGCAATCACGCGGTTTTTCAGAAATTGTTTTTAACTTATGAATTTGGGTAAGAAGACTTTGTTGGATTGAGGATTATTTTTCAAAGTAGAGCGATAGTAATGATAAAATATCCGTAAAGCAAAAGCATAGCTAAATAATCATGTCTATTGAGTATTCATAAAAGATCCCTTTTCTATCAACTTCAAATATCTAAGCAAGAGATTCAAAATCATAATTTTCGCTTATTCCAAAGTTTTTTTATATTGCACCCTCAGTTAAATAAAGAACCTATCTTATTCCATAATGCCCAGCTTTAGCCTATACAGCTTAGATGAATTATTCAACTTAGTGAAGCAATCCGATGAGTCTGCTTTTACTGAGCTATATGAGAGAACTTGGAAGAAATTATTTTTAATTGCCAAGCAAAAGCTAAAAGATGAATCTTATGCCAAGGAATTGGTTCAGGACATTTATATCGATTTATGGAATAAAAGAGAAGAAAGGGAAATTCAGAATACAGAAGCTTATTTAGCTCAAATGCTAAGGTTTAAGGTAATCGATCACTATCGTAAAAAGAAAATTCATGTGGAGGAATTGGAGAAAATACAAGATATCCTGCAAGAATCAGTTGAGGCAGACAGCCCGATTTTGCAACATGAGCTGGAAAGTATCCTTCATATCTGGATCGACCAGCTTCCTGCTAAAAGAAAGAAAATTTTTGAACTCTACTATCTGGACAGTAAATCCACCAAAGAGATTGGTAATCAGTTAAAACTATCTACAAAAACTGTCCAAAACCAACTTCTTATCAGTAAACATTCGCTGAAAGTAGTCCTTCAAAAAATCTTTTTCCTTTTTTTTATATTTTTTTTGGGACATACCTCCATCAGATACGACTATATAGGTAACCAAGTAGGTAAACCTAATTATGTCAGCAAGAAAAAAAGGGATTCAAAAGCTTTTATGGATACTTTTCAATCGGTACGTAAATAATCAGTCGAGTGAAAAGGAGAAGGATTTAGTTAATAAGATCTATGACTCCTTAGGGGAAAAAGAAGAAATTGACGACCACCACCTTGATAAAATCAATAAAGAACTCAAAGCCTCTATCGACAAAAGCCTTTTCCACTCAAACACCAGATCAATAGCTTTCAATTGGAAATATGGCGTAGCTGCGTGTTTTTTAATTTCCTTAGGGATATCGATGTATCTTGCTCAGTTCGGAAATTTTAATTCAAATGGATTTCATCCTGTCAATACCTCCACACCGAACACTGAACTAACACCCACATTATCTATTAATAATCAACAACGTTATGTAATAAAAGAGCAAATTCCCAAAGGGAGTACCTTCAAAATGATAGAGCAAGACAGAGTTCTAGATCTCTCCAATTTACCTGAAGAATCCGGTATTCGGAAAATAAGTGTAGAAAACCCAAGTAAAACTCCTATTTCACTTCTATTAATGGATGGGTCGCAAGTATGGCTTAACTATAAATCAAAATTGGATTTTGATTTTGATGAAAAAGCGAATATACGATTTGCCCAGGTTGAAGGTGAGGTCTTTTTGCATGTTAAGAAATTCAAAAAAAAGGATGAAAATATTCCTTTTATTGTAAAGACAAATCTGCAAACCATTGAGGTATTGGGCACACAATTCAATATTAACACCTCCATGGGGGGAGAGGAGAGTGTCGAACTTCTGGAAGGAAGTATAAGCCTTACACACAATAAATCTTCGACGAAAGTTTTGATGACGCCAGGCCAAAAAGCATTTCTTAATAATCGGCAATCACAAATCCTCGTATTAAAATCCACCAATGAGGAAAAAGCAAAAGCCTGGCGTCGAGGGCTGTTTTATTTTGAAAACGAATCCATGAAAATTGTTGGAAAAGAACTTTCTAATTGGTACCAAAAGTCTATTATCATAGATCCTAAATTAGACGAAATAGCCATTACAGGAATGATTAAAAGATACGATGATATCAACAAAGTTCTTGAATTGATCGAATTAACAAACAACATAAAATTTAGGTATTCAAACGATAACATATATATAAGCCGCAAAAACTAAATGAATAACCAAACTTAATCTAGAAAACTTTAATAAACTAACACTATTTAAAAATTATGGTACTCAACCCTTTTGTAAAAAAACCTAATGTCTATTTTCTCAGACAGGGTTTATTTTATTTGATAGGATTACTATTTTGCTTCCAAATGGCTTTGGGAGACACCGTAGATCCTCAAAAACAGATCAGTGTAAACTTCGAAAACACACCCTTAAAACAAGTATTTAAAGAACTAAATACAGAAGCGGGAATTCAGTTTATCTATACAAACAAGGATTTGGATGAAAGCAAAAAGATAACCTTAAAGCTTGAAAACGCATCGGTGCTGACCGTTTTAAACCGAATCTTCACTAGCATCCATGTTCCTTATGAAATAAAGGATAACACCATCATTATTAAAAAGGAGATTCGAACTCATCAGCAACACCGGGTAATAAGAGGTCAGGTATTAAACGAACGCAATAACTCAATTGCTAATTCTACAATTCAGACTAGTAACTCCAGTAAGACCACTGCAACTAACCAGACAGGGAACTTCGAAATTGAGGTCCAGCCTCAGGATGGTTTTATCACAGTATCTTCAATAGGTTATGTAACCAGACAAATCGAGATTAAATCTGCAAATGATTACCGCATTGTCTTGAAAGATAGTACAGATGCCTTGGATGAGGTGGTGGTTGTCGGTTTCGGAACACAGCGAAAGGCCTCGGTTGTAGGAGCAATCTCAACTATTGAACCTAAACGTCTTCAAAATGGGACTTCCAGGTCGATGAGCAATAATTTAGCAGGACAACTAGCGGGTGTAATTGCTGTTCAACGTTCGGGAGAGCCTGGTTATGACAATTCAAACTTCTGGATTCGTGGAATCAGTACTTTCGGTGGAAACAGAAATCCGCTAATCTTGGTCGATGGCGTGGAACGGTCATTGGACAATATGGATCCCGAAGAAATCGAATCTTTCTCCATATTAAAGGATGCGGCAGCCAGCGCCGTGTATGGTGTTCGCGGAGCGAATGGAGTTATTCTGATTAATACTAAAAGAGGGAAAGTAGGAAAACCAAGTGTGACCGCGAGATTTGAACAAGGATCCACCTCACCTATTCAATTACCTGAATTCATCGGCGCCGCAGACTACCTAGAGGTCATGAACAGCATACGGGAAGAACGTGGCGAGAGCCCATTATATTCGCAAGAAAGAATTGATAACATTCGAAATGGTTCGGATCCGGACCTGTATCCAGATGTCAATTGGCTGGATGAGGTGTTAAAAGACCAGGCATCCAACACCAGAGCAAATCTAAGTGTGAATGGAGGGTCTGAAATTTTACGATATTCCTTAGTTACTTCGCTATATCGTGAAGGCGGAATTATTGAAAGGGATGAGAACCAAGCTTGGGATTCCTCGTCTAAATTAAACAGGTATAATGTTCGATCCAATGTTGATATCAATGTGAGCCCAACGACACTTTTTAGGTTGAATATTGGCGGATATCTACAAGATAGAAACCGTGCGCCACAAAGTGTTGATGAATTATTCCAGCAAGCATTTACTATTCCTCCTTATGTCCATCCAACAATTTACTCCTCAGGAGAAATTCCGAGAACGCCAGAACGTACTAACCCATGGGCCCTGGCCACTCAACGAGGATATGAGCGATTAAGTGCTAGTAAGATCGAATCTCTATTCTCCTTGGAACAAGACCTTAAGTTCTTTCTTCCTGGTTTAAAAGCAAGGGGTTTATTTTCTTTTGACCGTTATTCGGCCAACTCAGTGGTAAGAAGTAAAGATCCGGACTATTATAATCCAGCCATTGGACGCGATGAGGATGGGAATCTCCAATTGGTGATTGACAAATATGGCCAGGATTTTCTGGGATACTCCAACGGATCTGAATGGGGAGATAAAAGTATTTATCTAGAAGGAGCTCTTAACTATAGTCAATTCTTCGGCAACCACAATGTGGAAGGGATGCTATTATATAACCAGCGGAATTACGATAGGGGTGATCTACTCCCTTATAGAAACCAAGGCATTGCGGCAAGGTTTTCTTATAATTACAGCAATAGATATATTGCAGAGTTCAATTTTGGATACAATGGGTCTGAAAACTTTGCTCCTGGTAAACGTTACGGATTTTTCCCATCTTTTGCTCTAGGGTGGTACATTTCGGAAGAGAATTTTATGAAAGACTATAAAGATACCTTCACGAAGCTAAAACTGAGAGGATCTTATGGTCTGGTGGGGAATGATCAATTAGATGGTAGAAGGTTTGCCTACATCACAACCATCAATGAAACAACCGGATATAAATGGGGATTAAACAATGATTTCAGTCGGTCGGGGAGATTTGAAGGTGATCAGGGTAATCTGAACCTTACCTGGGAAACAGTAGAAAAAACAAACCTGGGATTTGAACTAGGATTATGGAACGCCCTGGATTTCCAATTCGACCTCTTTCAAGAAAACAGGAAAAACATCTTTATGCAGCGTAGATCCATTCCGGGATCAAGTGGGTTCACAAACGCTCCTTGGGCAAATTACGGAGCCGTTAACAACAAGGGAGTAGATATGTCTCTTGAGTTTAATAAGGACCTCTCAGAAAATTTCTTCCTTTCCTTGCGCGGGACATTTACCTATGCTAAAAATAAAATTATTGAGCAAGATGAACCATCAGCAATCATTGGTACATCTAGGTCATCTACAGGAAAACCTGTAGGCCAACAATTCGGGTTGCTTTCCGATGGCTTATTTACCGACAATGATTTTCAGGATGTAGCCAGTGGGGTATTAAAGGAAGATGTACCAAGACATTCTTTTGGGCCAGTACGTCCTGGCGACATTAAATATCAAGACATAAATAGTGATGGCGTCATCGATGCATTAGATGCAACGGCAATCGGTGGAACGGAAGATCCACAAATCGTATTTGGCTTTGGAACTAACATGCGATACAAATCTTTAGACTTTGGATTTTTCTTTCAAGGTTTAAGCAATAGCTACCGTATTATCGGCGGTTCAAATTTTATTCCTGGAAGTGCCAATGGATCAATGGGAAATATTTATAGCAATGTAACTGACAGATGGACCGTAGAGAATCCGAATCAGAATGTGTTTTACCCAAGGTTATCTGATTATCAAAGTTCCAATAACAACATGGCTTCTGATTGGTGGTTGAAAGATATGAGCTTTATTCGATTAAGAAATGTAGAGGTGGGCTACACGCTACCTTCTTCGTGGATAGATCCGGTTGCTTTGAAAAATGTACGTATATTCCTTAGAGGAAATAATCTACTTACCCTTTCGGATTTTAAACTTTGGGATCCTGAATTAGGGGTTAATAATGGTATGAGATACCCGATTATGAAATCTATCTCTGCAGGCCTTGAATTGAATTTCAAATAAACATGACAACAATGAAAACATTATATAATAAACTTCTTTTAGTTTCTTTAATCGGAACTCTTGGATTGAGTTCCTGTTCTAAATTTCTTGATAAAATGCCTGATGATCAGTTGACCTTGGAAATGATATTTGAGGATAAAACCAGGACAGAAGATTGGTTAGCAGGTATTTACAGTAATATCCCAGACCCTTATTGGTCTTATGCCAGGGAAACGGGATGGGATGCCCTGAGCGATGATTTGGCTCCCTCTACTGGATGGGAACAATTTGGTTGGTCCATTGTGAGTAAACAAACTGGTAACTGGAATCCTAGTTCCGGTTGGGATGCAAACTATTGGACGGAACTTCCCAAAAGAATTCGCTCTGCCTATATTTTTCTGGAAAATGTAAAACCAAACGCAGCTCAATTAGTATCAGAAGAAGAGGTTAATCTCATGAAAGCCGAAGCCCGCTTTATGATTGCCTATTACTATTCGCTTTTATTGGAAACTTACGGAGCTATTCCTTTCAACCTGGGATTAACGGATCCAAATGCCACTGAACAAGAACTGATGATAGGACAAACCCCGTTTGATGAGGTAGCAGATTGGATTGATAAGGAATTAATGGAAGTTTCTGCCCTTTTACCTGATAAATATGGTCAGGCTCAAAAATACGGTAGAGCAACCTCTATTATGTGTTTAGCGGTACGTGCAAGATTTCTGCTATTTACTGCAAGTCCTCTGGTTAATGGAAATCCCGCGTATGTCAATTTTGTGAACGATAAAGGTGAAAAAATTTACAATGGAACCTATGATGCCAGCAAGTGGCAAAAAGCTGTAGATGCTTCCAAACTACTTATTGAGCGAGCTGAAAGTGCAGGTCATAAACTTTACTATGAATATAATTCCGACGGAAGTATAGATCCTTTTCTATCCTACTCTAACATGATGTTCAGAAGACCTCAGGATGGTAACAATGAGATTCTTTTTGCCAGAACAGATTGCAATATTTGGGAGTACGACAAACATGCTCAACCCCGTGGTACTGGTGGAAATGGAGGGATGGGAATTACGCAATCATTAGTTGATGCATTTATGATGGAAAATGGTCTACCGATCGATGATCCAAATTCAGGGTATGTTGAAAAAGGCTTCTCCACTGAGAATGAAGTGCGCAATACGAAATGGGCGGAATCAAAAGCTCCTGGTAATGTAACTCTTGAGGGAACCTATAACATGTACACCCATAGAGAACCAAGGTTCTATATATCAGTCCTTTATAACGGCGCTTGGTTCAGAAGAGAAAACAGAACAACGGAATTCTATTCAGGAAGCTGGGATGGCGGACCTACGCATGATGCTCCGCAAAATGGGTATCTAGTACGAAAAAAAGTACATCCAGACCATGACTCGAGAAACGGGACCAACCCATATCGTCCCGGAATTCTATACCGTCTTGGTGAGGCTTATTTAAATTATGCAGAAGCTTTAAATGAGGCCGATCCGAGCAACCCAGATATTTTGAAATATCTTAATATGATCAGAGAACGTGCGGGTATTCCACAGTATGGTTCTGGAACAGGTGCACTTGCTGCCCCAACATCACAACAGGCCATGAGAGAAGCTATCCGACGGGAAAGACGAGTGGAGCTTAATACCGAGGGAATCCGATACCGGGACATTCGCAGATGGAAGATTGGAGAAGAAACCTTGAACGGAAATTTCTATGGAATGAATTTCTCTGGAACAGAAAAAGATGATAACGAGTCAAACCCGATGGCTTTCTTTAAAAGATCTGTTTATCAGAAAAGGGTATTTACAGCTAAAAACTATTGGTTTCCCGTTCCGCAATCGGAAATTGATAAAAACCCCAATTTAAGGCAAAATCCGCTTTGGGATTAGGGTTTTAATAATCTTCCTAGTAAACAATAATGGAAAAGAATAAATAGACCATGCAATGCCCCTAAGAGTTAAGACTTGTTAGGGGCATTTTCACATAGATGATGTTCTTTTTGGAATCAATTATAATTTTGTATCTTAAATCTTTCGAAATTCTAATAGTAAATAGACCAATAATAACAAGAGTTGCAGGATATATACCTTATTAATCAATAACATATGAAAAGTTTTATTTCGCGTCTATTACTTGTTTTTAGTTTTTTTTGCTCCAACTTGGCCCTTGCGAAAAATCAAGACAATATAGGTTATAGTTCTATTATTCTTCATTTAAAAGGAGATTATCCAAAGGTCCTTAATATTGCTTCATTTGCATATGGAAATATATTAGAAACTGATTACCCATTAAAGATTAATAAAATTAATGATTCAACTTATTATGCCTCTTTCTTGAATTTGCAGATGTCTAATTATTATCTCGTTTTAAATAAAGAGTACTTCACCTCGTATATCGAACCAAATCAAAATGACACCCTAGAAGTCACATTCGCTGATGAAAACAATTTTGAAATTGATTACAAGGGCAAATACAAAGACTTATTTTATAATTCCAATAAATTTGTTGAAATAATTAAAAATTACTATTTCATCAATAGTGATATAGACACATGGACCAGAGAAACATTCGATTGTGAAGATGCAGATGATTTGAAAAATTATATTATTGAAAAATCTCAAAAACAAAATAAACATCTAAGAACTATTACTGATAATCCAACAATGATTTCCATTGGAGCAGAAGTTATTGAGGCAAAAGAAATTCGATATGCCTTGCAGAACTCAAGGAGTTTAAGCAAAAACAACACCCATGATACTCATATTGAATTTTATCAAACCATCTTTAAAAATAAAGCTGAACTTGTAGACTATAAATACCCAGGTACAAAACAGGTTTTTCTTCACATAATCAAAGATAGCGTCCTAAATCTGCCAGATATATTGCAAATAGGTCCCTATCAATATGAGAATAGATTAAAAACCATATTTGGTGAGAGTTTAGGACAAGGTGCTCAGAAATTTTATGAGCGCGTAATTGCATTAGCTTATATTCAAAAATTAGATGGAGGCAACACGTTTACTGCAGAACAAAAATTTGATATCCTAAATTTTTTCAACAATAATATATATAAGACCTACTTAATTAATAAAAGTAATTTAAATTCCACAACGCCTATTTCTAATAGTATTCATTACCTCCCTTTTGACAACGAAAACGAAGATGTTCTAGGTGCAATTATTTCTAAATATAAAAATAAAGTTATTTTAATAGATTATTGGGCTACATGGTGCGGACCGTGCATCCAATCGTTTGAAACAATGCAGCCCCTAAAAGAAAAATATAAAGACAATCAAGATATTGTATTTTTATATCTGACAGACGAAAGTTCTGAATATAATAGATGGAAAGATTTTACAGAAAAACTAGCAGGGGAACACTACTATCTCACTAAAAAGCAATTAAAACGCATAAACACGGAACATAATATAAATGCAATTCCACATTATATGCTAATCGATAAAAATGGTGAAATTAAGTTCAATGAAACATTTCCAACTAATTTAAATACAACCATTAATAACTGGATAGATTCGGTTTTATAAAAACAAAGAGGTAATAACTCGTTAGCTATACGACGGTCGTGCAATACATATTTAAGCTCATCATCAAACACAGAACTATTGCTCCTGTAAATTTTTTTTACCAGGTTTCATTAATGCGATTGAAGAAACGTTCTCAACACTGTACTGATTAACCATATCCAAAAAGAATCTTGCATTTTCTAAATTTCTTTTTGGATTACGTTCTTGCCATGCTTGCAAAATTAAATCAAGTTCACCGGACTCAAACCGTATTCGCTCATCCTCAAAGTTAAAATCGACAATCTGTTCTTTCGCTATCCCCCTAATAATTTTTAATTCTTCATTAACCAGCATCGCTTTTGATTTGGTGACGTAAACTGTATTGGGTGGTATTTGGATAATATTGCAAATCTCTTCCTATACTGCCTTGGGAAAAATAAAAGAAATAAGAATACCATATTTGGTAGCGTTACATTTTGCAAGAAATATTCACAACCAACTACTAAATACTAAATACTAAACATTAAATTTGAGTATGGCTCTCGCATATCTCAAAGAATTAGATGCACATAGTCGCGTCGCCCTATGGAAAATTGAAGAATCAGAAGAAGAACTGGTTGCGATGTTGCAACTCGATGCTCAAGAAATGGCCAAGCTTGAAACCCTAGCCAAGGGCAAACGTACCTTACACTGGTTAGCTACTCGGGTATTACTTCGTTACCTGCTGCAGACACCTGATTATATTCATTGTCCCTCCGATGGTAATGGAAAGCCTTATCTACCGGACTTTCCCTTTGAGATTTCCCTTACGCATTCCTATGACTATGCGGGTGTCATGCTGAGTAATGCGGGGGGAGCTTGTGGCATCGATCTGGAAATCGTAAAAGAAAAGGTAGTGCGGATCAAGAATAAATTTCTTAAACCGGAGGAATTAGAATTTATGAAAGATGATGCACATTTTGTAGATCAATTATATGCATGCTGGTGCGCCAAAGAGGCCGTTTATAAACTACAAGGAAACCGAGGTGTATCTTTTTATAATGACATGCTGATTGAGCCCTTTAAATATACCCCACAAGGAGTTATGAAATTAGCCTTGAGAAAAAACGACAAAACCCAAACTTTCAATGTTTTCTATGAAAGATTTAATGAGTATATGTTAGGATATGTCGTAGAATAAGCCTTACTCTAATTGTTCTTCAATTCTTTCTTTCTTCAGCGATAGCCGCTTATTGGCTTTATAAATGCGTACAGCTATTAAAAAGTAGGCTAATAATAAAGGTCCGTAAACCAATCCGATTAACCCAAATAGCGGGATACCGATAATGACACCCACGACAGTGATGATAGGGTGAATATCCCCCAAACGTTTGGCAATAACCAACCGCAACACATTATCTATATTGATAACCAATCCGAATCCCCATACCAACAGTCCTACGCCCTGCCAGGTTTGACCATCGGCTAAAAGAATAATCGCTGCAGGAACAAATATCAACGGTGGTCCGAGCAAAGGAATAAAGGAAAGTATCGCACAAATTACTCCCCAAAACAAAGGGTCCTTGGCCCCAAAGATCAGGAAACCGACAGCAAGAAATGCTCCCTGAATAATGGCAATAATTGTTTGTCCGATGATGTTTGAATAGGTGATGTTCTTTAATTCCTCTGCAAAAACGGAAGCACTCTCATCATCAAAAGGTAAGTAATGCACCAGGCTACGCTCAAAACCCTTATAATTCACAAATAGGAAATACAACAAGAAGTACATGACCGTTATTTCCAGAAAGACATTTGCTGCACCACTCAATGCACTGGTCAGCATTCCAGCCAGAAAGGATGAACTAGCCTCTAATTGCTTGCCAAGCAGATCAGGCTGTCCAAGCTTATCCCCGACAAAATGATTGACCGAATCGATGATCTTCCGCACCCATTGGGGGTTCTGCTGAAGTTCCACGGCTTTCTCAAAAAGCATTTTCCCAATCCCCAGGAACGGCAAGACAATAATGAAAATGGATAAGATAATGATAACAATAGATGAAAGGGGGTTAGGCCAGTTCCACTTTTCGATCAGAAAGATATTAAGGTTTCTAAAGAGGGTATACATGATCATGGTCCCTAAAAAAGCACCAAATATCCCCGATGTAGCATATAGAATAATTCCCCCAAGGATTATAATGATAATCAAGATAATGACATTCCGCTCCTTTTGAGAAAAAACATCGTTGTTGTTCATTTATTTTGGTATTTAATGGAAAGTATAGTTAGTAATAAGGCAATAATATATGACTTCCAACTATAAACGAACGGAGGTGTTTTTTGTTTTTATAAAACGTGTGCTAACTCCCTTATCCATTAAATCTTCACATAATCATCTGCAAACATAACTTCATGCGGGCTTTCTGGCAGATAAAGAATAATCCGCTCTCTTGCACCCAGTTTATCCATATTCAACAAACTAACTATCTTTTTAAATTTTGCCGTTCGAAGATTTCCTTTTTCGTCCGTAAATTGTATTTTGAACATAATCTCGGGTTGCTCATTGACCAGCAGACCAGTTTGATCTGCACTGAGGATATGAGCAATTGCTGGCTTACCCTTAAAGATCAACGTTCTTTCTGCTTTAGACATCTTGTTATTAAAAGTTATGTAGAGAAAATCAACCACAAGGTTAAAGATGATCAAGCCGCAAGTTAATCCTAAAAGGGGACTGCATATCCAGGGATGCCAAAAATGTAAAAACCGCCATCCCGTTCCATCATTTTGAAACCAATAAGAAAAAATAAGACTTAAAAAAGCAAATGTAATCAGACCAAAAAAGGAAATTACCATTAATCGTTTGTTCTCATCCTTTTGATCAACTTCCACCCCCTCCGGCAGAAGAACAGGTTCATTGAGGTTTGGGTCAATACGCATCGCAATAAACTCTCCTTCTTCAAAGCGTTTTTCCTGGGGATTTAAATCCTCAATGCTGAATGGTACATGAACCAATACCCCTTCAAGGTTCTTAAAGCTTATTTCCAGATCTAGGGTTTGTGCTCCTGCCTTCTCCCTTTCAATACTTTTAGACTCAATATGAGCTACAACGGGATGACCTTCTTTTAAGATGGACTGGATATTTTGATGTTCCTTCCAAATTGGTACCATAAACCTTCGGTAGGACCAATAGATAAGAGCAGACCAAGCTAAACAACCTATAATCAAAAGTGCTATTGCTGTATTTGGGGGGCTTTTCCCCATGACCTCTGATCCCGCTCCCCCCAATAAAGGACCATATTCAAAGATCATCGGAAAAATGAATATGAAAAACAAAATGTACCCTACCCAGAATCTTCCTGACTTCATATTAATACCTCCTAAAACGAACTATTTCACCGGCATCATTTCCTTTGACACTGTATCTTTCACGTGGAGTCTCCACACTGGAATTCCATGATTTTGTATTATCCACGAAACCGCTTAAGTAATAAATATGTGTGACAGGTTTTACCTCTTCCATATCTTCCATCTTCTTTTTCATTCCTTTGAACAGCCTGTGGACTGCTCTAAACTTAACCTTATTTAAGGAGAAGAGTTGTCTTTGGAAGCTATAGTTAGAACTAACCTGCATAGCGCGGGGCTCTTTCCACACGCCCTCATCATAACTGTATTCATCAATATTTTTCGGATTGTCGGGATCTTGAATGAGCAGCATTATTCTTCCATCAGCATAAAAATGCATTTTAGAGAATCCATTTAGCACTTTACCCTTAAAACGAGGAAGATCCATCAAAGCTTGTTGGGCCCGCTCTAATGCTAAACTGTCCTCTAAAAAATTTAAACCTTCCTTTTTCTCCGGAGCACGTTTTTTAAAATCAGGTCCGATCCAAGGTCTTGGCAATGCGGGAGTGAATTTCTCTTGATTTTTCTTTACTTCGGCAAGATGGCTGGAATCAGTTTCTTCCTCTTTTTCCTTATACGTATCCTTAAAGCTCTGCTTTATCTGATCACAAGACCAAAACAACAATAGAGATAAACCATAGGCAAACAAGAAGGAAGTTCTTTTCATAAGACAGAGATTATACCAAGTTACCGTGTTTACCAAAAATAAGGAGATATCTCCTAAAACTTAGCTTGGCAAAAGACTCAATGTTATTACAATTAGTTAAAGACTGACTACAAATTGACTACAAATAGGGAATATAGCGTATTTCATTATTAGTTTTCGGTTATAAACAGCTTTTTCCTTTCAAATAGTTGGTTCAGCAATGGGTAGTTAAAAAGAATTTCCGATAGTGTTGAATCTGTTAGGACAGGAGCCCTCATCAGTTACCCCACAAACTTATTAATTGGTTTATTGAAATTAGCTGAAAACATCTTGTACTTACATCTACGCTGGCTGCGAACATTGTGGTTTATGCTAAAAGCAAGGAAAAAATATTTTTTAGCAATAAATTTTTGGAATTCAACATATAAGTAAGAATCAATAATGGCAGGATGATCGAGCCTGTCTTTGGTAAAATTAAAATTTCGGTTTTCTTTTCCCTAAAAACGCTGAAACCCCCTCTTTAAAATCATCGGTACCAAAACTGATTCCAAATTGGTCAACTTCAGCCTGATAGCCATCGACTTCCTTGTCAAGGCTACTACTAACCACTTTAATAGCTGTACAAACTGCGGTCTTAGATCTCGAGTAAATCTTATTGAGGATATTTTGTGCGGTTTCTTCCAATTCATATAGTTCCACCACCTTATTCACCAGGCCCCATTGGTAGGCATCCGCGGCACCTATCATTTCGCCTGTCAGGATCATTTCAAGAGCCTTCCCCCTACCTACCAATTCCGGTAAGCGCTGTGTTCCTCCATATCCAGGAATAAGGCCGAGAGAAACCTCCGGAAGCCCTAATTTTGCCGAACTGGCTGCAATACGCATATGGCAGGCCAATGCTAATTCCAATCCGCCACCAAGCGCAAAACCATTGATGGCTGCAATAACCGGTTTTGTAAATAAGGCAACCCTGTCCATCAGGTCGTGACCAAACATCGAAAGTTCTTTAGCTTCATAAGTGCCCTGATCCACAAACTCCTGGATATCGGCACCTGCAATAAATGCTTTTTGACCAGCTCCTGTCAGGATTACCCCACGCACTAAGTCATCCTTCTTTATTTCCTCAAATACCTTCTTTAACTCACCGATTGTTTCTTTATTCAGGGCATTCATTTTTGACTCCCTGTTTATTGTAACAATTGCTGTTCTATCTTTGATATCTAATTTTATATTTTGGTAACTCATAACTTAGAAATTGATACTTATTGAAACTCTAAATCTATCATTGTTTACATTTGGCAGACCGTTATAGGTAAATCGCTTCACATATTCGACTTTTAGTACATTTAAGATATTATCAATTCCAACAGTACCTTCCCAATAAGGCTGGCTATTGGGCACATACGTTAGGGTTTCACCATCGGTATTGGTGTCAAAATGTACTACCTTATCACTAATATACGGGTTATTTTGATCATTTAGTTTACCATAGAACATCTGAGCGCCCCAGACTTCCCTTAAATTTAACTTCTTAATCAGCGGAATTTTGTTGAATAGGAACCCTCCCATTTGATGATAAAACCCAAACTTTATATATTCATCCGCCACAAATTCCATCGGGTTCATCAAATCAAAATCGATGGTATGACGATCATCTTTCTGTTTGACATTTGGTAGCTCCAACAGCGTATATGGGAGAGTTCCCCAAATCTTTCCAGCCACTAAACGCACATCTGCGAGGCCCAATTGATTTAAGAAAAATCGTTTGGAGGCAGAGGCCGTCAATTTATCATAAGCATAGCTGGTATTCCAGACTCCGTCCAGACTTTTAGTATACATCAGGTTAAAGACCGGGTATTTCTCGATTATCGTTTTGCGGGTCAGGTTTCTATAATAAAACTTCTCAAAAGGTGCCCAACGAAGGTCTACATGAGCTTCATTGATATGGATATCCTGCAAAAGAAGATCAGGATTACCGGAATTGATAAGCCTTAGATCGCCGATAGCTGTCTGATCTCTATGGGTTAAGCCTGTACTAATGCTAAAATGGTTCCCAAACTCAACAACATGTTGAAGTTGATAAGCTCTCGTATCAAACCATTTCGTCGGTCTGTTTTTTCGGATCGATCTGAAGAAACTATCGCCTTTCAGGAAACTGATAGGTTGTCCCGGCTCCATAATATCATTCTGAACAGTTCCTTCGATATAATGAGCAGGAAATGTAACAATAGATTTGCCATTTAGCGTGACTGCAGAACGTAAAAAGTACTTCAACCTTTCGTCATCTGAGCCATAAGCCACATAGCCCTCAAAAAAAGCCTTATCGGTGAGAGCCTGCGTACTTCTTCCGCCAATTCGAAAACGGTTTCCCTCAATATTATTCTGACTATATAAATATTCCAGCGGTCCTAATTCAAATTTTCCTAAACTATGATAACCCTGTGAAATAAGATAGCCTAAAGCCATTAACGTCTTAAAGCTTTTCTTTTCGTTTAACGTCTCAATATTTCTATAGGTATTCTGCTCTGCCTGATTTAATGGAACAGGACGATCCGGTATGGTGATTCCAGCCTGAGGAAGGTATTCTGTAGGGGGACCTGAAAATACATTATCCGGGAACTTGGTTCCAATATGGTAATTATTATTGATAGTCATGCGATCAGCAAAGTGTGACTCCCCGCTTCTCAACCCGAAAGTCAGGAACGTACGGGTGCTATCAATCAACATGATACCATCTTCATTCTTCTGATAATGGAAATTTATCTCCCCTTCTTTTATCCAGTTGATATTTGCGCTCTTATCGATAAGGAGGTTAGCTTTCTTAACCGCATAGGAACCATCCATACTGATTTGTAACTCACCCTTAAATAATAGGTCTGTTGCATTACGAGGTTCAAATTTAAGCTGAATAAAATATCCTTCATCGTTAAAGATGGTGTCGGTGATAAAGTATTTATAGAAGATCTTACCATTATCAGCAATAGGACTCAGAAACTGTTTATTTAAGATATAGACACTTTCGTCATAGACATCGACCTGTTGAAACATATAGTTCAGGAAGCCCTGAATATTGGCATTATTGATATATTTCGGATCAAATTCAGTCTTTCGGTTACTGGTTACGATTTTTTTAAATCGGGAAGGATTATTCTTACCATATACTTTGGAATTGCTTTCCTCCATATATAAGGTAAGCAGATTTTTCCCCGGGAAGCTGGCACTATCGATATTATCGAACAAGAAATTAAGGTCTAGGAGTCCTTTCTTATTTGAAATTTTAGGATCTACAAAACCAAACTTTAGTTTATCATACTGATCGAATTCCAGACTATCTTTTCCGGATAATCTATTTTTATACTTATTACGGATTACCAGATCAATAAGCTCCACCGCTTTATTATTTTTATTGCTGTATTTGCCTTTATGACTAATGGTTACCGTTTCAATTTTATTAGAAACATGCAATAATTCAATAACTACCGGGCTTTCCTTAAAAGGAAGATCTATAGTTACGGTTTTAAAACCTATTGCTTTGATCTGGATTTGTTTAGACTCCTCTTGAACGTTTAAAGAGAAGGTTCCGTTAACATCTGTAGAAGTAGCTTTTTGGGTATTCAGGTCGGTAATAGTTGCACCGGCAACAGCTTGTTTATTTTCTTTATCAATAATCTTTCCGGATATAACGGATTGAGCTAACAAAGGGTTAACTGTTAAGCATAATAGAAAAACGGAAACACATAAAAAATAGAAGAAAGGGACACTTCTCATAATAAAACCTGAACTTTATAAAGATACAATTTGTTGTGAAAGTTCAAATTATTAAACGGAAAAAGAGGTGAAAAAATTGCCAAAATTACTGAATGCGATTTTTTTAAGATGTAGTAACCTTGGTTTCGAGTTGTTTTTATTTCAAATTGTTATTTTATATTATTTCTACTATCCTTTTCCTCAAAACTATCCAACTCTTTATTTACCTCATCTAACAATTGTTTTTCGGTTGGTAAGTACAATTTGTATTGACTGGCTATGATTTGTTTTTGTTCTTCAGGAAGGGTAAATTTTACTACTCCATCATTTTTATTGGCACAAAGTAATATTCCAATAGTTGGGTTTTCGTGTGGAACTTTTTCTATGCGGTCATAATAATTTACATACATCTGTAGTTGCCCGATATCCTGGTGTGTAAGCTTAGTAGTTTTGATTTCAATAATGACAAAGCATTGTAAAATTCGATTGTAAAACACCAAGTCCACAAAAAACTCATCCCCTTCAATGTGTATTCTCTTTTGTCTTGCCATAAAGGAAAATCCGTTCCCTAACTCCAATAAAAATTCTTGCAAGTGTGTGATAATGGCACTTTCCAAATCTCTTTCGTAATAAGATACCTCTCTTTTCAAGCCCAAAAACTCCAAATATATTGGGTCTTTAATGATTTCTTTGGCATCGGATGGCTGTTTTTCGTTTCGGGCAACCGCCAAGACGCTTTCTTTATCATTACTCAACAAAAGACGTTCATATAAGCTGCTGTAAATCTGCCTTTCCAACTGCCTTACCGTCCAATTGTTCTTGATTGTTTCAGCAATAAAAAACTCTCTTTTATCCTGACTGTCAACACTTAGAAGTAACTTGTATTGGCTCCAACTCAATTGTGCATACAGTGTATGCACATTCTCAAATGTGCGATAAAACTGTCTATAAATGTTTATTTGTCTTGTGGAAAAACCACTTCCAAACTCGGGTTGTAGTTGTTCTGAAAGATATTTGATGAGAAACGTTCCATAATCTGCACGTTATTTTCCTTGCTGTTCTTCTTCAAAGATACGTTTACCAATATGCCAATACATCAGCGTTCGCTGATGGTCAACGGCACGTATAGCCTTGTCTTTTGATTGAGCTATTATGGCTTTTATGTCTGTTATAACGGATTGGCTTACTCTTAATGCCATCAATTGGGAATTGAGTGAAGATACTGCTACAATAAACAATATGGTTTGTCAGATTGCCTATACCAATTTTGGAAATAGGCGATGGAAAGCATACTTTAATCCGGATATTCCCATATCAGATGGTCCCTATAAATTTTACGGACTGCCTGGTTTAATTATTCGAATAGTGGACAATAGAGAACATTGGGACTTTCAATTGAAAAGTATAGAAACGTCAACATCAGATAAATATTTTATTGGAACATTAACCCCGGTTATTGATTTCCAGGAATTGAAAAAAGATGCTTTTTTTAAAGAAAAGAAATTTGCTGAAGAGAACTTTATTCAAATTCAGGAAACGATGCATGGTAGAAATAGTGATCCTGAAAAAAGAAAAAGAATTAACGATAGAATGAAGGATGCCTTAAAGTCAAGGAGTAATTGGATTGAGCCTTATAACTAAGTCTTTATACAATCTGAGAGCTAACAGTATTTCGAAAAAAGCACAGATAGGGTTCTTATTAATCAAAAAAATGGATCTATCAATGATGATAGATCCATTTTTATAATTGTTGGCTGTTTTTAGTAGCCTGGATTTTGCGTTAATCCCGGCTCAACTTTCAAACTATTCTCATGGAATGGCCATATGTAATTAAACGATTTAAAAGATCTATCTTCTATTTTCAAGGATTGTAAATTGCCGTTGACCTCTCTTGTATTACCCAACGCTGGTTGATTCAATACATCTTCCGCAATTTTCCAACGCAAGATGTCATCATAGCGAAGACCTTCACCTGCAAATTCAATTCGACGTTCGTTACGAATAAGATCGATCCATTGTTGATTGGTCTTAGTACCCAAAGTGACATCCGCTTCTTCCATATCAAGACCTGCACGCTTGCGAATATCATTGATACATTTCTTGGCAAGATCATCAACCTGTCCCTGCATAATCTTCGCCTCGGCATAAGTTAAAAGAACCTCGGCATATCGTATAACGCCAAAATCCATCTCCCCTGAAGCCCTTGAATAGTCGGCAGGATCAACAAATTTTTTGAACCAGTATCCAGATTTTCCAGCACGGATATTTTCATAATAATACGTACTACTTGGATCATAGATATTAATTACCTCCCCGTTAAAAGTATCTCCGTTGCTAATTATACTTGCAGTAAATCTTGGGTCCCGATTAAGTTTAGGATCCAGTTCGTATTCCCGTTTAGTATGTAAAGGACAATCATCTATTGGTCTGCCCTGTAAGGTCCAGTACGAATCTACCAATGCCTTCAAAGGAACCAGATATGCCTGTCCACTTCCAGTCTTAGACTGTGGGGCTAAATTAGTAAATGAAAAAGTACTCGCCGAGGGATGACTTTCCTTATTAAAGCGAATAATGAACTCGTTGTTTACTTTATCTCCAGAATAATTGAACAAATTCCCATAATTGGCAAAAAGTTGGTATTTCCCACTATCCATTATTTCCTTTGCCAGACGAGCGGCCCTGTCATATTCTCCATTATAAAGTGCATATCTCATAATTAGGGCTTTAAATGAATATTTATTAAACATGTAACCATTGGTAGTATAGGTGTCTTCAGGGAGGGTATTAGCAATTTCTTCTGCAAGCGGAAAAAGGGTTGCTAAAATCTCTTCTTTGGATGTTGCTGGCTGAAGTGCAGAATTTATATCAGCAGGTTCAAGAAAAAATGGAACATTTGCATATCTGCTAGTTAATTTGAAATAATGCCAACATCGAAGTGCTTCCAAAATCCCCTTGTACTTTATCCGGATAGACTCATCCTCCACAAATGGCAGGTCAATATTTGCTATGAAAGTATTCAACCGTCCCATATGTTTCATATGAAGGTTATAATAATAATACATCGAACTGTTGTTCGAATTCAGGTTCCCATTTGCGATTGACTGATGATTATCGCCAGAATTTCGGCTGTAAGCATTGTCCGATTTACCTTCTTCCATATAAAAGAAGTTAGATCGAACCGCCTCGGTATTACCTGTATTGGAGAACACATCCAGATAACTACTATAAACTACCCGAAGAATGTCAGCCTCCGTACTAAAAAATTCATTAAAATCAGTTGCTGTTGGATCAGTTTTATCCAAAAATTTCTCACAACTAGTAAGGCTGATTGAAGCACTAGCCAATAGGATATATATAAATTTGGTTCTTTTCATTACTAAAGTTTCAAAGGTTAAAAAATAGAAGTTTGTACACCAAAGGTGTAAGTTCCCATCCGAGGGTAATTGCCATTACCTCCATTTCGCTCAGGCTCTAATCCTTCCCATTTAGTAATGGTAAAAATATCCTGAGCATTTACATAAAATCGGGTATTGTTGAACGCCTTACCTATCTTTTTGAAAGTATAACCCAATTGAAGCATTTTCACTCTGAAAAAAGAGGCATTGCTCAACCAGACATCACTCAGATAAGTATTGGTACTGGTTCCTGTCCAAACTCTAGGGAACCTACTTCCGCTGCTTCCAGGGGTCCACCGATTATCGACATAACTCTGCATAGGTGCACCTAGCGCATTAGTCGATCCGTCAACATATATGGGGTAACCTTCCTGGCCGTTTAGTCTTCCTTGACGTCTGCCTACACCTTGACCTAAAAAGCTAAAGTCCCATCCCTTGTACCGAAGATCTAAACTCACCGAATAATTCAAGTGCGGGTAAGGGTCACCCAGGTATACCCGATCATCATCGTTGATGACGCCATCTCCATTCTGATCCACATACTTAATATCTCCAGGCAACGTGTTAGCCATTTTAGCTTCGGTATTCTCAATATCGGCTGCATCATTAAAATAACCGTTCGTCTGAAAGCCATAGTAATTATCTAAGGCAACACCTTTATACCAAATCTTATCGTTTGTATTGCTGAAAATAAGTGTATCCGAAGCGGTATAGCCGGCTTTCAAAATCTCATTTGTATTATCAAAGAAGGCCCCGCCTATACTGTATGAAAAATCTCCGATATTATCAGACCATTTTGCTGAAAGTTCATACCCTTTGTTGCGTACCTCACCAATATTAACTGCAGTATTTAGATAATAGGAACCGGTTAATGGGGCTACTGGGAATTCATCATAAATCAAATCATAAGAGAATTTGTCATACACCTCGGCCGTAAAACTTAATCTATTTTTTAATACAGCCAAATCCACTCCCACATTCCATTGTTTCTGTTTTTCCCATGAAAAATCGTTATTTGGCACACGCATAGTCCAACCATATTGGTTCACAATTTCTTCCCAAAGATATGGAGCCACATTCTCATTACCGATCAGACCGTATGAAGCACGTAGTTTCAGGTTTGATAGAATTCCACTCTCTACCGCCTGAGACAGAAAAGATTCATGATGTGCATTCCATGCTAATGCTGCGGAAGGAAAGAAGCCCCATTTATGTCCCGGCGCAAATTTACTGGATCCATCTGCTCTTGCTGTTGCTTCCAAGATATATCGGTTATCAAAAGAGTAGTTCAATTTACCAAAGAAAGAAGCTTTAGCGATTTCTTTATAGTCTGTATAAGTATAATTCATCACCTCGGTCCCGGCAGTGAAGTATATCTTATCCTTATCTCCTCTAAGATCAGAAGTATAGTTCATTAGCGCCCTTGCTGTGAGTTGACTCTCACTCACACCTTGTTCAGCCCCCACAGCATTGGTAGCAATGGATATTGGTTTTCCAGTAGCATCTAGGTATTTAAATGTTCCTCTTGCAGATTTCCATGCCGATTTACTGATCATATAGGAAACATTTCCCTCTAGGTTAAGTTTACTGGTTATGAAATACTTTGGACGGATATTAATTGTACTGCGATCATGCATATTATTTTTAATTCCCCCTCGGTGTATACGTGCCACAGGGTTTAAATCATTATGCAGGATATAATGTTCAGGCAAATCTGAATCATAATACACTTGTTGGGTAGGATTCATTCTCCAAGCCAGTTGATAAAGTCCGTCTCCATTATCATTGGCCAATAGGCGGTCAACCTGAAGGCGATGAGCGTAAAAATCTGCTAATAACGAGAATTTATTTGCAATATTTATATTGGTATTAAAGCGAGCTGAAAACTTTTGTGTCCCCTCAATATCATTTAAACCCGTTTCCCTTAAATGACCAAGCATCAGGTTAAATGTTCCTACACCACCACCACCAGAAATATTAGCACTCTGGTTGTGAACCATGGAGGTTTTCTGCATGATTTCCTTCATCCAATCTACCGTTTTAATCTCTCCGGACTCCGCTTTTTGAATATCTTCATCGGTATATACAAGACTTTGATCCTGATAAGTCTTTGCCTCATTATTTAAACGCATATAGTCTGCTGCATTCACGAAAGTGGGTAAATCGATCGGTTGATTGAATCCGGACCAAGCATTTAAATTAACTTTAAATTGTCCGGTAGTTCCACGCTCAGTTTCAATGATAATAACTCCGTTCGCTCCCCTTGATCCATACATCGATGTAGATGCAGCATCCTTAAGAACCGTTAAACTTTTAATCTGATTGGGATCCAAATCGGTAATACTTTGTTCCATACCATCTACAATTACAAGTGGTTCGGAGTTCTGAAGTGTGCTGACTCCTCTAATATTAATGTTCCCAAAGGTTGCCCCTGGAAGGGATGAACCCTGCATCATAGTTACCCCAGGAATTGTTCCGCTAAATGCTTGTTGCATTTTCATAATGGGGCGGCTTTTCGTCTGTTCCATATCCAGTTGAGCAACAGAAGATGCGACGTGTTGTTTATCCACGCTATTATATCCCATGACCACAACCTCATCAATGTTCAGATCACTTTCTGCAAGAATAATCGCCAGACGCCTGCCGGAGTCTTTTACCTCAACCTCCTGATCGGTATAACCAACAGCACTAATAATCAGGACAACCTGAGAAGAATTGCTTTTTATCTCAAAATTTCCACCTGCATCAGATACGGTTCCAATATTAGTTCCCTTGATCAAAATTGAGCTATTGGGTACCGGTCTGTTCAAGTTGTCTTTTACAGTCCCGGATATAGTTACTCCCTGACCTAATGCAAGAAGTACCGAGTTCAAAAACAGAAAAAATAGTAATAGTTTTTTCATAAAAAAGGTTTTAAAGTTAATTAAGATTAGTTCGATTTTTAAAATTATTAAATAATGTTAAAAAACATTACAAATAAAACAAACTTATTTAAAATAATTAATAAACTACTGTTAATTAATTAATAATTTTTGTTTATGTCAGATGCTTTATCTATTTTTCTGTATAAATATTTAATATGCAACCAATTCAAGCCCTTTTTCAACTCGCATCCAAAACTAAATCAACCATTAAAAGAAAAGCACTCCTAAACCAATTAAAACTCATACAGACTATTTTTTCAAATGAACAGTTATCCATTACGGATCTTTCCCAGCATGTCAGATTGAGTTTCCCTACCTTGAATCCCTTAGTGCTGGATCTGGTGAACCAGGAAATACTGGATGCTGGAGAAAAAGGAGAATCTATTGGTGGTAGAAAGCCTGTTTTATATCAATTAAACGATAAGGCTTTTCAAGTTTTATGTGTTGAAGTCGATAGGTTCTCTGTTAGTATATCCGTATTGGGAAATAACGGAAAAGTAATAACACCACAAATAACATATAGTCTTGAAATTGCAAAAGAAGCAAATAAAATGGAGGATTTGGTTGATGTTATTCAACAATACCTTAGCCAATACAAAAACCTGGAAAATATTACAGGAATAGGAATTTCTATGCCAGGATTGGTGAATTTTCGTGATTCGAGCAACAGGACTTTCTATGTTGGAGGAGAAAATATTTGTGAATACATCGAGGAAAAGTTCGGGAAGTTCACCACTGTTCTTAACGATGTAAAATCAATTACGATGAGTGAAATGGTCTTAGGAACTGTTGGTGACAAGAAAAATGCACTCGTCATTCTTATGGATTGGGGAATAGGTCTAGGGATGGTTGTTGATGGAAGTGTATACATGGGAAACGACGGTTATTCCGGCGAAATGGGACATATGGTCTTCGTCGAAGATGGGGATTTATGTTATTGTGGAAAGAAAGGCTGTCTCGAGACAATCGCCTCTGGTGTATTCTTAGTAAATCAGGCAAAAAACGATATCAGAAATGGAATGTCTACATTATTAACCCAATTCGAAGATCTAAAACATCTTTCTCCTCAAAACATCATTGAAGTTGCCCTTGCAGGTGACCAATATGCTATTGATCTTATTTCAGAACTTGGCGAGAACCTGGGTAAAGCTATTTCTTACCTTATTCAAATTCTCAATCCGGAATCAGTAGTATTGAGTGGAAAATTTGCTAAAGCAGGCGAATTAATTACCATACCGATCCAAAGATCCCTAAATTCTAATACCATGGGGGCACTCCGGAAAAGTTGCAAAATTGAACTTTCAACCCTAAAAGAATCTAGTTTAGCTATCGGTCTGTTTCGTTATACTTTTGAAAAATATTTTGAGAGACAATTAACAAATTTGGCATAAATTATCAGGCTTACTCCTTTATCTAATCCGTCCCATTTGTGAATTCCCCGCAAAATGGGATTCTTTATTTGCTAACAATCTTAAATAAATTTCATTTGTGTAGCTTTGTGAATCAGAGAGGCAGAATTGCTCACCGCAAATTTTTGTAAAAGATTACGTCGATGGCTCTCAACAGTCAGTGGACTGATAAACATGAGTTCAGCAATTTTAGGCGTTGTATATCCCTTGGACATCAGCGCCAACACTTCCCGCTCTCTTTGACTAATTGCAGGAACAGGGTCCTTTTTATTTTTCAGGACTAAGTCCATTTCCTTACTCAATACCACTTGATCATCCATCACATCCTTAATTGCATTAATTAACTCCTCTGCGGAGACGTTTTTCAAAAGGTAACCTGATGCTCCAACACTTAGCATGCGCTTGGCTATGCTTTGTTCGTTCAAATTGCTAATGGCAATAACATGGATATTATCATATTTTTTTTTGATAATCTCGGTCGTATCTATTCCATTAATCCCCGGAAGATTAATATCCATTAAAACAATGTCTACGAACTCTGCAGACAGGAAATCTAAAGCATCATGGCTACTAGTGAAAGAACCTCTTAATGTGATCTCTGTTGAATTTGCTAGTATAAATTCAAAACCACTCAACACTAATGGATGATCATCTACGATAATAACTTTGACTACTTTAGTTTTCATGTTTTAGTTGTATATGAAATGAGGCCCCTCTTCCCTCCGCCGCATCGATCTCCAAATGACCATCGAGAAGTTGTATACGATTTTGTATATTGCTAATTCCCATTCCCTTTTGCCTATTGATCTCTTTGTTCGGATCGAATCCCTTACCATTATCTTCTATAGTCAAGTTAAAAACCTCGTCCGCATCAAGACATTGTACCCAAATTTGGTCCGCCCCACTATGTTTCACCGAATTGCTAAGCAATTCTTGAACAATGCGGTAGACCGTAATCAAAAAAGAATGTTCATAATTATTTCGTAGCCCCGTTGCCTGAAAATGAATCTGTAAATCTTGATGCGCCATCATATTACACAAATCCTGTAAAGAAGCTTCAAGGCTCATGTATAATAACGATTCTGGCATCATGTTTCGGGCTACCCGGCGAAGTTCATTGACCGAGTGGTCAAGTTGATGGATGATAGGATCCAAACTCATCGCACGATTTCTATTTTCCGCTGATTCTCCCTTTTTTTTATTTGCCACAGCAGAAAGTTTTAGCTTTACACTTGCCAGCATTCCTCCCAGACCATCGTGTAAATCTCTCGCTATCCTGCTTCTTTCCCTTTCCTCTCCTTGTAACATGGCATTAAAAACACTTAACTTTTCTTGTTGCCTGTTGCTCTTTAACTCTTCGAAAAGTAAGCGTTCTTTTTGCTCTGCCAAATATTTTTTATTCTTCAGTGAATTGTAAATAAAAAGAGTAAGGATCGCAAAGATAATACTTGAGCTGATAACGATTCCAATGATCATTCGTGTGCGGTTAAGCTTTATTTGATTTTGCTGGTTTTCTTCTTTCAATCGTAAGAGCTCATTCTCCTTTTCTGCCGTTTGATATTTCTTTTCCAGTTCCAAGATCCGTTCATCACTTCTATTTGCAAAAATCGTATCAGTGAGCAGCTTATATCTTTCAAACCACTCAATCGCTTGCTTACCCTGGCCTAATTTGGAATAGGTATGAGCCAATTTATAAAAAACAAGTTGCTTATTCCTCAAGGACTGTTTTTGTTCCACATAAGACGCTACTTCCAATAACTTTGATATCGCTAACTCAAATTGGCCACCAGAATAATAGGCTTCATACTGATCAAACAAGATCGTTGCGATCATATCCTCATCGTCCTGCGCTCTGGCGAGTGAAAGAGCAGTCTCAAAATGTTTGTTCGATTTATCATAATTTTTTTGTCTCGCCCAATAATTTCCCTCTAAATTATGGTATGAGGCTTTATAGACCGAATGAGGAATATGCTTTAATGTGTTAAAAGCATGATCTAAAAATAATCTGACATTTAGATCATCTTTGACAAATAAGGCATTTCTGGCCCTGTTAACATATAGGGTAAGCTGTGCCTCCTTTCCTTTTTGTGTTTTGTCCAATATCGATTGCGCAAGAGCGTAATACTGTTCAGCTTTTTCATGCTCCTGCAAATTCATCAAAGTCATGGCGACATTTTGATAATTATTCCCCAGCAAGACCGAGTCCTGAATTTCTTTAGCCAAAGGAAGAACTTTGTTGAGCAAAATATCTGCATATTCATGCATTTGACCATCGCGCTGTAAGAGAGCTCCATAGCTTCCCCACCCTCTTGCGCGATACCTTATAGCCTCAACTTTTCGGTTGTCATTGACCTCTTTTAAATAATGTTCGGCCTCTAGATACTGCCGCTTGGATTCAGTAGGATTGATTTCAAAATTTATTGCCGCCCTATAAAAGCTTAGAATTCCTTTATAAAACGTTGTATTTCTTGTTTTTCCCAATATTTTTTCAGCCTCTTGTAGATACATTAATGCCTCAACCGGATTATAATCGGACCAGAAAAAACTCAATTCTAACAATTCCTGAATCTGTAGCTGAGGATTGTCGAGTTGTTTAATTTGATGATATAGACTATCTCGATGTCGCACGATATCATCCGCCGGTTGAGCCTGAAGCTGACCAAATATCAGAATTAACGAAAAACATAACAGAACCAGTCTATCAAGCATATGGGTAAAAATCGGATACTTTTGAATTTACATATTAATCGTTGTATTAGCAATCAGGGACCATGCCCATCGTTACTCCATTGGAACTCCATATCGGCACCAAGCGCATCTGACATCCCTGCTCTTTGTTACCGTCCTGCAAATCTCTTTTGGTGTTAAAATGTAGTTCTAACCGGGTCCCCTTGGGAAATGTTTCATGCTCTTCAATAAAATCTACTTTCACGGTCATCTGTGCTTGTTCCCGCTGTAAAACACCATCAAAATTCATTTCTTGACCACTGGAGATAAAGTTTCCTGATATTTTCTCATCAATAATCCGAAAGAACGAGGTTGACTCATTTCTTTCAAATCGATAAGAAGTCTTGTCAAATTTTCCCCTAATCTTGAAGTTAATCTCTCCGTCCTCTCCAAAATCTGACATAAAAACCATCGATAAAGAATCTTCTTTCACTTCTATCAAAGCAATATGAGCATCTCCAGTCAAAGTTGTTCCCGGAAAACCATTCCTTGATAATACTGCTTTGGCAGTTCCTACAAATTGCTTTCCTCCATAAGTGCTGTTAAAATCCTGGTCCGAAAGCGCTGCCTTGTCTTTTGAACAACTGATCAGTAACAGGAAAAAAACGACTATCGCAGTAATATATTTCTTTCTTTTATACATAACACATGTATATTAAGTTAACAAATCTTGTTTTTTAGGCTGACTTTCATGTAATCAAGCTAACATCAAGTCTTTCTCGAAACTCTTAACGCCATAACATCTGTCCGCCAGCAGCTTCGATTTTATCCCCACCTTTTAAGATCACAGGAACAACTCCGGCTGTATTTGTTTCTATAGGATCAACATGATATTGTTTCCCATCATTTGGAATGATCTTCATATACCACATCCAACCGAAAGGTCCTGTTTGTTTATATTCTGTCCCTACCAATAGATGTTTTCCATCGGGAGAAAATTCCGGAACGGATTCATTGAAATTGCTAGTAGTGACCTGTCTTAAATTATTTCCTTCCATATCCATAGTATAGATATGATTAGCGATCTGCATAGCCATTTGAGAACCCTGATGATTAACCGTTAGTTCACCCCAATTTTCATGTTCCATTTCTTTGATCAATTTTCCCGAGGTGTAAGGAGGGTTTAGTTTAATAATGTAATTCCCATGTGTAAGTAGAAGTGCGTTACCAGGGAGCCAAAGTCGCGCCGCATTAAAGCGATCGACAGGTTCTCCATTAATATCCATAAGCCTAGTCACAAATTCTCCATTTCGTTTTAAAATCGTGACACCGTCCTCTAGATCGTTAGAAAGTACCAAAATATGACTCTGATCATGAGAAAGGAATCCTGTACAATACGCATTCCTCCCAGGGCTTCTATACACAAATTCTTCAACGATCTTCCCCTCAGCAATGTCACTAATGGTAAAACGGATGTCATACTGCCCCAATGTTTGCTCATCGATGACTGTTAATTTATATTTTCCGTCTCGCGATATATCAAAATTATTCAACTTTCTATTGTCTGGGATAAATGAAGATCCTACACCCTCGGGTAGGCTCACCTTTAAGATCCCCTCTGTGGCCCAATCGTAATATATGTTCCCTTTCATGGTGGAGGGGTAAGAGATCCCCTCTGGAGAAAATGACTCAGATTCACCTTTTTTTGAACACGAAGAAAAAAATAAAACAACCATAGCGAGCTCCACTATCAAACTTTTCATATAGCAAATGTTTTGTTTAAACAAAGCTAGTTTCAATAATATAAATGGACAATCCACGAAAACTAGGTTTTTTTGAGACCTCGCAATGCAGTAGTGATAGCGGAAATGAATCCCGGAGAAATAAATGTAATTTGCAAACTACGATAAGGATGAGCAATCAAAGATTTTCTTTCGGGTAAATTTGCTATATTATCCTTTATAATCTACTAATAGCCGACCTTAGCTCCTTGCAATCGCGCAAAGATCTTTCAAAGGCTACAATTACTTAAACCAGAATCCTGTTTATAATTAATACAATAAATTAGGCAGGCAAATAAAGCTAACAACTATGAAAATCGGCAAGCTAGGGATCCTATTTTTTATTTTTTTTTCCTTATTTCTTTCCTGTAAGACGGATAAAACAGTTCAAGAAAAGGAATCTCCCAGGATCATCAATATCGTAAACTTCATTCGTCAGACTGATTATCGCGTTGAAAATGCGGACAGTCTTCTTTTTCATGCCGTAGAGAAACAGATAGAATTATCAAATAACTACAATTTTCCAACAACTTTTTTATTTCAGTACGATGCGCTGATAAACCCCAAGTATCAAGAGCTAATGAAGACTAAGCTAAATCAAGAATCAGAATTAGGAGCTTGGTGGGAAATCACCCAACCACATGTCGAGGCGGCGGGCATTCCGTGGAGAGGAGAACATTCATGGGTATCAACCGCTAATATTGCTTTTACTCCTGGTTATACCCAAGCTGAACGAGAAAAATTAGTTGATGTATACATGCAAAAATTTAAAAATATCTATGGAAAATATCCAAAATCAGTGGGATCATGGTTTATTGACTCCCATACCCTACAATATATGTATGATCATTATGGTATCGTCGCTTCAAGTAACTGCAAAGACCAAGTAGGTACTGATGGTTACACCTTGTGGGGTGGTTATTGGAATCAAGGGTACTATCCAAGTAAAAATAATGCTTATATGCCTGCACAAACTGAAAACAATCAGATTCCGGTACCGATCTTTCGAATGTTAGGAAGCGATCCTATGTACCAATATGATGCTGGTGTGGGAACAAAATATCAAGGAGTTATATCCTTGGAACCTGTATATCCCGAGTCCGGCAAGAATAAAGCATGGGTAGAATATTTCCTTGAGTCAATTGTTAATCAGCCTTCCTTAGCGTTTAATTATGCGCAGGCAGGTCAGGAGAATTCTTTCACTTGGGCAGAAATGGTCGAGGGTCTCGAAATGCAGTTCCCTATCCTTGATTCCTTGCGTGAAGCTGGTAAAATACGAATCGAGACAATGGAAAGCACCGGAAAATGGTTCAAAGAAAACTTTTCACTCACACCCGCTACTGCAATTACGACCTTAGGGGATATTCGGGGTCTGGGAAATCAATCTGTTTGGTATAACAGTCGCTATTACCGGGCCAACTTATTTTGGGAAAAAGATGGGTTTTGCTTTAGAGATATTCATCTGTTCGATGAGGACTTAAAATCCACTTATTTGGAAGTTCCAGGTCAGGGCAATCAGTTTTTCTACTATACATTACCTGTAATTGACCGGTTTCATTGGAGTACGACCGAAGATAAAATCGGACTCAGACTTGTCCAATTAAAACAGCAAGGAAAAAGTTCAGAGATCATTCTAAGTCAGCCATCGGTTACAGAACCATCCAAGAGTACCTTGAAAATAGAAAACACCAGTACGACAAGTGGAGATTTTGTGATTGAATTACAGGAAGATCAAATTATGGTAACCAGCCAAAACTCCATTAGTGGATGGGCCCTTGAACTAAGAGTTCCAAAAGATCGTCTAAACAGCTTACCTTTTAAAATATATTCAGAATCTGAAATTCAGGCAGAATTTGCCGAACACCGCTACAGGATTATCTGTAAGGAGGGGAAAGTTGAACAAGCAAACAACGATGGCTATGTTTTCCGATTAATTCCATCTTCAAAGGGAAAGGTAATCATCGATTGCGCAAAAAGATAGTTGAGAATTAAAAAAGACGAGCTTCAAAAAAGCTCGTCTATCAATATTTATAGATCTTTTCTACAGTGCGAGGATTAAATCCGGATACACCCCAAGAATAATTGTCAATATAGCAGCAATGACAAACACCACCTGGAAATTCCCGGAGATCTGAATACTTTGCTCCTCCTTAGAATTCATAAAGTACATGTGGACAACCACTCTCAGGTAATAATAAACCCCTACTGCGGCATTTATAGCTGCCAATACCAGCAATACGGTATGGTAATCGTTCATCACATTCGAGAACATCATAAACTTACCGATAAAACCTGCTGTCAGCGGAATTCCTGCTAAAGAAAGCATCGCCACGGTAACCACTAACGCTAACCATGGATTTCTTTTTCCTAATCCATTGAATGATTCGAACTGATCTGAACCGATCTGACGTTTCACCAAAATCAATGCTGCAAATGCGATAATGGATGCCAAGCCGTATGCTGTCGAATAGGTCAAAATACCAGAAGCTGAATTTGGCCCGATCGAAAGAATAGCAAATAGCATATACCCCGCATGTGAAATACTGGAATAAGCCAACATACGTTTAAAGCTCGTCTGCATTAAAGCTGAAACATTTCCGATAAAGAGCGTAATAATTACGACCGTTAACAGAACAGGAGTCCAGAATTCATTTAGCGGAACAAGCACGGTACTGAATAACTTAAGAAAACCTGCAAATGATGCGATCTTTACTACTGTACTCATAAAAGTAGTGATCAAAATAGGCGAACCATCATAAACATCCGGTGTCCAGAAGTGGAACGGAGCAACACCAACCTTGAAACAAAGTCCTACTAATAATAACAGAATCCCCCCATAGAACATAGGTGAGATATTGCTAGGGTTATCGATGATGTATTGTTTAATAGCTGCCAAATCAAAGGATCCGGTAGAGCCATAAAGCAGTGTAATTCCAAATAAAAGTAAGCCCGTAGAGAAAGCGCCCATCAGGAAGTACTTCAAAGAGGCTTCATTAGAAGCTTTATCATTTCTGCGTATACCTGCCAGAATGTAAAGTGCTACAGACATAATCTCTAGTCCGATAAACAACATCGCGAAATTATGATAAGAGCATACCAAAATAGCTCCCGTCAGGGAGAATAATATCAGCGTATAATATTCGGCCACATGATCAGAGATCGCCTTAAAGTATTCTTTTGACAGCAAGAGGATCAAAACCGTTAATGCAATGCACAATATGGAAAATGATAGTGCAAAATGATCAAATAGCACCATCCCTTTATATAGAGGCACCGCCTCAACTGTCCAATAGTATCCCTGAAACCCTAAGGCAAGCAACAAGCCTAATATACTAACAGGTAATAATGCATTTTTTGCTTTATATAAGCCTAAATACAAAATAAAAATACCTAACAAAGAAAGCGTAATAATCGCACCCATAATATATCTTTATACTTGTTCTATTTAATTTGTTGTAATAATTGTGACACTGATGCTTCCGAAAGATGTAATAAACCATTTGGTAATACCCCGATCAGAATAACCAGAATAACGATCACTCCCAATATGAGTACTTCATATCCCCTAACATCCGTCACAGCGACATTATTGTCTTTAATTTCTCCTAACATGGTCATTTGGAAGAACCTCAACATATAAACTGCTCCAAAGATCAAGGTCGTTCCTCCAATCACAGCAAAAAGTATCCCATGTTCAGGTGCTGAAAATATTCCTTTTAACAATAAAAATTCTCCGATAAAGCCATTAGTTAACGGAAGACCTATTGCTCCCATGATAATGATCAAAAAAGTAGCTGCCAGAATAGGCATCTTGCTCGCCAGACCTCCTAATGCGGAAAGATCTCTGGTACCGCATCTTCTTTCCAAAATATCAATAACAAAAAATAACCCTACTACTGATATCCCGTGATTTATCATCTGAAGGATTGCACCTTGAATTCCTTCTTGGGTTAAAGAGAAAATTCCGGCAGCAATCAAGCCTACGTGAGCAATAGATGAATAGGCAATCAATCGTTTTGCATCTTTCATTTTAAAAGCAATGATTGATCCATATACCACTCCTACAATACCCATAATCAAGGCGATCTGCCCATATCGCCCTATAGCTTCAGGTACTACAGGTAATAACCAGCGTAATAATCCAAACAGCCCCATTTTCAACATGATACCGGATAGTAACATGGTTCCTGTAGAAGGAGCATGCGTATAAGTGTCCGGCTGCCATGAATGCAAAGGAAATAAAGGAATCTTAATCGCAAAAGCAATAAAGAATGCCCAGAATACCCAGTTCTGTGCTCCATCAGTAAGCGTCAGATTACTGATGGAGGCCCATGACATATCTCTGCCACCGGTTTGTTGATACAGATAAATAATCGCGATCAACATCAGTAAACTTCCGAAGAAAGTATACACAAAGAACTTTAAGTTAATACGAATACGATCTCCTTCGCCCCATAGTGCACAGATAAAATAAATCGGGATAAGTGCGGCTTCCCATCCAATATAGAACGAAAAAGCATCTAATGAAACAAAGACCAAGACTAATCCTGCTTGCATAAAGGCGATTAAGCTGTAGAAGCCTCCCTTTTGTTCATGTCCGAAACTGGCAAGAATAATTAATGGAATAAGTCCGTTCGTTAGGATCAGCATAGGTAAGCTGATACCATCTAAACCGATAGTAAATCGAATGCCCAGGCTTTCAATCCAGTTCCACGATTGGGAAAACTGAATGCTGGCATCCGGTACAAAGCTGCAGACAAAGGGAAGTGTTAATCCTATTTGAACGAGCGACAAGATCAAAGCTATCCATTTAGCTGATGTATTCTTAACAAAAGCAAGAACTATAGCACTTAATACAGGTAATAATAACAGTATAAAAAGGTTGTCCATTGATTCCTAAATTCTGATCTAGATTGTAATTAATCCATAAAGCATGAAAGCAACAACTCCTATTACCATCATGAAAATATAAAACCCTACGTGTCCGCTTTGTAGTAATCGGATTCCTTTCCCGGAGGAAACAAATAAATCTCCGATTCCATTTACCAGACTATCAATTCCTGATCGCTCCACAAAGCGATGAAGGAATTTCGACAAAGCATTTAACGGACGCACAAAAATACCATCATATACCTGATCAATATATAGTTTATGATAAGATAATTTGTATAGTGTCCCTTGATCTGTCGCTCCATCCGTCTGCGGAATCTCAGATTTCTTAACATATTTTGTATAAGCCACAATGGCCATAATAATTGCCCCTACTGCAGAAGCACCCATTAATAAATATTCTGTGCTATGTGACAGGTGGAAAGGTTCTGCGATCTGGTTGGTCTGTGCAAAAACCGGACTTAAGAAATCAGCCAGCCAATGTCCACCATGTAGCGCTTCCGGAATATTTAATGCCCCACCTAATACAGATAAAACGGCAAGTACGATCAACGGTATGGTCATTTGCCAAGGCGACTCATGTAAGTGATGACGTTGGTTTTCCGTACCTCTAAATTTACCGAAGAATGTTAAATATAATAACCTAAACATATAGAAAGCAGTACATAAAGCACCTAAAAAGCCTAATCCCCAGAAAATAGGATTTGCCATAAAGGCATGGGCTAGTATTTCATCTTTGGAGAAGAAACCTGCCAATGGTGGAATTCCCGCAATAGCAATAGTACCGATTAACATTGTTGCATACGTTATTGGTAAGTATTTTTTAAGTCCTCCCATAGAACGCATATCTTGTTCATCACTCATTGCATGAATAACAGAACCTGCCCCTAAGAATAATAAAGCTTTAAAAAAGGCATGTGTAAGTACATGGAAGAAAGCCCCTGTAAAAGCGCCTACGCCTAGACCTAAAAACATATATCCTAGTTGGGATACGGTAGAATATGCCAATACCTTTTTGATATCATTTTGTGTAATAGCAATAAATGCTGCAACCAAAGCAGTAGCAACTCCGATAATTGCAATAATTTCCATGGTTACCGGCGACAGGGTAAACATAATATTAGAGCGTGCGATCATATATATCCCGGCGGTTACCATGGTAGCAGCGTGGATCAATGCTGAGACCGGAGTCGGACCAGCCATCGCATCAGGCAACCAGGTAAACAAAGGAATCTGCGCCGATTTACCTGTGGCTGCGATAAATAATAACAAGGTAATAATTAACAGGGTACTATCACCCATTGGCAATCCGGCGGCTTGTTCAAAAACAGTCCCGAATTCCAAAGAGCCAAAATTATTTAGAATAAAGAACATGGCGATCAAAAACCCAAGATCTCCTATACGATTCATAACAAAAGCTTTTTTAGCCGCTTTCGCATAATTGCTGTTCTTAAACCAGAATCCGATCAATAAATAAGAACATAAACCTACACCTTCCCATCCAATGAACATCACCAAGTAGTTAGATCCTAACACCAGCAATAACATAAAAAAGATAAACAGATTCAGATATGAAAAATATTTACCAAATCCCTCATCGTTCGTCATATAACCAACAGAATACAGGTGTATTAAAAATCCTACTCCCGTAATAATGAGCAGCATGATGGCACTCAACGGATCAACCAGAAAACTGATATTGAAACTAAAAGTTCCGACCGTAAACCAATTAAATATTTCGGTATAGATAATACCATCTCCGCCCGCCGCGCGGGCATCATATACTTCTTTAAAAACACCACAGCTAAGTAAAAACGAAATTAAGATCGTTCCACAACCAACGATTGAAACCAATGGTTTTGGCATACTATTCCTAAGTAAGCCAATGATTAGGAATCCTAACAACGGAATTAATGGGAGCATCCAAATTAATTCTTTCATATCTAGTTTTTCTCTAAAATTCTATTTTTTACCACCTCAGTTTAGTCAGGGATTCTATATCCACTGATTTGGTATTTCTATAAACCATAATTATAATGGCCAAGCCTACTGCAACCTCCGCAGCGGCTAATGCCATAATAAAAAACACAAACACCTGGCCGCTTGGATCACCCCTATAGGCTGAAAAAGCAGCTAATAATAAATTCACAGAGTTCAGCATCAACTCAATCGACATCATAATGATAATCACATTGCGACGAATAAGGACTCCAATAACACCGATTACGAAAATGATGCTACAGAATATAAGATAATGATTGAGGGGAATCCCCTGCATATTTTCTAATAGATTACCCATGTTGTTTCACTCGAGTTTCTTTCTTCGCTAATAATACTGCTCCTACCATCGCTGTTAATAACAGAATAGAGGATAATTCAAATGGTAACAGGAAATCACTAAACAGTACCTTTCCTAAATTCTTTACTAAACCAATATCCTCATGGGCAGTAACCATTTCATTGTTTACTTCAATCACTCTAAATGCGCCCAGAAAGGTTACTAACAAACACATCCCGGCAATGACTCCCATAAACTTTACTAAATTGGACTTCATCGGTTCTGACTCTTTGTTGAGATTCAATAACATTAAGACAAAGAGGAACAATACCATGATCGCTCCCATATAAACGATGAAATTCACCACAGCCAAAAACTGCGCATTCAATAAGATATAATGCACGGTAAAGGTGAAAAAGGTAATAACCAGGTAGAGCACACTATGCACCGGATTCTTCGTGAAGATGGTCATCAACGCAAAGAATATAGATAGGAACGCTACAAAATAAAATATCGTCATAAGTTATCGTTTGCTATTTTTGAGCTAATTTAGTGATGTCAAATGCCGGCTCCACCAATTTATCTTTCCCGTAAATAAAATCCTTACGTAAGTAATCTGCTGTAACGTGCGAACCGTCAAGATAAATCGCTTCTTTCGGACAAGCCTCTTCACATAAACCACAGAAAATACAACGCAACATATTAATCTCATATACCACGGCGTATTTCTCTTCTCTATATAAATGTTCTTCGCCTTTTTTTCTTTCCCCTGCAGTCATGGTAATTGCTTCTGCCGGGCAAGATAATGCACATAAACCACAAGCTGTACAACGTTCTCTACCCTGCTCATCCCGCTTTAAAGAATGCTGACCACGAAAATTCTTCGAATAAGGCCGTATCTGCTCAGGATACTTAATCGTAGGGATTTTCTTAAAGAAGTGTCTTATGGTAATGGATAAACCTTTGGCGATAGCGGGCAAATAAATGCGCTCCCAAAAGTTCATCGGCTTTTGTTCTAATACTTTTTTTCTATTTGATAACGACTGCATATCCCCTCCCAATTAAAAGTAAGTGTCCTTGATAATAGTTATAATACCCGTTAATACGATATTGGCAATCGCCAATGGTATTAACATTTTCCATCCCAGATTCATTAATTGATCATACCTGAATCTTGGAAGTGTCCATCTGATCCACATAAAGAAGAAGATGAAACCAAATATTTTTAAGAAGAAAACCAATGCGCCAATAATGGTAATCCAATTTTCTGACAATCCTAAATCATACATGAACGGGAAGTTATATCCGCCAAAATACAATGCTGCCATCAGTGCTGATGAAACAAACATGTTGATGTATTCAGAGAACATATATAAGCCCAGCTTCATCGAGGAATACTCTGTATGATAACCACCCACCAACTCTGTTTCACACTCCGGTAAATCGAAAGGAACACGGTTACATTCTGCAAAAGCACAGGTAATAAAAATAAGAAAGCCAAGTGGCTGTACCCAGATATTCCAGTTCACAAAACCCGATTGCTGTGCTACGATTTCTCCAATAGAAAGTGTGCCGGTTACCATTAGCAAGGCTATTAAAGATAGACCCAATGCTATTTCGTAACTAATACTTTGCGAAGCTGCACGAATGGCACCCATTAAAGAGAATTTATTGTTAGAAGCCCATCCTCCTAGCATAATTCCGTAAACGCCCAAGGCAATAACACCGAAAATATAAAGTACACCGATGTTAACATCAGCTACCTGAAAATTGATCTTGGTATCTCCAATAGTAAGCGTCTGCCCCCAAGGGATAACTGCCGAACTGATACAAGCCGTAATAATTGCAATAGTGGGACCTAATACAAACAAAGTTTTATGTGCCCCGGCAGGAATAATCTCTTCTTTGAAGAAGAACTTCCCTCCATCACATAAAGGTTGTAAAATCCCGAACAGACCTGCTCTATCAGGTCCGTGCCGATCCTGCATAAAGCCGGCAATTTTACGTTCTGCTAAAGTAGAGTACATGGCAATAACCAAGGTTATCACAAATATGATGACTACTAAAATTAGTTTCTCTAATATAAAGGCCGTTTCCATCTTCCCTGTTTACTATTTTAATTTTTCTGCTCTTGCTAACTGTTCCACGTTTGCTTCCTGCAATACAGGATTATCCTTGATTACACTTGGCGGATCAAAAGCTAAATAATGATTAGACGCAATTACGGATTGATCACTAATCTTTGTTGGTTCTTCCAGTGTCCAATCATCCGTACGTTTGGTTTCAAAGCGACAGGTATCACAAATAAAATCTTCAACCTCATTATATTCGTCTTTTCTTCCTGTCACGCGGATAACATCCGGTCCTTTGTACCATAAAGTTACTTTTCCTGAACATTTAGGACAATCGCGATGTGCATCTACAGGCTTGGTAAACCAAACCCTGTTCTTAAACCTGAATGTTTTATCTGTTAATGCTCCTACCGGACATACATCAATCACATTTCCTATAAAATCATGATCCAATGCTTCTTGTATATAGGTTGAGATCTCTGCGTGGTCACCGCGAGCGATAATTCCATGCTGTCTTTGATTCGTCAGTTGATTGGCAACAAAGACACAACGATAACACAGAATACAACGGTTCATGTGCAATTGAATCTTTTCACCTATATCGATACGATCAAAAGTTCTGCGCTCAAATTCATATCTGGATTTCTCTGCGCCATGTTCATAGCTCAAATCCTGAAGCTTACATTCTCCTGCCTGATCACATACCGGACAATCCAAAGGGTGATTGATCAATAACATTTCAACCACTGCTTTCCTGGCATCAATAACTTCAGGAGAGGTAATATTCAGAACCTCCATGCCATCCATCACTGTCGTACGACAGGATGCAACTAGCTTAGGCATCGGTCTCGGGTCTTTCTCGGATCCCTTACTAACCTTTACTAAACAAGTACGGCATTTACCACCCGATCCTTCCAATTTAGAATAATAGCACATTGCCGGAGGAACAATATCTCCTCCAATCTGCCGAGCAGCATTTAATATTGTAGTACCCGGAGCAACTTCTACTGTTATTCCGTCAATTGTAACTTTAAAATTTTGAACTTCTTCTGCCATTGTCGCTCATCGTTAAATTAACCCCACTATTCCGTCACCGGAACTAATGGATCTGCATAATGTGCCAATCCATAATTCCCTTTTAAAGCCTCTTCAGGATGTAGAATATGCCATTCAAACTCATCCCTGAAGTGTCTGATTGCTGCTGCAACCGGCCAAGCCGCAGCATCTCCTAATGGACAGATCGTATTCCCCTCAATCTTACGTTGAACATCCCACAGCAAATCAATATCTGACATATCACCTCTGCCGGTTTCGATCTTATCGAGGATCTTTTCCATCCAGCCCGTTCCTTCACGACATGGTGAACATTGTCCACAGCTTTCATGTCTATAGAATCGGGTATAATTATAGGTATTTCTTACGATACATTGATCTTCATCAAAGACGATAAAACCACCGGATCCCATGGCTGTACCACTCACAAAACCTCCGTCTGCCAGTGATTCATAGGTCATCAAACGTGAATTACCATTTATCGTTTTTACAATAAGGTTTGCAGGTAGGATCGGAACGGAAGATCCACCGGCAACAACGGCCTTTAATCTTTTTCCATTCGCCATTCCACCGCAATACTCATCTGAAAATATAAACTCTTCAACAGGTACTCCCATCTCTATTTCATAAACGCCGGGTTTTGCAATATTCCCCGATGCTGAAATTAATTTCGTTCCTGTACTTCTTTCAATTCCAATTTTCGCATACTCTTCTCCACCATCATTAATGATGGGAACAGTCGCCGCAATAGATTCCACATTATTGACTACCGTTGGGCAGCCGTATAAACCTGCTACTGCCGGGAATGGAGGTTTAATTCTTGGATTTCCTCTCTTCCCTTCCAGCGATTCTAAAAGTGCTGTTTCTTCACCACAGATATAGGCTCCTCCACCGGGTTGAACATAGATCTCCAGATCATATCCGGTCCCTAAGATATTTTTCCCTAAGAAACCTGCGGCCTTTGCTTCAGCAATAGCTTTCTCCATAATCCGAATCTGCGGCATCATTTCCCCGCGGATATAGATATAAGAAGTATGGGCACCTAATGCATAACTGGAAACAATCATTCCTTCAATTAATGCATGCGGGATATAGGTCATTAAATAACGATCTTTAAACGTTCCGGGTTCCGATTCATCACCGTTACAAACAAGGTAACGTGGAACACCTTCGGGTTTCGCCAGGAAGCTCCATTTCATCCCTGTCGGGAATCCTGCTCCTCCACGACCGCGCAAGCCTGATTTCTTAACTTCTTCAACCACATCTTCCGAGGACATGGTTTTTAAAGCTTTCTCTACTGCCCGGTAACCTCCTTTTTCACGATATACAGCGAAGGTATTGATCCCCGGCACATTGATATGTTCTAATAATAACTTACGTCCCATATTGCTAAGCCTCGCTTTTTGCTTTATCTCTTAATTCTGTAATTAACTTATCTACGCTTTCAGGAGTTAAGTTCTCATAGAAGGTGTAACTCGGACCGATCTGTAATACTGGTCCAAAGCCACAGGCTGCTAAACACTCCACACCGCGCCACGAAAATAGTCCATCCGCTGTCACTTCTCCCTCTTTCACGCCTAGATTACGTTCGATATGATCCATAATCTTTTCCGCACCTACCAAACAACATGGTCCTGTACGGCAAACTTCTAAAACATATTTGCCTTTAGGCTGTAGGAAATACATGGAATAAAATGTCGCAACCTCAAAGACCTCAATGGGTTCAATGTTCAAATAGGCTGCTACCTTTTCCATAGCATCAACACTTAACCAGCCGTATTCTTCTTGTACTAAATGAAGTATCGGTAATAAAGCGGACTTCTGTTTACCTTCCGGATAACGGCTTACTACTTCTGCGAATTTCTCCAAAAGCACTGTCGAAAACTCGACAATCATATTTTCTTTAACACTAAGCATCTAATTCACCTGCTATTACGTTTAAACTACTCATATTGAGGATGGCATCAGAGAGTAACATGCCGCTACTCATTGGTGCAAACATCTGATAATTGACAAAAGAAGGTCTTCTGAAATGTAATCGATAAGGTGTTCTACCTCCGTCATGAACTAAATAGAACCCTAATTCTCCATTTGCACCCTCAACTGAATGATAGACCTCATCCTTAGGGGCATCCCATTCTCCCATTACAATCTTAAAATGATAGATCAGGGCTTCCATGCTGGTATATACCAACTCTTTAGGGGGAAGATAAAAATCAGGAACATCTGCATGGAAAATTCCTTTTGGCTCTTTATCTATTTTTTCCAAAGCTTGTTCAATGATGCGAAGGGATTGCCACATCTCTTCGTTTCTCACCATAAATCGATCATATACATCTCCATTGGTTCCTACCGGAATATCGAAATCGAATTCTTCGTATGAACAATATGGAGAATGAGCACGCACATCATAATCTACTCCTGTTGCGCGCAATATCGGACCTGACCAGCTATAAGACAATGCTTCTTCCGGGGTTACTGCTGCAACATTTGATGTGCGCTCAATAAAAATTCTATTTCTGTCAAATAACTCCTGGAATTCTCTTAATACAGGCGGGAATCTTACCAGGAACTCTCTTATTTTAGCAAAAGCGACTTCATTGAAGTCACGTTCAAATCCGCCAATACGTCCAATATTGGTTGTCAGACGAGCTCCACAAATTTCCTCATAGATCTCATAGATAAACTCACGTTCCTGCATTACATACAGGAATCCTGAGAAGGCACCAGTATCTACACCAAGAATACCATTACAAATAATGTGATCCGTAATACGGGCGAGTTCCATAATAATTACGCGCATATATTGCACGCGCTTAGGAATCTCAATATCTAGTAGTTTCTCTACCGTCATATGCCAACCCATATTGTTAATAGGAGAAGAACAGTAATTCAAACGATCTGTAAGGGGAGTAATTTGATAAAACGGCCTATGTTCAGCAATTTTTTCAAATGCACGATGAATATAACCAATGGTAGAAACCCCGCTGACAATACGCTCACCATCCATCTGCACCACATTCTGGAATACACCATGTGTTGCAGGGTGAGTAGGTCCAATATTCAGGGTTACTAAGTCATCTTGAGGATCATTATCATCTAAGACAGGGTTATTATGTGATATTCTTGAAATCGATTTACTCATGGTATTCTTTGTTATCGTCCAAAATAAAAATCCTTCTTATCCACACGATTTGGATCTTCTAATGGATATTCTTTGCGCATAGGAAACACTCCTAAGTCATCCATATTCAGGATTCTCCTTAAATCAGGATGTCCCTCGAAGTTTATTCCAAAGTAATCATAGGTTTCCCTTTCCATCCAATTTGCCCCGTTCCATAGGACCGTAGCGGAAGGGATGCTAGGATTTTCTCTTTCTAAAAACACTTTTATACGTATGCGGACATTATGGATTAAACTATGAACATGATATACAACGGCATAAGGCAATTGCTGCTCCGGATAATGTACAGCAGTAATATCTGTTAGATAGATAAACTGCATCATTTCATCATTTTTGATGAAAGAAAGTAAATCAATGATGGTATCCTTATAGGTCTCGACGCTGAGTAGTCCTTTGGGTTCTGATATGTGGTATACCTTGTCACCGAATGTTGAATTCAGCTTTTCAACAACCACTTGATTAGTCAACTTATCCATTATCTGTTACGATTCCGTACTTTTCCAATAATGCCTTATACTCAGGCGTATTTCTTCTATTCAATGATTCGTTCTTAACAATATCCTGCAGTCTCAATACGCCGTCCAAAATTGCTTCGGGACGTGGTGGACAACCAGGAACATACACATCTACCGGGATAATCTCATCTATACCCTGCAGAACAGAATAAGTATCGAAAATCCCACCGCTGGAGGCACAAGCCCCTACAGCAATAACCCAGCGTGGTTCTGCCATCTGAACATACACCTGTTTTAGGACAGGTGCCATTTTTTTCGCTATGGTACCCATCACCAACAACATATCAGCCTGCCGAGGCGAAAAACTTGGTCTTTCAGCACCAAATCTCGCCAAATCATAGGTAGAACCCATTGTTGCCATAAACTCTATCCCACAACAAGACGTTGCAAAGGGCAAGGGCCAAAGAGAATTTGCTCTAGCCAAACCGATTGCTTTATCTAATGTAGTTGCGAAAAATCCTGCTCCTTCTACACCTGGAGGCGCATCTCCTAAGGTTATATTACTCATCTCGAATTATATTAGCGTGAATGTCTTAAAACCAACTCCATCGTTAGTCCCAATCCAATGCTTTCTTTTTAATGATATAAATAAATCCTAAGAGCAATAGACCCATAAATACAAACATCTCAATCAATCCCTGCATACCGAATTCTCTAAAGTTTACAGCCCAGGGATACATAAAGATGACTTCTATATCAAAGATGACGAACAAGATCGCAACCAAGAAATATTTGATTGAAAACGGCTGACGAGCATTTCCTACAACTTCAACTCCTGATTCAAAAGCACCTAATTTATTCTCTGTACGTACTTTCGGACCGATTAAATGAGTGCCTATAATGGTTGTAACACCAAATCCCACGGCAACTGCCAGCTGAATTAATATTGGAATATAATCTACAGGGGCACTTTGCCCAACTAGTCCATCCATATCTTTAGTTTATTGCTATTTAGTACTCTAACAAAAATAACAAATTATGTTAATATAAAAAGGGACGAAGATCACTATAAGCTTGGTTTTTACTATTTTGAATCATTATAAATTAAAGAAGGATTTTAATTAGTATTTAATGTTAATGATTAATATTAATAATTTTGACAAAGCGAAAACAGCTTCCATTATACAATTGATCATGATATCTCATGTATAGATTTTAATTTTCCTCTAAGCTAATAAATACAGCAGGGTAGTACAAGGAAGAAATAACAACTCCAATGAATGTCCCTCACTAAATACTTTCGATTAAATACTATCAAAACACCAAACACCGCTTTGATTGTAGGTCACCTTCATCCACCAATTAAAAACAATAGATGCGATATAACTGACACTGTATAGGCCACTTATCTGGACAATAATATATGTTTTATAAACACAAATAGACTTAACACCGCGGAATCCACTCCAATGAAGTCTAAAAATACTAAGTACTAAATGCTAATTTCAAACTATTACCAGCCAAACCTGTTATGATAGAAAGATAAATATTTAACATAATGAGCAAGCAAAAAACAAAATACGAGGAAGAAGAAGACAAAAAGAAAAAAGGCGGAGAACCAAAAACAGATGTAGAACAAGATACGGGAAAACGTCCTGAAAAAGACACTAACCCTCTTCCTCCCAATCCCAATAAAGTGGATGATCATTAAGGGAGTGGTTAGTAGTTAGTTTCCCTAGTCACGATAAATTCCTTCCTCTTTCTGCCACTGAAAATGAGCCGGAATGATGTTAATTGCGTTTTGTAGCCTTCGGCTCCGCTAGGCTGACAGAGGGGATTCAAAACTTGAATTTAACAAAGCCCCTGAACCGCACTTTATTAAAAAGTTTTATGTCAATTATCTAATAGGTAAACACTGCTGAATTTTCGGCCTTAAAGTCTCCCAATCCTAAATACTTAAAAACAAGAACAGCCCGCTTTATAGGCGGGCTGTTTTTGTTTTTAATTTCTTATTGAACTACTTCAATCATTTGCTTTGCAAAAGGATCTTCAGGTTTCAACTTTAATGTTTCGTTGAAGTGTTCTTTTGCTTTTGCCATATCATTTTTTAAGTAAGCATAATAACCGATATAGTTATGAGCATCTGCTGAATAAGTAGTATTAGCTTCATCTTGTTTACCAGATGCAGTGATAGCTGCTAATAACTGGGTGAAAGAATCCACAAATATACCTTGTGCATTTTCAGGATCATACATCACGTTATCCAATGCTAATTCAGTTAATCCTTTGTAGTAAAGTGCCGGGATTTTATATTTGTCTACAACTTCTTTTTTCGTTGCAGCCGCTACAAGTCCTAATGATTTAACTGCTGCTTCTAAATGTGGTCTTGCTTCGCTCATTTTCTCTGTAACCTGTTCCGGTGTTAGCTCAACACCCTCTGGTGAAGTTACAAGCTTAGATCCAATACCATATTCAATCTGACCTAAGTAGAAGTTAGAATCGTAGTAGTAGTCTGAACTATCGTTGCTTGCCGGTACTGTAAAGATCTTAGCAGCAATTTCATTTTCACCATTTTTGAAGTATTCAAAAGCAGTTTCTGAGATCTCTTCATCGTAGTTCTCATCTTCTGTTTTCTTAGTCTCAGCAGTCTTCAGGTACTCAGATCCTTTAGCAGCATCTCCTGCGATAAGGTTTGCTAAACCAGCGTATAAGTAGTCACGACCGATTAAACGTGCAGTATCTACTTTTGAGAATAAAGTTGTCAAATGCTCCAATGATTTCGCGTAGTCTTTATCTTGTAGGAAGGAAATATAACCTAAGTAACGGTATACTTTGGCATCCACACCTTCTACTCCAGATAATTCAGTAGCTACTTGTTTTAATTCATCATAGTTACCAGAATAAACCAAGAAGTCAGCGTAACGTACTTTTGCATCTACGGAAGCATCACCTGTCAAAGACAAGTATTTTTTATAGTTTTCTACTGCTTTCTGGTTGATTTCACGATATTCATCTTCCGGAGCTTTGATAGAAGACAGGTAATAAGTCTCTGCTAACTCACGGTAAATAGGCCCGTAATCCGGATGTTCGCCCGCTAGTGCAGTTAAATCTTCTAGTACGACATCATAAGCTTGCGCTCTTCTGGAGATAATTGCCTGACCAATTTTAGGTGCAAGTAATTTATCATCTAGTGCTAATGCATCGCGGTAAGCCACGAACGCAGGGCTACTCTCACGTAATCCGGCATATGCATCACCTAAAGCAGTAGGAATCAATGGATCTTTTGCATTTAATTCTTTTGCTTTTGTCAAATACTCAACCGCTTTTTTATAATCAGGTTTTGGAGCGTCAATATATGCTCTACCTATATAATAAAGTACTTCGTATTCTTTTTTACCAAGACCTTGGCTTGCTGTAGCGAATTTAGTTTCAGCTTCAACCACATTTCCTTTTTCAAGGTCTACAATACCAAGACCTACTGAATTCAATTTTTCTTTAGGTACATTTGTTATCCCTTCTTGGAAAACGATTTGAGCAGAGTCAACTTTATCATTAACCAAATAGATTTGTCCTAAATAAAAATAATTCTCACCGTCTTTTGCCTTTTTCTGAACCAAATTCTGCAACATGCCTTTAGCTTTGTCATATTGTTCAGCTTGAATTGCAGCCTTTGCATCTTTTAAACTTTGCGCTTGTGCTGTTCCTGTAGCAACAGCGCCCGCAACTAAAAGGCTTAAAATTAATTTGCTGTTTGTCATAATCTGTTATTTACTCTTTGTTATAAACTAATTAATGTTGTCTTCTCTTAATATTATTTCTCTTCCAGGCATGGTTGCCGGTAAGAGTCCGTATTTAAGCACGATCCTTTGCCCTCGATCGCCAGTTAAAAACGCAGAAAACCCAATCCCCAGTCCCATATTTGCCTGATAATTTAAAATGTGAAACTGTGTTTCCGCACTGTATTCATCCGTTGCAAATGTGCTTTGGGAGGGCTTAAAAAAACCAAGATTTTTACCGTCCTTCAAACTTTGAAGGCTTAAGATACGAATTTTATTTTCTTCTCCAAACTCTCTAACGCAATCTAAATACTGTCCGTATGAAATGACGCCAATTTTATTTGCATCTGTCAAAACCTCTTCAACAACTTCTTTTGAAGATTTCATTCCTTTTACAGATGTCCCAGAAACTATTTCTATTTTTGTCAATTCTTTTATCCTTCGTAGGGTACTTGAATTTACATTATCGAAAACCAATTGTTTTCCGCTATCTGATTCCCCTTTTAATAATGATGTTAACGCATGAATGTCGATTGAAGTATCTGCGGCATTCAGATTATTAAAAAAAACTACACCATCGTAGCATATGGGGAAAGTTCTGGGTTTAATTTTCCGGCTTTCAAAACCTGCACTTTCTTCTTCATTAAGCAATCGTCCTAATACTGCGATATCAGCTTTTCGTTCGATCAGTGCATTAATAGCTTCCCGTTCCGGCAGAGGGATCAACTTGATATTTGCATTCACGTAGGATGATTTGAATACTTCAACCTGTTCCAGCATTAAAGGAAGTACAGCTTCATCTACAATAACAGCGACTTCGCCCGTCAGAATATCATTTTGATTTCCTTTTGCATTTCCTTGGGTACTATCTACAGTTCCCTGATCCGCTTTTTTGCTTTGCGAACAAGAAACCGTAGCGGTCATTAAACCAATGAACGCGAAAGTATACCATATTGTACGCTTCATAATATTATGAATGATTTAATATGAAAAGGATTAATTAATTCCGAAAATTATTTTGCCAAAGTCTGGCAAATCGCATAAAAGAATACACGATCAGGAGTATTCCAAATATTTTTTTATAGGTCGGATCGATTTCAATCGGGAAGCCTTTCCAGAATATAATCAGGAGTCCGAGCACAAAATAAAAAAGGAACATAAATAGTCCTAAAATGGACAGAAATCGCTGTGTGGGCGATTTCTGTCTAAAATTATTTCTTGTTGAATTCGACATATCAAATTACATATTCGACAAGTCTAAGCGAATTGGTAAAGAATAACGAACAGGCACTTTACGACCATTTTGAATCGCTGGTTGCCATTTTTTCGACTTCTTTAATTGATTAATCGCCGCTTGTCCGGTACCGTAAGAAACATCTTTAACGACTTTAATATCTGTTAAGGATCCGTCTTTATCAATTACGAAAGAAAGCTCAACTACACCTTTCACCCCTGCATCAATAGCTGCTTGTGGGTATTGCATCGTTGCAACAAACTTACGGAAGGCATCGATACCACCTGGGTATGAAGCTGGCACCTCAACGGATTCAAAGTCATACACTTGGTTAGGGTCACCATCAGGAGTACCTTTAGTACTACCAGTGATGGCACCTTCCACTTTCTTAGGTCCGAATTCTCCGGTTGGAACTCCTGACGCACCAGGTGTACCTTTTAGGGTAATACGGGCCGGAGTAGCATTTTTCTCTTTGATTTCGTCCTGAGATACAATCTCTTCCTTAACTTCTCTTGCATCAACAACCTTCACTTCCGGGAAACGGATTAAGTCTTCAGCAGGTGGTTCCTCTGCAATACGTTGAGGAGGAGTTTCTTCTTGAGGTAGCGGTTCTTCTTCTTCTGGTGGTTCAGGGAGTTCTAAATCCTCTAAAGTAACAGGAGTAACAACCACAGCTTCCTCAACTGGTTTCTCAGGAAAAATCTTAATATCGAAGGCTTTGATAGCTACGAAAGCTAAGACTACAACCGAAACGGAGAATAGTGCAATATTGGTAGCAATCGGTGCGTATTTACGCAATGCATATGCTCCATATTCTTTATTTCTATTCTCGAAAACGACATCTAGCCATTCCTTCTTAAATAAATCTAATTTTGAACCGATCATTTTTTTTCCTTTTTATCTGATGTTTTATTCGTTATAGATCCCTTTTTCTTTCAAAACCTCTACTTCATCAGCATTGATTTTTGAAATCATAAAACGACTAACTTCAGTAATTTTCATTTCATCTAGTATGTCAACGAGGTTACGTTGAACAGATCTGTCACTTGGACGGATTACGACGATTACGTCTTTCCCGCCTGCCACCTGAGGAACTTGAGCTTTCTTTTCAAGAATGATCTTCCTGATTCCTTCTTTACCGTAGTCAACTACAGTAGGTGGAGTAATTGGGTTTCCTAATTGACCGTAATACCAAGCGATTTTGTTATCTGAACCCAATAATAAAACGACAGAACGGTTATCTGCGATGTCAATCTCAGGGTTCTTCTCATTTATATCCTTGTTCTTATCGGGCATGTTAACATCCATAGCTTGTGGCTTATTCAAGGAAGTTGTAAGCATAAAGAATGTGATCAGAAGGAATGCTAGATCCACCATCGCGGTTAAATCTACACGACCTCCATTTTTCTTCGACCTTACCTTACCGCCTTTTTTGCCACCGCCGGAGTCTTGATTTAATTCTGCCATTTTTTATCTTCTTAATTTTCCTGACGTAATCCGGTTACAAAACTAAACTTGTTTTGTTTCTGATTTCTCAGGGTTTCGATAATCAAATTCATTACTGCGTACTTCTCTTCAGCATCCGCTTTGATTGCAATCGTCAATGCTCCCGGGTTTGTGAAGTTCTTATTTTCTGCTTCTCGATCACGATTAAACTCAACGGTTGCTAAACGTGCTTGTTGAACCCAGTGATACAACTCATTCGATAATTCTTCTGTACTATCTACAGGGATACCTGGTTGTACATCTACTGTACGCTTATCTTGTTCTAGAGAAAGTAAGGCACGCAATTGTTTGAACGGCACACCAAAATCCTCTTGATTCCTAAACTTCTTATAATCTTCTTCCGAAAACGGAACACTATATTTAGCAGACATATTCTTCAACGTTCTTTCCTTAACATTCGGATTTTTGATGGTGAAGAAAACCTTACCATTATCTCCTACGGTGATAATTGCCAAGTTATCATCAGGCAATTTATCCAGAGTAGTTGATGCCGGTGTATCTACCATTAGTGTTTCTGGTTGACGTGCCGTAGCTGTCAAAACGAAGAATGTAAGAAGCAAGAAAGACACATCACACATCGCCGTCATGTCGATGGTGGTACTGGCTCTTTTTACTTTTGCTTTTCCCATTTCTTTACTTCTTTAATGTAAACACTCTATTTCTTTTGTAATAATGATGCGAATCAGTTGAACATTGCATAAAATATTTTCAACTTTTTTTCGAATCTTCTTATTTGTGGTTTGCAGCGTATGTTTGTACGATTGAGAAACCAGCTTCATCAATAGAATATGTTAATGTATCGATCTTAGAAGTTAAGATGTTATAGAAAATAATGGCGATTGTAGAAGTACCAATACCTGTAGCTGTATTAATTAAGGCTTCAGAAATACCGTTTGCTAATTTCGCTGAATCCGGAGTACCACCAGTTGCTAAAGCCGAGAATGCTTTAATCATACCTGTTACTGTACCTAATAAACCTGTTAATGTACCGATAGAAACTAATGTTGCAATAACAGTTAAGTTTTTCTCTAACATTGGCATTTCTAATGTAGTAGCTTCTTCGATTTCTTTTTGGATAGCCAATACTGATTTTTCTGTATCTAATCCTGGATGAGCTTCTACATCTTTATATTTTAAAAGACCGGCTTTGATTACGTTTGCTACAGAACCTTTTTGTTTGTCACACTCCTGAATAGCAGAGTCGATGTTTCCTGTTCTCAATAATCCTTGTACTTTTCTTACAAAGTTACCAACGTTTCCAGTTCCAGACGCTTTGCTAATTACGATTAAACGCTCGATTGAAAACACCCATACCATTAAGAATAGACCGATTAACACGGGTACGACGTAACCTGCGTGATAAACCATACCGTAGTAGTTTCCTGGTAGTGGTTGGTTTTCTGGGTTATTGTCGATAAAGTTTGAAGGATCACCCATTACAAATTTGTAAACCAAGAAACCAATTACTAGACAAATGATAATTGCTAAACTTGCAAATAGATTACCCGCGTTGCCACTCTCTTGTTTAGCAGGGGCTGTTGTAGTTTTTGGTGCGTTTGCCATTTTTTACTAATTTTTAGATTTTTTACTGTTGTTTAATTATTAAGTTAAATTCAATTTAATGCAAGCTTAATGCCGTTATATTACATTAATTCAAAACAAATATAGCATTTTCTGTTAAAAACAAAATTAATTTGAAGATATCTGATTTTTTAACTTTTAGGCTGTGCTAACAACTCATTGACGTTCTTCAGCAGCTCTCAAATCAATGCTAAACTTGTCGTATCACATAACGGTTGAATATTCCATATTTTTTACAATGAAAACCATTTTTTTTTTGATATGCAAATTATCAAATCGTTAAATGTCAAAAATAAGTGAGCGTTTACTTACAATATCTCCTGACCGCCTCACAACTTCTTCTGTGCTATACCCAAGTATTTCTTTGTTTTTTAAACGTTTACAAGACAATTCCTTGTTTAACCGCCAAAGGATTTTACCTGATATTTTTCAAAAGTTAAATATTGGATAATTTTTTCCTTAAAATCACCTTGTATCAATATTTCGCCCTCTTTCACACTCCCACCAACTCCACATTTCTGCTTCAACGTCTTAGCTAATACTTCTAAATCAGAATTTGACCCTACAAATCCAGTGATCAAGGTAACTACTTTTCCTTTACGCTGTTTTTTATCCAAGCCTACTTTCAATTTTTGTTGTGCATTGGGAAGCGTTTCCTGTTCTTCATGTTCATCCGAACTATTATAGTCAAAATCGTCTGAAGTCGAATAAACGATTCCTTCAAAACGTTGTTTTTTCTGTTTACTCATCTTAACAAATAATATTTAGAGCCCGGCTCTCTACTTCTATTTCCAGTTTATTTCCCAGATCCATGGGTTCACCATCCAGGTGTACAGGAGCTTTGCCCTCTTGCTGTATACATATTTTCTTGCCCGGGATAATTTCCACGTATTCTGATTGGTCTGCTGTCTTATTAAAAAGATGGAAAATCATCATTGGCAAGGTATATAATGGAAACTTATGAACCACACATACATCCAATAAACCATCATTTATCGATGCGTTGGGTGCTATATAAGCATTATTACCATATTGTGGGGAATTTGCGACGGAGATCATAAAAGCTTCCCGTTCGTAGGTTTTCCCATCAATGACCAAGCTATATTTCTTGGGCTTATAATTACTAATAACGTTAATTACTGTTCTTAGGTATCCAGCAGGCCCACGAAATGTTTCATTTGCAAAGCGATCACTCACTGAAGCGTCGAATCCTATCCCGGCAATATTAAAAAAACACCGCTCACCAATTCTGCCGCAATCAATTGCCATCGAATCGAATCTGTTAATTCTCCTCAATGCAGCAGATTCATTCATGGGAATCCCTAAATAGAGGGCCAGTCCATTCCCCGATCCTTCGGGCACAATGCCTAGCGGAATTTTAGTACCTACCAATGCAGTACCAATTTCATTAATTGTTCCATCGCCACCAACAGCAATTACCGCATCATACTGCTCTTCAACAGCCGACTTTGCCAGCTCGTAGGCATGATTTGCATGATTGGTTACTTTAAAAGTCGGATCAAATCTGCTTAAATCTAACACCTCCAGTACCTGCTTATTAAACGTTGTCTTCTTCTTTCCGCCTGATACTGGATTGATTACAAACAGGATGCGCTTCTTTCTCATTTCCGTTATTTACTTCCGCTAAAGATAATAATTTGGATGAAATACTTTTTAAATAAATCAAAGTATCGTAGCTTTGTGCCACACAAAATGTGGACTGATTTGCATTTAGCATTATCATAATGTAAATGGGAGATTGCAACCACAGTAAAAAAGTGCTAAAACCATTCGGGATAAATGATTTTTCACATACTGTCTGTTCTTTCCCTTCAATTCGTTTAAATTTATATGGCATATTTATTTACCTCTGAATCTGTTTCTGAAGGCCACCCTGACAAGGTTGCGGACCAAATCTCGGACGCTTTAATCGACAACTTCCTCGCATGGGATGAAGATGCCCGTGTAGCTATTGAGACCTTAGTTACTACTGGACAGGTGGTTTTAGCAGGTGAAGTGAAATCTAAGATCTATTTGGACGTACAAAAGATCACTCGCCAGGTTATCGAAAAGATCGGATATACCAAATCCGAGTATATGTTCGAAGCTAATTCCTGTGGTGTACTCTCTGCAATACATGAACAATCTGCAGACATCAATCAAGGAGTGGATCGCGTAACCAAACAAGAGCAAGGAGCCGGCGACCAGGGTATCATGTTTGGCTATGCAAACAATGAAACGGAAAACTATATGCCTTTGGCATTAGACCTTTCGCACCGATTATTATATGAGCTTGCTGCTTTAAGACGTGAAAACAAGGATATCCCTTACTTACGTCCTGATGCGAAATCGCAGGTGACTTTGGAATATGATGATAACCATAAACCGGTTCGTATAGATACCATAGTTATCTCTACACAACATGATGATTTCGCTTCCGAGAAGGAAATGCAGGAGAAAATCCAATCGGATATTATTAATATCCTTGTACCAAGAGTCAAAGCACAATTAAAACCTGAACTACAGGCTTTATTTACTGATAAAATTAAATACCACATCAATCCTACTGGTAAATTCGTAATCGGTGGTCCTCATGGGGATACTGGTTTAACGGGTCGAAAAATCATTGTAGACACCTATGGCGGAAAAGGAGCACATGGTGGTGGCGCTTTCTCCGGAAAGGATCCGTCAAAAGTAGATCGTTCTGCAGCTTATGCTACACGTCATATTGCAAAAAACCTTGTGGCAGCCGGTGTTGCTGATGAGATTTTAGTACAGATCTCCTATGCTATCGGTGTTAAAGATCCGATGGGTATTTATGTAAATACCTACGGTACCAACAAGGTCGACAAATCTGACGGAGAGATTGCTGCGATTATCGGTCAATTATTTGACATGACGCCATACGGTATTGAAACACGCTTAGGTCTTCGTAACCCGATCTATGCCGAAACAGCGGCATACGGTCATATGGGCAGAACCCCTCAAACCGTGACAAAAACTTTCGAAAACTCAAACGGAGAGTCCAAAACTCTTGAAGTCGACCTCTTTACATGGGAGAAATTAGACTACGTTGACGAAGTTAAAAAAGCTTTCGCGCTGTAAGACGACAGATACCCGATCATAGTATATTAAAAAGGCGAACCAAAAAAAACGGTTCGCCTTTTTTGATTCTTCAGCCTCCCATAGTCAAGATACTATCCTCTTAGCCGACTGTTAAACAGCTCATACTTTTTAGGTATATACTTACTCCTTAGTTCAGCCAATTCTTATTCGCTTATGAAGGGACAAGGTATGGACAAGGTATGGATGAGGTATGTATTAAGAAGAGACAGATTACTGATATTTTCACAGCAAAAAGTACTTTATTTTCAACTTTTACGATCTGTTCGGCCATAAAAAAGCAGCTACCCCAAGAGAGATAGCTACTTTTTTATCTTATTTTCTTTATCTATTAGTTCCTTATAAATGCATGCTATGAAATGCTTGCGGAAGATGTTGGGATCTGACGATTTACTTTTTTGACTAATCCCTGAAGCACTGTTCCCGGACCAACTTCAACAAAGGCTTCGGCGCCATCTGCCAACATTGTTTCTACGGATTGGGTCCAGCGAACCGCCCCTGTTAATTGCGCAATAAGATTGTCTTTAATAGCTGTTGGGTCCTGATACGGCAATGCATCATAGTTCTGATAAATTGGGCAAGCAGGGATTTGAATTTCTACATCTTCAATAGCGGCTTGTAATTCCTGTTTGGCAGCTTCCATTAATGGTGAGTGGAATGCTCCTCCTACGTTTAGTTTCAGTGCACGTTTTGCACCCACTTCTACTAATTTCTCACAGGCTTTATCCACACCGCTTACAGAGCCAGAGATCACCAGTTGTCCCGGACAGTTGTAATTGGCAGCGACAACGATATCATCTACTTGTGCACAAGCTTCCTCAACAATAACATCATCCAATCCTAAGATTGCCGCCATTGTTCCGGGTTCTAATTCTGTTGCTTTTTGCATAGCATTGGCACGTTTTGCCACCAGGCGAAGTCCATCTTCAAAAGATAAGGCTCCTGCTGACACCAAAGCCGAGAACTCTCCTAATGAATGACCGGCAACCATTGAGGGTTTAAAATCATCTCCTAAAGCTTTAGCTAGGATAACAGAGTGCAAGAATATTGCTGGTTGTGTAACGTTCGTTTGTTTTAAATCTTCATCAGTTCCATTGAACATAATATCTGTAATTCGGAATCCCAAGATTTCGTTTGCTTTCTCAAATAATGCTTTTGATTCTTCATTGAGATCGTACAGATCTTTGCCCATGCCTACAAACTGAGCTCCCTGACCTGGGAAAATATATGCTGTTTTCATATTCAATAGTTTAATACAACAAAAATATACTTAATCTTCGGGTAGAAAAGAAAGAGATGAAAGATTTTCTTTACTGAAAATTTCATTGGCTATTGCTTGTATCTCCTTTTCACTTACCTGATCGATTTTTTCAAATACCTCTTGCAAGTTGACTACACGGTCATAATCCAACATATTCTTTGCTTCAGCAATCATCAAACTCATTCTATTTTCTTCAGCAAGGGCAATCTGTCCTTTAAATTTATTCTTTGCACGTAGCAATGCCTGTGGACTCAAGGTTTGCTCCTTCAGCTTTGTCAGTTCTTTATGAATTAATTTGATGGTCTTCCCGACTTTTTCTTCATCGGTACCAAAATAAATACTAAACAAGCCTGTATCCGAGTAAAGGCTATAATTTGATTCAATGGTATAAGCGATTCCATATTTTTCCCGAATATTCAAGTTTAATATATTGGACATCCCATAGCCTCCTAACAAATTGTTTAATAATAATAGGCCTGTCTTTTTAGGGTTATGTATTCCATAAGCGGGTCCGCCAATAACTACATGAGCCTGATTTATGGGTCTACCCATTTGAATTTGCTCAACAGCATGCCCATTAACCTCTTCTGCGGCATGATCCCAATGGTTGATAGTAACATCTCCAAAGCACTTATTGGCAATCGCCAGCACCTTCTTTTCGGTATAATTTCCGGAAATGGCAATAACAATCTTGGAGGTATCGTAATGTTGTTCAATAAATCGCTTGATATCTTGTTGGCTGATTGATTTTAAATCTTCCTCAAGACCTAGGATATTATGTCCTAAACCAGATCCCTTAAAAATCTGATCTTCAAAATCATCCATAATGGATTCTTCAGGACTGTCGAGATAGGATGCCATCTCATCCAGAATGACCTCTTTTTCTTTTTCCATTTCTTCCTCAGGAAAGATCGAATGAAACAATATATCTTCAAAAAGATCAAGTGCTCTTTCTAAATAAGGATTTAGGAAGGAGGCATGCAGGCAGGTGTATTCCTTGGTGGTATAGGCATTCAGGTCGGCGCCCACAACTTCCAGTCTATTTAAGATCTGGTATGTGCTACGACGTTCAGTGCGTTTAAACAACAGGTGTTCTATAAAATGTGCTGTTCCGAATTTACCAACTTGTTCATGTCTGGAACCAGCATCCACGATTAAACAAACATGAGAAATAGCAGAGGTATGAGGCTGAAATAATACCCGCAACCCGTTATCAAGCTGGAAAATTTTTTGATCCATAATGAGAAATTAATAGGCAAAGGTAGGAATAATAGTAGTTAGTATGGTGATTGGTTTCTTTTACATTGGTTAGCATGCGAAAGGGTCGGGATGACGTGGTCTAAAGAGAGAGATACAAAGATTCTTCACTTTGTTCAGAATGGCTATAACAACGCAACACCCAATTCCCTTAAAGTCTATTGTCTGCTGTCTTGTATCTATCATCTATTTTCACACCATTGAAGTCTAATTACTAAGTACTAACTACTAAATACTTCTGTTACTTTTGAGGCGTAAAAGTAACCAAAACGCTTGGCTCATTTGAGGTGGCTTTTCGCACAGGGCCCTGGCTCAGGAAGGAATTGCCTTTGATGTCGAGGATGGAACTCCATTCTTTATCCTTTTGGAGAGGATAAAGAATAAAGACCATCGCAAGGCCACGGCAAATTCCTTCCTTTTCCCACCACTGGAAATGAGCCGGGGATGGTGTTGCCCTTCGATTCCTCAGGGCGACAAAGGTAGGAGCTCAGGGTGACAGAGTGCGCTGTCGTGCTTTTCGTCAACCTTGTCATGGTGAGCGGAGACGAACCACACTCCATTAAAGTCTAATTACTAACTACTGAATACTAAAAAAGTGGGCTACTGCCCACCTTCCCTGTTTTATTCATAGGTAATCTGAATACGGTATAGTTGCTAAGACATCAATAAACGCGATGTTGAAAAAATCATTGATGGTTGATTTTTATTCATCAACCATCACGATCAACCCTATTCTGTCTATTGTTTATTGTCTGTTGTCTATTATTATAATCTCTTTTACCTTCTAGGTGGTCTCATTCCTCCCGGGAATCTGTTTTCTTCCGTTGGGGCAATACCTGAGAACTTTTGAAGTTTGAAGGTGAAAGTCAACATAAAGTAGCGTCCTAAGCGATTTGTTTGTCTATCCAGAGTCATGTTCTCTTGAACGGTTCTGGAAAGGTTTGTCTGCTCATTCAGTAAGTCAAATGCTTGAAAACGGATGGTACCACGTTGTCCTTTTAATAGTTTTTGCTCTATATAAGAGTTGATGATAAAAGGATTTGCATCTGTTAATGCACCGTAACCACTGTTGAAGGATTTTGAAATATCAGCTCCGAAAATAGTTGAAGGCGTAATATTTACAGAACCAATTAAAGTTGGTGTCCAGGTGGATACGTTATTGTTAAAATCACCTAATGTATTTCTTGTGTAATTGTATGAGTATCTTACACCAGGGTTGATTTCCAGATTTTCCGAAGGGTTATATCTGAACATTAAACCTTGACTAAACACCCAGTTGTTAGCAATATTCTTCTCACCGGTTGTTGCACTTAAATCATCAGCGGTGTAAGAAATGTTCTTATTGTAATTAATCCCTCCCATCAACATCAGATTGTAGGTCTTTTCTTTTAGGGATTTACCGAAATGGTAGAATGAGCTCAGATTATAAACCGGGTCAGCTTCATTTAGGTATTCTGTTTGGGAAACCATACCAACTCCGTCAACAATTTCTCTTTTTACAAATGAAACGATCTTATCTTGACTCAGGTTACCATTCAGCATTGCAAAGAAGGTATTTCCTTTTTGGAAATCTCCGGCACGGAACCTTAACATAGCTCTATGTCTGAATTCAGGATTTAAATCCGGGTTACCATAGGTAATATTGGTTGAGCTGTTACCTACAGCATAAGGTAGGATCTGATTGATAGTAGGCTCTGTTGAGGATCCCGAATAGTTCAGACTCAGGTTTTTCTGTCTTGAGAACTTATATTCAAATCTTGCAATTGGCATCCAGTTCAGATTAGAACGATCAATCACGGCAGCATCATTATCGCTTGAGGCATCACCTTGCAATAGTGAAGGCTGAACCGCAGCTCCGATAGAGTATTTCACTTTATCATTTTCAAAATTATAATTTGCACCGATACGATGTGTGGTGAATGAATAATCCTGATCATAATGATAATTTAACAGGCGTTCAGCTGTATTATCCAATGGGTCTCCATCCTCATCATAAGCGTCTTGATACTGCTTATTGGTATAATTGTTCTTATTGAAGTCGTAGGTGATTTCAATTTTTCCGTTTTTGGACACTGGTTCCAGGTAAGAAAGACTCGCTCCCGCATTCCAGCTTTTATTGTTTACTTCCTGTAATGTTCTTTCATAGACTTCACTCATCGTCATATTAGCATTGTTAGGATCGGTCACTAAACGATCTAAAATGCTTTCAAAATCTTGAGTAGTAGCTGCGTTATCATAGTTAAAGTTTAAGAAAATATTACGGCCATTATCACTCAATTTACGATTATACAAACCACTGATACCATATCTTGGCACTTCCGAAATATTATTTGAGTTACGGGTATCATTGGTATTCACCGTTACGGGTACATAATATTCATCACCTATAGAGAATGAATTTGAATTCGTTCCATTGAAACCAAATTGAGGTGTTAATTTCACGTAATCCTTATCCGAAATATTCCATTCCAGGTTAGCCTCCAAACGATGGCTTTTAAGGATTGAATTCGCTGTAGAATCGGAGGTATTTGTAATTTCCTTTTCTATTTGATAGGTTGTTCTTAAACTATTGGTAGTTGTTGTGTTATCATTATTTCCATAAGAATAGCTACCATATACTTTTAGTTTATCTGAGAAGTCATGACGGATATTGACACCGATGGAACCCACATTTGTAATACCGGATGAGCCTCCGAACATTCCGCCCGGTCTGCCTCCGCCACCTTGACGCATTCTTGCGCCTCCACCCATTGAGTTAAAGTCGAAAAGGGGTGCGTTGATGTTATTTAAGTTTCCTAATACGGAAACCTGTGTTTTATCAGTCATTCCCATCCACATTCCGGTTGCCTGATATCTTTCATCAGAACCATAGCCGGCCCTTAAGGTGGTCATAAAGCCCTTATTGTATTGCGGGTCAATCTGTATATTAATAATTTTTTCAGAATCGCCGGATTTATTACCTGTGATATTAGCCATATCACCATAATCGTCCACGACCTGGATTTTCTCAATGATATTAGCAGGAAGATTCTGGGTTGCAGTTTTCACATCACCACCAAAGAAGTCTTTTCCGTTGATACGAACTCTAGTCACAGACTCACCTTGGGCAGTTACATTACCATCCTTATCGACTTCTACGCCCTGAAGTTTCTTTAGTGCATCTTCTGCTACGGATCCCTCGCGAAGTTTAAGGTCTTTGGTAGAATACTCTACGGTATCCCCTTTTACCTGCACGGTCAGCACACCTTCAATGACAACCTCTTCAATTTGATTTTCATTTACTTCTAGAACAAAGCTGGGAACCTGAATTTCCTTTTGCCCTGCAGGAAAGTCAACTTCTTTTTCAAAAGGTGCAAAACCAAGACTGCTTGTTCTTATTTTAAATTTTGTGGCTTTTACATTTTCAAAGGTGTAGAAACCAGCATTTGAGGAGCTGCTGGCCATTGTATCTGTATCCGTTATCAACTGAACAGTTGCCCCTGAGATGGGTCTTGACTCGGTGTCCCGAAGCATGCCCGACACGACACGGCCAGATTGGCCATACACTGTAATTCCTAGAGCCATGAAGCATAAGCACATCAGGGCTTTTAATAATCTATCCATATATCAATTAAACTAATCCTAATTCAGTGTTCCTACAAACCAGACACTTGTCTTGGCTTTATAGGGACTTTTCACTGTTGGTGTGTAGCGGCCGTACATGGCCCCACGAGGATCGGGTCTGTTCTTGATTGCGTTTTGTAAAATAGAAAACCTGTTGTTTATCATGAATTGGATGGCAACGGGATCTTTAACATTCTTGATACCTATTGCTTGAATCGGAATTTTTGATTCATAGACCAAAACATCATTATCTAACAGCTTTGCTACGGCATGGACTCCATAAGTATTATCAAATGAAAGCCTACCATCTACAATCCGAGCAAAACCCTTCACACCATACCCTCTGCTTCGCTTGATTAACTCTTCGCGAACATTCATATTCGGTAGGTTCTCGTCGTTTACCATCGCCCTGACAGACTCGCTGTCGGGAATCGGAAAGATTAATTGTGCCCCATCTTTCTTTTTCCCCTGAGGGTTAATGCTGATTACAATACCGTTTCGAGCTGCTTCCTGCTGTAGGGCAAGGTCTTTAATCTGAACTGCCGCATACAAAAAGTTAGCATCGTTTGTAATAGCAAAACTCCAACTGGAATCCTGATCCATCACCGAGAGCTTATTTCCCCAGTCCTGCAGGTCTCCATCAACCTCCACTCTGAACGTAGGTAAAACAGCATAACGGTCTTTTTTCTTCTGCGCCAACAAGTTTGAACTTGCAAAGATTAGAATGACAATAATGATATCCCTTTTCATGTTTATTCGTATCTCACTTATGGACAACAGTATAAGAAAAAAATTTATATTACCGAATACTCCTACAAAGAAAAGTACAAGAAGTGTAAATTAGTGTAAATGGGAAAAAATCACAGATAAGTTACAAGAGAGAAGATTAGTATTTAGTAGTTAGACACTCCATTAAAATCTTAATATACTAAGTACTATACATAAATACTAAAAAACATCGCCGTGCTTGTGTGTTCTCACCAGCCACTAAAAAGTCTATTGTCTGGTGCCTAGTGTCCATTATCTAATTCCACACCAATGAAGTCTTTATACTAAATACTCTTTTCCTCTTCTGTTACTTTTGAGCGCAAAAGTAACCAAAACGCTTGGCTCATTTAAGGTGGCTTTTCGCACAAGGCCCTGGCTAAGGAAGGAATTGCCTCTGATGGCGAGGATGGAACTCCATTCTTTATCCCTTTGGAGAGGATAAAGAATGAAGACCATCGCAAGGCCAATCCCCTCCCACTTGGCCACGGCAATTTCCTTCCTTCTTCCGCCACTGAAAATGAGCCGAGGATGGTGTTGCCCTTCGGGTCCTCAGGGTGACAAAGGGGGGAGCTCAAGATGACAGATGGGGCTGTCGTCCTTTTTCGTCAACCTTGTCATGGTGAGCGGAGACGAACCGCACACCATTAAAGTCTAAGTACTAACTACTAAATACTATTTCAAAGTCTAAATAAATTTTTATTTTAGCCGTATGGAATCAATTTCTTTATTATCTACCTATCAGCATGAGATGATTGAGGCCGGTTGTGATGAGGCGGGGCGTGGTTGTTTGGCGGGTCCTGTGTTTGCGGCAGCGGTTATCTTTCCGGCAGATTACTGTAATCCTGTATTGAATGATTCGAAGAAATTATCCGAGAAAAAGCGGATGAGCCTACGGCCAATTATTGAACGTGAGGCTTTGGCTTATGCGGTGGCAACGGTTTCGGCCGAGGAAATCGACAAAATTAATATTCATAAAGCCTCCTATCTGGCTATGCATAAAGCCTTGGATATGTTGAGGATTAAACCCGGTTTTTTAATAATAGACGGTAATAAGTTTATTCCTTATCAGGAGGTACCACACGCCTGTATTGTTAAGGGTGATGGAAAATATCTTTCTATAGCTGCGGCTTCCATTTTAGCGAAAACCTATAGAGATGAATATATGGATCAAATTGCTTTGGAATATCCTGAATATGATTGGTTAAAAAACAAAGGTTACCCTACGGTAAAACATCGGGAGACGGTTATCAAGTTAGGGTTGACACCACATCATAGAAAAACCTTCAGAGTTTCGGATCCACAATTATCCTTATTCTGAAGGTTTAGCCATCTTTTATTTTAAATCTTATTTCTTTGCTTTCAGGACCGGAGGGTTCGTTTTTCCCTTTTTGTGTCTGAAAGACAACCAGATTGAAATCCCTAATCCAATTACCAAAACAATAGAAGCGATCAGTGAGATAATATTGCTGATTTTCATTGATTCCGGAGCAAATATAAATTCTACTTTATGGTTGCCTCCCGGTAATGCAAGTCCTCTCAACAAATAATCGGTACGAATAATAGGAACTTCCTCGCCATCTACAAAAGCTTTCCATCCTTTATCATAAAATATTTCTGAGAATACAGCAAACACATTGTTTCCCGCACTATATTCATATTTTAACGTGTCCGGGTGGTAAGAAAGCAGCTTGATTTCGCCATTATTGGGTTGTCCAATGGTTCTATCACCAAATTGCGCTTTCAGACCTTCATTTACAATCGCTTCTTTTTTAGGGTCGAAAGTACTCAAGGCATCCATCTCAGCCTGATTGCTATTGACAAACTTCACATTGTTTACAAACCAGGCATTTCCTAAAGCTGAACTTCTACGTTGGATTCTATCGGAACCATTACTTTGATCCTTTGTAATCACATATCGAACATTCAACATATCCAAAACGTCCTCATTAATACCGCCATTAAACTGATGCTCTAATAATTCCTGGAATCGCATCAACTTAGCAGCATGGTATCCTCCTAAACTTTTATGGAAGTAAGAAGCGCTGGCATCATTAAACGGTGAAGTTGTTAAATCGAAGACACGGTAAGAAGGATCTTTGTCAAGATGAATCAATTGATCCACTTCACGTTCCGGAATAGGTCTTTCATAGATACTTTTATCGACGAAAGACTCTTTATTTAAAAAGCGTTTATCTACTGACCAAAGGTCTACTAACGTAATGACAACGATTGCTGCTACCATTACATTCACGGATAGTTTTTTCTTAATAAAGAACCATACGAAAGCGAAAGTCAATGCGACGATAAAAAAGGAACGCCAAGCATCTTTAGATGCCATATCTGCTCTATCTTTCAATAAAGCATTCACTAATTCACTTGTTATTGTAGGGTCCTGAACGTTTTGCTGTAGGGAAGCCACAAACTCCTGATGGTTTGAAGCGCGTAAAGACAATATACTTGGCATTAGGGCAATCAATAAGCAGATTGCTCCTACTCCGGCAGCAGTATACAACACTTTCTTGTCGAGATCTTTAATTTCGTTTCCACGGGTTATGATTTCATTTAGTCCCATAATGGCCAACAGTGGCATTAATACAGATGGAATCACGAGAATGGATTCTACGGCCCTGAATTTATTGTACATCGGGAAGTAGTCAAAGAAAAGATCGGAGATAAATGGTAGGTGACGTCCGAATGCAAGGAAAAAAGTTAGGATGGTAGCTGTTAAAATCCACCATTTCAGTCTATCCTTTACTACAAATAAGGCAAGCACAAATAAGAATACTACACCCGCACCAAAATACCATGGTCCTGAGGTAATGGATTTTTCTCCCCAATAAGTGGATAGACCTCGGGTTGCAAATTGAATAGCATCTCCTTGAGACATTCCCAATTTAGTTAATGTTTTAACTGTATTGGATTCTGCATCTAGTGTCTGTCCTGTATTCCTACTTCCATATGCATTTGGAATAAGTAAGGTAATATTTTCACCTACTCCCTGACTCCATGCATAAGCATATTCTTTGTCCAGTCCGGCTGAGTTACCTCCGCTTTGGTCCGTCTTTGCAATATTTGCCTTTCCTCGAATGGTTAGCTTACTATACTCATAGGTTGGAAAAAGGACAGAAGCATTCACCAGGACTGCTAATACCACACCGATCAGTTGAAGGCCAGTAGCTTTAAGGAAGTTATTTATTTTTTTATCACGAATTGCATAATATAATTCGAATCCCACCAAGATCAATAACGCAATAAACAGGTAATAGGTCATTTGGATATGGTTGGCTCGCAATTCCAGGGCGAGGAATAGTCCTAATAAGGTAGGTCCCCAGAATTTACTCCCTCGATAGCAGAGGATGACGGAACCTATTATAGGGGCCATATAGGCGATGGCATAGGCCTTATTAAGGTGTCCTGCCTCTATATAAATCATATTATAGGAGGAGAATGCTAATGCGACGGCACCTATTGCGGCGACCCAGGGTCTCATTTTCAGCACGGAAAACAGGAAGTATCCCCCTAACAGAAAGAGCAATAGCACGTCTGATGGCGGTGGAAATACTTTTCGAATAGTCGGGCCAATATGACTTGCAATATTATTGGCATGGTCATACCAGATTTGATAGGTTGGCATTCCACCAAACATGGAATTTGTCCACAGCGGCGTTGTACCATCTTTCTCTCTGAAGTCAAATATTTCCTTTTGACTACCACGGGCTTGCATCACATCGCTTTGCAAGAGGGTTTTGCCTTGCCATACCGGCGTAAAATAAAACACCACTAACAGCAAGAAGATGCCTATGATGATTAAGTGATTCTGATTTTCCTTAAACCAAGCTTTCATTTAAAATTGAATAGGATTATTAAAGATATAGCTCCAAAAATATAGAAATGATTTCAATTATTTATGATAAGATGGTATTTTAGGTTAGGAAGTATTGGGATTCGGCTGCGTTTTACCCTTCGACTCTGGTCAGGGTGACAGAGGGGTTGTCGTTCTTTTCATCATCCTTGTCATAGTGAGCGTGTCACTTGAGCGGAGTCGAACTGCGAACCGCGAACCAGAATTAGCCCTTTAGCCTTACTTGTCCACCACACCGGCGTGGTTGCTTGTCTTCACCAACCACTGAAAAGTCTATTGTCTGGTGTCTCGTGTCTATTATCTAATTTCACTCCATTAAAAGTCTAAATACTAAGTACTATATACTAAATACTACTCTACCCTTTTTGTATTAGATTTTTAATATTGCTCAATTCGCCGAATAGTACCAATAGATCATTTTCTCTCAGCATGGTGTCGGATTTGGCAATTCCGGAGGCTTCTTTATTTAATTTGGTGTTTCCTTCTTTCGTAGTTTCATTTTCTACGTGTACTGTTGTCAGGACGATAACTTTATATTTATTGGTTAGATCGGCTTCACGTAAGGTCATTCCTACGTACTTGGCGGGAACTTTGGTTTCTATGATGCTATATTTTTCGGAGACTTTAAAGGAGTCTACAATGTCTATATTATCGAGGCGCATGGCTAATCGTTCGGCGGCTTCTTCCTCGGGCATAATATATTCATCGATGTTCATCGCTTCAAGGACAGTTTTTTGGAGGTCTGACACTACCCTACCTATAATTCGTTTTACTTTTAATTGTTTCAGAAGAGCTACTGTTAATAAACTGGCTCCTTCTTCTTCACCAATGGCAACAATAACAGCATTGCTTTCACGTAATGGCAACGAACTTACCGCATCTTTATCTGTACTGTCTAAACAAACGGTATGGGTAATGCGGTCTTTAGTTTGCTCGACGATATTCATTTTCTTATCAGCAGCAATGACCTCATGCCCCAGTTCGGTTAAGTGTATTGCTAATGATCTTCCAAAATGTCCTAATCCTAATACGATATACTTCATAGCTGTTAAAACAATATTTTTTCAGTTGGATAAATATAACTTTTGTTTTTGGTGTTTTTAATGAATGCAACCAGCAGGGTGAGCATCCCTACCCTTCCAACAAACATGGTAAACATCAGAATGATCTTACTGGTTGCGGACAATGATGCTGTAATTCCTAAGGAGAGTCCACAAGTGGTATATGCGGAAACCGATTCAAACAGCAGTTTAACGGTTTCTTGGTTGGGATCGGAGAAATTGAGTAAAATAAAGCTCAGGGTAATTGTCAGCACCGAGAGTAGAATAATGGCAAAAGCTTTATTCACGGATTCCGAAGCAATTTTACGTTTTTGAATTTCAATGGATTCCTTTCCTTTTGCCAATGCTACAATATTCATCAAAGCCACGGCAACGGTTGTTACTTTCACGCCACCTCCCGTCGAACCCGGGGACACCCCAACCCACATTAATGTAACAATCATAATGAGCGTCGGAATACCTATAAAGTTTAAATCTATACTGTTAAATCCTGCAGATCTTGAGGAATTTGCCATAAAAATAGAGGTAACCCATTCCCCATACGTTGATTTGTCAGTTCCCAGACTACCTTTTGCTTCTAAGAGAAAAAAAGATACTGTTGCCAAGATGATAAATACCGTATTACAAAGAACAATGAATCGGGAGTTAAAGGAGAACAACTGTGGTTTATGCCTGTAATTCTTTTTAAAAATCAACTTACAGGAGAGTGCTTTAATTTTCTCGCGTACCCAAGTATAGAAATTAAAAATAGTTCCGAAGCCAAAGCCTCCGAGGATAAACATAGAGGATACGGCTAACTGGAAATTATAATTGAATCGATATGCATCATTCATTACACCATCTTTGATGATTGTAAATCCGGCATTACAGAATCCGGATATGGCATGGAAAGCGGAGAAAAACACCATCTGCCCAACGGAATCGAAATACTTGGGGTTTAAGGAAGTAAATATTAAAATAGCACCTATTAATTCAAATAAGAGGGTAATAAAGATGATGGTTAATAAGGTTGAGATAACGGAGTTCAGTTTATTTTCCCCAAGGATTTCTCCGAACATCAATTGATTTTTGAAAGAGAAACCTCCTGAGAAGAAATACCCGAAGAATCCGGTAAAAGTCATGATTCCCAATCCGCCGATCTGGATTAACGCCATGATTACGGATTGACCGAAGAGGGAAAAGTTTGTGGAGATATCAGTTGTAGAGAGCCCTGTAATACAGACGGCACTTGTGGCCATAAAAAAGGCATCGACGAAGCTCAAGGGAGCTTCCAGGGTCGTTCTAGGAAGCATCAGTAAGAAGGCGCCTAATACGATCAGCGCCAGAAAACTGACGACAAATAAAATAGTTGGATTAAAATAGAAGTTGTCGAAAAACAGGCTGTTTTTTGATAGTTCGGTAAGAAAAATAATAGCGATTCCGAGATATAGCCATTCATCTTTGGCAAAAGTAGAGAGCACTCCGCCGCTAAATCTTGAGATGCTGACCAGTAGAAAATAAGAACTAACGAGAACCCCTGAATAATGGGACATATTAATCCTTCTGGATACTAAAATGGACGATACCGTTCGGAATACTTCAAATAAAAATAATCCATAATATAAACCGACAACAATTTTTTCGGTTATTTTGGCTCGATCCGGATTAGTAATATAGCCGACATGTAAGATCATGGCAATTGCCGCGACCAAGCTGACGTAGAACACGACCTGATCAACAATCTTCTTCTTATAACGAAATATATATTTTAGGAAGCTATATATGGAATCCATGTAATACAAACATAGTAATATCTAAATTAATGTTTAATGTACACAAGAGCTTTCACGTGAAACTAATTCTTCTTTTCTTCCTTTTTTTCTTCTTTTTTATCTTTCTTCTTAAAGATTCCCTTGATGAAGCTTCCCGTTTTCTTTATTACGCCCTTGGTTTCAGTGATCACTTCTTTTCCGGTCCCTGCAGCACCCATTAATTTTGCTTCCCGTTCTTTACTAATTCCTGCACATTGCTTAATACCATCCAATAAACTTTGCCATAAGGTCTTAAAGAAAGTATGTTGAGGGTCTCTGCGGTAATTGACTTTACCAATATGATACTTCTCATTAGCGTCAGGGTTACTATCATTAATTAAGATGTTGTTGACCACGAAAGATAAAACCCCTTTTTTGGTTTGGCTCATATCTTTATCGATGGCATTCATAAGGTCTAATTTCAAATGATCGTAATCAAAACGGAAGTCGCCCCAATTTCTATGATCATTTGCCTGATAATTAAAGCTTATGCTTCTGATATTTCCTGAGGATATTTTAGCATTCAATAAAGGGTTTAGAATTTTATTAAAGGCTGTGGCATTCATTCTACCTAAACTTCCCTTATAAGTATGATAGCCATCTTTACTTAGCATATCAAAGCCGAATTGAATTTTCAACAAACCTTCATTCATAATTCTTGCCTGTAAATCAGCACGCATGAACTTATCTTTTGCGAGTCTGAGGCTATCGTTTGTCACATTTGTGAGTGTTCCTTTTGCTTTATTGAAGGTAATAATTCCTTCACGGCCAAATTTCGCAGAAAACTCCCCATAGAGGATATCTACATTATCCAAGAAAACAGTATCAATTCGAATAAGCTGTTTTACTTTCATCAATTGCTGATGCGGGGACTTTCCGACTTTTGATAGTCCCTTCTTAGGATAGCGTTTATCATTATAGAGGGAGACGGAACCGTTTTTAATTTGTACATTTTCAGCAATTGTTTGCTGATTGTCGATCAGTTCTTTAAAGTCTAATTTTTCAAACCGCAGCGTATCGAATTTCATGACCGCCATGGTAATATTTTGGTTTCTGGCTTTGAAATAGGCTGCTTTGCTCATTTTCGGAGCATACTCCACCTTAGTAAGTAATACATTTTGATCACGGGTGTTCAGCACTAAATGGTCAAATTTGGCTTTGTAAATTCCATTAGAAAGATCATATTCAAATTTAGGGACTTGCACTTCCACCATTTTCGTATAAAAAACTCTTGTGGTATCGTGAATAGAGGCTTCATCAACCAATAGATCATAAACGGAAATACCCACACTGTCTAAAAGAATATCACTGGATTTCCCCTCTTGTATTTGGGTAAATTTGAATTTAACATTGTCTATTTTAATATCCCGCACATTGATTGAGCTGAATACATCTTTTATATTATCGTAAAGTGTTTTTGATTCTTTAGGCTGTATGGTATCATTATAAGCGTGACGCTCAGATATCATATGTACATCCGGGGATTCAAAGGTGATGTTTTTAATGTATAGTTTTCTGTTTTTGATGACATCCCAGATATTAAAACGTCTTACTTTCAGGGAGCCTAGTTTGATGTGATATCTGCTATTGGGAGCTTCCTTAGCGGTGACCATTCTATTATACACAGCAGAGTCCGGAATTAATTCGGCATTTGTCAACGTAACATTCCCTAGCGCAACATTTAAGTCTAAGTCATCATATTTTAAAGAATAAAGCCCATTGGTTGATTTAGAAACCGTTTCTTTTAATTTCTCTTCAACCATAGGTTTCCAGTTTCTACTAAAATACCATCCAGCAATAAGCACAGCTAGCACCAAAACGACTACTATGCCAATAATCCATTTCCAAATAGGTTTCATAAAATCTAATAAGAAGGTTTATCCCTTGTTTTTTGATAGCATTAACAATAATACAGCCAATATGTTTACTCAGGCTATTATTATTTTCCTGAATGTAAACTTAACACTTTAAAATGTAGCTGAAAATTAAGCTCTATTATTTTGATTATTATAGATACTTAAATAGCTATCGTATCGCGAAGGTTCTATTTCACCATTTTCTAAAGCATCAAGTACTGCACATCCGGGTTCATTGATATGGCGGCAATTGTGGAATTTACATTGATTGAGCAGCTTCCTCATTTCCGGAAAGTAATGGGATAACTCCTGAGGTTCAATATCTACGATTCCAAATTCCCGTATTCCAGGTGTATCGATTAATTTTCCTCCAAAAGGGAGGTCTATCATTTCTGCGAACGTTGTGGTATGTTTACCTTTATCTGACCAGTCAGAGATCATTCCAGTCTTAAGTTCTAATCCGGGAATAATAGCATTAATGAGGGTAGACTTTCCAACTCCGGAATGTCCTGAGATTAGGGTAATTTTGTCTTTGAGGGCCTCATTCAAATCATCGATATTCTCTTTTTCGAGGGCGGAAACTGTATAGCAGGTATAGCCCAGCTCTTCATAAATATCGATGTATTCAGCCAGGATTTCCAGCCCCTCTTCGGAAAATAAGTCCAACTTATTAAAGACTAAACTTGCAGGAATGTGATAGGCTTCAGCGGTTACCAGAAACCGGTCAATAAAACCTGTTGATGTTGGGGGAGAAGCAAGTGTAACAACCAAAAAAGCCTGATCTAAATTAGCACCAATAATTTGGGTTTGTTTTGAGAGATTTACTGATCGCCTGATAATATAATTTTTACGAGGTTCCAGTTTTGTAATGATAGCACTCTGTAGACCTTGTTCTATTTCGAACTCCACCCTGTCGCCAACAGCGATTGGATTCGTGGTTTTGATGCCATGCGTTCTAAATTTCCCTTTTATTCTACATTCGTATCTGTTACCCTGATCATCCAGGACCTGGTACCAGCTACCAGTAGATTTCGTTACAAGTCCATGCATAAATGCTTTTAATAAGAATTAAAATATAAGCAATAGTTCCGCAAAAATGGAAAAAATAATTAATCTTTACGTCTATTTGAATTTGTTAACTTTGTTTGATAAGGTAAAAATAAAGAATTTGAAAAAGTTATTTCTCTTAGACGGGATGGCATTAATTTACCGTGCATATTTTGCATTGAGTAAAACACCCCGCATAACATCATACGGATTAAATACAGGCGCAATTATGGGATTTACCAATACTTTATTAGAAGTATTGAATAATCAAAAGCCTAGTCATATTGCAGTTGTTTTTGACACTGCAGCACCTACCAACAGGCATATAGAATTTGAGGCTTATAAAGCACAGCGAGAGTCTATGCCTGAGGATCTTGCTGCATCTATCCCCTATATCTTTAGATTAATAGAAGGTTTTAATATTCCCATTATCAGCATGGATGGTTATGAAGCTGACGATATAATAGGAACCTTGGCCAAAAAAGGAGAAAAAGAGGGGTATACCGTTTATTGTATGACGCCGGATAAAGATTTTGGTCAGTTGGTTTCTGACAATATCTTTATTTATAAGCCGGCCCGCATGGGGAACGGAGCAGAGACATTAGGCGTTCCTGAGATTTTGGAAAAATGGGAAATCAATAATGTGCTTGAAGTTATTGATATTCTGGGCTTATGGGGAGATGCTGTTGATAATATCCCGGGTATCCCGGGTATTGGTGAGAAAACTGCAAAAAAACTGATTCAGGAGTATGGGTCTATTGAGAATCTGATTCAGAACACGGATAAGTTAAAGGGCAAAATGAAGGAGAATGTGGAGAATTTTGCGGAACAGGGATTAATTTCGAAAAAACTCGCTACCATCCTATTGGATGTACCGGTGGAGCTTGATGAAGCAGGGTTAGCGTTGGACAAACCCAATAAGGATCTCTTGGAACCTTTGTTTGTGGAGTTGGAATTCAGAACACTGGGAAAAAGAGTATTTGGTGACGAGTTTAGCATAGGCGAGAATCCTGTAGCAAAAGGAGCTCAGATGGATTTATTTTCCATCCATACTGACGCAAACGTAGATGCTGCTAATTCGGCTGCCATGAATGACACAGCAGAACCAACTGCTTTTAACAATATTACAAATACTGAGCACAGGTATATATTACTTGATACAACAGAAAAACAAGAATCATTCGCTCAACAATTGAGCACAGAAAAATCTTTTTGCTTTGATACCGAAACCACTGGTCTGGATGCTCTACAAGCAGAATTAGTCGGTTTATCATTTAGTATTAAAGCGAATGAGGCTTATTACGTACCTGTGGATGCAGATCAGTCGTTGGCTCAAGCGACGGTTGATATTTTTAAATCCGTTTTGGAGGATGAACAGGTTCAAAAGATTGGTCAGAATCTGAAATATGATATTCTTTTATTATCGCGATATGGGGTTGATGTAAAGGGTGATTTTTTCGATACGATGTTAGCTCATTATCTGATTGACCCAGACACACGCCATAATATGGACTTTTTGTCGGAGACCTATTTAAATTATACCCCTGTATCCATCACAGAGTTAATAGGTTCTAAAGGGAAAAACCAGGGAAATATGCGGGATGTCGATATAGAAAAAGTAAAAGAATATGCCGGAGAAGATGCTGATATAACGTTACAGTTAAAGAATAAATTAAGTCCTCTATTGGAACAAACCTCTACTTTGGAATTGGCCCAAAAGGTAGAATTTCCTTTATTGAAGGTATTAGCTGAGGTAGAGAAAAACGGTGTAAAAATTGACGTAGAAACTTTAAATCAATTTTCACAGATTATAGGTCAGGATGTCAAACTACTGGAGCAGCAGATTTACGAGAAGGCCGGTGTGACCTTTAACATTGCGTCGCCAAAACAACTCGGTGAGGTATTATTTGACAAACTGCAACTAGATCCTAAAGCTAAAAAGACCAAAACAGGGCAATATAAAACCGGTGAGGATGTTCTGATGGCATTGGCTAATAAATCTGATATAGTAAAAGACATTTTAGAATTCAGACAGTTACAGAAATTAAAATCTACATATGTAGATTCCTTACCAAATTTAATTAATCCGAATTCAGGACTGATCCATACGTCCTACAATCAGGCCGTTGCTGCAACGGGGCGATTGAGTTCAACGAATCCGAATTTACAAAACATACCGATCCGCACTGAGAGAGGCAGAGAAGTCAGAAAAGCATTTATCAGCAGGCAAGAAGGCTGGACTTTACTCTCTGCTGATTATTCACAGATTGAATTGCGGATTATGGCGGAATTAAGTCAGGATAAGAATATGCTTGAAGCCTTTAAGGAGGGTTTAGATATCCACAGAGCGACAGCTGCGCGTGTATATGGTGTGGAATTGGAGGAGGTAAATTCAGATATGAGACGAAATGCCAAGGCGGTTAACTTCGGGATTATTTACGGGCAATCTGCATTTGGTTTATCGCAGAATTTAGGTATCTCCCGTAAAGAAGCTGCAGAAATTATAGATCAATACTTCAATACCTATACCGGTATCAGAAAGTATATGGGTGAGGTTATTGAATTTGCTAAAGAGAACGGCTATGTGGAAACCATTTTAAAAAGAAGACGTTATTTAAGAGATATTAATTCGGCGAATATGACCGTTAGAGGATTTGCCGAGCGAAATGCAATCAATGCTCCGATCCAGGGATCGGCAGCGGATTTGATTAAGATCGCAATGATTAATATTCAAGAAGATATTGCCGAACAAGGTCTGGTAGGTAAAATGATTATGCAGGTACATGATGAGTTAGTTTTCGATGTTCCAATTGAGGAGGTCGAACTATTTAAAGCCATCATAGAAAACAGAATGAAAAATGCGATCAAATTGCAGGTTCCAATTGAAATTGAGATCGGACAAGGTAAAAATTGGTTGGAAGCACATTAAATATATATGCGGATAATTTTAACCATTTTATTGTTAGCCATGTATGTCTTGCCTAATCAAGCGCAAGAAGCTAAGCCAGTTTATTTTGAATCTGCCGGTGAAGGCATGCTGCGGTTTTATTTTGACGACAATTACTTCCTGGTCGATAAATACTGTGAGTTTAAGCGTATAGAGCGATTAGCAAGTTTTGATGTCTCCACTTCTCAGTTAATTGGATCCTTTACTGATTTTGACAATAATGGAAATCTTATTTTGGAGGGAACTTATGTTAAAGGGGAGAAATCAGGTTTATTCAAAGCCTATCATCCAAACCGAGCGATCAAATGGGAGGTTAATTTTGTCGATAATAAGCCTTTGGGCGATTGGAACTTTTATTACCCAGATGGCAAACTGATGATGCGTGTTGAGTATACTCCTACATTTGCCAGAATCATGGAATATATAGATACCTGGGGTCGAAAAGGAATAGAGAATGGGAATGGTCGCTTCGAATTTAAAGTTCCCTTTCAGGGATATAATCCGTATGGATATCCATTTGTATTACATAAAGGGAAGCTTAAAAATGGTAGTCCTGATGGTTATTGGAAGATTTACTTTTTATCCGGGAAGCAAGAAGATCTTGTCGCGGAAGAGCTTTATGAAAAAGGGGGGCTGCTTAAGGGTTACGATTTAATTAAAGAGATTGAGTATCGAAGTCCAAAATACAGTATCCTTCCGCAGGAGAATTTTTTCAGAGGAGAAATGCTGACCTATAAACCTTGTACATTTGATGATATTTCAGGGTATAATACTTATCTGACGGACTATCTCTTCGATATGTTTGAATTTTTGAAAGTGGTGAAACCTATTGAGGGCGACTTTGAATATAAAGTTACCGTTGAAAAAGAAGGAGATCCGTCACAATTAGAAATGATCAAAGATGTTCCGAAAGAATTAAGTAGATCACTAAGGAACGTGCTTAATTCTGTGGAGCGATATATTCCTTCGTTTGTAAATGGAGAATACATTCAAGATGAACTTACTGTAAAAGGCAGCCTTGCAACGAACGAACATGGTCGGATTTATTTTTATGGAATAAGCATCAGCAGAAAGAATGAATCGTAGAAGATTTATAGAGAATAATTATATTTGCAGAAATATTAGTATATGAAATTTCACAAAGAAGGCTATACGAGTTTAGCAATTGTTGTCTTATTTATTTTTATAATAAATGCTCTTGCCCATTATTATGATGCCGGCAGTGTAGTGAAATGGATTATTTATATTGTTTCCGGTTTTTTATTGATTACTATTCTTCAGTTCTTCAGAAGTCCGAAAAAAACTATCAGCCTAAACGAAGGTATCGTTCTGTGTCCGGCTGATGGCAAAGTAGTTGTTATTGAAGAGACAGAGGAAACTGAGTATCTTAAAGACCGTCGCATACAGGTTTCTATTTTTATGTCGCCTATCAATGTTCATGTAAATAGAAATCCTATTTCAGGAACAGTATCTTTCTTTAAATACCATCCGGGGAAGTTTTTAGTTGCCTGGCATCCTAAATCGTCTACGGACAATGAAAGAACAACCGTAGTTGTGAAAAATAAATCGGGTATTGAAGTACTTTTCAGACAGATTGCCGGTGCAATGGCCAGAAGGATTGTATGGTATATATCCGAAGGAAGTGAAGTAAAGCAAGGAGAAGAATTTGGTTTTATTAAATTTGGATCAAGAGTAGATTTATTTCTTCCATTGGATGCTGAGATAGCAGTTAACATTGGAGATAAAGTGACTGGTGGAAAAACCATCATCGCTCGTTTTTAAACCTTTACCTTATATATAAATATTAGGCAATACGCAACTCATGAATTTCCGTACCCTAATTTTACTCATCAGTTTCATATTTTCCCTAACACTCTCAGGGATGAACTTTTACTATGAGCGCGATATTCCTACATTTTCTTTTATTTTTATTCTATGTTTCGTCCTGTCCTTTAGTTTATTGAATTATGTCTTTCAAAAGTTTGTATACGAAAGAATAAAATCTGTATACAAATTGATTCATAATCTAAAACTGGGTAAGGAATTAAAAGATGCACTGGGAGACCATAAATCGGAGGATCCTATAGGAGATGCTGAAAAGGAGGTTCGGGATTGGGCAAAACAAAAAACTATAGAAATAAATCAGCTAAAAGCTCAGGAAAGATTCCGGAAGGAATTTTTATCAAATATCTCCCATGAATTTAAGACTCCCTTGTTTGCGATTCAGGGATATATAGAAACCTTGCAGGATGGTATGCTGGAAGATGATCCGGAGATGGCTATTAAATTTTTGAATAAAGCTTCTCGTAACCTTGACCGGTTGAGTTATCTGATCCATGATCTGGACGAAATAGCAAGATTAGAATCCGGAGAGATTTCCATTGTCAAAGAGAAGTTTGATTTATCTGCATTAATTAAAGAGACCATCGACGACCTGGAGTATAAGGCCAAGGAGAATAAAATCCGATTAAACTTTAATCTCAAGACCAATCAACAGATTAATGTGAAGGGCGACCGCAAGAAGATTCAGCAGGTTTTAATCAACCTGATTGATAACTCCATAAAATATGGTTCAAAAGGTGGTGAAACAAACATCAAGGTCCATTTACTAATCGATCAGGTTTTGATTGAGATTACAGATAATGGTCAGGGAATTGAAGAAAAGAATCTGCCGAGGGTCTTCGAGCGATTCTTCAGAGCAGACAAAAGCCGCTCCAGAGAGATTGGAGGGTCGGGTTTAGGATTAGCGATTGTAAAACATATAATAGAAGCACACCAACAAAATGTACATGTACGTAGTACAGAAGGCATTGGAACGACCTTTTCTTTTACCCTTGAAAAGGCATAATTAGGGGCTTTTATAAAAACTTAACATTAACTTAACATTAAGTGCATAATTTTGCGCTACTAAAAACACATGTTATGTCTTTGAACAGCATATTTCAGTACTTCGTCCCAAAGGACAAGAAATTTTTCCCTTTATTTGAACAAGCCGGATCTAATCTAATTGATATGGCTAAACTTTTAAAAGAAAGTGTTCACACTACAGATCTTAGGCTTAGAACGAACAATTCTAAGCTATTGGAAGATTTAGAACATAAAGGCGACAACCTGACCCACCAGATACATTTAGAATTAGGCAAAAACTTTATTACACCGTTTGACCGTGAGGATATTCATGCTTTAGCGAGTTCATTAGATGATGTTGCGGATTTTATCCATGGCGCATCAAACAGAATGGAGCTTTATAAAGTAACCGAGACCAGTGAGGCGATGAAAGAAATTTCAAGTCTGATCCTGGAGGCCACAGAACATGTTGCAAAGGCACTATTTGAGTTAAAAGATTTAAAAAACATTCGAAACATTACTGATTCTTGTGTTCGTATCAATAGCGTTGAGAATAAAGCTGATTATATTTTTGATAAAGCAGTGGCTGAACTATTCGAATATGAAAAGGATGCAATAAACCTGATCAAGAATAAGGAAGTACTATCTGCCATGGAAGATGCAACCGACAAGTGTGAGGATGTGGCGAATGTACTGGAAAGTATTCTTGTGAAGAACGCGTAGTTTTTTTATTTGAGATTTCACAATAATATTTAATTATGGGTATCACCACATTATTAGTTGTCGTTATTGTACTGGCGATTGCATTTGATTACATAAACGGTTTTCATGATGCTGCCAATTCAATTGCGACCGTTGTATCTACAAAGGTTCTAACACCATTTATGGCTGTTTTATGGGCAGCATTATTCAATTTCGTCGCTTATTTTGTATTTACCGATCATAAAGTAGCAAATACCATTGCCAAGACTGTACTTGAGGAGTATATTACACTTGAGGTGATTTTCTCGGGACTTGTAGCGGCTATAGCCTGGAACTTATTTACCTGGTATTATGGTATACCATCGAGCTCGAGTCATACTTTAATCGGTGGATTTGCAGGCTCGGGTATGGCCTATGCGATATTCATGGGTGTTAATCCATTAGAAGCGATAAACTTAGCCGCTACCTTAAAGATTCTTGCTTTTATCGTACTAGCTCCGTTAATCGGGATGACCTTTTCTATTATCATTACCTTAATCATTATTAATATCTGTAAGAAGGCAAGACCATCGGCAGCAGAGAAATGGTTTAAGATTCTACAATTGGTATCTTCTGCAGGATTAAGTTTTGCTCATGGAGGTAACGATGCACAAAAGGTTATGGGTATTATTGCGACGGCTTTAATTGCTCAAGGTGTAATTGGTACCTTTGAGGAAATGCCGGAGTGGGTTCCATTGGCATGTTATGCTGCCATAGCTGCAGGAACGATGAGTGGAGGCTGGAAGATTGTAAAGACCATGGGTACTAAGATCACGAAAGTAACACCTCTGGAAGGTGTTAGTGCGGAATCAGCAGGAGCTATAACTCTGGGGATTTCAGAGCATTTTGGTATTCCAGTTTCGACTACACATACTATCACAGGATCAATTATTGGGGTAGGATTAGTAAAGAGAGTGTCGGCAGTTCGATGGGGAGTTACGATCAGTTTGTTATGGGCGTGGATATTAACAATTCCTGTAAGTGCTATATTGGGAGGACTAACATTGGCAATATTTCATTATATTCTGTAGTAAAAATCATACAGAAATGATTATTAAGCCGCTATTTATTGAGAATTAATAAAGAATTAATAAAAAATTTGCGTTATTTATTGTTAATAAGTATTTTTACGCGGCAAAAGCATTTATGAATAACATCATAAAAGAGCATTTGACAATTTAACATTTTTTGGCATTGTTATTGTTAAGTTATGTTAAATTGATTTTAAACATAGAAAACAATTAAAAATTTTAATAACCTTAAAAAAAAGAGTATGAACTATTCTACAATTAAAAAAACAGCTGTTGCAGCTTCTTTAGTAGCCGCTTTAGGTTTCGCTGAAACTGCACAAGCACAAACCCCAACTGTATTTGGTGGTAGATCACAATACAGAACTTGGTCAATCGGACTTCAAGGTGGTATCACTACTCCTAACACTATCTTAGGTGGTCAGAACGGTTTTGGTCAAAAAGTTGGATATTTCCAAAACAAAGTAGGTGAATATTATGGATTAACTATCCGTAAACAATTCTCTCACCTATTCGGTTTAGAATTAGAAGGTAACCGTGGACGTATCAAAACTTACAACCATGATTTAGTTACTAACGCTGAAAATTCTCTTGGTGCAAGATCTGCTGAGACTTCAGTTAACTGGGCAGCTAGCTTAAATGGTGTATTCCAATTAGGTACTATCGACTTCATGAGAAGAGAGAACGCTGTTAACTTCTACGCTAAAGTAGGTTTAGGTGTTATGGCTCATAACCCTGTTCAATACGCTAACAACGATTTCACTGGTTCTGTAGTTTACAACAATGAAGGTAACTGGGGAGAAGAAGTTTTCGGAGATCGTGAGAAAACTGGAGACAGAGACAACCGTTTAACTGGATACGTTCCTGTTGGAGTTGGTGTTAAATTCAAATTATCTGAAGTTGTTGCCTTGAACTTAGGTTACACAATGAACTTCACTGATGATAACTTATTATACGGACCAGTAAGATACGACGGAAAACAAAAATTCTCTAACGTATATGGTGGTTTAGAGTTCACTTTAGGTTCTCGTGATAAAGAAAGCTTAACATTCACTAACCCAGTTGCTACATTATATGATGAGTTGAAAGACCCTTCATTACGTAACGAAGTTGAAGCATTGAAACAACGTGTATCTACTTTAGAAGGTACTGTTGATCAATTAAGCAAAGATTCTGATGGTGACGGTGTTTCTGATAAATTTGACAAATGTCCTGGAACTCCTGCTGGTACAGTAGTTGATGGTTCTGGATGTCCAATCAAATTCCCTGAGCCACAAATCGTTGATAACGGTTCAACTGTAGGTACTTACTCTCCAATTCAATTCGAATTCGACAGTTCAGTATTGAAAACAGAATCTTACTCTACTTTAGACAGATTAGCTAAAGAATTGAAAGATAACAACGCTACTGTATCTTTAGATGGTTATGCATCTGCAGAAGGTACTGAAGCTTACAACCAAAACTTGTCTACTGACCGTGCGAACGCAGTTAAACAATACCTAGTTAACGCTGGTGTATCTGCTTCAAGCATCACAGCTACAGGTTACGGTGAATCTAACCCGGTTGCGTCTAACGATACTGAAGAAGGTCGTGTTCAAAACCGTCGTGTTGAGATCAAAAAATAATTGTTAGTAAATAACAGTTTGAAATAATAAAAAGCCAGCTGAATCAGCTGGCTTTTTTAATTACTGGAAGACAAGACTTTACATTCTAATTACTTTAGAAACTTTACATTTGCCCACATCCATAGTCTATAAATGTGAATATGTGGAAAACAAAAACATGTTCCGATGTTCAAAAAATAGTATTTTCATTTAGGAATTGGAGAGTAAGCAAAAATTTAAAAGAGGAGTATAATGGAAGAAGATTTTGAATTTGGTTCCCCTGAAGAACAAAAAATTTCAGTGGATCGTTATGAGGAAATGCTTCGGAATGAAGACCAGTACTTTTTCGATGCTAAAGCCTTTGAAGGTATCATTGATTATTATATTACCAAGAATGATCCAATCAAAGCACTACAGGTTATAGAGTTTGCATCTGCCCAACATCCATTTGAGACCTCATTCTACATTAAGAAAGCTCAATTACTGGCAAGTACCCTGCAGTATGAAGGGGCACTAGATGCCTTGAATAAAGCAGAACTATTAGAACCATCAGAAGGAGATATCTACCTGATTAAGGGCACTATTTTCTCTTCGTTGCAAGAACAGGCATTGGCTGAAGAAAACTTTTTTAAAGCATTGGAATTAAGCGATGCAAAAGATGAGGTTTATTATCAGATTGCCGGGCTGTACCAAATGCAAGGGTCTTATCAAAAGGCAATTACCTATTTAAAGAAGTGCCTTAAAGCAAATAAGGATAATCAAGAGGCTCTTTATGAAATTGCTTTTTGTTATGATGTGCTTGAACAACAACAAGAAAGCATTCAGTTTTACCTTCAATACATTGATACTGATCCCTATTCATATGCTGCATGGTATAATTTAGGTAATGCATATCACAAAACGGGCGAATTTAATGCTGCTATAGATGCTTATGATTATGCCATCCTGATTAACGAAAGTTTTTCTTCAGCATATTTTAATAAAGGCAATGCTTTAGTTAATCTTGATCGCTATTCCGAGGCCATCGATGTTTATAAGCAAACTTTTGAGCATGAAACTCCAAATGCGGATACCTATTGTGCTATTGGAGAATGCTATGAAAAGCTTGAGCAGATGGACGAGGCAAGACAATATTACAAGAAGGCTGTGAAGCTTGACAGTAATCAAAGCGATGCCTGGTTTGGGATAGGAGTTACATTAGATTTCGAAGAACGTTATTTTGAGTCGCTTCACTTCTATAAAAAAGCTTTAGAAATCGACGATGAAAATCCTGATTACTGGTTTGCGATTGCAGATGCGCGCTATAAATTAAAACAATTTGATCAATCCATTGAAGCTTACGCTAAAGTAGTGGAATTAAATCCTACGGATGCTGAAGCCTGGTTGGATTATTCATCTTTACTCTTTGAGCAAACTAGACTAGATGATGCCATTGAAGTCATTACGGAAGCAATAAAATGTAATCCTGATGAAGCAACATTATATTACAGAATGGTAGCATATATGTTTGCAGCAGGCAAATACACTGAAGCTTTAAGTTTTCTAGAGCTCGCTCTGAATGTAGATCCGGATAAACACTATATACTGTTTGAATACCTCCCTCAATTACAGGGAAATCAAATAATTGTGGATATCATAAAAAAATATTCGGAAGGTAGATGAGGCAATTAGGACTAATCGGCTATCCTCTAGGCCATTCATTTTCAAAAAAATATTACTTAGATAAATTCAAGAACGAGGGTATAAATGATATCGATTATGATTTATACCCTATTTCTACTATTGAGGAATTTCCTTCGCTTTATCTTAAAAATCCAGATTTCTATGGAGTAAATGTGACTATTCCATATAAACAATCTGTGATGCAATATTTGACGGAACTATCTCCAGAAGCCAAAGAGATAGGTGCTGTAAATTGCATTCAGATCAAACATTCGACATCTGGTGAAATAATGCTTAAGGGATTCAACACCGATGCATTTGGTTTTGAAATGTCTTTAAAACCACTGCTCGAAAACAAGCACAAGAAGGCGTTAGTCTTTGGAAACGGCGGAGCAACAAAGGCTGTATGTTATGCTTTAAACAAGCTTGATATATCCTATCAGATTGTCAGCAGGACAAAAACAGCTAAAAACCTCTCCTACCAAGATCTTAATTCCGATTTAATAAAAGAAAATCTTATCCTCATCAACTGTACACCATTAGGTACTTTTCCAAAGACAGAAGAATGTCCTGAGATACCTTATGATGCGATTGGTCCCGATCATTTACTATACGATCTGATTTACAATCCTGAGGAGACCTTATTTCTAAAAAAGGGTAAAGAGCGAGGTGCTAAGATTAAAAACGGTTATGAGATGCTGGTTCTACAAGCTGAGAAAAATTGGGAAATCTGGAATCAATAGAACGCTTTCCAATTGCTTAGAAATATTTCCTATTTTTGACTATGCTACATATTAAAACATTTGTATTCAATCCTTATCAGGAAAATACCTATGTCATCTATGATGACCATAAAAATTGTATCATTGTTGATCCAGGGATGCATCAATATCAAGAGGAGGAAGTATTAAAGGACTATCTGGACTCAAACAATCTTCAGCCAGTACACTTAATCAATACCCATGGACATATTGACCATGTTTTAGGCAATAAATTTGTAGCAGAAACCTATAATCTTAGACCTCAATTTCATGAAGGAGAGCTGCCTTTGGTCATTCAGGTTCAGAATTATGCTCCTCAGATGGGGATTCGATATGAACCCTCACCGATTCCAGAAACTTTCCTAACGGAAGATGATACGATTCATATAGGTGACGAAACATTATCATTAATATTAGCACCGGGACACTCCCCTGCCCACCTATGTTTATACAGCGAGAAATACAACTTCTTAATAGGCGGTGATGTGCTCTTCAAGAATAGTATAGGAAGAACTGATCTCCCCGGCGGAAACCATCAACAGTTATTGAACAGTATTGCCACTAAAATATACAGCCTTCCTGATGAAACAGTGGTGTATCCGGGACATGGTCCTACGACCACTGTCGGAGAGGAAAAAAAGACAAATCCATTTATCAGAGGATAGAACATGAAGCTCCCCGTATTCTTTGCAAAACGATATCTGTTTTCGAAAAAATCTGTTAATGCTATTAACATCATTTCTTCGATTAGTATGATTGGTGTTTTGGTCAGTACTGCTGCTTTGGTGATCGTATTATCGTTTTATAATGGTCTGGAGCGTTTCATTCTCTCACAATATAGTATATTCTCCCCGGAGCTGCGGATCGAGCCTGCCTCGGGAAAAGTGTTCTCAGCCAAAAGCGAGAATTTCAAAAAACTTAGAGCTTTACCTGAAGTTACCTCTTACAGCGAGGTCCTGGAAGATAAAGTCTTATCAGAATACAATAAACAACAATTTATAGGAAGGTTAAAGGGAGTTGAACCTAACAGTCTACATCATGTTGCGAATGCGAATATGTTATTGCAGGGTAAACTTGAAGTTGAAATTGATAGTACCCCTTATGCAATTTTGGGAACAACTGCGCAAGCAAATCTACAGGTGCCTCTTATCGCTGAGAATCAGGACAATCAGATCTTATTGCACATTCCGGATAAAAACGCCTCTCCCAATAGCATCAATCCGCTAGAGGATATAAGAACGCGCACAATCCGACCAAGTGCTATCTTAGTATATCAGCCGGGTTTTGAAGATCTCATAATAGTCCCTATTGACTTTGCCAAAGACTTGCTAAATGAGCATGACAATATCTCTGCCATTGAACTCTATGGTAAAAACGACAATTCTTCCTCATTACAACGAAAGATTCAAGATATTTTAGGCGAGGATTTTCTTGTTAAAAACAGAGAACAGCAGAATCCTACACTTTATAAGACCGTTCGATCCGAAAAATGGATTGTATTCTTTATTGTGACGATTATTGGTATTATTGCGATTTTTAATATCATCGGTTCATTAACCATGCTTGTTATTGATAAAAAGCAGGATATGGTTGTCTTAAATAGTTTAGGAGCTAACAACAACCTTATTCAAAACATCTTCTTTTATCAGGGAATAATGATTGCTTTGATTGGTAGTTTTATTGGGGCAATACTGGGATTAGTCTTTTGTCTTCTACAGGGGCGTTATGGATTTGTGACGACAGGCGAGGGCTCTCTATTCGATTCATATCCTGTTGATATACGTTATATGGATCTCGTTCTTATCTTCGTAACGGTCATGATTGTTTCCACTATAGTTTCCTATATGGCTTCAAGATTGAACATTCGTGGATTTAACAAAAGGGGTGCTCTGGAATCAAATTAATATTTAAGACGTTCTCTGCTAAAATCACCTCTTTTAATTTGATTGATAAGTTGTCCCCATGCAAATGGATTCAACAGTGGATTGGCCATGTTTTGGTTAATGGCTTTATTAGACATATTAATATGTCTCTGAATAGTGTTATAAGCTTGAATTTCTCCTGCACTCCTAGGAACAATTTTCGAAAGTGCGGCTAAGGCCTGAGGGGAAAGATTACGTTTTGCTGTTAATACATCATCACCTCCAACATTGAGGGCTAAGAATTCCCTGTTAAATTCTTCAATACTTGCCCACGGAAGCGGTGGTCCAATGGTAACAACAGGAAGTTCTTCTACGGTTGGGGTCATTTCTATTCTGGTGGTGTATCTATCATCACTAACATTCGGAATAGTAAGCTTAACAGATCGATAACCGATAGAGGTAAACTGAATTTCATCACCCACATGAGCTACAAATGTAAAATACCCTTCGTGATTAGCTGCATAAGTTTCATTTCCATAACTTATATTTTTGACAGTCACATAAGGAACGGCGATTTCAGTTCCTTCAGCTAAAATAAAGCCGGAGAATTGAACTAGCTTCTTTTCCTGGGCGAAGGTATTCATACCAGAAAATAGTAGTACAACAAGGGCGATATATTTTAGTAGGAGATTCATTTCGTAACAAAACTAGGGAAAATCGTACGTATGATGCTGTTAAATAGTGTTAACTACATCAAAATGGATTACAATTGGTTAGGATTGATCGCATTGGGATCATCCATATCGGTAAGATTGATGGCTTCAACGGCTACAATCTCAGGAACAGCCTTTTTAATAGCCTGTTCTAAACCAGCTTTAAAAGTCATAATACTCATTGAGCAATTGGCACAAGTTCCTAACAATTTAAGTTTCACAACCTTGTCCGGTGTAATTTCTTGGATAGAAACGTTTCCTCCATCAGTTTGTAAATACGGTCTGATAGAATCCAATGCTTGCTCAACTCTCTCTATTAAAGTCATTATATAGTGATAAAATAGTTTAAATGTAAATATAGGTATAATTTTAAATAATCATTATATAGGATTCTTATTTCAACATTCAATTGACTTAAAACCATAAAACGATCATGGTAACGGGAGGAAATGCCCCTGCTTATAGTTAAAGATTGTTAAAAGCAAGGGGTGGCACCTGCAGCATTCGACAAATCCACTATTTTCGTGTATTATTAAATAATTGAAAATTAGTATTAATTCACGTATCTTTGTGGGATGTTTTTAAAGAATCATATATTTAGCCTAGTAGTAGGCTTGTTTCTTTTATTTGGCTTAGTTAGTTGTAAGAGTAAGTTTGAAAAACTTAGGGCGAGCAACAATGTACAGATGAAGTATCAGGCGGCCGTAAAGTATTATGAAAAGGAGAAATACTCCAAGGCTCTTACTTTATTTCAGGATTTATTAACCAAATATCGTGGTACTGCTGACGCGGAGGACCTTAATTATTATACAGCATTTGCTGCATACCGATTAAAGGATTATATCTCAGCTAGGTTCCACTTTAAAAACTTTGCAGACAACTACCCTAATAGCCAAAGAGCTGAAGAGTGTAGATTTATGTCAGCATATTGTTATTATTTAGATTCGCCTCGATCAAATCTAGACCAGGATAATACCAGAAAAGCAATTGACCAGCTTCAGCTTTTCGTCAATCTTTACCCTGATTCAGAACGTGCAATAGAAGCCGGGGATTTAATTCAAAACTTACGCGAAAAGTTAGAAAAGAAAGCATTTGACAATGCAAAATTGTACTATAACATGGGGTTACCCGATGATTATCGTGCAGCTGTAATCGCATTGGAAAATGTATTAAAACAATATCCAGATACAAAGCACGCTGAAGATATTGAATATCTTTTAGTAAAATCACAATACTTATTTGCCGATAATTCATATCCGCATCGCCAAGAGGAGCGGTTCAATCAAATGATTGATTATTACGACAGCTTCGTTGAAAACTATCCAGAGAGTAAGTATTCCAACGAATTAAATGGTTTACGCAGTAATGCAGACCGTAAGATAACAACAGCTTTAAAAATCATGTCAAATGATGAAAAGGCTAGAAAACAAAGAGAGGAAGACCTGGGAATTACAACTTCTAATGGAATTCCAATTGAAAACAATAGCAACAGTAATTAACAAGAGTCTTTAGTACATCCATATTATATATAGATATGAATCAGAATAAAAATACAGTCCCAAATTCTACAGTAACTCGCGATTTAAGAGAGTTAGATCAAACCACCGATAATCTTTACGAATCAATCGTGGTGATTAGCAAACGTGCTAACCAAATCTCTGTAGACGTAAAAGAAGAGCTTAATCAAAAGCTTTCTGAATTTGCTACAAGCAATGACAACTTGGAGGAAGTGTTTGAAAACCGTGAGCAGATCGAAATCTCAAAGCACTACGAGAGAATGCCAAAACCTACTTTGGTTGCTATCGATGAGTTCTTGAACGACAAAGTATACTTTAGAAACCCTTCTAAAGAACAAGAGTAAGATATTACCATGTCTTTAAGAGACAAACATATTGTAATAGGTGTAAGCGGCAGTATTGCTGCTTACAAGATTGCAACATTGGTAAGATTACTAAGAAAAGCAGAAGCTTCCGTTCAGGTTATAATGACTGAAGAAGCAACACAATTTATTACTCCGCTTACTCTTTCTACCCTTTCAAACAATCCCGTTTTTGTAGATTACTACCAAGAGAAAACCGGGGTATGGAATAATCATGTCCAAATCGCCGAATCCGCAGATCTGATTCTAATTGCTCCAGCTAGTGCAAATACCATTGCCAAATGTGCTCAAGGTATTTGTGATAACCTACTGCAAGCCGTTTATCTCTCTGCAAAAAGCGATGTGTTTATTGCTCCGGCTATGGACCTTGACATGTGGAAACATCCTTCTACAAAGAATAATATCGAACTTCTAAAAAGCTATGGCAACCGAATCATTCCGCCGGGTAAAGGTGAGTTGGCAAGTGGCTTAGTGGGTGAAGGTAGATTAGCTGAACCGGAAGAGATCTTTGAATTTTTAAGCTCCTTCCTTCTCCAGAACAAACCTTTAGCAGGTAAAAAAGCCTTGGTATCAGCAGGTCCGACTTATGAAGCAATAGATCCTGTCCGATTTATCGGGAATCATTCCTCCGGTAAGATGGGCTATGCGATAGCCAATAGATTACATCAATTAGGTGCTGACGTTACGTTGGTAAGTGGTCCCACCGCTTTAAGTGTACCTGAAGGCATTGTTCGCATCGATGTACAATCTGCCTCAGAAATGCTGGAAGCCTGTAACAGATACTTTAATCACGCTGATATCACGGTCATGAGTGCAGCTGTTGCCGATTATACGCCAATTGAGGTCGCAGACCAAAAGATTAAAAAGAAGGCTGAAGATTTTAGTATTGTGCTAAAGAAAACAACTGATATCCTAGCTACCCTAGGCAGCAAAAAGCAAAAAACCCAAACCTTAGTAGGGTTTGCGCTAGAAACCAACAACGAATTGGAAAATGCTTTGGATAAGTTGCAGAGAAAGAATCTGGACTTCATTGTACTGAATTCTATGCAAGATAAAGGAGCTGGTTTTGCGCATGACACCAACAAGGTGACCGTGATTAACAGAAAAGCTGAAGTTCAGTCTTTTGAATTAAAATCGAAAGATGAGGTAGCAAAAGATATTTGTAACCTCATTATCCAGCATCAAAGTAATCAATAATTACAGATTTGCAATCCTGATGTCTTTGGGATAATAGTTATTGACCCTATTCCCCAATACCTTTACCCACCCTAAAGAAACCCCATTATATTTAATCAAGCACCAACCTTTTTCTAAGCCGACAAATAACGCAGGTTCCAGGGGTTCTTTTCGTAAGAATTTAATCGAATCTTCGAGTCCCAGTTCCACTTCGGGAATTTCCGACGATTGCTGAACGCTCATCGCTAAGTCATGAGCCGGAACAATTTCTTTTCCTAACCATTTTCCGACGAGTGTCCCTGCATTTTTTAAATACAAGACCTGTTGAACTGCTTTAATACTACTCTCCTGTTCTTTTAAGTAGATATGAATCGAATCGTTATGCAATAATGTTGAATAATCTTCATGATCTTTAATCCAACCCTTCAATGCATCTTTGGGAATCGGAGATTTTTCAAACTTCATCTTCCTCATCGAAAAGCTGGAAACAATGGATTTTGTCTTTAAGACCGCAATAAAAAAACCTTCTCCTTTCGTTTTATGGGGATAAAACCTATAGCCTTCAGCCTTATGCTGAGAAGATTCCGATATCTCTATCCCCCATTCCTTATTGAATGGGATATGAACACTTTCTAAATCATATTCATTAATAAGCCAATCTAATATTTCTTCATTCTCTTCGACTGAATAAGAACAGGTTGAATACAGTAAATAACCATTTGTACTCAATGCTCCGATTACATCAGCAAGAATCCCCTGCTGTCTTTCCTTACACAATTTCACAGTTGCTTCTGACCATTCATCAACACTGTCCTCATCTTTGCGGAACATTCCGGATCCCGAACAGGGTGCATCCACTAATATTAGATCAAAAAAACCAGGTAATCTCCTGAAAGCTGATGAATCATTGTTACTAACCACAACATTTGCATTTCCCCAACGCATCATGTTCTCCTGAAGTATAATTGATCTACTTTTTATGATTTCGTTTGAAACAAGCAGACTATTAGGGTTTAAATAAGAATTAACAAGCGTAGATTTTCCTCCCGGGGCAGCACATAGATCCAATGCCCGAATGGCGCGCTGCTGCAAATCGAGATGTTTCAGTATATGGGCGACGAACATCGAAGATGCTTCCTGCACATAATAACATCCAGCGTGAAATAGCGGATCTAAAGTAAAGACAGGACGTTCCGACAAATAATACCCTTGATCGCACCAAGGTACCGGATTATCTAATGGATAAGAAAGTTTTACAGGTTTTTGTGGGTTTAATCGGATGGAAATAAGTTTTTCTCCTCTTTCATGGGCTGCTATAAAAGCTTCTTGGTCAAAAAATGGATTAGCCCCTAGTTTCCTAATTAAGTCATTAGGTAGAATATTACTCATATTTTGCTAATAAATCTATGTAAATTTACAGGAATTATATTTTTTATAAATAGTAAGAATGAAAGAATTCAAAAAATATTTTACTATCCCAGCAACACCGGAAGAGTTATACAGAGCCTTAACAACTGAGATTACCATTAGATTATGGACAGGTGATTTAGTAGAAATCGACCCTGTTCCCGGAGGGGAATTTTCCATGTGGGACGGCGCTATTCAGGGTAAATTCTTAGAACTAGAGCCATATAGTAAAATAGTACAGCAATGGTATTTCGGCGAACAAGATGAACCCTCTGTGGTTACCCTAAAATTACATGAACATAAAAAAGGAACTTCATTAGAGGTCAAACAAACCAATATTCCTGATGAAGCTTTTGATGGTATTGCAGAAGGCTGGTCGGATCCTTATGTTGCCTCCTTACTAGAGTTTTATGAAGATGAGGAAGGAGATAAATAAAATTAGATTTCTGTGGTAATCGTTTAAACCTATATCGCATTCATAAATTCTTTTGGACTGCATAACTTTCATATCCAGAAATACCTTTATGAAAATAGCGTCAACTTTTCCTAAAAGCGGCCTGTTTCAGAATTATTCCAATCAAAATTCAGTATATTTAGGTTTAGATATTCAGCAATAAACCCATTACCATGAAACAGAAAATTGCATCTCTCAAAGAACTTCAAGAAAAAGGTAAGGATATACATAGACTACCTTTCTCCATTCGCATTCTTCTTGAAAACGTTTTAAGGAATCATGATGGGTTCGCCATAACAGACGAACATCTTGATACATTAATTAACTGGAATCCCGAAGGGACGGATAAAGATATCCCCTTCAAACCGGCCAGGGTATTGATGCAAGACTTCACGGGTGTGCCTGCCGTGGTAGACATTACCTCTATTCGTGCAGAATTCGTCAGAAAAGGCGGGGATGGTACTAAAATCAATCCTGCAATTCCTGTGGATTTGGTTATAGATCATTCTGTTCAGGTTGATTATTTTGGTACGGATTATTCATACCAAAACAATGTTAATCTTGAGTATGAAAGAAATGTTGAGCGATATCAGTTATTGAAATGGGCGCAACAGGGTCTGGATAACTTAACGGTTGTCCCTCCGGGGATGGGTATCTGCCATCAGGTAAACCTTGAATACCTGGCAAAGGGAGTCGTTGAACGAGATGGTTGGGCTTTCCCGGACACCTTAGTAGGCACGGATTCACATACACCTATGGTGAATGGTATTGGCGTATTGGGTTGGGGTGTTGGAGGAATCGAAGCTGAGGCTGCGATGTTGGGTCAACCTGTGTACTTTACATGTCCGCAAGTAGTAGGTCTTAAACTTACGGGTGAAATTCCTAGTGGCTGTACAGCGACCGATATGGTACTTTCTATTACTAAAATATTAAGAGATACCGGGGTAGTTGGTAAATTTGTAGAAGTTTTTGGTGACGGATTGAACAAGCTTACCGTTACTGATCGCGCAACTATTTCCAATATGTCTCCTGAATTCGGGTGTACGGTTACTTATTTCCCGATAGATGACCAAACCCTTGATTATATGGAAAGGACTAACCGATCGCCTGAGCAGATTAGTCTTGTAAAAGAATATTGTATAGAGAACATGCTTTGGCGTACCGGCAATGAAGATATTAAATATTCCAGGATCGTTGAGCTGGATTTAAACACTTTAGAACCAACCGTTGCAGGGCCAAAGAGACCTCAGGATAAAGTACTTGTTCGTGATCTCCAATCTGCTTTCAGATCGGCCCTGGATCAAGACTTTAAACGTAAATATGTAGCCTTTGACGATCGCAGAGAACATGCCTGGTTAAACGAAGGCGGCTCAGGCACAGAATATGTTCACGCCGCAACAGACGAGTTTAAAGAAACGCTAGCTATCGATAGCACAGATCTGCGAAGCGTGAAAATCAAGTTAAAAAACGGAGAATACCGATTAAGTGATGGCAGCATCGTGATCGCAGCCATTACCAGCTGTACGAATACATCCAATCCCAGTGTGATGGTAGGTGCCGGCTTAGTTGCGAAAAAGGCTGTTGAAAAAGGTCTTCGTACAAGATCTTGGGTAAAGACCAGTCTTGCCCCCGGATCAAAAGTTGTGACAAGATACCTTGACCGGTCAGGACTATCGACAGATCTAGAGGCTTTACGTTTTCATACCGTAGGCTATGGTTGTACCTCTTGTATCGGAAATAGCGGTCCTTTACCAACTCATATTGCTGAAGCCGTCGATAAGAGTGAAATGGTGGTCGCATCCGTCCTTTCTGGAAATAGAAACTTTGAAGCCAGGGTACACCCTCAGGTAAAGATGAATTTCTTAATGTCACCAATGTTAGTTGTTGCGTATGCTCTGATTGGTCGTGTTGATGTTAATCTATTGGAGGATCCACTATCCTACGATCCCAATGGGCACCCGGTGTATCTTCGGGATATTTGGCCAACACAGGATGAAATAAACGAAACCATTAACGAAGCTTTACGCAAAGAAGACTTCAAAGAGGTTTACGATGTTATTTTTGATGGAGGAGATGAATGGAAGAAGCTGGAAGCTCCAAAAGGTAAAGAGTTTATTTGGGATGACAATTCCACATATATTCGGGAAGTTCCTTTTTTCCAGGAGTTACCGGCACAACCCACCGCATTACAAGATATTGAGAATGCCAGAGTATTGCTCTATTTAGGAGACTCCGTAACGACTGACCATATATCTCCGGCAGGATCTTTTAATGAGGAAAGCGCAGCCGGCAAGTATCTTTTAAGCCAAGGAGTCGACCGCAAAGATTTTAACTCCTATGGATCCAGACGTGGTAATCACGAAGTAATGATGCGCGGTACTTTCGCAAACGTGCGAATTAAGAATAAAATTACCGACAAAGAAGGTGGTTATTCAAAATACCTCCCTACTAATGAGACCTTATCTGTATATGACACCGCCATGAAATACAAAGAAGACAATACTCCTTTGATTGTTTTGGCTGGTAAGGATTACGGAAGTGGTTCATCGCGCGACTGGGCGGCGAAAGGCTCAAGCTTATTAGGTATCCGTGCCGTTATCGCAGAAAGCTTTGAAAGAATTCACAGAAGCAATTTGGTAGGCATGGGAGTACTGCCAATAGAATTCCCGGTAGGTGAAAGTGCAGAATCGCTGGGCTTAACAGGTGAAGAGGAATTCAGCATAAGCGGAATTTCCACTGATCTTAAACCCTTTAAAAAATTAAAGGTTCAGGCAAGACGCGCTTCCGGTGAAGTAATCGAGTTCGAAGCCAAAGCAAGACTTGATTCCGATATTGATGTGGAATATTTCAAACACGGTGGTATCTTACAATACGTTTTAAGAGAATATTTAAAAGAGTAACGATAATAAATCATCAAACTATTACCGGTTAATGGATTTTAGCCGGTAATAGTTGAAAATAAAAAATCGCTGATGCTAAAAAAGTTCAAGTTGAGTTTAATTTTTCTAAGTGTTTTTAGTTGCACAATTATATTGAGCAGTTTCTTGACACTAGGAGATTACGTATTTCAAGATCTTTTTGAACTTCATGAACATACAGAAGGTGAAGAGCTAGAAACAGAAAAGCTATTTGACAATGAATTTCTCCCCTCTCAATTAACCGTAATTATCCCCACCATCTACGTTAGTTCTGATTATGTAGTAAAGGACTTCCTAAAACTTCCTTTTATTACACATTCTCGGCATTATCCCCCTCCGAACAAAGCCCTTAACAGCTAAGATTTATTCTGTTTACTTAATGTAAACACCAAATTTCAAAATCAATTTATTGTATAATAAGAATTACTATGAAGACGTTATTTTTTCGATCATCAGGCATTTTGCTATTGATGATTATATCCCTGATGTCCGTAAAGGCACAAGACAGCAAATCCGAAGACTTAAAGGTGAATGTTAATAAATTAGTTGATGGCATCAATAAGGTAAAACAATTAGAACCTATCAGTTTTCAATACGACAGTAGCAAATATAAAGATCTTGAATCTCATTTACCTTCGGGAGATCGCTTTGGATTTCTCGAGCAAAGTGTGGCAGTTAACTTTCCTTCTTTAGTTCAGACAAACTCTTATGTTTTACCTACCGGCAAAAACTCGAATAAAGTAGCCAAGATCAATGAAGTAAATAAAGAGGAGTTAATCCCGGTTCTTGTAGCAGCGATTAAGGAGCAACAGGAACAAATTGAATTCTTACGTCAAGAAATTAATGCGCTAAAAACACAGCAAACAAAAACGGATTAATCAATAATCAAGAAGAGATCCGTTCCTAATCGAACGGATCTCTATATCTATTTTAAAAAGCATATACAAAGGCGAGAGAAGCCTGGGTTGCCTGCTTTGTCGGAGTAATCCCATCTGACTTTAAGAAAATCGAGCTATCGTCGTTATCAAGCCTTATTTCTGGGATTACCGTTAGTCCCTTATGTTTTAACTGAGCTGAGAGCGTAAAAGCAGTAACCTGACTCCCTTTTATATCATCTACATCTTTTGTTTTGAAATATTCACCACGAAGCCCTACGGATATAGCATCATTCACATTATATTTTGGATAAAGAGCCGCTCCCTGATAACCTCCACCTGCTCTGAACGTATAATCTGCTGCATTCAGTCCTAAATCTACTTTTTCAGAAAAACTATATGAGGCTACCAGGTCGATTAATGTTCCTGAACTATAATTGCTCTCCCCTCCTTGTGAACTACCTGTTAAGAAATTCACATAGGCATCCAAACCTTCAATAGGAGATAAAGACAACTGTGCTCCAAAATGAGAAACACCATTCACGTCCCGGTAAACATTCCAATCATTAAACAGTCCCACCATCAAGGATACTTTTTCTGAAAATGCATAATTCGCCTTAATTCCGGCGTTTTGAAAAGGACCTGCTCCAAAGAGATAAGAGGTAGAATAATGAAAATTACTTGCAGGAGAGATAACCTCATAGCCAATAAAAGTCCCCATGAATCCGGCAGTCATACTGAACTCTTCTGTAAAGTTATAGCTGGCATATAAATTTTGAATATGAAATGAGTTATCCATATCATCTCCATTTCCATCACCATTAGGTATGCTTAAATATTGCCCCCGAGGTCCGAAGGCCAATTCTCCCACAAAAAATGCTTTACCCACAGCCTTTTTCAAACCTAAGCCAATCATTCCAAGTGATATGGAATTATGATCGTTGGCAAAATAGGTTTTAATGTTTTCTTGCTTTGCAAAATCATATTTCCAGTAGGCATCTGCATAACCACTGATTTGCAAAGCTTCATTTTCTTGAGAGAATCCAAAATTATAGATCATTAAACCTATAAAAATTAAAAAAATATTTTTCATGTTCTGTTTTTTAGTGATTTATTATGATTGATAAGATATAAATCGACTAAAAACAATAAAATGATAAAAAATATCAGGTTTTTAATAGCAAAATAAGAACGAATTGAAAACAAAAATTAATTAAAATGCCATTTTAAAGCTTTTAATTGATTAAAACATTCAATTATACGCATAATAATAGTTTTAATTACAAATAATTTTAATTTAATTATTAAATATTATAAATAATACATGTTAACAACGTCAAAAATGACGATTTTATATTATTTGTAAAATTTTATTGAATATTTTTTATTAAAAAATGATTTTTATTGCCAATATTTACATTGAAAACAAAAATAATTGACTAAATGAAATAAATATCAGGTCAAAAATCAGAATTAACCCAAACTATCATTAAAAAAGATTCAAATTATGAAAAAAATCCTCCCCTTTGGATTAATTGTAATAGCTTGCTTATTAGCTTTGCTATCAAATCAACAAGAAGTTGTAAATATCCCGGAAAACAGTATCGATTCTGGGGATACAGCATGGTTATTAATTTCTGCAGCCTTAGTATTATTGATGACACCGGGTCTAGCTTTCTTTTACGGTGGTATGGTTCGCAAAAAAAATGTAATTTCTACTATGCTCCAAAGTTTTGTCTGTTTAGGATTGATCACCATTATTTGGGTAATCTTTGGTTTCAGCTTAGCCTTTGGTGATGATATCGGTGGAGTTATTGGAAATCCTTCCACCTTCTTTATGATGAAAGGGATGATTGGAAATGCCGTCTGGCCAGGAATGCCCACTGTTCCATTAGCATTATTTGCTATGTTCCAGCTAAAGTTTGCAGTTATTACTCCTGCACTAATAACGGGTGCCTTCGCCGAACGCATAAAATTTAATGCTTACCTGATTTTCATTACGTTGTTCGTACTCTTAATTTATAGCCCATTAGCACATTCAACCTGGCATCCTGATGGGATATTAGCACAAATGGGTGTTCTTGACTTTGCCGGAGGTACAGTTGTTCACATGTCAGCGGGATGGGCAGCATTAGCCTCTGCCTTATACTTAGGTAAACGCAAAGAACAGATTCATACACCGGCGCGAATTAGTTACGTCATCCTAGGCACAGGCTTATTATGGTTTGGTTGGTTTGGATTTAATGCCGGATCAGCTGGTTCAGCGGGTATATTAGCTGCTTCAGCATTTGCAACTACCACGACCGCTTCGGCTGCTGCCGCAATTACCTGGATCTTCTTTGATATTATCCAATCCAAAAAACCTTCTGCCATGGGTGCCTGTATCGGTGCGGTAGTAGGACTCGTAGCCATTACACCAGCGGCAGGGTTTGTAAGCATTCCTCATTCACTCGTTATAGGAGCTGTAGCCGCCGTTGTAAGTAACCTCTTAGTTATTTGGAGAACTAAAAAAGGAATCGACGACACATTAGATGTATTCCCTTGCCATGGAGTCGGAGGTATGACAGGTATGATTCTGACAAGTGTTTTTGCTAGTGAATCTATCAATAGTGCAGTAACAACAAACGGACTATTCTTTGGCGAAGTAGGATTGTTTACTACTCATCTGATTGCATTGGTAGCAGCATCCCTATTTGCCTTCTTCGGATCATTATTATTATTGAAGATTACCGATATGATTAGCCCTCTTAGAGTATCCGAAAAAGATGAAGTAGCAGGTTTAGATATGAGCCAGCATAATGAGGAACTTTAGAGAAGTATTTAGTAGTTAGTACTTAGTAGTTAGACAATTTAAGGGAGTGAAATTAGATGATAGACAACAGACACAAGACATAAGATTTTAAGGGAGTGAATGAATCTTTGTATAACTAAGCTGTATAGCATAGCTTTCAATAAATCATTAAATCATTTTCAAAGAAGTAACACATGAGCGTCTGTTGTCTATGGATAGAAATAGAAAAAGCCCGTCATCTTATCGACAACGGGCTTTTCTGTATAAAATTAGGCACCGACCTACTCTCCCACCTGTTACGGCAATACCATCGGCTCTGGCGGGCTTAACTTCTCTGTTCGGAATGGGAAGAGGTGGACACCGCCGATATAGGCACCTGAATGCGTTTTGATAGTCATCGTTGGCCTTCTATCCAATAGAACAGCTCCAAAGGAGTGTGTATACCGGATACGGACCAATCAATACTAACATTGACATGTTATTGGAAGAAAAAATCTAAAAAGAGAGAGGACAACAGAACTATCCGCATTGGAAAGCTTCGGGCTATTAGTATCACTCGGCTTTGGTCTTTCAACCTTTACACCTATGACCTATCAACGTTGTCATCTCCAACGACCCTTATGAGGAAGTCTCATCTCGTGGCTAGTTTCGCACTTAGATGCTTTCAGCGCTTATCTATTCCGAACGTAGCTACCCTGCCGTACACCTGGCGGCATAACAGGTTCACCAGCGGTCCGTCCAACCCGGTCCTCTCGTACTAAGGTCAGATCCACTCAAACTTCCAGCGCCCACAACAGATAGGGACCGAACT
>Ga0308157_10000614_pt1 | contig 106964 bp, 98 predicted proteins | sample PhyBR1_FD_201035 | JGI IMG/M metagenome (GOLD analysis project Ga0308157, IMG submission 201035) | Phyllosphere microbial communities from UC Gill Tract Community Farm, Albany, California, United States - DLSLB.R1 | ecosystem: Host-associated > Plants > Phyllosphere > Unclassified | place...
CAGCTTGCCGAAGAACTTTTTACCGCGCCCGAGGCACCGTGGTGGATTCGAGCCGGCCTGCCGCTGATGCGGGACGTCACCATTGCCCAGCTGCCGGCAGCGGTGCGCGAGGCGTTCGGGTTTGAATTGGGCGAGAAGGTACTCCGGCGCAACAACAGGACAATTGCTGTTGTACGATTCGCCACCCGCTGGCTGCCCAGAGCGATCAGGCACCTTCCGATGAAGCTGATGCTCAGGCATGTGGATCGGATGAACCACAGCTAGCGCAGGTCAGTCAGCATCCTTCGCCTGTTTCGGACGCAGGATGCGCGGCAGTGCCACCAGCAGGAACAAGGTCACGACGACTAGCCCGCCGCCAACGGATGCGCCTAGTTGCCAGCCGAACAGTACCTGCAGGACAAACCAGACGCAGCCAGAGACCAGCAGGCCTACGCCAATGCCCACGATTTTCATCACAGCATGTCCGAGGCTGACTGTCTGTTCCTTGAGCCGCTGGCCGAAGAAAAATCGGTGGACTGCAACCGGGGTGATCATCAGGAGGATCAGCAGTGTCGCCGCGACCAAGAGCACGATGTAGATCATCTCTTCCGGCCGGTTCAGCATGTTGAATCGAGCTTGGAAAGGGAGAACTACCAGGAATGCTGCGAGGATCTGCACACCGGTTTGCATGACGCGCATTTCTTGGAGCAGTTCGTTCCACTGACGGTGCGCGGCACCATCGCTGGTGTCCGGGTGGGACCGTGTATTCATCGGAAAGACTCCTAGACTCGGCTCGGTGTGGATTGGCTTGCTACTGATCACTTGAACTATGTCAACACTAGGTCGAACAGGCAATAACCAAAGAGTGGGCACGTCCAAAATGTCGGAGCCGCAGCCTTCATTGGACACAGCGGGTTGGATAGAAAGGCGGCGAAGACGATGGCACAAGGTACCGGTTCCGAAGGAAGCCTTCCCGAATGGATGATTTCTTCCCAGATCTCCGTGGATGCTTTGGATATGCCCAGCCGAGGCATCAAATGGTGCGATTGCGGAGAGGACCATGAACTGACGGAAGACTTCGTTTTCAGTACTTTAATCGATATCGGCCTGCAGCCTACTCGCATGCTGACTCACCCGGAACTGGTCCAGCTCACCGCAGCGGTATGGAACTACGAAGAAGTCTGCCGCTTCTTCGAACTGGCGGTGGAAGATTCCGCCAAAGCCATACACGGTGGTGTCGACGAGTTCTACCCGCTTCGGCATACCCTGCAGATTGTCGGTTACTTCTCCAAGACCCGGCAAGGATGCCCCGAAACGGTCTGCCAGCTATAGGGTCTCGACTCTCATTTAATGCAAAAACGGCTTCATGGCAATGAAGTCCATTGCCATGAAGCTGTTGAGCGATCAAGCTGTTCCGCGTTGCTGGTTAGTGGCCGCGTAGCTGTGCGAACGGGGGAGTCTGCACATCCGCGGCGACAGCCTCGGCAGGATCATCACCGAGGTGGATGATGCGGTTGTCGGCATCCACATGGACCACGCTAGGGACGTAGCTGCGCGCCTCGGCATCTTCCATCTGCGCGTAGCTGATCAGGATGACCAGATCCCCCGGGTGCACCAGGTGCGCGGCCGCGCCGTTGATGCCGATAACCCCGCTGCCAGGCTCGCCGGCAATGGTGTAGGTTTCCAGACGTGCGCCGTTGGTGATGTCGACGATGCTGACCAGTTCACCGGGCAGGATATCCGAGGCTTCGAGCAGCTCGGAGTCAACGGTGACCGAGCCTACGTAGTGCAGGTCAGCCTGGGTCACAGTGGCCCGGTGGATCTTTGATTTGAACATGGTGCGTTGCATGGCGTCAGACGTCCTTGGGTGATGCGTAGTCTTTCGAACATCAAGTGTACGCTTCCACCCTGTTTGCGGGGCAAGATGGTGCCAGCTATCACTCCCACAGCCGCGGTTGGTCGAGCTACAGTGCGCGCAACGCAGCTTCAGCGAATCCGTGGTCCTGTTCCGGGGAGCCTCCGCCTAGGCCGATGGCACCGATGAGCACGCCGTCTCGGTGTACCGGGATGCCGCCGCCGATGAACAGCAATGGCTTGCCAAGCGCTGTCGGCAGGGAATGGAATGGTCCCTCGGGCTTCACCAGTTCGGTGAGTTCAGCGGTGGCCGAGTTCAGCTGAAGGGCGGTGTAGGCCTTGGCAGTGCTGGTTTCACCGGAGATGAGCAATGCTCGATCATCTCGGCGGAAGGCCAGCAGGTGTCCGCCTGCGTCTAGGACCGTGATGCTGACAGGGACTTCGGCCTGGGCTGCAGCGGCGCGTGCCGCATTGATGAGGGTCTCGGCATCTTTGGTGGTCAATGGTGCTGCGTGGTTCATGATTTTCTCCCTGAATATGTTCTGTTGAGGATTAAACGTGGGCGGGGTGAAGTTCTGCCTCTACCGGGTTGGCCGTCGAGGAGTTGTGCTCGCGGATTTCAAGTCGCTGGGACACGATCGCGAGGACGACGGCTGATGTGGCCAAAACTGCGCCGACCATGTTTGCGGAAGTCAGTCCCAGTCCCGCAGAAATCGTCATGCCTCTGAGCCATGCCGCCAGTGCGTTGCCCAGATTGAAGGCCCCGATATTTGCTGCCGAAGCCAGAGTCGGGGCACCGTGAGCGTAGTCCAGAACGCGTTTCTGCAGCGGCGGGACGGTGGCGAAGCCGAGAGCGCCGATGAGGAAGATGGAGAGCACTGCGATCGGCTTGCTGTCGGCAAGGAAAGTGAAGAGAGCTAGCACTATTGCCAATCCGCCAAGGGCTGTAAAGAGCATTGGCATGAGCTTGCGGTCGGAGAACTTTCCGCCGATCAAGTTGCCCGCAACCATACCTAGGCCGAAGACCACCATCAGCCAAGTAACTGACGATTCTTGGAATCCTGCCACCTGGGTCATCATCGGTGCAATGTAGGTAATGGCCGCGAATACTCCGCCGAAGCCGAGCACTGTCATGGCCATGGCCAGAACCACCTGAATGCTGCGGAATGCCGCCAGCTCGTTCTTGACTCGAACATTCTGTGGTTTTGGCATTTCCGGCACCAGCTTGGCGACGCTGAGCATTCCGATCAGGCCGATCACTGCGACCATCACGAAGGTAGTTCGCCAACCGGCGGTTTGGCCGAGGAAAGTTCCTGCCGGGACTCCGATGACATTGGCAATTGTAGAGCCGGTGAACATCATGGCGATGGCTCCGGCCTTCTTTTCCGGCGCCACCAGTTCGGCGGCGACCACCGAGCCGATGCCGAAGAAGGAGCCGTGAGCTAGGGAAGCGATGATGCGCCCGGCAAGCATGATGCCGAAAGTTGGTGCCAAGGCCGAGACAATGTTGCCAATGATCAATAGGCCCATCAGGCCCAGCAGCATTTTCTTGCGGGAGATTTTAGTTCCCAGGATAGTGGTGATCGGGGCTCCGAACATGACGCCCAAGGCGTAGCCGGTGACCAGCCATCCGGCAGTGGGCACCGAGACGCCAAAGTCTGCACCTACCTGTGGCAGCAGGCCCATAATGATGAATTCGGTGGTGGCAATTCCGTACGCTCCTGTGGCAAGGGCCAGAAGTGCAAGCGGCACGATGCTCTCCTCTTCAAGCTTGCACAGCATGTTTATTTTCTTGCAATAACAATAATTGCGCACGCTGGTTATTTACAAGTGGGTGAAAAGGTGATCTCGAAGACATGTCGAAAACTGGGTAAAGGTGTGATGTCTCGACGCGTTGATAACGATTACCTCGCGTTAGGCGAGCTTTCGAACTTTGCCTTCGCGTGCCCCAACCTCGAATGCGCCACCCCATCCGGGAATGGGTGATCATATTTCGTGGTCAGTCCACCAGTCCATCGAGATCGCCATCCATTCCGAGTGATCCCATAGAACTTTCACTATCGCCGAACGAAGCAGCTTGTCCAGATAAAGCTCAATACCAGCGATCCGCAAACACCGATTCTTTTTCACCTGCGTCAACTGACTATCAGTAGCAACCAATATGAGATACCTTCCGCGTGGCGCTGAGCTTCACCTCTTTCTGGCGACACCTCCGGAACCGCGGTCCATCCCTGTTCTCTGGTGCGGCGGCCGGGATGGATTCTGAGATGGTCCGGTTGGGCGCGGTGCTCAGCTTCGCCTTTGACCTTCAGGCAGACGGAACAGCTCTCTTGCCCCATTTACCGGGGATCTTGGTGTTTCATGCATTGCATAGCGCGTCACGTCTTACATGTCTTGCAAAACTTTGGCCACTAGATTGGCCCACCAGATTCCAAAATAGAAATGCGATGACTGTGCCCGGTCATCGGTGTTTCGATTACTGGAGGCTCTAAGCCTCGAACTAGAGTTGATTGCCGCAGCTCCGTACGAAAACTACGGTGATTCATTCTGCTAGATCGCGCATGTCTTCTCCAGGAGCACGAGGTTCGCGTGAACCGCCAGACTCCCTTGCTTCTACACCGCTAGCAAATCTACGCTGAACAATCCGCATTCTTGGCTCAATATCCCGTAACGAGATTTGAAATACTACAGGACCAGTGAGGCCGTCAAGGTACTCTGGAACTAGTCGCCTGGGCACCCATTCGATAGACTCCTCGGTCATAACCAGAACGTTATGACCCTGCTGGCGCGGAGTGCGAGTGAAATCGCTTATCCGAGCAAGATCATTGCCACTGATGCCTTGCCTTTGAGCGACTTTGAGAATTGCAGATCGCCGAACATCGTTCCAATCCCACTGATCGTTGTCACCCGGCACCCAACCTGCATGCTGGAATTGCTCGATCATCTCCCTAGACAGGCCTGCGATGGCCGGCACCTCGTCGGCATCAACAACATTGATGTGACTTGGTGCCGACTTAGCGCTCACCGCCGACCGTGGTTTCCCATGGTTCAGAGAGCTAGTCGAATCAACTTGGATTTTAGACTCAACCACGCGGCTCGTATCGTCGACAGAAGCAGAAATGAGCAGTTCACTTGCTTTCTGAACGATAACGTTACTTACCCGGACCGAACCGTACTCGCTTGCTACCAGCCGTTTCATGAGAACGCGTCCGCTTTCAGTAACGACAGCGTTGCCAGCTACAATCCTGCTATGTTGAGCTACATGCGCGCGCGTAAGGCTCAACGTTGCAGCAGTAATTACCGAGGCTCCTAGATAAATGGTCGACTGACTGCTCAGTTTGCTGCGCTGAAAAGTTACGAGCGCCCCGTCCTCCACCTTCAACTCGCTGCAGGCAATAGCACCCTGGTCCTCAACACGACAACCGACGAACATGATCCGGCTGGACCTTACTGTTGAACCGTGCAAACTTATTCGCCCACCAGCACGAACTATCAGACCAGAAGCATCCAAGACTGCACCGTCACGCAGCAGAGCATGCTTCATGTCGAGGTTTCCTTCACCTTGGATCGTGGAATTGCGGAGGTAGATACGCATCCCATGACTGAGCTCAACTCGGGCCCACTCCACTGGAACATCAATCAACGCTCCCGACAAGTCCAGTTTCAGGTTTCCTGTCTTAACGGAGACAGAGAATGATCGTAGGGTTTGACCCAAAAGGCGGTATGCGGTGATTCTCACTGCTCGCTCCTGGTCAAGCTCCGAGGAAAGTCCTTCAGATATGGGGCTCCGAAGATACCCACACACCACATCGATACAGACTTGGTGTTCATCTTCTCGTCCGATTACCAACCAGTCGTTTGCGAGTGCGAATAGCGCATAAATCCCTGCTGACCGTTTCGTCGGCGCGGAATCGTCAGACAGGAGACCTATAGCAGTAATGAAACGATCACGAAATGCCCGCTCTGCCACATCTAGTCGCTGAGTCTCCCCTTCTGCTCTCCGGCGCGACTCCTTCTCTAGTTCATGCTGGTGCCTCAGCCTATCTCTGTCAGCCGCATCGAGCTCCTCCCCGTGACGAGACAGGCTTACACCAACGCCAACGAGCGCGATAAGTCCTCCCAGAGCAAAAAGCACCACCTGCGCGGCAACCCCAAGCGCTCGGTTTCGTTCCTCGAAGGTAGCGGCGGGAGTGAGCCACTCATTGAGCAAATGTCGAGGAAGCAAGAACAAGGCGAGTCCGCCCACAATGCTGAAGATGATCACCGCGGTGGTGAGGACCCACCCTCGGGCCCAATACGGTCGTCGCTGCCTGATCGCTGCGCCTGATCCGGTCGAAGTTGAGCCACTATCGATAACCTGCAATACAGAACCTCCTTGCCCCAAATGCAAAGCCGGGTTTGATGGCTCTACACGCGTCGCTGTTGCGCATCGAAGTGAACCGTCCCGGAAATCATGCGGCTAATTTACTAGCGGCAACATCGGGAAATGCGCCATTGATTTCATCATAATAGAGTTCTTCGAATTCCACCGGACTCCGATAGTCCAGGGCCGAGTGCAACCGGGCATTGTTGTACCAATACACCCACTTCACAACCACATCATCCACGTCTGATTTGGACGCCAACGGGCCTTGACGGAACGGGGAATCCTTGGCCATGGCCTCATTCTTGAACAACCCCATCACAGTCTCGGCGGCCGCATTATCGAACGCATCACCGATCGAACCGATCGACGGGATCAAGCCCTTGCTCAGCCAGCGTCTGCGTGTACCGCTGGGACGTATACGCGCTGCCCGCGTCACTGTTAAGCCGATATCGGCTTAATGCGGAATATGCCGAGGTTTTTGTTAAACCGAGAAAACCGGACCCACATTGGTCAGTAGCAGGCTGAACCAGTATTCCTCAGCTTAAGAGATGGACTCCGCCACACGTTGCTGGGAACGAAATCGGCCAGACCCTGGTGGTCCGGTAATACCTAAATTACGGAACTCCTACTCAGAGCATGGGCGATTTTCCTTCCTCGCCGCCACCTATGCGAGAACTCATTTCACGCGGACCTTCCAGGGGCCGTAAGAGCTGAAATGTTAAGCCGATGAATCTCATCGCAATCCCGGCTTGACCAGTTGCCCTTGAAAATCATCGACTTAACGAAAACCTCGGCATAATCACTGTGATGAATTGTCCCCTGAACAGGGATTTTATAAGAGCCTGAACTCTGCCGGCGCTGCCATAGGGCAAGTCGGAGAGCCTCTTCGACAAACTCAGTATCACGCGAGATCGACGAAGCCCACGACAAGATCCGCCTGGAGAACAAGTCGATTACAAACGACACGTAAGTGAACCCGTTCCTCGTCGGGACATAAGTAAAATCAGTAATCCAAACTTTGTCTGGTGCATCAGTGAAGAAGTTACGGTCCAGCAAATCCTTCGCGCGCACCTTGCCCTTGGCGCGGATCGTAGTGACCGTCTGGCGGCCACGAACCAGCCCTTTCATTCCCGCATCTCGCATCAACCGGTCAACAGTATGCTTGGAAACTTCAGGGAAACCGTTGCGCTGCAACCAGGCCCGCATCTTCCGCCGCCCGCAAAGCATTCAGGCTTCGGCCTGCCGGTCTTCGGAACGGGCTGCTGCAGGTCGTGCAGAACGTTGAGGATCTGGGCATCGGTGATGGCCCGGGAGGCTGGCTGGCGTTGTTTCCAGCCGCGGTAAGTGCGCGCAGAGACCTTCAAACCCTGGAATCCCGGGGCTTGGCAGAACGGACACGACTGCGTAGCCGCACTCGCGCTGCTGGTCGATGAACTCGGTGATTAGTGCCGGCGAGGGTCGAGCTCCCTCGCGAAGAAAATCGCTGGCTGTCGAAGGATTTCATTGGTTTCTTCCAGGTCCTCGACCTTGGCCTTCAGGGCTTTGATCTCGGCGAGTTCTTCACTGGTGGGGCCCGTCCGGTCCTCAGCATCGACCTGCGCTTGAACAACCCATCGGCGCAGGGTTTCTGCTCCGATGTTCAGCTTCGGCGCGAGGTCCTGGTAGGCGCCGTAGACGGATTTGTAGCGGTCCAGTCGGTCGAGGACGTAGGTGACTGCGCGTGCCTTGACTTTAGTGGTGTACTGCTTGGGCATGTGTTCCATTCTCTCAAATAGAAACGGCATGAAACCCGGGACGATTCATGGGTCTGATGTTGCTCGTAGCCAACTGTTGCGAAAGATGATTGAACGAAAGCTGATCAAACCTATTGCCGTAGGTAAACGCAGCTACCAAATTGTCATGGGCATCGGAGCTCTGAGCGTCTTTATCCTTCGACAACTGGATGAGCTCGGATTCCTACCTAAGATTCTGAAGGAGGATCTGTAATCAACTGACGGTCTCTGAAATGCTCACTTTTTGAAAGACGTCAGCTGGATGCGCCTACCGTGGCTGGAGCGGTGCGCAATGTTGTTGCTGGCTGAAAGCCATGCTTGTAAGTTTCGCAGAGACGGTTTGTAATTATTCAAAGTGCGCAGGCCAGCAGATTCGCTGCAAATAAAGGCCTTCAAGGGCATCTTTTGTAATTCTTGGACTGGTGCTCAATAAATACTGACCTAAATAATCGGCAAAAAGAACGTCCCCGAAGAACCGGTGGGTTCTTCGGGGACGCGTGACGACGCCTTGCGGCGGCCTGCGCTGCAGGTTATGCAGGCAGGTGAGCTTCGAGAGCCTTGTAGACCGAGCCGTTAGCCAGCAGCTCGTAAGCTGCTTCCAGTTCGGCGGAGAGGAAGCGGTCCTGTCCTGGGCCGGCAACCGTGCTGCGCAGTACCTCGAGCACGGCACCGGTAGCTGGGCCTGGCTTCAATGGGGCACGCAGGTCTAGGGCGCGGCCGGCAATCAGCATTTCCACTGCAAGGATGCGGCGGAGGTTCGCTACGGCGGTGCGCAGCTTGCGAGCAGCGTGCCAGCCCAGGGAAACGTGGTCTTCCTGCATTGCGGAAGAAGGGATGGAGTCAACGCTGGCAGGAACTGCCAAGCGCTTGTTCTCTGCAACCAGGCCGGCCTGGGTGTACTGGGCGATCATCATGCCGGAGTCAACACCTGGATCATCGGCCAGGAAGGCTGGCAGATCGCGGGAGCGGGCTGGGTCCAGCATGCGGTCGGTGCGGCGCTCGGCGATGGAGCCGAGGTCGGCAACAGCGATGGCCAGGAAGTCCAGCACGTAGGCGACAGGTGCGCCGTGGAAGTTGCCGTTGGAGGTGACTTCGCCGCTTGGCAACACTACCGGGTTGTCGATGGCAGCTGCCAGTTCGCGGGTGGCGACCAGGCGTGCGTGGGTGATGGTGTCGCGGGCGGCGCCGGCAACCTGTGGGGAGCAGCGCAGCGAGTAGGCGTCCTGTACGCGGCCGTCGCCCTCGCGGTGCGATGCAACGATTGGGGAATCGGTAAGGAAAGCAAACATGTTCTGTGCGCTGCGGCCCTGGCCTGGGTGCGGACGCAGCGGTTCGTGCAGTTCCGAGCGGAATACCTGGTCGGTGCCCAGCTGAGCTTCAACGCTCATGGCGGCGGTGGCATCGGCAATGTCCAGCAGCTCGTCGAGGTCTGCCAGCGCCATGACCAGCTGGCCGAGCATGCCGTCGGTGCCGTTGACCAGCGCCAGGCCTTCCTTCTCTGCAAGCTCGATCGGGGTCAGGCCTGCTTCGGCGAACAGCTCTGGAACCGGGCGGATATTGCCTTCGGCGTCGGTGGCTTCACCTTCGCCCATCAGTACCAGTGCGCAGTGCGAGAGCGGAGCCAAGTCGCCCGAGCAGCCCAGCGAACCGTATTCGCGGACCACCGGGGTGATGCCAGCGTTGAGCAGGCCGACCATGGTTTCAAGCACGACCGGGCGAACGCCGGCGCGGCCCGAGGCAAGGGTCTTGGCGCGCAGGAACATCAGTGCGCGGACTACTTCGCGCTCTACAGGGGCGCCCATGCCGGCGGCGTGGGAGCGGATCAGCGAACGCTGCAGCTTGGCGCGGTCTTCTGGAGCGATGTGGCGGGTAGCCAGTGCGCCGAAGCCGGTGGAGATGCCGTAGACAGGGGTCTCGGCGGATGCCAGTGCGTCGATGTGGGCGCGGACCGCTGCCAGCTCGGTGAGCACTGCAGGGTCGATGGTGATGTGGGCGTTGTTGCGGGCGACAGCGATGACGTCTTCTGCGGTCGCGCCGGACAGGCTGAGGGTTACTTCGGTGGCAAGCTGCGTAGGCATGTTCATCCGTTCAATTGGTCAAGTTCTCTTGAATTCAATTGTTCGGCAGTCCCGGAGTTTACGCTTGGCAATTATTCGTCATCTGTCTGAGATCCCAGACTTGCCATGTCTGCGCGGTGCTGGAAGCTGCTAGAAATCCAGCGGAACGCCAGCCAGCGCATCCTTGCCCAGGGCATTTGAATCCCCGGTGTCCTTGGCGGTGGTGTCGCCGCTGCGCCATCCGACGGTATTGCCCATGCCGGAGACGTTGACCTCGCGCAGCGACTTCACCGCGACGATGTTTCCAGCGCCGGTGATTTCCAGGGACTTCATGTGGTTGGAAACGATCATGTTGCCGGTGCCGGTGATCTTGATGTCCCTGCAGTCGCCGATCAGGAACAGGATCTTGCCATTGGCGTCGATCGTGTCATTGCCTGCGCATTTGGTCTTGGTTGCGTGCTTCAAGATGGTTTCGAAAGACTGCTGGAAGCTGTCCCTGGAGGCAGTTTCCTTGGGGATATTGCCGCTGGGAGTCGCCGTGCCGTCGATGGCTTTCGGGCTGGGGGTGACTGAAGCATCAATGGATGGAGACGGCGAGGCCGAAGCAGTTTCTTCGCTGGGCTTCTGCTCGATGCTGACGCAGCCGGAGAGTGAAAGCATGAGCAGTCCTGCTGCAATCGGGGCGATCAGGCGGGTCGTCGTGCTCTTGTTCATGCTCATCCTTCTGTTGATGCGGGGAAGTGCTGATACTTCCATGGTGGCCGATCTTCCCCGCAAAAGCATCTCGGATCAGGCTGTTTGCGTGTGAGGTTCAGAACGCATAGGACGGGTCGGCCTCTTCGATTATTTTTGCGAAGGTGCAGGTGGTCGCCACGGTGTCTTCCGCCCGCCGGTCAAGGCGCGTGGCGGCGTCGTCGGAGATGATCTGCCCGCGGTGCACCTGGGTGGATTCAACGAAAACGAGGTTCTGCGCCAGGCAGCACTGGGAGTGAGCCGTGGGCGGCCGCAGCTGCAAGTGTAAAGGCCGCTGAGTGTTTAAAAATATGCAATGCAATTGTGATGTATTCGGCGTATCCTAGGTTCACCACGAGGAAGATCTGGTGGGAAACGGCACCCGGGAGGCTGGATGAAAAGGTATCCCATCACTCATTTCTAGTGTCGCCCAAGCACGGCGGGCGACCCTATTCAAGGAGTAGCTATGCCGCACAAGAAGCGCGGAGGAATAGGACTGGTCATCGGCGGAGCGCTGATCGCCATGCTGTTCCTTGCATTCATCTACATCGTGCCGCACAGCGGTCCAACTGATACCGCACCGCTGTGGCTCGGCGCCATCTGGGCCATGCTGGCCATGTGCTGGGGATTCTTTCGATTCGTGGCAGGGCCAAGCAAGCTTGATCATCTGCACGGTGGAACCGACGCAGACCTCTAATCCGAATACAGCAAACTAGTGACTTGGAGGGCCTCGCAAGAGGCCCTCCAGCCTTTTCTGAGTGTTTCCCGAACGAACGGATGGAAAGGTGCCAAGCGCCGTGCAATCTGGGTAACGTCGAAAGCGTCCTGACTCAGCAACGAGAGGAATAGCATGTCGAAAACATCGAGTACACCGGCGCATAAAACAGCCCGGGAGAATGCAGAACATGGTTTCATGGCCACCGCCGAGCTGCGTGACGCCTTGCAGTCGGTACTGGTCAACCTGCTGGACCTGCAGCTGGTGGGCAAGCAGATCCACTGGAATGTGGTCGGCCCCAACTTCCGCGACCTTCACCAGAACCTGGACGAGATCGTGGATATTGCACGGCGCGGATCCGACGAGATCGCCGAACGCATGCGCGCATTGCATGCCACCCCGGACGGGATGGCGGCAACGGTGGCGAAGTACAGCAAGATCGAACAGCCGATCAATACCGAAATTCTCACCACCAATGCGGTGGACACGGTCGTCAAGGCCCTGCAAGCCACGGTGGGCGTGATGCGCGAGGTTCATGATCCGGTGGACGAGGCGGATCCGACCACGGCGGATATCCTCCATGAATACATTGCCGCCTTGGAGCAGCAGGCCTGGTTCATCAGCGCTGAAACCCGCAAGCCATAGCCGCCGCTGGGATCATTCAGTTAAAAAGGTTCTGGGCTGGTCGAACCGTGTGGTGTTCGACCAGCCCAGTTTTAAGTCCGGCGAGGGACTGGCGCTATGCGGCCTTGACTACTTTGCCTCGGCTGCGCTGCGGCGCATTGGGATGACCACTCCGCGCTCCTCGGCAACCTCGACGGCGCGCTCGTAGCCTGCATCCACGTGGCGGATGACGCCCATGCCCGGGTCGTTGGTCAGCAGGGCCTCAAGCTTGGCTGCAGCCAGCTCGGAGCCATCGGCCAGCGAAACCTGGCCGGCGTGGATGGAACGGCCCATGCCGACGCCGCCGCCATGATGGATCGATACCCACGAGGCACCGGAGCTGGTGGCGGTCAGCGCGTTCAGCAGTGGCCAGTCTGCGACTGCATCCGAGCCGTCCTTCATGGCTTCGGTTTCGCGATATGGCGAAGCGACTGAACCCGAATCCAAATGGTCACGCCCAATAACAATCGGGGCTGAAACCTTGCCCTCGGCGACCAGCCGGTTGAAGAGTAGGCCGGCCTTGTGGCGCTCGCCGTAACCCAACCAGCAGATGCGTGCCGGCAGGCCCTCGAACTCGACCTTCTCCTCAGCTGCATCCAGCCAGCGGTGCAGGTGCTCGTTCTCTGGGAATAGTTCCTTCAATGCCTCATCGGTGACGCGGATGTCTTCCGGGTCGCCAGAAAGTGCAACCCAGCGGAATGGGCCAAGGCCTTCGCAGAACAACGGGCGGATATAGGCAGGGACGAAGCCCGGGAATTCGAAGGCGCGGGTGTAGCCGCCCTTGCGCGCCTCGTCGCGGATTGAGTTTCCGTAGTCGAAGACCTCGGCGCCGGCATCTTGGAACTCGACCATTGCTTGGACCTGAGCGGCCATGGCTGCCTGGGCCTTCTTGGTGAAGCCGATGGGATCTGCCTTGGCTTCGGCATCCCACTGTTCCATGGTGTATTCGGTCGGCAGGTAGCTCAGTGGATCGTGGGCCGAGGTCTGGTCGGTAACGATGTCGATGGTGAACTCGCCAGCTTGGTGACGCTTGAGCAGTGCCGGGAAGACCTCTGCGGCGTTGCCGACGTAGCCTACGGACAGTGCGCGTCCTTCGGCCTTGGCTGCCAGTACCTTCTCAAGTGCCTTGTCCAGATCTAGCTCCACCTCGTCAAGGTAGCGCTTGGAAACTCGGCGGCGCAGCCGGGACTCGTCCACGTCGATGATCAGCACCGCACCGCCATTCAAGGTGACCGATAGCGGCTGCGCGCCGCCCATGCCACCGCAGCCACCGGTCAGGGTCAGGGTGCCGGCAAGGGTGCCGTTGAAGCGCTTCTTGGCAACCGCCGCGAAAGTCTCGTAGGTGCCCTGCAGGATGCCCTGGGTACCAATGTAGATCCATGAACCGGCGGTCATCTGGCCGTACATCATCAGGCCTTCGGCTTCGAGCTTGCGGAAATGTTCCCAGTTGGCCCAGTCGCCCACCAGATTGGAGTTGGCGATGAGTACACGTGGGGCCCATTTATTGGTCTTGAAGACTCCTACCGGCTTGCCGGACTGGACCAACAAGGTTTCGTTCTCTTCGAGGTCTTTTAGGGTTTCAACGATGGCATCAAAAGCTTCCCAAGAGCGGGCAGCTTTGCCGGTCCCGCCGTAGACCACCAGATCTTCTGGGCGCTCTGCAACTTCTGGGTCGAGGTTATTCATCAACATACGCAGGGGCGCTTCGGTGGCCCATGACTTGGCGTTCAGTGTTGTGCCTCGTGGGGCGCGGACGACGCGTGGTTCGTGACTCATGAACTTTCCTAACGGTGTAACGTGGCTAACTAATTCCATGATTGGTCATGTGCCGTTCGAAGAGTACCGCCCAATCGATAGACCTGTCCGGTATTTCAGATCCGCCGCTTTATTGGCATTGCACGCAACCGATCTTTTGACCCCGTCGCACCACGAATTGTTGGCCACAGGGCACGGCGTACATGCAAGGATGGCCTCATGAAGATTCGCTACCCAAGGCCTTTGCAGCCCGGTGATCTTATTGGCGTGACCTCACCCTCCAGCGGTGTGCCCGAAGAATTGGTTCCTCGACTGAACTTTGCCGTGGACAGGGTGCGCGATGCTGGTTTTGAGGTGCAGGTAGGTCAATGCATGGATGGTTCATCGCATGCGAGCGCACCGGCAGAACAGCGTGCCAAAGAGCTGATGCGCATGCTATTGGATCCGAAAGTCCGCGCCATCGTCCCACCCTGGGGAGGCGAGATGGCCATCGACCTCATTGAGCACCTCGACTTCAACGCACTGGCCGAAGCGGAACCCACCTGGATCGTCGGATTTTCTGATATCTCGACTCTTCTAACACCACTGACGCTACGTACGGGTCTGGCCACCATACATGGAAACAACCTGATGGATACGCCCTACCGAGTTCCAGAATCCCTAAAATCATGGATCGAGTTGGCATCGCTGCCCGAGGGCTCAGTGTTTCGACAATCATCGCCGGGCTACTTCAGGGCCAATGATTGGGACGACTGGGAAACTAATCCCCAAGTAACCGAGCATCAATACAACGGATCGGGATCCTGGCGACGATTGGACGGTCGCACGCAGAACGTGGATGTCACCGGTAGGCTCATCGGGGGTTGCATAGAAACCCTGAGTAACCTCACCGGCACGGGCAACCTAGATACGCGGGCTTTGCGAGACTCGCCGGCGCAATCACTGATCGTTTACGTGGAAGCCTCGGGCGTCGAAGCTACAACCATTTGTCGCCAGCTATACGGCTTACGCATGGCCGGCTTTTTTGAGGGCGCCGCGGCGGTACTCATCGGACGCACCAACGCCCCGGACTCGCCGACGCTGACCCAAGATGAAGCGGTGCTCGATGCCCTGGGGCAGCTCGGCATCCCGATGATTGGCGACGTGGACTGTGGCCATGTTCCGCCACAGATGCCCATTATCAACGGCGCGCTCGGGCACTTGGTGTGCAATGGCGCAGAACAGTACTTGGATCAATATCTCGCCTAATTGCAACCTGACCAGAGAAATTTCCTCACGCGACACCGCTGCCTTGATATAAGTCTTGGGCCAGGGAAATAACATTGCCGATCGCTGCGGGGGAGTCGGACGCCCGCCACAATAGATAAACCTTCGCGGGTTTTGTGTGATCGTGCTCGCCAATGTCATCGCACTGATGAATACTCGCCGAATGACCCGAAAGACTCAGGCCGGACGCCGCCCCTGAATGCGCGAGGTCAAGGCGGTCGCGGTGGATCGAATGTGGGCGAGCAGTAGGTCCCGACGCTCTTCGGGGACCTTCTCGGCGAGGAAGGTGACCGCCACCGCGGCCACCGGCCAATCATTCGCATCCCGGATTTCAACCGCGAGCGAATGGAAATCCTCGGTAACGTCCCCACGCTCCACGGCATAACCACGTTGAGTGCATTGCTCTAATTCGCGGCGCAATTGCGAGTAGCTGGTGATCGAGGACTGTTCCACCCGATCGGTGAAACTGGCGGCATTCGGGTACAGCGCCCGGACCTGAGATTTGGGCAGGGCAGCTAAGATCGCCCTGCCCGATGCGGTCAGATGCGAAGGCAAACGCACCCCCACATCGGTGACCAGTGAGGGGCGACCCTTGGCGCGTTCCTCCACAATGTACAAGACATCCGAGCCGTGCAAGATGGCCAGGTGAGCACTCTCGCCAACCTTATCCACCAGCTGCGCAATGAGCGGTGCTCCTAGTCGGGCCAGGGGTTCCTGACGGGTATAGGCGCTGGAAAGCTCAAACGCGGCAATGCCCAAACCGTAGGACTTATCCTCCGGGTAGTGGGTGACAAATCCCCGCTCGTTCATGACGGTGAGCAACTGGTACACGCTGGAGCGCGGCAACTGGAGCAAGGAGGCGATCATCGCCGCCGGGGTGGGGTTCTTCCTGCTGGCTAAAAGGCGTAGGATCCTCAGGGTGTTATCGGCCGCTGGAACTTTGCTACCCACCAAGCCTCCTTAGGGTGATTCGGGAATTCTAGTATGCAACCCTAGGCGAGGGTTTTGGCCATAAACGCGCTCAGCTCATCAAGTGTTGGTGGGTTGGCTCCGGCGCGCGCGACAGTCATCCCGGCACAGGCCGTGGCCAACTGCAAGGCGGCCTCCAACTGCCCACGATCCAGCTTGTCGCCAGCCAGCAAATTCTGTGCCAGATCCCCGGTGGCGATGGCATGCAAAAGCCCAGCCATATAGGCATCGCCAGCACCGATCGTATCGATGGTGGTGACGGACAGGGAAGGAACCGCGACTTCACAGTGCCGGGTGCGGGCTTCGCAGCCGCGGGCACCAAAGGTCATGACCGCCAAGGAAGCGCCGAGGTTCAACAGATGTTCAAGAACCCGGTCGGTATCCCAACCCGGGTATAACCACATGGCATCCTCATCGCTGAGCTTGACCACATGGGCCAACGAGCACAGCTTCTCAACATTGCCGATGGCCTGCGCACGATTTTCGACCAAGGCAGGTCGCAGGTTCGGGTCATAACTGCGTAGCTGCCCGGCAGGTCTTGCAGCAAATAGCTCGATGATCTGCTGGGCACTCGGGGAGCGGAAGGCTGCGATGGATCCGGTGTGCAAGAGTTGCGCGTCGTTTAGGGCCAGCTGCCCCATGGTGCAGTTCAGTTCGAACTCGTAGCTGGCATTGGCGCAACCATCGAGTACCACCGTGGCTGTGGAAGTCGGTGACTGGGACACGGAGCCCTCGCTCAGCTTCACCCCCGAAGCCTTGAGATGCTCCACGATCAGCTGGCCGTGCTCGTCCGTACCAACTTCGGTGGATAACTCCACCTCATGACCCAATCTGCCTAATCCCACAGCAACATTCAGCGGGGATCCCCCGGGATGCGCCTGAGAATTATAGATGTCGACCAATGCCTCGCCGGCAACCTGAATTGAAACCATAGCTTCGATCATAGGCATCCCGAGCGCAAAAAGCTCACCGGCACCACTAAACGTTCAGCCGGTAACCCCTTTTGATCACGGTGGTGATGATTTCCGGCTGTGGCAAGGCCCTACGCAGACGGCTCAGCGTCATGTCCAAGGCATGACGCGAACTGACCTCCGGCAGTGCCGCGCCCAACTCATCACGGGAGAGAACACTGCCCCCGGCCTCGATCAAAGCCCTCACCAATTCGGCCTGCCCCGGAGTCAACTCACAATTCTGGTCCTCGATCGATAGCGTACGCCCACGCAATTGCACCTGACCATGCACGGTCTGTGCTTGCAAGGTCCCCAACGACCCCAAATGCTCCACCAGTTGGCCGATCATCGCTCCCATGCGGTGGCGTTCGGGAACTAGCGGGCTGATGCCAGCTTCTTCCAGCGGCGAAGCGGTCACTGGCCCAACGGTGGCCACGGCCACCCGCTCGGCCAAGGAACGCTGCAAGGCCGGGAGCCGATTACGGGCATTCGCCGCAGCAAAGAGGGCATGCACGCTCGGGGCACTGGTAAAGGTCACCGCGTCAAAGTGCGCCGCACACAACCCCTCCACCAGTGCCGAAATCCCGGCGTCACTACTGGTGTCCTGCCAGCGATAGGGCTCGGCCTTAATCACCCGACGCGCGCCGAGCTCACGAAGTTGCTGCGGCAGGCCATGATCGGAATCCGCATGTAATTGCAAGGCCACCGTGGCCCCGGCAAGCTTGCCATGCAGCATTTCCAGCAGCGAAGAACTGCGCCCATCCTTGGCCACCCCGGCAGGTTCCAGCCCCAGGGCGCGGATCGAACCGTGGGCCTTGGCACCGCGCACATATAACTGCGACTGGCTGAACGCGGTAATCAAATCGTCGCCGATCCCGGCCGCTTCGGCGGTATCCAGCCAACGCCGCAGCCCATAGGCCGTGGTGATCACGACGATCTGCGGTCGGGCTTCGATCAGCTTATGGGTCTGCGCCAGTAGCTGCTGCTCATCATCTAGGGGAGCCAGCCGCAGTAGCGGGGTGTGCGTGACCTCGGCGCCGCGTCGTTCAAAAGCCTCGATGAGTTCGCTCGACCGTCGATCACTGGTCACCGCGATACGGAAACCGGTTAGGGGTTTAACAATCATGAGGCTGCCTCCAATAGTGCACCGGCACTGGCCCCCGACGCCTGGGCCAGCAGGGACTGTGGCAGGGCAGCGACCTCACCAATGACGATCACCGCCGGATTTGAGTGGGCCCGCGCTGCCGCTGCCAGATCCCACAGTGGTGCGTGTGAGGTACTTTGCACCTCGGTGGTTCCAGATTGCACAATGGCGCAGGGCATGTCCCGACTCATTCCCACGCGCAGCAAGCCGGCAACGGTCGCTTCGATCGTTCCCATGCCCATCAGGATCACGATGGTGCCACCGAGCTGGGTCAGCTGCCGCAGCTGATCTTCGCCCAGCGGGTCGTGCCCAGAGACTACGGTGAACATGGTGTTCACACCGCGCGCGGTCACCGGAATGCCGGCAGCGCCAGGCACCGTGATGCAGGAGCTCAACCCTGGAATCACGTGCACCGGGATGTTGGCAGCGGTGGCGGCGGCCACTTCTTCAAAGCCACGACCAAACACGAAGGGGTCCCCGCCCTTGAGCCTGACCACCTTGGCACCGTCGCGCGCGGCCTGAATCATCTGCGCTTCGATCTGCCGTTGGGTGAGTTTGTGATGCCCCGGTAGCTTGCCGGCATCAACGATTTTTGCCTGTGGAGCCAGCAGGGCCAGGTGCTCACTGGGCCCGAGCCGGTCCGCGAAAACCACCTGCGCTTCGGCCAGGGCTCGCACCCCGCGAAGGGTCATCAAATCCAGGGCTCCCGGACCGCCACCGAGCAAGGTGATCGAACCGGTGCTTTCTGCCGGGGTGGCATGCAACACCGGGATCTTGGCCGCGGCGAGCACCGGAGCAAAACGCTGCGGATCGTGATCGCAAATCACCAGTAGCCCTGCCTGCTCGAGGTAGGCCATCGCTTGGGGCGCATCTTGTGCGAGCAGGAGCTCACAGCCTTCGGCACGTAAGCGCTCGGCCGTGGTCTCACTAGCGGACTTGTCGCCAGCGAGCAGCACGACGCAGGAGGAAAGTTCGAGGTCTATGCCGATCATGATTGCTGCGATCCTTGCTGGTTTTCCCTGAATGACATGGGATGCTCCTTGGAATAAGTGGGTGCTTATCAGCGTAGAGCCCGCGCTTTTCCCGTAGGTATCGCAAATGTTTCAAACGGAATAACTCGGTTTTAGCCCAAAGATTAACCTTTTGGAAATGTTCGAGTCGGCGCGATGAAACACAAGGTCATTAACGTCAATACTGTTGCAAGGCACGAGGCCGGCAACCTGCCAAATTCAGTGAGCGAATACGCAGGAGCTTGCCGACCGATGCCTGCAACGGGCACGCTGGGTGCATGGACTCGCTCTTTGATGACAGCGCCTTGACCCGCACCGGGGGACAAGTGCGTCCCGGCGCGTGGCACCTGCCCGGTTGGCTATCCCCAGCCGCGCAGGATTGGATCGTCGCACGCTTTTTTCAGTGGGGACGCGGACCGGTACCGCCGCACCACACGCGCATTAATGGTCATCCCATGAGTGTGCAATCGCTGAGTTTGGGCTGGCATTGGAGCCCCAACCGCTATTCAAAAACCGCCGACGATCTCGGCGGTGCACCGGTGGCACCCATGGAACAATGGCTGGTGCGACTAGGACAGCAGGCCGTGGCCGAAGCCACCGGCGATGCCCAATACGCCGCCAGCTATGTTCCCGACGCCGCGATCGTCAATTTTTATGATCAGCACGCCACCATGGGCATGCATCAAGACGCCGAGGAACGCATTAATGCGCCGGTAGTTTCACTTTCCATCGGCGACTCGGCCACCTTCCGCCTGGGCAATACCGAAAATCGCAATCGGCCGTGGCAGGAGATCCGGCTGGCTTCCGGGGACCTGTTCATCTTCGATGGCCCGGCGCGTTTTGCGTACCACTCGGTGAGCAAAATTCATCCCGGTACCGCACCGGCCGGGTGCCGGCTGGGTTCTGGGCGCATCAACATCACCCTGCGCCAAACCGGCCTGCCTGCTAACTAGCTTGCTTGCTTACGAGTCAGCTATCAAGATCGATGGTGGCCTGCAGGGCGTAATGATCCGAATCGCCGATGGCCGCACGCTGCAGCCCCGCCGAAGTCACCCCGCGCATCATGACGTGGTCGATCCCCAGGGCAGGGAAGGGGGAGCGCGGCCAAGTCATGGCCAGACCCCAATCGCTGTACTTCGCTTCCTGCAAGGCGGCTGCCATCGGGGCAAAATGCCGGTCCGTGCTGGTGGCATTAAAGTCTCCGGCGGCCACAATCTTTTGAGACGAATCATCCTGCACGTATTGGGCCAGGGAGGCGAGCATGGCATCGCGTTCTTCGTGCCCGGTAGGTCGCGCCGATGCAGCATGCACCGTATAGAGGCGCACAACGCCGTGATCGGTATTCACATCCACCCGAAGTGCGCGGTTCCATCCCAGCCCAAGATCCAGTGGTTGCGCATTCTTCAGTGGGTAGGCGCTCCATACACCCACGGTGCTGACCATATAGCGGTAAGGGTGAGTGCTCGCCAGCTCTTCGCTGATTTGATCCTCTTGCCCCTCGCCGATTTCCTGCAGTGTGATGACCTGCGCTCCGGCATCAGCTAGTTCCCGGGCTGCCTGCACGCCGGCCGACTCATGAACATTCTGCGTGGCGATCTGCAAGGCAGCCTGCGGTGCACGCTGGGCTGACGGAATAAATTGTGGGCCAAAAAGTACCGACCACACCACTACCGGAACCAGCAAGCCGATGAAACTTGCTCGGCCGCGCACCACGAGGGCAATGAGCAACAGCACCGGGATGCCAAGTCCGGCCCAAGGCGCAAGGTTGTCTACGATCAGGCCCAGACCCAAAACATCGGGAATCTGCTGGTGGAATACCATCAACACTGCCAGCGCTATGCAGAGCAGAATGAAGAAGATCCTCGCGATAATCAGCGAGGCCGAGAGGCGGTGGGGCGATGCATGAGACATAGGACTTAAACAGTGGCACAAAATACTGTGGGATTCGTAATTTTCAGCTGGAGAAGTGCCGCGATGATTTGCCACAGTCACTACCATTGAAGAAGAGCGCCGAGGAAGCCGCCATCACGCACCAGCCAAGAATTGAGAACTGAATGACTGCCTACTTATCCGGCGGAAAACTACTACTGGCGATCCTCGCTCTGGCCATGGGTGGGTTTGGCATCGGCGTTACCGAATTTTCGATGATGGGCCTTCTCCAAGAAGGTGCCACTGACCTTGGCGTCAGCAACTCGCAAATGGGCCTCATGATCAGCTCCTACGCCATCGGCGTGGTGGTTGGCGCGCCGGTACTCACCGCGATCGCCGCCAAAATCCCACGCAAACGCGCGGTACAGCTGCTGATCCTCCTCTTCACCGTGGCGAACCTTTCTTCGGCGTTTGCACCGGATTACAACACCATGGTGATTACTCGTTTCCTTGCCGGGCTACCCCACGGCGCCTACTTCGGTCTGGCCGGCGTGTTGGCGGGAAGCCTTGTGCCTGGCACCATGCGTGGTCGTGCCATTGCTTGGGTCATGCTGGGATTGTCGGTGGCCAACGTGGGTGGTGTCCCGCTGGTGACCATGCTCGGGCAGCAAGTCGGCTGGCGCTCCATGTTCTACGCTGTTGCAGTGGTCGGCGTACTTACCGCGGTACTGATCACCTTGTTTGTTCCTTGGCATCAGGCTGAACCCGGTGCCAGCGTGCGTCGCGAACTGACCGCGTTGAAGAGCCCTCAGGTCTGGCTGGCCATGGCTACCGGCATCGTCGGTTTCGGTGGCTTCTTTGCGGTGTACTCCTACATTTCCCCGACGCTGACCGAAGAATCAGGGCTGAAAATTACCCTGGTGCCGATCGCCTTGGCCCTCTACGGATTGGGCATGGTCGTCGGTTCGCTGGTCGGTGGACGCCTTGCCGACTGGTCGGTGTTCGGCGCCATCAAGCTCTCCAGCGTACTGATGGCCGGGTCGATGCTGATCTTCGCCGCCGTGGCCACCTGGATTATCCCGACCATGATTATGGTCTTCGTCTTAGGCGCCGTCGGCTCGTTACTAACGCCGAGCTTGCAGACCTTGCTGATGGACTCTGCGCCGCACGCTCAGTCCTTGGCCGCGTCGCTGAACCACTCCGCCTTGAACGTGGCTAACGCGTTGGGCGCCGCCCTGGGTGCCGCGGTGATTTCTGCTGGCTTCGGCTACCGTGCACCGTCGGTTGTGGGCGCCGGCCTCGCGGTTCTGGGTCTCTTGATCGCGCTGATCACTCAGGCACGTGCCAAAAAGGTTGGCTTGCTCGTGGGCCGCGACGCAATCGCAGCCCACGAACGCACCGTCATCGACTAGAGATTAGTCGCGCACCGCGGAGATATTGAACATCCACACCACGCCGAACTTGTCGCGAAGCTGACCAAAGGAGTCGCCCCAGGGGGCTTTTTCCAGTGGCATTTCGATGGTTGCTCCGGCGGAGAGTGCTTCCCACCATTTGGTGAGCACTGCGTTGTCGGCTTCATCGGTGGCATCGCTGCTCAGCGAGATGACACCGTTGCCGCCGATGTTCATTTCAGGGGTGGAATCCGAAGCCATCAAGTGGATGCCGCGCTCTATGAAAAGCGAAGAGTGCATGATCAGGTCCGCGGTGGCTGGGTTGCCGTCGTTCATTCCTTCTTGGAAGGTCATCATCGACAGTTCGCCACCGAGTGCCGAGTTGTAGAATTCCATGGCTTCGCGGGCGTCACCGGCGAAGCGAAGGTACGGGGTCATTCCTATGGCCATGAGATCGTGCCTTTCGCTGAAAATTTGGTGGAACCGATCGGCTCCGAGATCATTCTTACCACTGCCAACCGACAATTAGAACACCTTCGATGTGATCAGGATCTCCGAAGGCCAATTTGGTGTTTTCCTAGTCCTCCGGTAGAGTTTTATCTCGGTTCACCGGTAGAAATGCCGGCGAGTCAAACTCTTTTGGGGGTATGGCGCAGTTGGTAGCGCGTCTGCATGGCATGCAGAAGGTCAGGGGTTCGAATCCCCTTACCTCCACCAAATCCAATAAAAATCTCCCGGTCAACCGACCGGGAGATTTTTGTTTTCCGATACTTTAACTCGCATTTGATACTTGCTGTCGACTAGGACACTACCGCTAGAGTTTGAAGTGTGTTTCTCGTACATGCAATCTTTTCGATCCTTGACGGTCCCGGGCTATGGGCGGAAGACAGCGAACTGCCAACTACTGGAGGCTCGCGTGCACGTGGGGTCACGTCGCATCCTTTTGCTGCGGGCGACGTTTCGCTGCAGTATCTGCTGCCAGCGCCGGTAGAACCTGCCCGCCTGCACTTGCCATCACGGGGAACAGCTCCAGTTGATTCGCCCTACCTCATCCGCGCTAAACCTCGTCGGGCTTCGGCCAAGGAACTGGAACTTCGCGGGTGGAATGTACCGGTATTGTGGCTGGCTCCCCAGGAACTGGCCTCATCGGTAAGCGCTGACTCGGCCGAGACTAGCGCCCTTGCGGACCTCATGAGCACGGGACATCACGGAGACTACCTTGCTGCCCCGTCCGTAAAGTATCTTCGGGCCGTTCTCGAATTCGCTGATGATTTGGTGCGTCGCGGACGGATCCTGCCGGAAGTGCAATGGATCGATGCTGGCCTCGCTAATCACATTCCTGAATCGCGATGGTCTCCGGTCTTACGTGGTGTAGATGCTCGCCGCGCCGCCGAGTTACGTCATGCGATGCCACCTGGATTCAGGTCGGCCGACGGCTCAGAGCATCAAGGGCAACTCTTTAGCAGCATGCTGAGTTTGTTGGTGGACGCGGCCGTGAGACAACGAACCAGTCATCGATCATTAGTGAGATTAGGGAGCCGATCCACAACGACGGCCACTGCCGCCTGGGTTGAAGCCTTATCGGACAGCAATCGTTTGGTGTACGCAAGCGAAAACGAAATGCGGCAACTGGACCAGGCCCTTGATGTGTGGGAAGAGTATCTCCACCCAGCCCAATCCGTGGCCAACCTAGTGCTGCATTTGAGCGAAACCGAGTCGCAGTTCCGGCTCGAATTCTCGCTACGCTCTACGGTCGACCCGAGTCTGCTCGTGCAATCTGGGCAAATTTGGGACGAGGAGACCAGCCTAGCCAAATGGTTGGGGCGCCCCCGCGAAGTATTGTTGGCAGAACTGGGCAAGGCAACCCGGGTCTACCCTCCCATACGTGAAGGCCTACGTTCCAGCAAGCCCACTGGTGTCAATTTGAGTGCACAACAGGTGGCTGAATTTCTTCGCGAGGGGGCCGAAGATCTCATGGCCTCCGGGTTCGAAGTCCTGCTTCCTAGTTGGCATGACGCCCAAGCCGAGCTGAAACTCAAGGTTTCCGGTGCAGTGCGCGCTGACAGCTCCGCAGCAGAAACTAGGTTTGGACTTGAAGAAGTATTGGACTTCCGCTGGCGCCTGAGCCTTGGCGAAATTGAACTGACCCAAGAAGAAATGACGGCACTGGCCAACGCAAAATCTTCGCTGGTGCGACTCCGCGGAACCTGGGTCACGGTCGACCAGACACAGCTGCGTAGGGGCTTGGAATTCCTAGCCAACCAGGAGAACCACAGCGGTACCGCGAATGAACTGTTGCAATTGGCAGCCGGGCATTCAACGGCGCCATTGGTTTTGGAAGAAGTCAGCGCGGATGGTTGGGTCGGTTCATTCCTTGACGGCAGCGCATCGAGCAAGATCGTCCAGGTGCAGCCACCAGCACAGTTCACCGCAACCCTTCGTGACTACCAGCTGCGCGGGCTGTCGTGGCTGAACTTCCTCGCAGACCTTGGGCTGGGCGCGTGTCTGGCCGATGATATGGGGCTGGGGAAGACTGTTCAGCTGCTCGCCCTCGAATCTTTGCGTCGGCAGGACAATCACGAAACCGGGGCGAGTCTTCTGGTGTGTCCCATGTCTTTGATTGGGAACTGGGAGGCCGAAGCCGCGAAATTTGCCCCGCATTTGCGTCTGCATGTTCATCACGGATCAAGCCGCCACCAGTCATCGTGGGATCACGTCATTGCAAATAACGACATAGTCATCACGACCTATTCAACTTTGGCGCGAGACGTGGAGACTTTTGTTGGGCATACCTGGCAACGCTTGATTTTTGATGAGGCTCAGGCGGTAAAGAACCGCCATTCGAACGTTGCCAAGGCGTTGCGGAAGATTCCGGCCCACCATCGAATCGCTTTGACCGGTACCCCGGTAGAGAACCGTTTGAATGAATTGTATTCACTGATGGACACCCTAAATCCTGGGCTTCTGGGTGGTCCCAAAGAATTCCGCAATCGTTACGAACTGCCCATCGAACGCTACGATGACGGCGACGTTGCTCGACAACTGCGCTCGATCACCGAACCTTATCTCCTGCGACGTGTTAAAACGGATCCATCGATCGCGCCAGACTTGCCGGAGAAGATCGAGATTGATCAGTTCTACAATCTAAGTGCGGAGCAGGCTTCTCTCTATCAAGCGGTCCTCACAGAGATGATGGATCGGATTGAAAACTCCAGCGGGATTGAACGGCGAGGTTTGGTGTTGGCGACTATGTCCAAGCTCAAGCAAGTTTGTAATCACCCGGCACAGTTCCTTCACGATGGATCTGCCGTCGGCGCACGCAGTGGAAAGGTGCAGGAGCTTGAGTCATTACTCGAACAAGTCGTGGCAGAGGGTGAAAAAGCACTGTGCTTTACCCAGTACACCGAATTTGCCCAGATGCTCTTGCCACATCTAGCAACGCGTTTTGACGCGGACATTTTCTACCTACACGGTGGTGTGAACAGGGCCAAACGAACGGAAATGGTCAACAAATTCCAATCGACCGATCGACCAGCTATTTTCTTACTGTCGCTCAAAGCTGGTGGCACAGGCCTGAACCTTACCTCTGGCAACCATGTGCTGCACCTTGACCGTTGGTGGAACCCCGCAGTCGAAAATCAAGCAACAGACCGGGCATTCCGTATCGGTCAACGTCGCAATGTGCAGGTTCGAAAATTCATTTGTCGAGGAACCCTTGAAGAAAGAATTGACACCATGATCCGAGACAAGCAAGCTTTGGCTGATCTCGTTGTTGGTGATGGAGAAGGGTGGCTGACCGAATTGTCGACTGATTCCTTACGCGAGTTGTTTGCTCTGTCTGAGGAGGCCATTGGTGAGTAAAAAATTTGGCGGATTCTTCCCTGAATCACAGCCATTGAAGGTCGACAATGGGCTTCGTGCTCGCAGTGCCAGGGGAGCCATCGGAAGCACTTGGTGGTCCAAGCGATTTATCGGGATTATGGAAAGCTTCGGCATGGGCTCTCGTCTGACTCGAGGCCGGGCCTATGCACGCAAAGGCCAAGTCGTGTCGTTACAGATCGAACCTGGCCAAGTTTTGGCCGTGGTCCAAGGTTCATCGCCACGCCCATATTCGGTGCGTATCACGTTACCGGTATTCACTGATTCTCAATGGGACAAATTAGAAGATGTGATGAACCAAGATCAATGGTTCGTGGCCAGTTTGTTGGATGGTCAAATGCCTGAAGACATCGAGCCATTGTGTGCATCGCTCGGTTTATCCTTGTTTCCATCCAATCAGCGTGAACTTCGGATGCACTGTAGTTGCCCGGATTCTGCAGTTCCTTGTAAGCATCTTGCCGCCTCCTTTTATATCTTGGCCGAGCAATTTGACGAGAATCCATTCAGCATTCTGGCGTGGAGGGGACGCAGCCGCGAACAGCTGCTGGGAGTCTTGGAGGACGGTACAGAAACTAGCCAAGAAGCGGAAGAAACTGCAGGTATTTCGCTAGAAGAATCGTTGGAGGACTTCTATCTAGCCGGACACTTCTCTACTGCGCCCGTGATTGCTAAAGGAACAGGGCTGCTGATTGATCAGGTTCCGGCCACCGATTTGAAACTCGGAAATCAAAATGTTGAATCCGCACTACGACCGATCTATCGAGCGATACGTGGTGATGATTAGTCGCACTTCAATTGACATTCAATCTCAAGCTGCGAGGTCTTCAATATCCGGTGGATCATCACTTTCAGGTGGTTGACCTTCCGGGTCTGGTGGCTGATTCAACCACGTCTCAAAGGTCTGCACCCATTCAGCTTCGCTCATGCACTGTTTGTAGGGTTGATGAGCGAAGCCCGTCGCCGGTGGCGCCGTGGAATGATAGGTCGGCCCCATCCCGGTCGCGATCTTCAACTTATGCAGACCGTTACTGAGGACAAACTCTTTCCATCCCGGGGTTTCCTTCGCCTGATTACAGAATTTGCAGCGTCCATCCCCGTTAGTCACACACGTGTGTCCACCCAGATACACCTGGGTCACATGATCGATCTCTTCAATGGTTCCATCACAGAATGGGGTGCGGCACCGCCGGTCGCGCATCCTGATGAACTTCTTTAGTTTGTCCGGGAAGATCCGCGCTTTAGAGTCCATCGCGACCAGTTCTTTATCCCCAGGAGCGGTGTAAAGACGGATGAGTTCTACGGTGGCTTCGAGGGCGTTGATGAATGCTGGTGGCCGGGTGGTTGCCATTTCCGCGAGGGTCATGTTGTTCAGGATCTCTTCACCCGCGATTAGTTCCCTGGCGTACTGGGGTGCAATCACCCCGTAGCCTTCAAGGTAGGCTGGCTGCCGGTCACCCAAGAACAGGGTTTTATCGGTCATGATCAACCCAACACTGATTTGTACTGGCACTTTGGCTTCTGGGTCAGTGCAGAAACTAGCGAGGTAGTCCGCTTCAATCTGCGCACGGGTCCGTTCATCCCCCACAGACTTCAGGCTCTTCGACTTGGCTTTCACCGCGTTCTTCACCGCGATCCCCGCAATCAGGGGCAGTTCCGCATGGATGCTCATCATCCCGGTAGAAGGGTGGGGTGTGAACTTGATACGGCGTTGTTCTTCCGCACTCTTTTGCTCTTTGCACTGATCATCCGAGGCATAGGTCAGGGTGAAGTCTTTGACCGTGTCACTGATTTTCTTGGTGCCCAAGTTAGCGAACATGTGCGGGTTTTGGGCGTAGAGGTCATCAAATTCGGTGCGGCGGCGGGCTTTGACCTGAGCTAGTGGGGTGAGGATCGCCCGCATTTGCGCTTCAGTGAACTCACCACGACTGTAAGCAGCAGCCAAGTGTGGGGTGTCGTTAAACAGGATGCGACAGTTCTCTAAGTATTCACTGTAACCATGGGGGTCAGTTTTACGTGCGAGGGCGATGTTCGCGGCGGCGCCACGGTTGAGTTGTTTGAAGTTCCCGCGGTCGGTGTTTTCTTGAACGATGTTGATTTCGGTTTGGTGGGCGAGGGCTGCTTGGTGGTAGCGCAGGGAGGAGATCGTGTTTTCTAGCTGGTTGATGGTCGCTAGACATTCTTCGGTGGTGCCGTGTTCTTCGATCTGTGCCAGGGTGGCTTCCATGCCTTTGACCACGGCGGTGAACGCGTCGTGGTGTTCTGGGGTGGGGTTCCCTGGGTTGGGGATCGTTGTTTCGGACATATTCTTATTTTACGCCTGTTAGTCGAATATGTCTTCGATTATTTGGTTGCGGGTGGATAACTTTTAGAACACGATGATGTTACAAGTCAGGCATGGGTTGGCGGGGTAATCAAGGCTGAAAAGCACGGCGGGAACGGGCTATCTGTCAGCCTCTTGGCGGACCTGTGCGGCGCGCTGATGGGAACCGAAGTTCGAGAAATCAGCGGTACCAGGAGGTCCCCATACGGTCAGCACGCGCAGTTCGGAATCGCCGACGTTCCGCAGGTCGTGATCAACTCCCGCGTCGGCCAAGACGCTGTCGCCGGGGCCAAGATCGTAGGTATGATCGCCGACGCGCATCCGGGCCTGCCCCTCAATGACCTGGTAGAACTCCTGCAGGGCACCTTCTGCCTCATGACGGTGCATCCCCTCGAAACCGCCTGGCTCGATCACCCAAGTTTGGATCGCGACAGGCATCCCGGTCTGGCCAGCGAAGTGATGGGATACGCGCAAGGGCGAGCCGTCGTGCATTTGGTAGTCGAAGGCGAACTCGTCGCGAGCTTCAAAGGGGAGCATGCTCAATTTTCCTTTCGGTGTCCCAGACGGGTGCTGATTTGATCGGCGGCGGAGACGGTGTGTAGGCAAAGCTGCTCTAGTTCCTCGGTGCCGATGCGGTAGAACGGGGCGGCGATCATGGCGCAGGCCACCAGCTGGCCGCGATGGTCAAAAATCCCGGCGGCAACGGCGACTTCCTCGGCCGACGTCTCACCGTAATTTACTGCGTAACCCCGTTCGCGAACCGTTTCCAGCCGGTCAAGGTAGGCCTTGATCGGCATCTGGTCGAGGTCGATGGTGCCCTCGGCGAGTAGTTGTTCGCGGCGCTGTGGATCTTCGTAGGCCAAAAAGAGCTGGACTGAGGCGCTGAGCGCAGTGCGATAACGCGAGCCCATGACCGAGGTGTGCTTGACCAGACGCGGTGAAGGTAGCTGTTCCACGGAGACCGATTCGCTGCCTTCCCAGATGTTGAGCACCGCTGTTTCTTGGGTGGCCTCGCGCAGGTCTTCCAGGATCGGATACGCGACGCGGCGCACGTCCAGGTTCGCCAAGAGGGGACCTGCGATCGCGATCAGGCCCAGTCCGAGGCGATACTTGCGGGTCTGCTCGTCGCGTTCGACCACGCGCTCCTGCTCCAGGGTGGACAAAATGCGTGAAACGCTGGACTTGTGCAGATTCACCTGTTCGGCGATCTCGGTGACGCCAACGACCGGCTGCTGCACGGTGAAGCAGCGCAACACATCTAGAACATTGACGATCACCGAAGCGCCTCTTGGCTCGCTGCGCGCTTCGCTCATTTTGCCTCCTGAGTTGCTCTAATCCTAGGAATCAGCCTAATGGTTTGCGACTGGTTTCCACCGAGGAAGCCACGGCAACCAGCGAAATCACTGCGGCGGCCATGAGATACCACCCCGGGGCGATCACGCTGCCGCTGGTGGCGATGAGCAGTGTTGCGATGAAGGGTGCGGTACCTCCAAAGAGCGCGTTTGAAAGGTTAAAGGAGACGGCAAAACCCGAATATCGCACCCTGGTCGGGAACATTTCGGCTAGGAAGCTAGGTAACGTGCCATCATTTAGTGCGAGCATGGCGCCTAGGGCGATCTGCACCAAGATGATCAGCAAGAAGCCGCCGGTTTCCAGGAGCATGAAGGCCGGCACGGTAAAGAGGACGAAGAGGATCGACGCGCTGATCAAGACCCGTTTGCGGCCGAAGCGGTCGGAGAGCATCCCGGTGAGGAAGATGAAACCAATGTAGGTCAGCAGGGCGATGGTCGTCGCTAAGTAAGAGCCGGTGGCGTCCAAGCCCAGTTCCTCGGAGAGGTAGGTGGGCATATAGGAGAGGATGACGTAGAACCCCACGGCGTTCAGGAGCACCGCGCCACTGGCCTGCAGTAGTTGCCGCCAATGGTTTTTGATCAACGAGCCGACCGGTGAGCCTTCTGGGGCGGAAGCTGCCGAGGCCTCAATAAATGCGGGGGAGTCCTCCAACTTGGTGCGAATATAGCGGCCGATCAAACCAAGGGGAGCAGCGAGCAAAAACGGGAGGCGCCAGCCCCAGGATTCCAGGGACTCGGCGGATAGCAGGCTGGTCAGCCCTGCGGCCATGAGCGAGCCTGCGAGCAGACCGGTGGCGGTGCTCGCCGGAACCACCGCGGCGTAGAGTCCGCGCCGATTGGCGGGAGCATATTCGACCAAGAAAGCTGAAGCTCCGGCGTATTCACCGGCAGCGGAGAAGCCCTGGACAAGGCGCAGCACCAAGAGCAGCAGTGGGGCGCCGATCCCGATCACGGCGTACCCTGGGAGCAGTGCGATGCAGAAGGTTGCCCCGGTCATTAACAGGATCGAGTAGGACAGGGCCTCGCGTCGCCCAATCTTGTCTCCCAGATGTCCCCAAATAAAACCGCCGATCGGACGCACCATAAAGGAGATCGCGAAGACACCAAAGGCCATGAGCAGCCCGGCCTGCGGATCATCGCTGGGGAAAAAGACCGCAGCGATGGTCACCGCAAGATAGCCGTAGGCGGCGTAGTCGAACCATTCCACGAAGTTGCCGATGAAGCTGGCCGCGATGACCTTGCGCCGGGTCTGGCGGACTTCTTGGGTTTGCTGGGTGAGCTGGGTTTGCTGCGTCATGGGGTCCACTTCCAAAGGGGTGTGGTTAAAGACAGGGCTGGTGGTTAAGCACAGGGTGGGGCGGGGTGTTCCCGCCCCACCCTGTGGAGGTTGGCCTAGATGATGTTGTTTTCTGGTCCGAAGCCGAACTTGGTGATGTTCTCGGCACCGTCTTCGCCCACGACCAGGATGTCGTGTTCGCGGTAGCCGCCGGCGCCTGGCTCGCCGTCCATGACGGTGATCATCGGTTCCATGGAGACGACCATGCCTGGCTCGAGCACGGTGTCGATGTCCTCGCGCAGCTCCAGGCCGGCTTCGCGGCCGTAGTAGTGCGAGAGCACGCCGAAGGAGTGGCCGTAGCCGAAGGTGCGGTTAGGCAGCAGGCCGTGTGAGATGTAGATCTCGTTCAGCTCGGCGGCGATGTCCTTGCAGACCGCGCCCGGCTTGATCAGTTCCAGGCCGCGCTTGTGGACCTCGACGTTGACGTTCCACAATTCCAGGCTGCGCGCATCCGGCTCGCCCAGGAACAGCGTACGCTCCAGAGCGGTGTAGTAGCCCGAGGTCATTGGGAAGCAGTTCAGCGAGAGGATATCGCCTTGCTGTAGCTTGCGGGTGGTGGCCCAGTTGTGGGCGCCGTCGGTGTTGATGCCGGACTGGAACCAGACCCAGGTGTCGCGCACTTCGCGGTGTGGGAAAGTTTTGGCGATCTCGTGCACCATGGCTTCGGTGCCGATCAGCGCGACCTCGTATTCGGTGATGCCTTCGCGGATGGCGGCCTTGATGGCTTCGCCGCCCAGGTCGCCGATGCGGGCACCGTGCTTGATGACCTCGATTTCCTCGGCGGACTTGATCATGCGCTGACGCATGGCATCCTGCGAGAGGTCGACCAGGGTGGCTCCGTCGAAGGTGTCGGCGATCTGCTGGCGGGTGCGGCCGGGCAGGAAGTCGTCTTCGACGCCGATCCGGTTGGCCTTCACGCCGTCGCGCTTGAGCGCTTCTTGTAGGCCGTAGAAGAAGTTATCGCGCTTCCAGTCGGTGTATACGATGTTTTCGCCGTAGCTGGTGCGCCATGGCATGCCGGCGTCGATGTTTGCGGTGATCGTGGTCGAGTTGTTCGCGGTGACCACCAGTGCGTAGTTGCGGCCGAAGGTGGTGTAGAGGAAGTCCGAGTAGTACTTGATGCCGTGGTAACTGGTCAGGATCGCGGCGTCCAGGTTCTTGGTGGCCATGATCTGGCGCAGGCCGGACAGGCGGCGTTCGAACTCTGCATCGGAGAAGGTTAGCTGTTGCTTGGACCCGTTGTGCAGGGTCTTCAGGCGGGCCAGGTCGGAGACGTTGGTGGCGATGTTGGCGGTAGTCATGGTTGTGGCTCCTTGTGAGTAAGCATGTGTAGGAAAGCATGTGTCAAGGTGGCCGGCCCAATCAGATGGATTGCGAGGATTCATGGGAATCGCCGGAGCTAAACAGCAGGTGTTGCGTTGAGTGCAACGCTGTTGCATATAGGTTATGTGTGCGCTGTGTCACTGTCAAGCACTGTGTCACTGTCAAGCAGATTATTTTTGCGATCAGCCAAGTACCGAAGGCTGGCCCAATTCACCGCGCAAGCAGTGCGCGATCGACCCGGTGATGGCATCAAGCAGTAACTGACCACGTTCGGCCGTGGCACCAGCGGCGCTGGAGAGGCAGCCACTATCGGGAGTGCGGGCAGGGTCTTCGGGGAAGATGTCGTACGCGGTCAATGTGGCCGGCGGGTGGTTTTCAACCCGAGACATATCCACCAAATGTGGACGCAGTAGGAGCATGAGCGAGGTCTCTAAAACACCGCCGTGCTCGATGTCCCACCCCAAAAATCCCTCGGGGAAGACCCTGGCCAGGGTCTGATCGTCGACAAAGTCCCAATAGGACAGCAAGACGGCGCGGGCACGGGATCCGGTGCTACGCATTTTCGCGGTCGCGTTATCGATCCCCTCGTAGAGGAACTGGTAGTTCTCAAAATGCCCATTGAGCACCACGATGTTCTCAAATCCCTGAGCCATAAAGGAGGCGACTACATCCTCGGTCAGCGCCATCAGGGCGGTGGCTCCCAGCGAGGTGGTGCCGGAGCGGTGGTTGCCGCCGCCAGATCGTGGCTGGGATTTATAACCGTAGGAGAATCCCGGGGCCACCAGCGCCCCGAGCTTCTGGGCCACCGCAGCGGCAATGTCCTTCGAGAGCATCGCGTCTACGCCCAGCGGCATATGTGGCCCGTGCTGCTCGGTGGCGCCGGTAGGGATGATCAACGTCGAACCTGGTCTCGCGGCATAAGCGGCATAGGTTGCCGCGTCGAGTTCGTCGATAAAAACCGAGGTCATGATGTGGTCCTTTCTGTAGGGGTTTCGGCGATGTCTTCGTTCCACAGCTGTGGCTCGGCCGCGATGAATTCGGCCATGAGCTCGGTGGCTTCTGGATCGTTTAAGACCTGCACCTGCACGCCGCGGGAGCGCAGCCAGTTGATCTCGCCGGGGAAGTTGCTGGCTTCGCCGATCACAACCCGGGGAATTTTGAACTGTACGATCGCCCCGGAACACAGGGCGCACGGCGCGAGCGTGGTGTAGAGGGTCAGCTCCCGGTAGTCGGTGCGTCGCCCGGCGGCGCGCAGTGCGCTGATTTCGGCGTGGGCCGTCGGATCGGCATCTTGCAGACGACGGTTAAAACCGGTGGCGATCACCGTGTCCTGGTGTGCCAGGGCCGCACCGATAGGAATTCCGGCCTCGGCTCGGCCATCTTTGGCGGCTTGCAGGGCGGCTAAGTAAACGTTGTTCACTTCAGCGTCACCTGCGCCTCGGGCTCGGGCTCGGGCTCTGGTGCTGGTGCTGGTTCGATGACCCGTTGGTCTTCGCAGAGTTCTTGAGCGCTGCCGTGTTCGGCCAGGAACTGCGCCTCGCTCACATCGACCTTGAGACCTAGGGGCACTCCTGCGTTGATGCGCTGGCGGAAGCGGAAGGAGCCCATGATCAGGTACAAGCCACCACTGGTTAGGGTGCCCGCCAACCAGGACAGGTCAATCCCGCCCAGGGCCTTGGCGCCGGGACCTTGCAAGAGCGGAACCGAACCGTGCATGAACACCCAGGTCATGATGATGCCGGCGCCGAAAGCGATGAAGGCCGAGACGTTGATGGACTTGAGCTGCGAAGACTTCGGATCAACAAAGAGGTAGGAGAAGTCCTTGTGCCTGCGCTCGAAGATGAAGTAGTGCACCGCCATAATGCCACCCCAGGTGGCCACCCAGCAGGCGATGGCGCCGATGAAGTTGTGCAGCAGTTCGGCGAAGTCATGGGCGAAGAGGAAGAGGATGACCGCGCCCATGGCCAAAAAGCCCACAAGGATGGAAATCTTCTTGCGCGAGACCTGGATGTCCAGGGCCTGCACCGCCACGCCGAAGGTATACATATTAATGATGTTGGTGGCGATCGGACCGTGGATGACTAAGAGGATCACCGGAATGGACATCGCTCCGAAGCTTTCCACGATCAGTTGCCCGGGATCGGCGGTGCCATTTTTGGTCGCCAGGCTCGCGCCGAGCACACCCAGCCAGACCACTGGGAGGAACTGACCCAGGACGCTGACCGAGTAAAGCTTCCAGGGGCGGATGCTCTTGGAAACGAAGCGCGAGTAGTCAGGCGCGTAGGTGTACCAGCCGATGCCCCAGCCAATGCCGATGGCGGTCATGATCGAGCTCATGGCGGCCAGACGAGGCAAACCTTCAAGTACCGCACCTTCAGGGCCGGCATAGCCCCAATCGATATCCAACTGTGTCCAGGCCAGGATCGACATGGCGATGAGCACGATAATGGTCGGTGGCATGGTCAGGCGTTCGAACTTTGAGATGGCCTGATAGCCGCGGTAGCAGATGATTACCTGCAGGGTCATGATGACCGCAGCCACTAGGATGCGGATCAGCAGATTGTCCTTGGTAGGATCCACCCAGCCGATCTGTCCGAACAGGGCCAGTACCAGGTCGAGAATGACCCAGGTGTTGATGGCCGACCAGCCGATGGCGATGACCGCCTGGATCGTGGCCGGTAGGTAGGCGCCGCGTCGGCCGAAGGCTCCGCGGGCCAGAAGCATTCCGGTGGCTCCGGTTTTCTGGCCGAGCAGCACAAAGAACCCGAAGCCGAGCATGCCGATGACGTTGCCGGCCACGAGAACGATGATGGTGTCGCGGAAGCCGAGGCCAAGGTGAATGCCGAGGGCGCCGAGGATCCAGTTGATGGGGGCGACGTTGGCCCCGGCCCAGATCCAGAATTGTCCAACAAGTTTGGTGGTGCGTGCGGATTCTGGGATCGGCTGTAGTGAATCCTCAACCTGATGAGTTTGCTGCTCCGAACGACTCGGTATTCGTGCCGACATGTCGCCTCATTTCCTGAACAGTAGTTGCGGGGTTGATGAAAACTGTAGATTCATTTTGTGACCTGGGATATATGCAGAGTGTCGCTTTATGTAGGGTAGTGAGTGTCACAGTGACACCTAGGCTGTGGTGGATCCAGAAGATCGGGGCAAAACTTGTTCATCCCTTTGCTAGAAATCTTGGAAGACCCGATATTTCGTAGCGCCCAGCCGCAGGTCTTGGCGGCGCGCAGTGCGCTGGAAGAAGCAAAAGTTCGTTGGGTGCATGCCACCGAACTATTGGATATCGCCCACCTCTTGCGGGGTGGCGAACTGCTGTTGAGTACCGGGCAGGAGTTGTTAAAGCTGCGCGAAGAGGCTCAGGCCGCGCACGTGCTGGCGCTGAAGGAGCGCGGGATCTCGGCCCTGGTGTTAGAGCCCTATGCGCGCACCGCACAGATCACGCCCCAGCTGATCGAAGCTGCCGAGCAGGCGAAGCTGCCCTTGATCCGTTTGCGGCACACCGTGCCCTTTGTGGATATCACCGAGCGGATCAATCGTTCCATCGTTTCGAAACAAGCGGCCACCTTGCAGCAGGCGGATATGCTTTCGCAGCGTCTGGCCCAACGCATCGCAACTTCCGGCCCCAATCTGAGCCCGCTATTGCAGATGATCGGCGACGATCTGGGACTGACCGCGAGCCTGCAGTCCCTGGAAGGGCAGGTGTTGGTTGCTTCGGAAGGTGAGCGGATTGCTGCGCCGTTTAATGTGGCCACGGACGTGGTGGTCGGGGGAGATGTCGCAGCCCACCTGGTCGTTGAGTGCCGGCAGCCCGATCAGGCGGAGCATGTCTCGATGATCGTGCAGCGCCTGGGCTCGATTATCTCTTTGGCTTATGCCCAGCACCATCGGCCGAGCCATGAGCAGTTGGCCAACCATGCGTTGATGCAGGCGATTATTGATGACGCCGGCGAGCATTACCTGGCCGAGCGCGCCGTGGAAGCGGGGATGGACACCAAAGTGCCGCTGTGCGTGGGGGTGGTGCAAAGCCATGACATGGCCCGGCTGCGAACGCAGATCGAACGAGCGTTGCACGGCGAGGTGCGGCCGGGGTGCATTTCGCTGCACAACAATCGGCTGTACTTCCTGATCGAACTGGAGGCGCAGGGTGCTTCGCGGGCGCGCGAGGCTTGCATCCTGCGGTTGCGTCAGGCTCTGGGTGGGCTCGCGATGGAGTGTGCGATCGGGCCGCTGGTGGGCTCGGTGACCCGCGCGCCGCTATCGGTGCAGCACGCCCTGCTGTTGGATCGTTTCGCTTCGGTGCGGGCTTTGGAATCTCGGGTGCGTGATGCCTCCGACTATGCGCTGGAGCGACTTTTTGCCCGGGTGGATAACGCGCCGGCAGCCAACGGGTTTGTGCAGGAAGTCATCGGCGATCTGATCGCGTGGGATCGTGCCCGGCAGGCCGATCTGGTGCCCACACTGTACGCCTGGCTAGCGACTGGTTGTAATGCCACGGCCACGGCGGCGCAGTTATATGTGGAACGCCAAAGTCTGCATAAGCGGCTGAAGAAGATTTTTATGCTCTTGGGTGGTGATCCGCGGCAGACCGGGACCATTTTGCAGCTGCATTTGGCCTGCCGGATTCAGCTGGCGCAGGAGCGCTAGGGGGAGTGACGTTAGAGAACAGCGCGCACTGACTTTTCGAAGTGCGCGATATGTTCCAGGGCCAAGGATCGGGCTTGGGAGGTATCGCCGTCGAGGATGGCTTGGAGTAGCGCGATGTGTTCTGAGATGTGCTCTTGCACGCTAGGTAGGCGTTCGAGGGTCATGCACCAGATGCGCGTGGCGAGGTTGTCCAGGCGGACCAGGGTTTCTTCGAGGTGGTGGTTGCCGGCGGCCAGATAGATCAGTCGGTGAACTTCTAGGTCGTTTTCCATCAGGGTGCGGCGTTGGTCGGCTCCGGAAAGTTGGCTGACCGCCAGTAGGGTTTTCTCGATGCCGGCGCGGGCACTGCCGCCGTGCAGAGTAGCGGCGCGTTCGGCGGCCAGAGGTTCTAGGGCCAGGCGAACCTCGGTGATGGCTGCCAGTTCGGTGATGTCCACGCGTGAGGCGAAGGTGCCGCGGCGGGGGTAGGAATGGACCAGATGGTCAACTTCCAAACGCTTTAGGGCCTCGCGTAAGGGGGTGCGGCCGATGCTGAGTTCCTGTACCAGTGCGGCCTCATTGATGGGTTCACCTGGGGCGATATCCATCATGATCAATCGGTCGCGCAGGATTTCATAGGCGCGATCGGACAGGGATTCATTCACCGGTTCCTCCTGGTGGGCCGTAGCAACTAAGTATTTTTCCTCAACCCATTGACCGGGCGATGTGTTCCATCATACAGTGAATCGCAGATTGATATATCAGTTGTCGGCAATTCATACATTCAAGCGATGCGATCGAAGATTGGAGATTCACTGTGGCTGATCTGCTGCCTGAGCACCCGGAATTTCTCTGGGCGAATCCAGAACCTAAAAAGTCCTACGACGTAGTCATCGTTGGCGGCGGAGGCCACGGACTGGCCACCGCATACTTCCTAGCCAAGAACCACGGCATCACGAATGTCGCAGTCCTAGAAAAGGGCTGGCTGGCCGGCGGGAACATGGCCCGCAACACCACGATCATCCGCTCTAACTACCTCTGGGATGAGTCGGCCGGCATCTACGAAAAGTCGCTGAAGCTCTGGGAACAACTACCCGAAGACCTGGAATACGATTTCCTCTTCTCCCAGCGTGGGGTGCTGAACCTCGCCCACACCCTGGGCGACGTGCGCGAATCGGTACGCCGCGTGGAAGCAAACAAGCTCAACGGTGTGGACGCCGAATGGCTGGACCCATCCCAGGTCAAGGAAGCCTGCCCGATCATCAATACCAGCGATAACATCCGCTACCCGGTCATGGGAGCGACCTGGCAGCCGCGCGCCGGCATCGCCAAGCACGACCACGTGGCCTGGGCCTTCGCCCGTAAGGCCAACGAAATGGGCGTGGACATTATCCAGAACTGCGAAGTTACCGGCTTCATCAAGGACGGCGAGAAGGTCACCGGTGTGAAGACCACCCGCGGCACCATCAACGCCGGCAAGGTCGCCCTGGCCGGTGCCGGACACTCCTCGGTCTTGGCCGAGATGGCAGGTTTTGAACTGCCGATCCAGTCCCACCCGTTGCAGGCCCTGGTCTCCGAACTCTTTGAACCGGTGCACCCGACCGTGGTCATGTCCAACCACATCCACGTCTACGTCTCCCAGGCCCACAAGGGCGAACTGGTCATGGGTGCCGGCATCGACTCCTACAACGGCTACGGCCAGCGCGGTGCCTTCCACGTGATCGAAGAACAGATGGCCGCCGCGGTGGAACTCTTCCCGATCTTCGCCCGAGCCCACGTGCTGCGCACCTGGGGCGGCATCGTGGATACCACCATGGATGCCTCGCCGATCGTTTCAAAAACGCCGATCCAGAACCTCTACGTCAACTGTGGCTGGGGCACCGGCGGCTTCAAGGGCACCCCGGGCGCAGGATTCACCCTGGCCCACACGATCGCCCACGACGAAGCCCACCCACTGAATGCACCGTTCAGCCTGGAACGCTTTGAAACCGGCCACCTGATCGACGAACACGGCGCCGCAGCCGTCGCACACTAGGAGTCAACCATGATGCTCATTGACTGCCCGCACTGCGGGCCACGGAATGAAAACGAATTCAGCTACGGCGGCGAAGCCCACGTGGCCTACCCCGAAAATCCAGCGGAACTCACCGACAAGGAATGGTCGCGCTACCTGTTCTACCGCGGCAATAAAAAGGGCATTTTTGCCGAACGCTGGGTCCACGCAGGCGGCTGCCGTAAGTGGTTCAACGCCCTACGCGATACCGTCAGCTACGAATTTTTGGCCGTCTACGGCGCCGGTGAGGCGCAACCACAGCTCGACACCCTTCAAGGAGGCACCCGATGAGCAAGCCACAGCGACTACCCTCGCAGTTGCGTACCCGCGCGAGGATCGATGAGAGCCAAGCGCTGAGTCTGAGCATCGACGGCCAGCAGGTTTCGGCCTTCCGTGGAGACACCGTCGCCAGCGCCATGCTCGCCAATAACATCCGCCAGTGCGGTGAATCCCTGTACCTCAAGCGTCCGCGCGGTATCCTGGCCGCCGGGGTGGAAGAACCCAACGCGCTGATCACCGTGGCCGCCCGGCATGCCGGTGAAGTTAATGAATCCATGCTGCCGGCCACCACCGTGCAGGTCACCGACGGGGTAGAGGTCAGCCTACTGTCCGGACTGGGCGTGCTGGATCCGGACACCGATCCCGCCTACTACGACCACGTGCACGTACACACCGATGTTCTGGTGGTTGGGGCAGGCCCTGCAGGTTTGGCTGCGGCCCGCGAAGCTTCGCGCTCCGGGGCCCGCGTGATGCTGCTCGACGAACGTCCCGAAGCCGGCGGCACCCTGCTAGATACTGCCGGGGAAACGATCGACGGCCAGGATTCCACCGCGTGGATCGCCGGGGTCGTTCAAGAATTGGCGCAGGCCGAAGAGACCACCCACCTGCAGCGCACCACCGTATTCGGATCCTATGATGCGAACTACTTCGTGGCAGCCCAGCGTCGCACCGTACACCACGATGGCCCAGCGGCCCCCGGTGTTTCACGCGAACGCATCTGGCACATCCGTGCCGGCCAGGTGGTCCTGGCCACCGGTGCCCACGAGCGTCCCGTGGTCTTCGAAAACAACGACCGCCCCGGCATCATGCTCGCCGGCGCCGTGCGCAGCTACCTGAACCGTTACGGGGTGCGCGCCGGTGAAAAGATCGCGGTGTTCACCACCAATGACTCCGCCTACGAACTGGTCAGCGACTTGGCTGCCTCCGGCTCGGTCGTGGCAGTGATCGATGCGCGCGCCAGCATCTCCGCCGCGGCTGCCCAAGCGGTGGCCGAGGGCGTGCAGGTGATTTCCGGATCCGTGGTGGTTGATACCGAAGCCGATGAAGCCGGAGAGCTGTCCGCAATTTTTGTGGCAGAGCTCGACGAACAGCGCGAACTCGGCGAAGTCACCAGGATCGAAGCCGACGTGCTGGCCGTGGCCGGTGGCTTCAACCCGGTGGTGCACCTGCACTCCCAGCGCCAGGGCAAGCTGAATTGGGACACCACCATTCACGCTTTTGTACCGGAAACCGCCGTGGCCAACCAGCACCTGGCCGGTGCCATGACCGGACTCTTGGATACCGCCAGCGCGCTATCCACCGGTGCTGCCACCGGTGCAGCGGCCACCACCGCCGCAGGTTTTGAGACCATCGCCCGGGTGCCTCAGGCACTGCCGGTGGCGCACGGGGAAACCCGCCCGGTGTGGCTGGTACCTTCGCGCTTTGGCGATGACGCAGCAAACTACAAGTTCCACTTTGTTGACCTGCAGCGTGACCAGACCGTGGCCGACGTACTGCGGGCCACGGGGGCCGGCATGCAGTCCGTGGAGCACATCAAGCGGTACACCTCGATCTCTACCGCCAACGACCAGGGCAAGACCTCCGGGGTGGCAGCGATCGGCGTGATCGCCGCGGTGCTGGGCATCGAAAACCCGGCCGAAATCGGCACCACCACCTTCCGTGCACCGTACACGCCGGTGGCCTTCGCGGCCCTGGCCGGTCGGACCCGCGGTCAACTCTTGGACCCTGCCCGCATCACCGCCATGCACTCCTGGCACCTGGAGCACGGGGCAGAATTTGAGGACGTGGGCCAGTGGAAGCGTCCTTGGTACTACCCGCAGCCCGGTGAAGATATGCATGCAGCGGTCTACCGCGAGTCCAAGGCCGTGCGTGATTCGGTGGGCATGCTTGATGCCACCACCCTGGGCAAGATCGAAATCCGCGGTAAGGATGCGGCCGAGTTCCTGAACCGCATCTACACCAACGGTTACACCAAGCTGAAGGTCGGCATGGGACGCTACGGTGTGATGTGCAAGGCCGACGGCATGATCTTCGACGACGGCGTGACCCTGCGCCTGGCCGAAGACCGCTTCCTGATGCACACCACCACCGGTGGCGCGGCCGGCGTGCTGGATTGGCTGGAAGAGTGGCTGCAGACCGAATGGCCTGAGCTGGACGTCACCTGCACTTCGGTCACCGAACAGCTGGCCACCGTGGCCGTGGTGGGACCACGATCGCGCGAAGTGATCGCCAAGGTTGCCTCATCCGTGGACGTGTCCAATGAGGCCTTCAAGTTCATGGCCTTCCAGGATGTCACCTTGGATTCGGGGATCGAAGCGCGCATCAGCCGCATTTCCTTCTCCGGCGAACTGGCCTTCGAAATTGCGATCCCGGCCTGGCACGGACTGAAGGTCTGGCAGGACGTGTACGAGGCGGGCCAAGAATTTGGCATCACCCCCTACGGCACCGAAACCATGCACGTGCTGCGTGCCGAAAAGGGCTTCATCATCGTCGGTCAGGATACCGATGGTACGGTGACCCCGCAGGATGCCGGCATGGAGTGGGTAGTTTCCAAGCTAAAGGACTTCGTGGGCAAGCGCTCCTACTCGCGGGCCGATAACCAGCGTGAAGATCGTAAGCACCTGGTCTCGGTGCTACCGGTGGACAAGGACCTGCTCCTGCCTGAAGGTGCAGCCCTGGTCTCAGTCGAGGAATTGGCTGCCGAGGGCATCACCCCGATGGATGGCTGGGTTACCAGCTCCTACAATTCACCAGCACTAGGACGGACCTTCGGTCTGGCGCTGATCAAGAATGGGCGCAACCGTATCGGTGAAACCCTGCGCACCCCGATCAATGGCCAACTGGCTGAAGTCACCATCGCAGAAACCGTTCTTTTTGACCCGGAAGGAAGCCGTCGAGATGGCTAGCAACACCTTGATTGAATCTCGTGTATCGCCAGCTGCCCACCTAGCTGCGCTGATGAGCGAAGCCAGCGTGGCAGAAGGCTTGTCCTTGAGCGAAGTTGCCTTCACCACCCAGGTCTCGGTACGGGTGGCCCCGGGCAGTGCCGGTTATGACGCGGTGGCCTCGGCGACCGGTGTGGGCCTGCCAGAAAAGGTTGGCCAGGTCGCAGGCTCGGTGTCCGGTGTGAGCGTGTTGTGGCTGGGCCCGGATGAATTCTTGGTCACCGCACCCGAGGATTCTTCCCTGGTTTCCACGCTTGAGACCGCTCTGGGAGAAAACCCGGGACAGGTCGTGGATCTTTCGGCGAACCGCAGCGTGCTGGAACTATCCGGAGCGAAGGCCCCGCTGGTGCTACGCAAGAGCTGCCCGGCGGATCTGCATCCACGGGTCTTCGGCGTGAACCGGGCGATCACCACCTCGCTGGCCAATGTGCCGGTCTTGCTGTGGCGTACCGGTGAAGAAAGCTGGCGGATCATGCCACGTTCTTCCTTCACCGAGCACACCGTGCACTGGCTGATCGATGCGATGACGGAGTTCGCTTCCGACCCGGTTGACTGAGCTTTAGCCTCGTTGCTTCAGTCTCTCAGTGATCGCCCAGCGCACGATAGGTGCGCTGGGCATCCACCGAGATGACCGCGTCGAGCGCGCGGACTTGCTCGGCGGCTTGCTCGCTGCCCTGACCAATAATTTGGCCCAGGGCAGCGAGTACCTCTTTAACTTCCACACCGTGGGATTGCAGCTGGCCAATCATGGAGTCGGGTTGCACCTGATCTGCCAGCGTGATCACGTAGATCTGCCGATCGTTGCTGGACATTTCTTTAGCTTTCCGGGGTTCGAGGGGCTTGAGCCAGTCCGGCCCCGGCGTCTTTAGCGGGCAGGGAAACATCCCGGGCGTCAGCCACCAGCTGGTTCCACAACTCTTGAGCCCGCAGCCCGCTGGATTGTGCCAGCAGCGCGGCCACCCCGGCTACATGCGGGGTCGCCATGGAAGTGCCACTAATGGTGTTGTAGCCCTTGGCCCCGGGCCAGGACGAATAGATGTTCACCCCGGGTCCGGCAATATCCACTTCGCCGCCCTCGGTATCCAGTGCTTGGGCGGAGAAATCGGCGACCGCCAGCTGGGAATCTAGGGCCGCCACCGCCATGATGTAGGGGCTATTGGCTGGGGCGCCCACAAATCCGGGGTTCCCGGCAGAGCGTTGGGCATTATTTCCGGCCGCCGCGATGATCAACGAACCCAATTCCAAGGATCGTCGCCCGGCGGTGACATAGGGTGGGTGCACGGTTTTCACATCCGCGCCCAGGGACATCGAGATGATCTCGCACTTGTTTTCTAGGGCCCAGTTGATGCCGGCCAAGATGGTTGAGTCGGAACCCGAACCATCGGCGCCCAGAACCTTGCCGGCAAAGATATTGGCTTCGCTGGCTACCCCGTAGCCTGGTCCTGTTTTTGGGGTGCGCGGTCCGCAGGAGGTTCCGATGCAGTGGGTTCCATGGCCGTGCCCGTCGCTGGCATCTTCGCCCTGAATGAAAGATTTGGTGGTTACGTTTCGGCCTGCGAAGTCAGGGTGGGCGACATCAAAACCGGTATCCAGTACCGCCACATTAATGCCCTGTCCGGTCAAGGTGCTCACATCGGCGCCCACGGCCTGTAGGCCCCAGGTGAACTGTTCGGTATCCGCGTAAGAATCTTTGGCCGCGGGGGAATCGGGCAGGATCCGGTAGATCAGTTCTGGGACGACCGCTGGTGGCAGCCGGTGCCCGGCGCAGCGTGCTTGGAAGTCTTCGAGCTGGTCCGGTTTGGAAGTGACCACTGCGATGCCCAAGGTGGGGAAGTACTCACTGATCGAATAGCCTTGTTCGCCCAAAAGTCTCGGGACTTCTTCTTCTCTGGCTGCCGCGGCGATGCCGGGAGTAGAAGCATCTGGTGCATCAAAGATGAGCACAAAACGGTCGGGAACTTCGGTGGCTGCCGTGCGTGGGGCGTGGGTGCTGAACATGGCGTGCTCCTTTCAGTTACCTCGCACTGTACAAGCAGCCTAGGACAATTCCCATGGTCGGGGAGAAAATCCAGTGAGTTTCTACCTTGGTCTCTTAAATGGCGAAAGACCCTAGATCCAGTCGTCCGGCTGGGGTTCAAGGGTCTCACCGCAACTATCCTTATGGCCATCGAAATCGTGCTGATTGTCCTAGGGATCGGAGCTAACTGAGCTGACCAGGCGGGCGCATAAATCTTCATGTTTCGTACTACTGGGTGATCAGCGACGATGATGCTTGCCAATTCACCTCGCCGAGTGTGAGGATCAAAGTAGTGGTAATGACTACTGGATACGATCTAAGTAAGGGGCGTTCTCTTGGCTGAAGAATCGATAGTTGTTCTGGGTGCGGGACTGGCCGGGGCCACGACCGTTACCGAATTGCGAGAGCAAGGATTTACCGGGCCGATCACGCTGATCGGTGATGAATCCGAACTGCCGTATGAACGCCCGCCACTGTCCAAGGAATTCCTCCAAGGCAAGCAAAAGCCAGAAGAGTTCACGGTGCACGATGCCAGCTGGTATCAGGACAATGAGATCACCCTGCACCTGGGCGTGAGCGCCATCAGTATTGAGAGCGATAAGTCTCAGGTGTTGCTCGCCGATGGTAGTGCCGTGGATTATGACCGGCTGGTTCTGGCCACCGGTTCGCGGGCTAACCTTGGTGGGGATGAACCTTTTGCCGGCTACGACCTGCCCGGGGTGCACACCCTGCGCAAGCTTTCGGATGCTAAATCCTTGCGGGCCGAGATTACCGATGGGGCACGAGTCTCGGTGATCGGTTCGGGGTGGATCGGCATGGAAGTCGCCGCCAGTGCTCGCCAGCTTGGGGCACGAGTGACCGTGTATTCTTCGTCGTCGCTGCCCCTGTCTTCGGTTTTTGGTGAGCGTTTTGCGCATCATCTTTTAGAGCTTCATCAACGCCACGGGGTAGATGTGCGCCAGGCCAAGGTGCAGGGGATCGAACAGGTGGATGGGCAGTTACAGGTGCTCTCGGATCTTGGTTCCTCACCGGCCGATGTGGTGTTGTTGGCCATCGGTGCGGTGCCCAATGTGCAGTTGGCGCAAACAGCTGGGCTTGAGGTCGATAATGGTGTGCTCGTGGATGCATCCTTGCGCAGTAGCGACCCTCGAATCCTGGCGATCGGGGACATCGCCCAAGCTACCCATGCCGGCCTTGGAGAACGGCTACGGGTAGAGCATTGGGATAACGCCATCCGGCAAGGCAAGCTGGCCGCAGCCACCCTGCTGGGCAAGGAAGATTCCTATGACTGGTTGCCGTATTTCTTCACCGACCAGTTTGATCTAGGCATGGAATATGTGGGACACAACGATCCCGGGGACGAAAGTGTAATTCGCGGTGATGCCGAGAGCGGCGAGTTCATTATTTTCTGGCAGAACGGGCAGAAGATCACCGCGGCAGCGAACGTGAATATTTGGGATGTTAACGATGACTTGCGCGCATTGGTCGGACGCGAGATTCCTGCGGATCGATTAGCTGATACCGAAATTCAACTCACCGAGCTGTAAACAAAAACAACGAACGTAGACGAAGAAAGAGTAGTAGGTGCGGGGTTATGGGGACCATTGTGGTGGGCGTTGAAGCGGGCATGCCATCGGGGGTGCTGACTACTGCCGCTGAACTTGCGAAGCAGCTGGGGGACAGGCTGGTGTGTGTGCATGCCCTGAGCGGAAGATACGTGACCGAAAAGATCGCAGAAGGCGACCTGTTAGAGTCCGCGGAACCGGTGAGTGAAGATTTGGCATGGGAATTATCCCTGTCGATCACCGGCATCAACTTTGAGAGTTACGCGGTAGCGGGGGACCCTGCCAAGGTGTTGGCTGCCGTGGCAGAACAGCAGGATGCACGGATGATCGTGGTGGGTACCCGGCGCTCTGGCCTGCGACAAAAGTTCGCCGAGTTACTCGATGGGTCTATTGCGCTGGCCTTGGCGCAGAAACAGGCGCGACCTTTGCTCGTTGTTCCCTTGGCTCGTTCGAACTAGAGCTCGAAGTACAGGTGTGCGTGGGCGCTGCAGCCCGGGTTGAACAGCGCCTGGCAGTTTGGGCAACTGGAGGCGGAGCGGTACTCGTTGACGCTTAGTTCCGTTTTGCAGACCCCACACAATACGGCCGGCTGATCAAAACGATCTGCCGGCCAGGGCTGTGCCCGGTGGTCGGCCAATTCGGCATGGCACAGGTGGCAGGGGTAGTAGGTATCGCAGCAGTGATGCTTGAGCGCGATGACATCGCGTAGCTGGTGGTAGTGCGCGCAACGTGTTTGGTCATCCATCTGTACCCCACGCAAATTCGCGCTGCTGACCATGAAAACTCCTGCAAAAGTTGGTGGGCGTGTGCAAAAAAGCACGCCGAATGTGCACAATCTGTGTCCCACTATGCACCCTTTGGGCTATCTTTGGCGATGTGATCCGGGTCATACTCGCTGTTGAGGTTAGTTCCAATGGGGTAACTAGCAAAGGGCGGAAGGAACGCACTGTGGTCAGCGAAACGTCATCAAAATCTGAACGCAAGGGATTGCGCAGGGTCGTTGCGGCCTCCATGGCTGGAACCGTTGTTGAATGGTACGAGTTTTTCCTCTACGCCACCGCAGCCACCCTGGTCTTCAATAAGATCTTCTTCCCAGATAACGGCAACGACCTCGACAACATCATCAAGGCGTTCCTGACCTACGCAGTGGGCTTCATTGCCCGACCTATCGGCGGCATCGTTTTTGGTCACTTCGGTGACAAGTACGGACGCAAGCACCTCTTGCAGGTCGCGATCGTCTTGGTCGGTGCCACCACCTTCCTGATGGGTTGCCTACCTACCTTTGATGCCATCGGTTACGCAGCCCCGATCTTGCTGATCGTATTGCGCTTCCTGCAGGGCTTCGCGGTTGGTGGCGAATGGGGTGGCGCGGTCTTGTTGGTGGCCGAGCATGCACCAAATAAGGAACGTGGATTCTGGGCTTCCTGGCCACAGGCAGCGGTGCCGGTCGGTAACCTGCTGGCCACGATCGTCCTGTTGGTGCTGTCCTCAACCCTGAGCAACGAGGCGTTCCTGGCGTGGGGTTGGCGCGTGGGCTTCTGGCTCTCCGTGGTGATCGTGATCGTCGGCTACTACATTCGCACCCGCGTTTCTGATGCGCCGATCTTCAAGGAAGCCAAGGCTGAGCTGGAGCAGAATGCGGCCGCCGGATACGGTGTCGCCGAGGTCTTCAAGCGCTACCCACGTGGTGTCTTCACCGCCATGGGCCTGCGTTTTGGCGAGAACATCATGTACTACATGGTCGTGACCTTCTCCATCACCTATATGGCTACGCAGCTGAAGATGGATACCTCCACGATTCTGGGGTTGATGTTGGTGGCTCACATCATTCACGCCATCCTGGTTCCATTGGTGGGTCGCTTCACCGATAGTCTTGGACGTCGTCCGGTCTACGGTGCCGGTGTCATCCTCATGGCCGTATGGGGCGTCATGGCCTTCCCGATGTTCAACACCGCCAACGATGCGATCATCCTGGCGACCATAGTGCTCGGTTTGGCGGTCCACGCCCTGATGTACGCCGGGCAGCCAGCAATTATGGCCGAGATGTTCCCAACCCGGATGCGCTACTCGGGCGTTTCACTGGGCTACCAGGTCACCTCGATCGTGGCCGGTTCCATGGCACCGATCATCGCTACCTGGTTGCTGAAGGTGTACGGATCGTGGGTCCCGGTGGCTGGATACATCGTCTTCGCCGCGTTGGTGACGTTGGTAGCGGTCTTCTTCATGCGCGAAACCAAGGGTACTGACTTAGGTGCGATCGATGAGGCCGACCGCTTGGCCACCGGTGGTCAAGTATCCGCTGATGCACAGGTGAAGTTGAAGAAGTAGTTTCTTATAGTGCAAACCCTCATGGTCGGCCCTTTCGGACCGGCCATGATCGCGTTAATTGATGCGAAGTAAAGCGCGTTCGGCGATGGCTCCGGAGAGCAGAAGCATCTGGCAGGCTAGTAGACCCGGGACGTAGCGTATGTAGCTCTGCGGATTTTGAAGTAGCTCATCTTCGAGTAACCATCGTGCGGTGAGGTACGTGATGACCGTCAGTGTGAGCGAAAGAGCGATGCTGATGAGTCGTTGCTTCTTGGTGGCTCCATGCCAGATCGGAATCTGGCCGGTCTGCGAATCCTCGTCGTTCTTCACTAATCCGAAATACTTCAGCATGTTGCTCCTGATCCTTGGCGTGCAAGAGACGTTTAGTCATTACATTGTTCTATTTAGAGCATAGCGAAATCACTAGAAGTTCTAAATCATACTTTTGGATGAGCGTAGAATGATGATCCAGACCCAGCGCTTGTCAGGAGCTTTAATGCAAGCGTGCAGACTATATATTCTTGGTGCCAGCGGCAGTGGAACCACCACACTGGGCCGTGCAATCGCCGATGCCTGGTCTGTGCCCCATGCGGATTCCGACGACTACTTCTGGATGCCGAGCAATCCGCCCTACACCCAGCAACGACCGGCGGTACGACGAGTCGAGCTGATGCTGGAAGTATTTGCCAGGCGTCCGGCCTGGGTGCTCTCCGGCGGCATTAACGGTTGGGGCGAAAAGGTTCTACGACGTTGCGACGCGGTGGTATTCCTCAGTCTCGATGCGCCACAGAGGTTGCAACGCATTAAACAGCGAGAAGCGACCCGCAGGCTCGGTGAAAAAGTGGATACCGAGGCCTTTGGCGAATTTTTGGCCTGGGCCAGTCATTATGATGATCCAGAATTTCAAGGGCGCAGTCGAGCACGACATGAGGCCTGGCTCAATACGCTGGAGTTGCCCGTGCTACGGCTAGATAGCTCGCGATCCGTACAAGAACTGCGCGACGCGGTGCTTAGTTGGGAACCTGCTCGCCAAAGGGGAGAATGAACCAGGCGTCATTGGCTGCCGCATCATTCAGCGCCCGCACGGTCGCCTGAACCGCCTTGCTACGCAATGCTTCCTCGCGGCCCACGAGCCAATACTCCGAACGGTAACTGAATTGCTCGTGCAAGACCGGAATCAGATTGGGGTAGTGCTTGGAAAGGAAAACAGGAAGTAGGCCAAGCCCTGCATGATTCATGGTGGCAGCGTATTGCACGGCAATGCTGGTTGACGAGATCGCGCGATGCATCGGCGGTAGGTGGCTGGTCGCTTCATCAAGCTTATCCACCGTCAAAGCGGTGTCGATGTAGTAGTTCAAACTGTGGCCAGCCAGATCCGAAAGCTGCTGTGGGGTGCCATGGGCCGCAAGATATTCGGCCGTGGCGTACAGGCGTAACTCATAATCCATGAGTTTGGTCGACGCTGCCTTGCGCACATTGGGTTGCCCGATCACGATTTCTAGATCCATGCCCGTGCGTGTCTGACGAGCTCGCGTTGTTTCCGAGACGATTTCGAAGACCAATTGTGGATGCTTGGCCTGCAACTTCGCTAAGGCAGGGGCTGCGAGATGGGCGCTAAAAGCATCGGGTGCCGCCAAACGCACATGCCCGGACAGGGCCGGTGAATCTTCTTCCTCGGTGCTAATGGCCGCCACCGCTTGTTCGATGGCTTCGGCGCTGGCCATGGCCCGACGGCCCAAATCCGTTAATTCCCAACCGTTGGGAGTGTGCGTGAGTAGGTGGCCACCCATCGCTTTTTGTAGTGCATCGATGCGCCGAGAAATCGTCGAGTGGTTGACCCCGAGCACCGCTGCGGCCGCGGTGTATCGGCCGAGCCGGGCGACGGTGAGTAGGGCAATCAATGATTCAAGATGACGGTAATCGATCTGGCGGTCCATGGAACCAGTCTGCCATGCCCAGTGTGCGCTAGCGCACACTGCCCTTGCGTATTTGGTCTGCCTCGAAGCATTGAGCATGCGCCGCGGCTGAACCTACGCTGGCCTGAGAAGACAAAACTCAATGGTGAGGGGTAGTTTGATGAGCAACTATGCATGGATTGGTCTAGGCAATATGGGTGGCCCCATGACCGCCAATCTGGTGGCAGCCGGGTACACCGTTAAAGGGTTTGACCTCAACGAGCAGGCCTGCGAAGTGGCAGCACAAGGCGGGGTAGAGATCGTCGGTTCTATCGCCGAAGCCATGGATTCAGCTGACGCGGTTTTCACCATGTTGCCCAAGGGGCAGCATGTGCGCTCGGTCTACGAGGGGGAATCGGGGATCTGGGCTCATGCCACCGAGCAGATGTTGCTGATCGATTCCTCGACCGTGGATATTGACACCTCACGCTACATCCATGAAGGTTCCGCGCAGCGTGGACTGAAATTCGTGGACGCCCCGGTCTCTGGCGGAATCTCCGGGGCAGCGGCAGGAACCCTGGCCTTCATGCTCGGCGGAGAGGCCACGCTCATGGAGCGGGCCACCGAATATATAACCCCGATGAGTGGGCGGACCATCGTCGCGGGAGCTGCCAGCATGGGCATTGCGGCTAAAATCTGCAACAATATGATGCTCTTTATCGACCTCATGGCCAGCGCAGAAGGATCACAGCTGGCCGAAAAACTTGGGCTGGATCCCAAGGTGTTCTGGGAGATCGCCTCCGTATCTTCGGGACGGTCCTGGGCGCAACAAACTTGGTACCCGGTCCCCGATATCATCGACACCGCTGCAGCCAACAACAACTTTGAAGCCACCTTCCGCACCGACTTAGCGCGAAAGGACATCGGGCTGGCCCTGGATGCTGGCGAAAACACCGGGGTGCGCCTGCCCGCAGCAACCTTGGCCAAGGACCACTTTGATGAGCTGATCGGTCAAGGACTCGGGGATAGGGACTGCTCACTGATTGTTAAAAATCTGTTGCCGGATGAGAAAGTCCGTGGCTGGAACCCACAGCAGGCGTCCTGAAAATGAAGCTCATCCAAGCCGCTGTGCTGGAACAACGGGAGAACTCACGCCCCTACGCACAGCATCGGCCCTTGACACTGCGTGAAGTGCAACTGGATGCACCAGGTCCCGGGGAAGTACTGATCCGAATTACCGCTGCCGGCCTGTGCCACTCCGATTTGTCGGTGATCGATGGGAACCGGCCGCGACCGCTGCCCATGGTGCTGGGCCATGAATCGGCAGGCATCGTGGAGCAGGTCGGTGCAGGAGTAGACCTTGAGATAGGCCAACAGGTCATCTCCGTGTTCTTGCCACGGTGTGAGAACTGCGCCGCCTGTGCCACCGGTGGCAAACTTCCATGCACCGCCGGGACCGAAGCCAATACTGCTGGCACACTTTTGACCGGCGCTCGCCGACTACAGGTCGATGGCCGCAGCGTTCACCATCACCTGGGGGTCTCGGCTTTTGCGCAATATGCAGTGATGGATGCGCGCTCTGTGGTGCCGGTCGGTAGTGATGTGCCGCCAGAAGTCGCGGCAGTGCTTGGTTGCGCGGTACTCACCGGCGGGGGAGCGTTGCGCAACGCTGCACGGGCGACCGGGTCCGAAGACGTGGCCATTGTGGGACTTGGCGGGGTAGGCATGGCCGCCTTGCTGGTGGCCGTGGGACAACGCACCATCGGCACCATTCTGGCCATCGACGCCAATGAAGACAAGCTGGCGGTGGCCCAAGAATTGGGCGCCGATCAAGTCTGTACACCGCAGGAATTACAAGGGCGCACCGCGTCGATCGTTGTTGAAGCAGCCGGGCATCCCAAGGCTTTCGAAACGGCCCTGGAAGCTACCGCCGTCGGTGGAACTCTGGTGACCGTTGGACTGCCGGCTCCCGGTGCGATGAGCAGTATTGAACCGTTATCACTGACGGCCGGGGCACGAACCATCATCGGTAGTTATATGGGTTCTGCCCTGCCAGCCAAGGATATTCCCTACTACGAAGGTCTATGGCGAGCGGGAAAGCTACCTTTGCAACAGCTGGTACGTACCAGGCCCATGGCAGAAATCAATGAGGCCCTCGATGAACTGGCCGAAGGGCGGTCGGTACGCCAAGTGTTGTTGCCGCTCGACGTAGGATTGAGGGGTGACTGATTCGACCGCAGGCCCACGGGCCCTGGCTACTCTGACCGATATTCGGGTATTTGATTACCTGTGTGCTGCTCCGGCCACTCGCACCCAGATGTCCGCGGATCTTGGGATCTCCAAGCCTACGGCCTCCCAAGCGATCTCTCGGCTTGAAGAAAATGGGTTGGCGACAGCGATCGAGCGCCCGTCAGAGACCAAGCGCGGTCGAACCCCGGAACGTTATGCCCTGCGTGACGACTTTGGCCATTTGCTGGCCTTGTGCCTGCAAGCGGAAGCCTTGCAGGTGCGAGCCACTGCCTTATCGGGGCGTGTTTTGGTTGACCGGATGTATCCGCTGACCCCGCAAAGCAGCCCTGCCGAGGTGGAAAAGATGGCGGCCACGGAGATCGCACGGGTGGGCAGACAGCTGAAATCACCACTGTTGGCTGCAGGAGTCAGCCAGGCGGCCCCGGTGTTGCGTGAAGAGGCGCAACGAGTGGTACCCACCGTTATTTTCCCTGCTTCGGGCGCTAACCTGGCGGGTCTTTTTGATGCCGATATTCCGGTCATTTTGGATAACGACGTGAACTGGATGGCGCTGGCTGAGGCAACGGACACCGAAGGCTCGTTGATGATGTTGTACATCGGCTCAGGTTTGGGTGCTGGACTGGTCATTGACGGAAAACTTCACCGCGGACGACATGGCACGGCCGGCGAGTTAGAGAATCAATTACTGGGGGATAAGAATCTCCGTGAGGTTCTTGGCGAAGTTGGCATGTTCCAGACCCGGATCCTGTGGGAGCGACTCGCAGATCAGCGAACGTGGCCAGCCTTTTTGAAGCCACTAAGTCAGGTACTAGCAAATCTGGTGGGTTTTGTTGACCCGCAACAGTTGGTGGTAACTGGACCTGCAGTGACCGAAGAACTGTGCAAAGCGCTCGCTGACGAGGTCAATGATCGATTGCTGGTCCCCGTGACGGTGCGCCCATCCTCTCTTGACGCACAGTCCGCCGCACACGGAGCGATTGCCGGTGCGCGGGAAGTGGCTTTACTTAATCTTTGGGAAAACTACCGCGAACGTTGACCAAACGGCGGAAGCTTTATATCGTAAAGAGTCCTTAAAATTTCTTTGCAACGTTGGGGAGAATCCTGATGGCAACATCTGCCGCACCGGCATCCAAGTCGCAGTTCGCTGCCATCGGTCTTGACATGGGCGGATCATCGATCAAGTACGCCCTGGTGGGAACCGACGGAAAACTTGTCGAAAGTACCTTTAATAAAGCGCTCACCCCTGAGGGCGCACATCCAGAGGCTGTCGCCGAGGTCATGGCACAAATTATTCGCGACTTACAAGAAGTCACGGGCGAAGATCTCGCAGGTCTGCCAGCAGGCGTGACCGTGCCGGGCATCGTCATCGACGGCGTCGTGCATTCGGCCGCGAACATCGACAAGGCCTGGATCGGTCTGGATGCTACTTCTATGCTCAGCAAGGTGCTCGATCGCGAAGTTTACCTACTCAATGACGCGGATGCCGCCGGCGTAGCCGAGGTCTATGCAGGGGCAGGATCCAAGGATGGTCAGCCGCTGAAGGGCAGTACCCTGCTACTGACCTTGGGCACCGGTATCGGTTCTGCTTTCTTCCGCGATGGTGTGCTGTTCCCGAACGTTGAATTTGGACACCTGGAAATCGACGGTTTTGACGCCGAAAGTAAAGCCGCGGCTCGCGTGATGCGCGAGGAAGAGTTGAGCTGGGACCAGTACATTGCCCGCCTACAGCGATACCTTTCCCATGTGGAATTCTTGTGCAGCCCTGACTTGATCGTCATCGGCGGCGCAATCTCCGAGGATCATGAGCATTTCTTGCCTAAGCTGGATCTGAGAGCAAAACTCGTACCTGCAGAATTCAACAACGCCGCCGGGGTGTTGGGCGCCGCTCATCGCGCCATGCATCCTGGCAATTAGGAACCCATGCACACGATTGACCCGAACGCCCAGATCAAACTAGTAGCTGTCGACATGGACGGCACATTTTTGGACGGTGAAGGTCAAATCCCAGATGAAGCCTGGGGCGTGATTGACCAGTTACAACAGCGCGGCATCAAATTTGTGCCCGCATCTGGACGTCAATTCACGACCCTGCGTGATCAGTTCGCCCCACTGGGAGAAATTGCCATCATCGCCGAAAACGGTACCGTCGTGATGGAGGGCGAAAATGAGATTTTCTCTAACATCATTGACTCGTCGTCGGTCCAGATGGTCATAAAGGCTGTGCGAGAGCAAGATGCTCTGGAAGCCGGATTGGTCCTGTGTGGGCGTCGCACTGCCTACGTAGAGCGCACGGATGACAAATTCGTACAGGCGGTGGCCCACTACTACCGTGCCGTACAGGTGGTTGAGAACCTCGAAGAGGTTCAGGACGAAATTATTAAGATGGCAGTGAACGTGGGCACCGGCAAGGTGCAGGAAATGGCTACCGCACTCGATGTTCCACTGCAGGTCGTGATCTCCGGTAGTCACTGGGTTGATGCCATGAACCATGGAGTGCACAAGGGGCTGGCCTTAGGCGCCCTGCAAAAGGAACTGGGCATTAGTGATGCCGAAACCGTGGTGTTTGGTGATTACCCCAACGATCTGGAAATGATCAAGGCGGCCACCTATTCCTTCGCCATGGCCAATGCCCACCCCGAGGTGGCAGAGGCAGCCAACTTCAGGGCACCAGCGAATACCGAACACGGTGTCTTGCAGGTTCTGCGCGCTTACCTCGATGGGCGCACACAGCTGTAATAACTTCTGCCCTCCATGCGCAGGAAAACTCCTGGCATGGAGGGCAGAACTTATTGTGCGTAGATGTCTTTGGCTAACCGAAGCGCTGCCCAAGCTTTGGGCCATCCGGCATAAAACGCCGCATGGGTGATCACTTCAGCAATCTCTTCGGCCGTTACCGAATTAGCCTTTGCCAGACGAAGATGATGTTCCAAGGAACTATCGAGAATGCCACTGGAGAGCAACGCTGTCACGGTGACAATGCTTCTGTCTCGGGCCGGCAATTGCGTGGTTCGACTCCATACCTCGCCGAAGAGTACATCATCGTTTAATGCTGCAAATTTAGGTGCGAAGACGCCCATTGCGTCGCGTCCAGCGGTGACTTTTTCAGTCATGAGTCATTCCTACTTTCCACTGTAAACCGGGAACATGCTGGAATCACCATAATCGCGTTCATGAAGGTTCTGCAGGATCTGCATGTCTGATTCTGAAATCTCAAAATCAAGCGCGGCGTTGGACTTCATGTGCTCAGGATTTGCCGTCTTGGGCAGAGAAACGGTCCCCAGCTGAATGGTGTACTTGATGCACAACTGCGGCACACTCACCTCGTAGCGCGAGGCGATTTCGATAATCTTGTCGTTGCCAAGAATCTCACCGTGGCCGATGGGAGAGTAAGCCTGAACAATGATGTTCTTCTGTTGACAGAAGTTGATCAATTCCGTCGGTGTGTTTCCGGCATGAACCAAGATTTGGTTGACCTGCGGAGCGACCTCGGCGTTATCGATGATGTTTTGCAGATCTGCTTCGAGGAAATTAGAGACGCCGATAGCTCGCAACTTTCCTGCCAGATAGGCCTCTTCGAGGGCCTTCCAAGCTGCGAGATTACCTTCTGAAAAGTCATCACCACGGAATTGGTCCCATGGTTGTGGGGCATGGATCAGCATGAGATCGATGTAGTCCAACCCTAGCTTTTCTAAGGATTCATCAATCGCGGCCACCGCTTGGTCATAGTCCTTGATTTCGGCGGTAAGCTTGGTCGAGACGAAGAGTTCTTCGCGTGGCACTGCGCTGGAACGTAGACCTTCTCCCACGCCTCGTTCGTTGCCGTAGGCCTGGGCGGTATCGATATTGCGGTAACCAAGTTCAATCGCGGAACGTACCGCGGCTGGTGCGGCATCGTCATCAATGAACCACGTTCCCAGACCCAGCTTCGGGATGCTCACCGAGTTGGACAGAGTATAGGTTTCGTTCAAGATGCTCATCGTTATTCTCCCTTGGGTGCTAGCTGCTGGTAGTTCTCATCGCTTACGGGTTCAAGCCATTCGTTGCGTAGGCCTTCGCCTGGGGTGATGTAGGCAAGATGGCTGAACCACTGTTCTGCCTTCGCACCGTGCCAGTGCTTGGTTCCTGCAGGGACGCGGATGACGGTGCCTGGAACCATACTGATTGGCTCTTCGCCCTCGGCCTGATACCAACCAGATCCAGCGGTGCAGATCAGGATCTGGTCGCCGCCACCCTCTTGTCCGTGATGAATGTGCCAGTTGTTGTGGCACCCCGGTTCAAAAGTGACGTTGTGCAATGGCACGCTGCCTTCAGCCAGCGGGGCAAGGTAGCTTTGTCCGCTGAAGTATTGGGCAAATCCGTCATTTGGCTCGCCTTGGGCGAAGAGTTGGTCAAAAGATTTTTCGGTCATCATGACTCCTTAGTGGTAGTTCACCTAGCTGAGGTGTGAGGTCAGGGTTAGAGTGCGCGTCCGCCGACGAAAGTACGGAATTCCGAGGGGTTTTCGTGCAGTCCAAAAATTGTTTCGGCGAGAGCGGCTGGTTCATGATCTGGCTCGGACGCGCCGATAGCGTGCGGAATGATCAGTTGGGCTACATGGATGCCCTCCGGAGCGAGCGCGTCATGGAGCATCTGGCCATACGCGGACTCGGCTGCGAAGGCTATCGAAGTGCCGGTGACGTTACCGTTGGGACGTACCGCACTGCTACCGTTTATCAGCAGGATGGTGCCTGCGCCACGTTCACGCATAGCGGGAAGGACGTGGTTTATCGCCGTGACCGGGCCATATACGGACTGCTCGATGGGGCCGATCAGATCTGCTGCCGAAGTTTCGAGCACCGGCTTCATGAAGTCGCCGGCTGGTACCGGCGAGTACTGGAGCACCTGAATCTCTCCGAGATCAGCGGCAGCTTGGGTCAAGGCATCGCGCAACTGCTCAGGGTTGCGGGCATCTGCAACGTATCCACGAGCAGTAATGCCTTGCTCTTTCAATGTCGCCGTCAACGCGTCGAGACTCTGCCGCGTACGTGAGATCAATGCGATAGAGAATCCCGACTGACCAAATTTCTGTGCCACAGCCAGTCCCAGTCCTGGACCTGCCCCAATAATCGCTACGGTGCTCACAAAGATTCCCTCCACCAACAATTTTGTGCCTTACATTTTCACTTTAGGCACTGGAAATCGTTTCAGGGAGACCCTGTGAGTACCACTAACGCGAAGGTCCCGGATGGCAGGAACTGAGCGAAGGGGAACTGGGGATTTTTAGCCTTGAACTGGTGAATTTGTTGGTGCGCTCTGTTCACTGGCTATCCATGAGGCCAAGAGTTGGATTCGCTCTGCGGAAGCTGAGCCCGGTTCTGGCGCGTAAATCGTTAGCGTGTAGCCATGCTCCGATTCCATGTCCATGCCTTCAAAGGCCAGAGTCACTTCGCCGACCAACGGGTGGTGGAAGGTCTTAACTCCGCTTCCATGATGGCGCACGTTATGTTTGCCCCAACGAGTGCGGAATTCGGCTGACCGGGTGGATAGCTCACCGATGAGGTCATGGAATGCTTTGTTATGAGGGTCGCGAGCGGCTTCGGTGCGCAAGATCGCCACCGTAATATCAGCCATGACATCCCACTGAGGATAGAACTGCTTCGCACGCTCATCAAGGAAAGTGTGCCGGGCAAAATTTGGTTCCTGACCGGGGACATCATAGAGCTCAGAATAAAAGGCCTTGGCTAATGGATTGGCCGCTAAAAGATCAAGACGTCCATTGCGGACAAATGCTGGGCCGGCCGTAAATCCTTCCAAAGCCCACTGCAACCCTTGGCTGGGAACCCAGTTTTTGGATGATTGACGTTTTACCGGACGTCCAATGGGGCCGGCAGCATCTGCCAAATTAAAGAGGTGAGCGCGCTCGGCATCATTCAGTAGGAGGGCCTTGGCCAAGGCATCAAGTATTTCTCTGGAAGCCCCGTTGATGCCGCCACGTTCGAGTTTGGTGTAATACTCCACGCTCATACCTGCCAGTACGGCGACTTCGGTACGGCGTAATCCCTTAACTCGCCGGTTGGTGCCACGCGGTAGACCAACTTGTTCGGGGGTGATTTTCTCTCGGCGCGAGGTCAAAAACTCGCGAACCTCACTACGGGTGTCCATAGTTTAGATAGTAAGTCAGGATGGAGGTACCGAGACAGTCACTCTCGGTACCTCCTTCACACCTACCTAACGCCCAAGATAGTGCAGCATACCGGCCACAGCGGCGCGGACTCCGGTGTCCAAGGCTCCACGGTATTCGGGCAAGAAGAACGGGGAGTGGTTTACTGCCGGAGCAGGGTCTTCGGGGGAAGCCCCGCCGAACATCCAGAAAACACTGGGAACGTTAATGGCATCACCTAGCGCACCGAAGTCTTCGGACCCCATGGCTGGGGGCACCAACCGGATGTTTTCTGCTCCGAATTCTTCACCGAATACTGAGACCAGCGCCTCGGTATGCTGCGGATCATTGAATAAACGCGGGAAGGTGTAGAGCTCGGTGATTTTAGGTTCAGGAGCGTTTGACGCGGCAGCTTCAGCATTGATAATTCGACTCACCGCTGTGAGGACCTGAGCTCGCACCGATTCGGTGAGGGTACGAATATTCAGGGTGAAAACAGCAGTGTCAGGGATGATGTTTTCCTTCAACCCGGCATGGAATGACCCGCAGGTCACGACCGCAGAATCCAAGGGGCTGAGCTCGCGAGAGGTGATGGTCTGGAGTCGGGTAATAATGCTGGCGCCCAAGACAATAGGATCAATGGAGTCCTGCGGTTGCGAACCGTGAGCCTGTTTGCCATAGAGCGTGACCTCTAATGAATCGGCCATAGCCATGGCCGATTCCGGGGTCACACAAATGCTTCCCGAAGCAAAAGGGAAAACATGCTGGCCGAGAACCACCTGAGGGTGCGGAACTTTATCCCACAATCCGTCGGCAACCATCGCCGCAGCACCGGCACTGGTTTCCTCACCCGGCTGAAAAATGAAGATCACTGTTCCGTGCCACGCATCGGTGTTACGCACCAAAATCCGAGCGGCAGCTAAGGCGCTGGATACATGGGTGTCATGCCCGCAACCATGCATCACCGGCACATCGGTACCATCAGCCAGGGTGCCACGAGCGGTAGACGCGTAGTCAACGTTGGTCGCCTCCTGGATGGGTAGTCCATCACTGTCCGCACGGAAAGCTATGACCGGCCCTTCACCATTGCGCAAGGTGGCCACCACACCGGTTGATCCGCAGCGGAAGTGTTCAATGCCTATTTCGCTCAGGCTTGCTTCGATAAACGCGGCGGTATTGTGTTCCTGCATGGACAGCTCTGGGCTCTGATGTAGGTGCAGGTAATCCTCGTGAAGCTTGCTGGTTTCGGCTTCAGTGAGCTGGATAGTCTTCAACATTGTTCTAGATCCCTTAGCTTTCTGTTGAGTAGGTGGTTTTGCGGTTACGCAACAACCAGGAGAAGAGGATGGAGCAAATCACTACGATGGCGGTGGCAAACATTCCCAGGGTTGGGGCCAGCGGCACGAGTACAAAGTTCATGAGCAGGGCCAGCACGATGGCGATCACGGTGGGGCGTAGGGATTTCATTGCTACGATGCACTGCACCAGTACAGCACCCATCAGTGAGGGCATGATGTACAGTCGAGCCACTTCAATGATGTCCGCTGGAATCAGTGACACCAGCCAGGTGCCTAATATGCCAACGAGTAGCAATAGGCTGGTCAGGTGAACGGTGGCGGCACCGCAGATGGCCATGACAGCAGCTAAGTCACCGCGTTTGGTGCCAGGTTTGGCGCCGATGGTGGATTGAGCGACGATGGCCGCCGGGAGCAATTTATTGGAAATGTTCCCGATCATGAACGCCTGGTACATCGCGGCAGAACCCAGGATGGGGAAGTAGGTCAGAGGCTCGACGAACCAGAGCACCCCGAAGGTTCCGGCGACTGCCAGGAACGCCACCCAGATCATGGACCCGGTGATTTCCAGACCGCTGAAGAAGGCAATGTAGATAGGGCCGGCCAAGGAGAGCACCAGTCCAATGAGCATGGTGTTTCGGCCGTAACGGCTGGTTTGCTTCTCAAAGCGTGCGATTGATGCGTCGGCGCTGGAAAGTTGTGATGTCGTAGTCATGACGGATCCTTAAGCGGTGTGCAGGAAGTATGCGGCAACAATGGAAACGACGATGGCGATGCCTAAAGCCCATTCCTTCAGCCACTTAATGTTCAGAACTTTGGCGAGGTAGAGGCACAGCCCCATCATGGCGGCCGAGATGCAGACCAGTATCAGGTGCACATTCGATTTTGGAAGTTCAGCAATGGTCAGGGCACTGAAGGCACCAAGCAGGGCTGCTGTGGGTACCAATGCCATGACGGCTGGGTTGCGTTTGGAGAGCGTATTTCCACCCTTTTTCAGTAGCGGAGTCATGATCAGTGTGCAGATCATCCACATGGCTCCCGACAAGCTCATGGCCATGAAGGCCACACCGAAGACCTGCTGGGTGTAGCTATCTCCGCCTAAGGCCGCGCCCATGGTGCTTGCAGAAATACTTGCCGAAGCGGTTTCTGCCGCAGCGGACCCGATCAAACCGATACGGACTAGAACCGCTGGTGTGCCGAAAAGTGCCAGCAACGCGATGGCTACAAGTACTACGGCGAGGGAAGGCCCGATCGAGGCAACAGCACCAGCACGGAAGGACTCTTTGACTTCAGCCAGTGGCATGTCCACGTGTGGTGCGGCCTTCTTGACGGCCCGCGAGTAGAGAATGCATTGGACGAAAATGACCGCAAAGACTCCCAACGCACAGAACCAGAGGACCGGTGAATTAGCTAATGCCCAGATGTCCGTTGAGGTTGGATCACCTGCTGCCATGATTCTTTGCGTAGTCATTTGAACTCCTTGTCCCGGGCACCGCCTAATGTGATGCACGTCTCTATGGAAGTCAACGATCCGCCATTCTCAGGCGGCAAACAAGATCTGGCAGATTTGGCCAGATTTTTGTCGAAAATCTCCAAAACTACCGATCTGTTGCTCGTGAAACGGGGAAAAGCACAGGGTTCAGCACGAAATAATAGAGTTCATCGACGAGATATTCCTTGCCTAATGCAGAATTTGGCCTGAGAGTGGAAGCTATGGCTGAGAATGAAGTGCTGAGCGAGGTAGAACAACGAATCGTCATTGCCTTACAAGCAGATGGCAGAGCAACATGGCGAAAGATCGCCAAGGTCATCGGCGAACCAGAAAGAACCGTTGCCCGCTATGGCACTGCACTCTTAGACGAGGGCAAAATCAAAGTCGCTGCCATCGCCCACCGAAAAGCAGCAGTGATCGCTTCACTCAAATGCGCGCCGGGCACCATTCCGGTCGCCAGTGAAGCCATATCCCAACGTGCTGACACTTCCTTCACTTATATGGTCACCGGTGAAAGTGATGTTGTCAGCGAACTTCACTACGACGGTGGCCTAGAAGATATCCTCACCCTGCAGCTGCCAGCGACACCGGGGCTCAGCAGCATCCAGATCTATCCGATTCTGAAATACTTCAAAACCATCCGCGCCTGGCGGGCTGGGGTGCTGAGCGAAGCGCAAGAAGCAGCGCTGAGGCCCAGCGCAGGTAGTGAGCTTACCTCGTGGAATCCTACGGAAGTCATGTCGCCCAGTGATCGTTTGATTGTTGACGTGCTGCGCACTAACGGGCGGGCGAGTATTGACAGCATTTCGCGGCAAGTGCGGATGAGCGAAACATCGGTCTCACGCAGATTAGATAGTTTGCTTCGTGGAGAACACATCAGTATCCGCACCCTGGTTGACCCGGCGTTGATGGGGTTCCGGGTTGAAGCTTTGTTATGGGTTCAAGTCTCACCGGCAAGTGTTGACGCGCTAGGAAATATGCTCAAGACCCTGCCTCAGGTGCGTTACGTGGCGGCGGTGGCCGGAGACGCACAGCTTTTAGTGGATGTCACGGTGGCGAGCCAACGCGACCTTTATGAATTCATTGCAGCCACGAACTGGGGCGAGATGGTCCAGCTACGCACGTCAATGGTGCTCGGAGCGCGCAAACGTGGTGGACGTATGGTTGAAGAATTGCCTCACAACTAAACACGCCGTTGATCAACGAGGGCACGATGATCTGTACGTAAGTCGGTGGGGCAGGTCTAGTCCAAAATCTCTCCGACACCACGAAGATCTATCTCACCGATGCGCACAAGATGTAGATACTCGTCGGGTGCCTCGCGTTCGGCAGTTTCTCGACTGCAATACAGGCCCGAGGGCCGCGGGAAATTCATGATCCCAAAGAGCGGATTCCCCTCGGTATCTACGTCGTACTGCTCCAAAGTGGTATGCGTCAGATAAAGGGTCTGTGTTCCGGTGATGACGCGGTTCTGGACGCCTGATACTTTGCGTTCTTCCCAACTGACTTTCACGAGGGAGTACTTTTCTTCAAGGGCAAAGCATTCTTGTTCACTTTCAACGATTCCAATGATCGGCTCGAAGTGCTCCAGATCCGGATACGGGCTGCTTTGCTTACCCCACACCACATAGACAGTCGGTTCAGGGGACGATTTTGAAGCCACTCGATTCTTTATACCGGAGAAGAAGGAACTTAGAGATGGCATAGAACTACTTTCTCCTAGAGAACCACAACAGCAATCAGGCCAATCGTACATTTGTCGTAAAGGCATCCGGCAGGAAGACCTCGGCCACCGTCTGCTACGAAACAATTCATCTATTAGTGGTCGCCATTTTCCTTTGAACTTGGGCAAGGTAAATGCCAGATGAAACTTTGGCGTGAAGGTAAACAAACTACGTAATAAGCCAATTTTTGCCCCGCTACCGCCGGGTAGTGACATATTCTCGCTCTACTGAGTGCACTGAAGACTACTCAGAAGGTTAACAACCAGTTAACCAAGCAGGGTGAAAGGAATACCGGCAACCGTGAGCAAGAGGTTGACCTTCGGGAAGAAACAGGCTGTTGCAACTCCAGAAAGTGCATGGCGAAAACGCAAAGACGCGTGGGAGCACCTTGGATATGTGCTGAGTGAGATTTCCTCAGAACATCAAGATGAACCCGGTCGCAAGGAACACGAATTGGAAGCCGGTCGATTACTGGGGCTCTTAGCCGCTATCGAACCATATTGGGCAAACCCCGGCTTGGACTATTTCAACGAAGTAGCTGGACTCATGTCCAACGGCCACTACGCCGACGCAATGCAACTGGTCTACCAAGCCAACCAGTCATTCAGGACCACGACTCAATACGTTGATCTTGAAGGCCACGAAGGGGCCCAAGTCGATCCCGAGGAATTGGGCAGCGGTGCTCCTAATGGAACGAAACCCTATGTGCCGATGGTCGAGATCCTACTGCTGGACAATGGGCCAACCGATGAGATTCAACGCTTCACCGAGGAACTGGCAGCGCAACGACAGCGCACCGATCCCTTCCATTACAACTTTATTGTGGTGCCTAGCGTTGAAGATGCGCTGGCCGCTGTCCTGATTAATCCGAGCATTCAAGGCGTGGTGCTGACCGCTCGCTTTGAGCTGACCACCCGACGCAGGCTTTCCTCAACCCTGCAAAAATTCATTACCAATCGCACCGCCGGATACTTCGAATCAACCCGGCAGATCCAGCGATTGTTGGATCTAGAAAAGATCCTCGACAAGTTGCACCCGCAGCTTCCGGTGTACTTGATTGCCGGTGTTGCCTTGGAATCCATTGCTCACGAAATCACCGGACGATTCCGTCGAATCTTCTCACGCAATGATGGCATGGACCTGCATCTTTCTATCGTTGCCGAGGTCATCGAGCGGTACCACACACCGTTCTTCTATGCTCTGCAGAAGTATGCCAAACGCCCTGGCGGGGTATTCCACGCCATGCCTATTTCCCGTGCCGGCTCGGTGCAGAATTCTCCGTGGGCCCGAGACCTTGTGGAATTTTATGGCAAGAACCTCTTGCTGGCCGAAACCTCGGCAACTTCCGGCGGACTGGACTCCTTACTGGATCCAAAGAGCTCCATCAAGGACGCCCATGAATTAGCTGCCCGGGCCTTTGGAAGTCACCGCACCTACTTCGTCACCAACGGCACCTCGACGGCCAACAAGATCGTGCACCAATCGATTCTGGCCCCGGGGGATATCGTCTTGGTGGACCGCAACTGCCACAAGTCCCACCACTATTCGCTGGTACTGGCCGGTGCCCACGTGAGCTATCTAGAGGCCTACCCGCTCAATGAGCACTCCATGTACGGTGCCGTTCCACTGCGGGAAATCAAGAGCCGGCTCTTGCAACTGCGTCGGGAAGGGCTACTGCATAAGGTCAAGATGATCACCCTGACCAACTGCACCTTTGACGGAATTATCTATGACCCACGCAGGGTCATGGAGGAATGCTTGGCCATCAAGCCAGATCTGGTTTTCCTCTGGGACGAAGCCTGGTTTGCCTTTGCCAGTTTCCATCCGGTGTACCGGCAGCGCACCGCGATGAGCGTTGCGAAGGTACTCGAAGAGGACATGGAAACTGCCGAATACCAACAACGTTATGCGCAGCAAGCGAAGAACTTACCTGCACCCGGGACCAAGGATGAGCCAGACAATGATGAAGCGTGGCTCAATACACGTTTGGTGCCGGACCCCGAGCAGGTTCGGTTACGCGTGTATTCGACACAATCCACGCATAAGACCCTGACTTCGTTGCGCCAGGGATCCATGATTCACGTCTTTGACCAAGACTTTGCGATGCGTAATCTCAACGCCTTCCGTGAGGCGTATATGACGCACACGTCAACCTCGCCGAACTATCAGATCCTTGCCTCACTGGACATTGGACGGCGGCAGGCAGAGCTGGAAGGGTATGCCTTGGTGCAGCGTCAGGTGGATCTGGCACAGTCCATTTGCCGTGCCATGGCGCGCAACACCCTATTAGGCAAGTACTTCCGAATCCTTGATTCCAAGGATCTAATCCCCGACGAATACCGCTGCTCCAACACTGCGATGCCGGTCCGTGACGGACTCGCGGCGTGGGATGAAGCATGGCAAAACGATGAGTTTGTTGTGGACCCTTCGCGGTTGACCCTAGATATCAGCAGGACCGGCGTAGCCGGGGATACGTTCAAACACCAGTACCTGATGGATGGCCATTCAATCCAGGTCAATAAGACCAGCCGAACCTCGGTATTGCTGATGACTAATATCGGCACCACCCGCTCGGCGGTGGCTCACCTGATCGAAGTCTTGGTGAAGATCGCTGAAGAGCTGGAACGTAAAAAACGTCTTGACGGTCGAGTCTTGGCCATGGGTAAAACTTTGGACCCGGACCAGATCTCCCTGCCGGACTTCAGCTTTTTCGCCCCTGAATTTGATACTGGTGGTGGCAGTGGGGACTTACGCAAGGCTTACTATCTGACCTATCAAGATCCTGCGACGCACTTTTTGTCCTCGGCTCAGATTCGCGAAAGGATCGAGTCTGGTCAGCAGATCGTCTCTGCAGTGTTTGTTACTCCCTACCCGCCAGGATTCCCTGTCCTTGTGCCTGGACAAGTTGTCACGGTGAACATTCTTGACTACATGGACCGGCTCGATACCCGAGAGATCCATGGCTATCACCAAGACCTCGGCTATCAGGTATTCACCCTTGAATCCTTGGAGGAATTGAACAAGTAAGACAGCAGGTGCAGGCGCAAAAACGGGGAAGCACCCACTAATGTGGGTGTTTCCCCGTTTTTTGGTTGCAGCTGTTATTGATGATTTGCCAGGTAGTTGGAGACCGCTTCAAACGCCCTGATGGTAGGGAAGAGTTTTGAAGCGTCCTGCGGCAATGGCCAACTGGAGAGCTTGACCGCGACCATTTTGGTGGCCGGATCCATGTAGATCATTTGGCCGTGGATCCCCAACGCTACCGCCGCATTGGTGACAGGATTCGGGAACCAGATCTGATTTCGGTACCGGCCCCCTGGCATCATATTGTCACTGGGCGACTGAGCGAATGCCTGCAGCTGCAGTGGGTCTGCGGTGTAGGTATCGGCCAGCCAAGCCTCGGAAACGACCTGTTTTCCGGTCAACGCCCGACCGCCGTTGACATACATATGTCCAAAGCGGGCAAGGTCGCGCAGGGTGGCATTAAAGCCACCATCAAACATGCCGGTTCCAAACTGGTCCACACCCATGACGAGGTCTTGTTGCGCACCAATTTTTGACCAAATGTAGTCCGACAGTAGTTCTTGCATCGGGGCGCCACCAACAGATTCGAGAACCCATCCCAGCACGTCGGTCTCGCACGAACGATACTCAAAAGGTCCACCGTGGGCGGACTTTGCCTGCAACGTCCGCAAGAATTCATACATGCCGATGGGGCCGATAGTTCCGTGCGAGGGGGCCCACCCGATGGCTTCTTCAAGCAGTCGGACCTCAGCGCCTGGGTCTAGATACTCTTCTGAGAATTTGATCCCAGAACGCATATCCAAAATGTCCCGCACACGCGCCCCGGCGTAACCACTAGTAGATAGCGCCGGGACATATTTGATCACCTCTTGCTCCGGATCTAGCAGGTCCGCGTCAATGAGCGCACCTGCTAAGGTACCGACCAAAGTTTTACTCACCGACATCAGCAGATGATCGGTCAGCGAGGTCATGGTGTTGTAGTACTTTTCCCAGAGGATTCGGCCGTTGTGCATGATTAGCACCGCGTCGGTGTTTGTCGCGTGCATGACCCCGCGTACGGTCAACGCCGGATCGGTGATGCTGGCCTTCGCCACTTCTAACTTGCCCATTTTTTCTTCGGCCAAGTGCAATTTCACAATGGGCCCATCACCGCGCGAGACCTTCACCGTGGGGTGAATACGCGCGATGTTCTGGAAGGAGCGTTTGATGTTCTGCGGGTACTGCCAGGTAGCGATGTTCAGCGCATTACTGGAGTCACCGGAGGTATTGGCCGACTGAGGCGCGGCGGCGTCGGTAGCCTCAGTCGCCATGCTCTGCCGTTGGAACGTCAATGCCCTTGTACTGAGAGCGGATAGAGGAGATGAAGTGCTTGGCATCAATGCTGAGCTTTGTCTTCTTCTTGCCTTCGTATTGAAGTTTGGCCTTGGTGACCAGGACCCCAAGGTCGGCCCCTTTCCAGCGGTAGTCTTCCACGCCATAAATGCGTAGGAAGAATGCTTCTTTATGGGATTGGAGTTGGTGCCAGTCCAAAGCAGCGCGTGAGAACTGTAGCTTCCCCCGTGAATCTAGGAAGTACTTTCCGGTACGTGGTGCGTGGGTAATGTATTGGAGAATGTCATCGGTTTCTTTGATGATCATGTGGCTCCAAATATCAGCCCCACTCATTTCTTCCCAGCGTTCGTTGATTTCATCAACGTCCAACTCAAATTCGACATCCAAGAATTCGAGGAGGTGAAAGAGGAACAGCGGCACATCAGCGTAGGCGCCGGCGGTGACGTTGGTGATGGCACTGGCACCGGAGATCCGTGGATTCAGTTCGCCGAGGTAGACCTCGTCGGTATCGGTATCAACCAGAACGTCGACCTCGAAGAAGCCTCGGTAGCCGGCGCTTTCCAGCGCGGTGCCGACCTTACGAACCAGTTCGATGGTGCGTGAACGCTGCGAATCGGTGAGGACATCTGGGTGCATTTCATTGCCGCACCAGCCGCCCTTGTAGGGGGTGAGTTCTTTGTAACCGGCCAATTCGGTCAGGATCGGTCCCACGACGGTGCCACATCCGGTCAGTACGGCTTCTACGGCAACCGGCTGGTTGTTGATCCGCTTCATGACCTTCAGTTCTTCGCCAACAATGTTCTTGGAGTACTGCTTCCACTGCTGTTTGGAATCGATGAAGAACGTGGTCTTTCCGGAATCACCGTAGGGGGTCTGAACTACCAAGTCGTCGCCCAGCCCTGCTTCTTCGGCCAGTTCCATGAGTTCTTCGTAGCTCGAAGCCTTCCCCAGGATATTAGGTACTGAGGGAGCACCGGCAGCGTTGCCGAGCTTGGTGGTGACAATCTTCGAGTCTAGTTCTTCGCGCAAGGCTGCGGAAGGAAGGATGAGATCGTAGCCGAGTTCTTCACAGATTGCTTCGGTTTCTTCGTCGAAGAACACCATGGCAACCTTGGGACGTGGTCCGCCGGGGGTGCACTGGGAATCGATGTATTCGCGAACTTCGGGGTTTTCCAGCAACCAGTTGTTGATCTCTTCGGCGCTTTGGAATTCGATGTAGGGTTTTTCGGCGGGAGTGAAGACGCGTGGGTGGTGGCCATCCCACCCGTCGTAGTAGGTGATGTAGCTGAACTTACGGACCCACCGGTCTAGTCCCAATAGGTTGACCGGGGTGGCGCCCAGGAAGAAAATTGGCGTCTTGTTGGTGCGGAAGAAATGGCGTACTTCGCTCATATTCTTGAGCTTGCGTTCAAAGGGCAGGACCTTGGAGGAAATCTCCGGTGGCATTTCCTGGTTGTAGGCGGCATCGACGGCGACGTTGGCACTGAGGTGGTCTGTAGCGGTGCGTGCCTTGCGACGTAGTTTATCTAAATCGCTCGGTTTAGGTATGTGGGGACGTGAAGCCGGGGCGTGGGCTTCAAGGATATTAGCCATGGTGTGTTGCTGTCCTTTGAAACTGTCTGAAGGAAGGTCGATGGCACGACACAATGCGTGACAGTTTCATGCTCAAGTCTCATCGTGAGCAACAGAGAATTTTGCGGTGAACGCGCGGTGAACATTGAACCTGCGTCTTCAGCTTTGGGCCATGACTAGGAGAAAGCTGAAGACTCGGGACAACGGTGGTGTTGAGTTACTGACTATGTCGATGCATTAGCTACTGATGGTGGCAGCAAAATCGGTTTCTTGGAATTCAAATCCGGCCTTGGAGAGCACTTCGCTGGTGACTTTTCGTCCGGTCAGGGCCACTCGTGCGTTGGAACCCATGATGGCAGCGCCGATCTTGGGCAGCACCGAACCGGTGGGTAGTCCCGGTAGGCCTGCGACCGAACGCAGTACGGCCATCACTTCGGTATTGCGCAGCGGTGTCGGGCTGGTGCCGTGCACCAAGCCGGCCGGAATGCTTGGGGCTTCAAAACCAAGCATGCACCGGATGAGGCGTAGCCAGTCTTCCAAGCCGATCCAGCTAAACCATTGTTGTCCGTTACCCAGCGGGCCACCTAAGCCGGTATTGACCAACATGTTCAGTGGGCCGAGTAGTGGCGCATCCGGGTGCATCACCAGCGATGTGCGCAAAAGGTAGCGTTGGGCAGCGTTCACCTCGGCCTCGTTGAAGGCTTGCTCCCACGCTGAAGCGACACCGGTCATCTCAGGCAGGGCACGGTGATCGCTAGGAATCGGACTGGACTCGGTCAGTTCGGTTTCTCCGGCATCACCAAAGATCGCGGTGGTACTGGACTGGATCCAGGTGGCCAACTGCGGTGCAGCCGCTGCAGCCTGGGCCAAGGCCTGAGTAGAGGTCACACGTGAGTCAGTGAGCGCGGCAATATTTTGTGGGGTGTTGCGTTTGTCCACGCGCTCGCCGGCCAGGTTGATTAGGTGAACGGGGTGTTCACTATGCAGAACCCCGGTCCAAGGACCCTGATGGGTGCCGTCCCATATGAACTGTTCGGCCGGGAAATCTTCCTCGGCATTACGGGTAAGCACAGCAACAGACAAGCCACGGCAGATCAGATCTGCGGCGAGGTTGCGTCCCAAGAAGCCGCGTCCGCCAGAAATGACAATCTGGGCATCACGCTTGCGGTGCGCAGTTGGCGCCACGATCTTATACAGACGCGCCGCTGCAACTGCGAAGTCCTTACACAGGGCATTGGCCACGGTGAATTTAAATGCTGTGGTGCCCGGGCCAGAGAGCTGCACGGTGAAGTTCACTCGGCAGCCATTTTCGTGTTCATCCACCTGCCAGCGCAGGGTCATTTCGCCTGCCGGTTGTGGCTGGGTGAACTCGACCATGCGCGTTTGGTGATTGCGTCGTGTGATGGTGCCCGACGGGGCAGTATTACGGTGCAGGGGACCGAAAACTTTGCCTGGGGGTAAGAGATCGACTTTGGTTCCCACGCCACGTTGGTCATCGTGAACGATGAAGCCATCAAAGCTTTTCATCCATAGGCCGGTCTGTGACAGGTTGCCGACAATGGAGTAGACGGCCTGCGGATCTGCGGCCATGAACTGGGATTCGGTGCGCTGCCAGTGGGTGAATTTATTCTGGGTGCTCATCGTGAAAGTTCCTTCCAGCTCGGGAGTTCGGGCATAGCTCAAGGCTACTGTGCCTGGCACGGTTAAGCAGGGATGACATCTACTCTCGGCGGGCACAAAAAAGCTTCCCGGGACTCCCACCGTGCTGGTGGGAGTCCCGGGAAGCCTGATCAATGAATTCTTAGGCGGTGACCTTCGAACCCACTTCCTGTTCCATCTGCGTAAATTCTGCATCGATGGTTGGGTTTGGGCGGTAGGTGGCCCGGGAGACCAACCAAGCAACGACGAGAGCCACGATGAAACCTGGAACGATTTCGTACATGGCCGAGGACAGCGCCGTGACGTTGCCCCAGATGAAGACCACGACAGCACCGGAAACCATGCCGGCGAAACCGCCGACTGCGGTCAGCTTGCGCCAGTACAGGGCCAACAGCACGATCGGTCCGAAGGCGGCACCGAATCCTGCCCAAGCGAAGGAGACCAGCTCAAGGATGGAGGAGTTCGGGTTCAAAGCTAGTACCGCGGCAATGATGGCAATGAGCAGCACACCGGAACGGCCCAGGTTCACCAGAGCCTTCGGTGAGGCCTTGCGACCGGTGATGTTGTAGAGATCCTCCACCAGCGCGGAGGAGCAAACGATCAGCTGCGAGGACATGGTGGACATGATCGCTGCCAAGACGGCTGCCAGTACCAGACCGGCAATCAGTGGGTGGAAGAAGATCTGGCTCAGCAGTAGGAAGACGGTTTCGCTAGTGGACTTGTCCAAAGGATCCTGATCGAAATAGGCCACACCGATCAGCGCGGTGAGCACTGCACCCAAGGTGGTCAGGAACATCCAGCCAATGCCGATGCGACGTGCGGTCTTCGCCTCACCTGGGGTGCGCAAGGCCATGAAACGAACGATGATATGTGGCTGACCGAAGTAGCCCAGGCCCCATGCTGCGGTGGAGAAAATGGCCACGGTTGCGAGGATCGCGCTGTTGTCATTAAAGGAGGAGAACAGGTTGAACGCGTCCGGGTTCATGGTGGTGATGCGTGAGCCCAAGGTCTGGAAATCACCCATGCTCATCACGGCAACAATTGGCACGGCGATCAAGGCTGCAAACATCAAAATGCCCTGCACCATATCGGTCAGTGAGGCGCCAAGGAACCCACCAAAGAGGGTGTAGAGCAGGGTAATGACGGCGACGAAGAGCATGCCGGACAGGTAGGGCCAGCCGAAGGATGCTTCAAAGAACTTGCCGGCGGCCACCATGCCTGAAGAGACATAGAAGGTGAAGAACACCAAAATGATCACGGCAGAACCGATGCGCAGCAGGTGCGCGTTGTCCTTCAAGCGCTTTTCAAAGAAGCTTGGAATGGTGATGGCGTTCTCTGAAATGGCGGTGTAAGAACGCAGTCGCGGAGCGACAAACTTCCAGTTGAGCCATGCGCCGATGAGTAGGCCGATGGCGATCCATGCCTCGTGTAGGCCGCCGAGGTAGATGGCGCCGGGAAGGCCCATGAGTAGCCAGCCGGACATGTCGGAAGCGCCGGCCGAGAGGGCTGCTACCCAAGGTTTCAGGCCGCGGTCGGCCAGCATGTAGTCGTCGATATTGTTGGTTCGGCGATACGCGATATAGCCGATGCCAAGCATGGCGGCCATGTAAATTGCGATCGCAATCATCTGGAAGGTCTGGTCGGACATAGTTCCTCATTACCGTTGCTGTCCTGGATCGGTGCGATGATCCAGGACTCGGATTCAAGTGGTGCGAGTCACCACTATGACACGAATTGTGTGCTTTGTCGCACGTGTCATTTCTGTCTTGATGATGCTTTTTCCTCATCGACCGTATCGAAGTCTTTGGGTGTTGCCAAAATTACTAAGTCGTTTGCATCACTCATTCCGGGCTGTGCGTGCAATGTGTTACGTACTGCCTGAATGCCCGGTGACTTGGTCGAAGAATGCCTCATTGCGGTGAAAATGGTGCGGGCTGGGGCGCCGGGTAAATCTATGGTGCGCAAGGTGCGTGCATTTGAGCGCAAGACCAGATCTGGCAACATCGCAACCGCATTTCCGGTTTGCACCAATTCCACGTGCGCTTGCAGGTCAGCAGTTTCGTAGCGCAAATCTGGTTCAAACCCGGCCAACCGGCAGGCTTGTAGGGCCCAGTGCCGGCTCGCTGCACCGTCGGGCTCCACAACCCACGGCAGGGTGGCCGCGTGTTCTAGCGAGGTGACGCGGTCGAAATCTGCATTGCCTTTGGCTCCGAGCGCTGGCAGGGCTAGCCGGATGGGGTCGTGGGTCAGTACCCGCCGGTCAAGGTTGGCGTAGTGCGGGGCGGAATGACCCGAGTATTGTTCGGCGACCACCAGATCAAAGCTGCGGCTACTGGTTTCCTGCAGGGCATCGGCAGGTTCCTGTTGGCTCATTTCCACCCGAAGCTCCGGGTATTTTTCGCGTAGTTCCCGTAGCACCGGTGGCATGAGGGCCAGCATGGCGGTCTGGAAGACGGCGAGCCTGACGGTGCCGGCGATGCTGGACAGGGTGCCAGCAAGATCTGCTTCGGCGTATTCCATGGCTTCTAAGAGGGTTTCGGTGTGAGTTACCAAAAGTTGGGCTTGGGCGGTGAGTTTTAGGGTGCGCCCGGTGCGGCGTAAAAGCTGTACTCCGGCTTCGGCTTCCAGCTGGCTGAGCTGTTGGGAGACCGAGGATGGGGAGTAGCTCAAGGACTCGGCCACCTCGGCGATGGTTCCGCGGATGCTGAGCTCTCGAAGTAGTCGTAATCGTCGCAGTTCAAGCACTGGTTTTCCGCCGTTTCGTCGAGGTGAGATTGAGGTGTATCCATACATTAGCAAAACCGAACAAATATCTTCGGTTTTGTTCGCTTTTGCTTAACGCAACTTAGGTTCATACTCGAAATTGCACACAGCTTTTTGTGCGGGAACTACCGCAAAGAGAGCCATAACGACATCAACGTTCGGTGCCGAACTACGACTGAATAACTTTGCATCGAAGGGACCACTAAGTGTCTTCAATTTCCACCCAGCACACCGTGCCAGCAGCAGTCGACGCTGCTGGCAACCCGCTTACCTCTCCTGGCCAACTAGCCGAAGATGTCATCGCGTTGGTGCGCCGCTGGCTCACCGAGGCGTCCAACTATCCTGTTGATGCCGCGGCCGCCAGACTGGCCGGTGTGCTCAAGGATCCCAACGGTTTGGACTTCACCGTGGGATTTGTTGACGGAGTCATCCGTCCCGAGGACCTGCGCGTGGCCGCAGCCAACCTCAAACAGCTAGCACCCAAGGTTCCTAGTTTCCTCCCTTGGTACATGCGCAAGGCAGTAGCCCTCGGTGGAGTCATGGCACCAGTTGTGCCGCAGGTTGTTGTCCCCGTGGCGCGCAAGGTCTTGCGCGAGATGGTGGGCCACCTGATTATTGATGCCTCCGAAGCCAAACTGGGTGGCGCGATCAAGAAGATCAAGCGCGAGGGCGTCAACCTGAACGTGAACCTCTTGGGTGAAGCCATTCTTGGTGAGGGCGAAGCTGCCCGTCGTCTAGAAGGCACCACGACCCTGTTAGCCCGCGACGATGTGGACTACGTGTCCATCAAGGTTTCCTCCACCGTGGCCCCACACAACCACTGGGCTTTCGATGAAGCTGTGGAACACATCGTGGAGAAGTTGAGCCCGCTCTACGAACTGGCAGCGAAAAGCCCCAAGAAGAAGTTCATCAACCTGGACATGGAAGAGTACAAGGACTTGGAACTGACCATTGCGGTCTTCACCAAGATCTTGGCCAAGGACGAGTTCAAGGATCTGCCTGCGGGCATCGTGCTGCAGGCTTACCTGCCGGATGCGCTTTCGGCAATGATTGAACTTCAAGAATTCTCCGCAGCCCGTGTTGCAGCCGGCGGAGCGCCGATCAAGGTGCGCGTCGTGAAGGGCGCCAACCTGCCGATGGAAACCATGGAAGCGGACATCCACGGTTGGCCTTTGGCGACCTGGCACAGCAAGCAGGATTCTGACACCAGCTACAAGTCGGTGCTTGAATACGCGCTACGTCCTGAGCACGTGAAGAATGTGCGCATCGGCGTGGCCGGGCACAACCTCTTTGATGTTGCGCTGGCATGGCTGCTGGCTAAGGCACGCAATGTCACCGAGGGCATCGAATTTGAAATGTTGCTGGGCATGGCCACCGGTCAGGCCGAAGCGGTCCGCGCAGAAGTTGGCTCCCTGTTGCTCTACACCCCGGTGGTGCACCCACAGGAATTCGATGTGGCCATCGCTTACCTGATCCGACGCCTCGAAGAAGGCGCCAGCCAGGAAAACTTCATGTCGGCAGTCTTCGAGCTTTCCAAGAACGAGCAGCTCTTTGAACGCGAAAAGAACCGTTTCCTCGCTTCCTTGAACGCCATGACCGATCACGTTCCGGCGCCACATCGTGTGCAGAACCGTCAGGTACAAGACCCGCAGCTCGCCGAGCGTATCCAGGGTTTCGCCGATGGATCAACCGAATTCTTCAACACCCCTGACACCGACCCTGACCTAGAACAGAACCGCACCTGGGGACGCGAGATCCTGGCCAAGATGCAAGCCTCGCCCCTGGGCAAGGACCTGGTGAAAGCCAACACCATTAACGCTGCCGGTGAATTGGATGAAGCCATCGCCATGGGCGTTGATGCGGCCGAGGAATGGCAAGCCCTGGGATCGGACAAGCGTGCAGAAATCCTGCACCGTGCGGGCCAGATCTTTGAAGAACGCCGTGCGACACTGCTTGAAGTTTTGGGCTCCGAATGCGGCAAGACCATTGACCAGGGCGACGTGGAAATCTCCGAAGCCATCGACTTCGCCCACTACTACTCGCAGCTGGGCCTGGAACTTGATGAGGTTGACGGTGCCAAGTATGTTCCATCAAAGCTGACCGTGGTCACCCCGCCATGGAACTTCCCCATGGCCATCCCTGCCGGGTCGACCCTATCGGCCTTGGCCGCTGGTTCGGCAGTGATCATTAAGCCAGCAACCCAGGCTGCCCGTGTGGGGTCAATGATGGTGCAGTGCCTCTGGGATGCCGGAGTGCCCAAGGATGTCCTGCAGTTGGTGTTTGTCGGTGACCGTTCGCTGGGTCAGCAACTGGTTTCCGATGAGCGCGTGGATCGATTGATCCTCACTGGTGGATATGAAACCGCGCAGCTGTTCCGTTCCTTCCGTAAGGATCTGCCACTGCTGGCCGAGACCTCGGGCAAAAACGCTGTGATTGTCACCCCGCATGCCGACCTTGATTTGGCGGCCCGTGACGTGGTGCAGTCAGCCTTTGGCCATGCAGGCCAGAAGTGTTCAGCAGCCTCGCTGGTGGTATTGGTTGGGTCCGTCGCTGATTCTCGTCGCTTCAACAACCAGCTGATCGACGCGGTGAAATCTTTGAAGGTTGGCTACCCATGGAACCCTGAATCGCAGATGGGCCCATTGATTGGTGAACCGGGGGAGAAGCTCAAGCGTGGTTTGACTACCCTGGGTGAGGGTGAGCGCTGGGCCATCGAGCCGAAGCAACTTGATGATTCGGGCAAGCTCTACTCACCGGGTGTGCGTTACGGCGTGCAGCGTGGCAGTGAATACCACAAGACCGAATACTTCGGCCCAATCCTTGGCGTGATGACCGCTGCGACCCTGCAAGAAGCGGTAGAAATCGTCAATGAGGTGGACTACGGGCTAACCTCGGGACTGCACTCACTGGATAGTGGCGAGATGGCTTACTGGATGGAAAAGATTCAGGCGGGCAACATTTACGTCAACCGTGGCATCACCGGCGCGATTGTGCAGCGTCAACCATTTGGTGGCTGGAAGAAGTCGGCCATTGGTGCCGGCACCAAGGCTGGTGGCCCCAACTACCTCATTGGTATGGGTAGCTGGAGCGATGCACCGGTGAAAAACAGTGCAGCCCTCTCGCGTTTTGATGAGCAGTTGCTCAACGTCGCTGAATTGGATCAGACGCAGACTCAGTGGCTGACTTCGGCCTTGGGTAGTGACAAGTTCTGGTGGAACACCGAGTTCAACCAGGCCAAGGATCGTTCGGGCTTGATCTCGGAGCGCAACGTCTTCCGCTACCGCAGCGTGGATGTCACCGTCCGCTTTGAGCAGGAAAGTAGTGGCCACGGACTGGCCGAGGCGCTTCGCGTGGTGGCCGCTGGGGTGACCGCAGGTTCTCGCGTACGCCTGTCCGCGGACGCTGAGCTTTCTCGGGAGCTTCGCAACCTGTTGGCCGAGCACTCAGTGACCGTGGTGCGTGAAGATGCCGCACAGTTTGCGGCCCACGCCGCCAAACTGGCTGCGAAGAATGGGCCAGACTCGGCCGCTCGTATCCGATTGATTGGTGGATCGGCGAAGGCCGTGGCTGAAGCTACCGACGGCAAACCAGATGTTGCGATCTATGCGTCGCCGGTGACTGCTGCGGGCCGAGTGGAACTGCTGCCGTTCCTTCACGAGCAGGCAGTCTCGATCACCGCGCACCGCTTCGGTACACCTAATCACCTCAGCGACTCGCTGATCTAGTCTCGCGTAGTAATAAGGCAGCCAGCATTCCATCCCGGAATGCTGGCTGCCTTATTTAGTGGCTGAAAACTAGTTCTTGGCTTTCCTATATTTACGCACGAGGAAGTCCGCAAGGGCGGCCAGCAGGGCTGGAACAATATAGCGTCCTATGGTGGCTAAAACAAAGGCCGGTAGTGAGCCATGCTCGGAGGTCACGGATATGTGGGCGAGGAAACCCATGCCGATGGCGGCAAGAAGCCCGGTAATCCACCCGGCCAGTGCCCGCGAGCGCAAAACAAACCAGCCGACTAGGGCGAGTATCGGCAATAGTAGGCCCCAGACCATGAAGTAGCCGGCGTACTCTCCGGTGAGGTCCAGGGCTGAGACCATAAACCAGTCACCATATTCGACGGTATCAATCACCGGCAGTTTGAGCACGACATCTAGGACCTGCGAGAGCAGGACTAAAGCCATGGCAAAAATTTTGGTGTCCGTGCGGCCTGGGAGGAACCAGAAGCTAGCGATGCCCACTGCTCGGATGACCCATAGCGATAAGACGATCAGCAGGCTCCCACCGGTGATGTAGTGGGCGGTGGCCAGCATGGTGGAGCCGGCGATACAGACGATGAGTACAAGCCATACCCCGATCAGTCGGGCGGGCAGTTGCAACAGTGGTTTTTCTTCGCTCACTGACTCAACTCTAGTAAGGCTCGCTGTGCAAGTGCTGTTTTGGTGATTTATATGGCCCTAGCCTTCGCGATTCGCGGGCGGTTTCATGGGCAGAGAACTAAGTAAAAGGGGAGGCTGGGCAGCCGGACTAGGCAGAAAAGTTACCGGGCGGTAATGTGATGGTATGCACATGATATTCCGAATTCTCATGGTCTTTTTTAACAGCAAAAAGGCCACACGCCTCTCCATGTTCGACACTAGCTCGGTGACCATGCGAGCCACCTTGACCGACATCGACTTCGCCGGTCACATCAATAACGGCATGTATTTATCGATCTTCGACTTGGGCCGCTTCGACCTGATGTTCCGTTCCGGTGTCTGGGACATCATGCGGAAAAACAAATGGACCCCAGTGGTTCAAACCGAGACCATCACCTTCCGTAAATCGGTACGCCTGGGCACCAAATTCTCGCAAGAGACCCGCCTGCTGGGCATGGATGATAAATGCATCTATTTTGAACAGCGCATCGTCGTCAAGGGCGAAATCTACGCCCGCGCATACATTGCCACGCGCATGACTTCCAAGAAGGGCGCGGTCTCTAACGAAGAGATCCTTGCTCAGGTAGGACTGCAAGTGCCTGAAGATCGCGTAGTGCCAGAGTGGATTCACCAATGGCGCGAACAAGGAGCGCTACCAGGCTCGCGCAAGCCAGCCCCACACAACTGGGTCCACTAAATTTCAGTGGCCTTTGGCGGCGTCAATGAACTGGGCGATCAGCGCAGGGTCTTTGACGCCGCGAGATGACTCAACCCCCGAAGAGACATCGGCCCCGGTGGCCTGCGAAAGCGCCAAAGCTTCTGCAACATTGTGCGGACTCAGTCCGCCAGCCACCAGCCACTGCCGTCCGGCAGCCAATTCGCGGACCGCAGCGTAGTCCCAGCTTTCCCCGCTACCGGGAACTGAAGCGTCAATGAGCAGGAAGTCTTCGCCCCAATCGGCAAACTGCTCGGGCTCAGCATCACGACGAACTGCGCGAATCACCTTAAAGCCTGCGGCATGAGCATCTTGTACATCTTTGACCGAACGCTGACCATGCAATTGCACCCAGCCAACCTGAGCCTCGGCGGCACGTTCAAGAACCGTGGGCAACTCCTCCGAGTGGAATACCGCGACGGTGGCAATGCCTTCAGGAACCAAAGTAGCTAGTTGGGCGGCTCGGTCTGGAGAGATCTCACGAGCACTAGCGGTGAGTACAAAACCAATCGCATCTGCACCATGCTCAACGGCCACCTGAACATCTTGTGCGGTCGATAGGCCACAGACTTTCACAAATGGTCGGGTTGTACTCATGATGCACTCGATTCTACGAGGTGTACCGGGGTGTAACCACCAGGGGCATTGGCCCGAATCTCCACGAGTTCACGGGCGTGATCCCATAACCGTTGGTCTTCGGCGCTCACCGGTACCCATGGTTTGACCGGTACTGCGGTCCCGGTTTCGTCACGGGTGACCATCACGGTGAGGCAATAGGTGGTCAGGTTCATTTCGCGAGTCTTTGGGTCCCCGGAGCGTACGTGTACCGCAATATGCATTCCCTTATTACCGGTGTACACCAAACGGGCTTCCACCTCGACCAAATGCCCAATGAGTAGTGGCCGGTAGAAACGGATACCACCGGAGAAAACGGCAACCGTTTCTCGCCCACAGTAGCGGGCAGCGCACAAGGCTGCAGCCTCATCAATCCACTTCATCACGATGCCACCGTGAACCTTGCCGCCCCAGTTCACATCGGTAGGCGCAGCCATAAAACGAAGTAAGACTCGTTCGGCAGTACCTGCCTCGGTGTACTGCTGATCTTTCATCGACGCAACGATGCGTTCCCGAATATCAATGCGGGCTAGGGCATTCTGGCGTAGTTCAATTTCTCGCGGAGAACCAGGCATGAAATCGGGAACCGCGGTTGGTTTGCCGTGATCATCCACCGCCACAAAAATCACCAGACAGTTGCTCGACGCCACGGGACGCAGCTCGCGCGGATCTTGGAAGGACACCTCGGTGTGGATATGCATGGAACTTCGTCCGGTATAAACCACCGAAGCGGTGACTTCAACGAGATCACCGGATTGGATGGGGTCTTCAAAGTGAATATTGCCGACGTAGGCGGTGACACAGTAGCTCGATGACCATCCAACGGCGGCGGCATAAGCAGCCTTGTCCACCCATTCAAGGACCGTTCCTGCGGGAACGTTTCCGGTGACATCGACGTCGGTCGGTGCTGCGAGGAATCGCAGGGTAACCGAGTGGGGACGTTGTTTTAGCTCCGTGGTGCTCATGCACTCCAGTTTCGCCTACTTGCAGTATTACCGGCAATCTGTGACAAGCACCCTGCAGGTCATGCCCGGATCTGGCCTAGGATAGGGGTGTGCGTAGGGTCTTTGGAATTTTTTCGGCAGCAACAACGATTGTCGTGGCGCTCAGCCTGATTGCCGCCGCTGGAAGTGCCGGACTCGTGGTCTTGATCGGACAAGGTTTTGACCGGCTCATTACCGGCGCCACCCTTGATGGGCAGTGGTACATCGGTGTCGCTGGAGAACTAGTGGCGTTACTCGTGGCAACCTTCTTGATTCCCATCGTGATCTCCCACGACAGCCAGGCCCTGACTAACTATCAGCGCTCCAAGTTACTCAAGCATTACCTTTCCATCGGTCCGCTGGCTGTACGCCGAGCCGGTGAAGGAGAACTGGTCCACGCAGCGATGGATTCGGTGGAACGCTCGGTGAAGTACCGTTCTAGTTTTATTGGGCCAGCCAGTGCAGCGGTTGCCACACCCATATTGATCTTGTGCTTTATTGGGTTGTTTATCGACCCACTCAGTGCAGTGCTCCTCGTGATCCCTACTGCGCTGGTTCCGGTGATTGTCCTTGGCTTTCAGCGCCGTTTCGGTTCCGCCAACGGCGAGTACCGTAGGGCTCAAGGAATCCTCTCGGCAACCTTCTTGGATGCACTGCGTTCCTTGAACATGCTCAAGCTCAACGGTGGCAGCGCATGGATGGGCAAGGCCATTAGCACGGCCACTGAACGTGTACGCCAACAGGTCATGAAACTGCTGGCCCGCAATCAGCTGATCCTCCTAGTCATCGATTCGAGCTTTGCCGTGTTGCTCTTGGCCAGCGCCTCGTTGTTGGCTTGGTGGCGTGCTAGCAGCGGTGCTATTGCGCCGGGAGCCGCAGTATCCCTCGTGATTCTCAGCTACCTGATGTTGGCACCGGTGAACTATGTTGGCAGCTTCTTCTATATCGGGATGACCGGCAAAGCCGCAGAGAAAAAACTTGCCGAAATCCAAGAAATCTCGATGCATCGATCCATGGCGAACCCGTTACAGGTGAACATCGCTCATAACGGTCTATTCATTGAAAGTCTTTGTGCCAGTTATTCCGGCAGCGAGTTGGCATTAGACGATATCAACCTGGAATTCCCCGTAGGATCACGCACGGCCATCATTGGGGCATCAGGCAGTGGAAAGAGCACGCTGATCAGGGTGCTCCAGGGACAACTTGAATCCACCTCAGGACTCATTCACGATGGGCGCCAACCCATGGGGCCAGCCACTCTCAAAGCCAACACGGCAGTAGTTGAACAGCACGCCACGCTCTTCGGTGTGAGCCTTCGTGAGAATTTACAGCTCGCAGCGCCCAAGGCCACCGACGAACAACTACGCACTGCGATCAAACAGGTCAACATGAATTCTTGGTTGGCTGCCCAACCATTGGGCTTGGACCAACCGCTGGGCGAGGGCGGTGCGAGCCTGTCCGGAGGTCAAGCCCAACGTCTATCCTTGGCCCGCGCTTTACTAGCAAGCCGGCCAATACTTTTACTCGATGAACCCACTAGTGCCCTAGACGTGCACAGTGAAGCTGAGATCACCCAGACACTGCGCGAACTGGATCCAGCCACCACCATTATTACCGTCACACACCGGTTAGGATTACTCGCCGACTACGACCGCGTGGTGGTGATGGAGCACGGAAGAGTGATTCAAGCAGGAGCACGCGAAGAACTGCTGGAACAAGACGGGTACCTCAAAGACGCTATAACTAATCTGAACCAGCGCACCTTGCAACTGCAATCACGCGGGTTGCCTTCACTAGGGGAGGGGGAAGCATGAGCCAGCACAAGAAAGGCACCTTCGCGACGGTCCTGTGGCTCATGAGAACCACCAAGGATCTGTTGGCACCGCTGGCCTTAGCTAGTGTTTTCTCCTGTCTGACGCGCCTGATCTCCCTGAGCATCTACGTTCTTGCCGGCACCGGTCTTCTCAAAGTACTGGGCCTTGACGAGGTGGACAGATTGCAGTCCCTGAGTTGGGGATGGCTGGTGGGGCTGATCATCATTCTCGGCCTGGCCAAGGGCGCGCTGCGCTACCTAGAACAATATGTCGGACATCGAGTCGCATTCCTGTCCCTGGCGCGTCTACGCCGGCGAATGTATGCCGCCTTTGAACGTCAGGCACCATTTAGCGTAGCAACCAAAAATTCTGGAAGCCTGCTGGCCCGTGCCACCAGTGACATCGATAAAGTCGAAGTGTTTTTCGCCCACACGCTCCCGCCTGCGGTTGCAGCAGTGGTGGTTAGTGGCCTTGCGACCTGGGGAACATGGATCGCCTTCGGACAAGAACCAGCGCTGATCCTACTTGGCGCCTACATTCTGGTTGGCCTCATCGTGCCTGCCCTTGGCGTGCGCAGGTTACGCAGCAACGCAGCCACCACGGCGGCAACACGTGGCGCACAGAACCAACTTTTCACGGAAGCCATGGCAGGTGTAGAAGTCCTGCACAGCTTCCATGGCGGCAACAAGACGTTGCAGAATCTGCGCGAAAGTAGCATTGAAGCCAACACCGCGGCCCTGAGCACCGGAAAGATCACAGCGGTTCGCGCCACTCTCACCCAGTTGGTCATGTGGGGCAGTTTGCTGACACTGTTCATCGTGCTTGGCACCGCTGGGCAGCTGGGTGCACTGGTCATTGTGGTGTGCGCCTTGGTGCCTTCTTTTGAAGCGGTGCGCACGGTAGATGGATTCATCCTTGGACTACAGGATTCGCTGGCGAGCGCTCGCCGATTGCACGCGACAGATACTTACAAACCAACAATTGCTGATCCTGTCCACGCTGTAGAGTTGCCCGAATCAGGGGAACTGAAGATCCAGGACCTAGGGATCTGTTATGGCCCAATGAGTGTACTGCAGGGGGTGGATTTGAGCCTGAAACCCGGTGAAATGGTGGCCTTGGTTGGAGCCAGTGGTTCAGGTAAATCATCTCTTGCTTCAGCCCTAGTGCGGGCCATCGAATACACCGGAACTATTAGCTTCGGCGGCGTTGACATCACCACGGCCAGCTTGGATGAGCTACGTCAAAAGATCATTCTCGTCGCCCAAGAATCACTGATTGTGCGCGGCACGGTGCGTGATAATTTGTTGCTAGGCAGAGAAGACATCAGTGACGAACAACTAATTTCAGTGCTCGAAGAATTGGGCCTTGGTGACTGGCTGGCCGGACAGAAATCAGGGCTGGACACCCGACTTGGGGACCGTGCCACGCGACTTTCTGGCGGGCAACGCCAACGGTTGGCGCTGGCCCGTGCACTGATCAGGCAACCTGCTGTATTGATTATGGATGAATCAAGTAGTGCCCTTGATGCAGCCAACGAGCAACTTGTTTTGCAGGCAGTAGAGCGCCGTCGCCTACAGGGGATGTCGGTAGTCATGATTAGCCACCGCCTCGCCACCGCAGGGCGGGCACAACTGACAATGGTTATCGATCAAGGCGTCGTCGCTGAAAGCGGCCGGGCATCGGAGCTCTTGGCGAATGAAGAATCGCTCTTCTCCCAGATGGCTATTCGTGAGGTAGATCAGATCTTGCTGGGCTAGATGCCTGACAAGAGCACTTTTAACTATTAGGCTCGCACCATGATGAGAATTGTGGTTCTGCTGTTCCTCGGCGTTCTCGCCACAGGGTTTGTCGTCACTGCGATCCTTGCCGGTACTTCTGGCGAATGGGTCTGGTGGATCTTGGTCGCACTGACCGGTCTGCTGGTGCTTCTTGGCATCCACGACCTGGTGCAGAAGAAGCATGCGATCCTGCGCAACTTCCCGATTGTTGGGCACGCACGTTACTTCTTTGAATTTATCCGCCCGGAAATCCAGCAGTACTTCATTGAGCGCAATACCGACGGTAAGCCTTTCGACCGCGACACGCGCTCCCTGATCTATGCACGAGCCAAGGGCGCCGACAGCCACAAAGCCTTTGGCACCGAGCGAGATGTGAATGCCGTAGGCCACGAATACCTTTTGCAATCGGTGGCACCCGTGGCGCCGCCTAGCAGCCAGTTCCGGGTCAAGGTTGGTTCCAGCCAGTGCACACAGCCATACGAGATTTCACTGATGAACATCTCCTCCATGAGTTTCGGCGCACTGTCGGCTAACGCGGTGTTGGCCATGAATAAGGGCGCAGAAATGGGCGATTTTGTGCACGAAACCGGCGAAGGTGGACTGACCAAATACCACTTGGAATATGGGGCAGACCTTTTCTGGGAAATCGGCTCAGGCTACTTTGGATGCCGTACCCCGGAAGGACGTTTTAACCCAGAAACCTTTGCCGCCAAGGCCCAACTCCCCAACGTCAAGGGCATCACCATCAAGCTCTCCCAAGGTGCCAAACCAGGCCTGGGCGGAGTACTTCCGGCTGCCAAAGTCACCGCGGAAATTGCCGAAGCGCGAGACGTTCCGATGGGCGAAGACTGTATCTCTCCAGCCAGCCACGCAGAGTTCTCTACGCCCCGTGAACTCATGCACTTTGTCGCAAAGCTCCGCGATCTCAGTGGCGGAAAACCGGTAGGAATTAAGTTCTGTGTCGGCTCACGTACCGACGTGATGGCCCTGTGCAAGGGCATGCTCGACACCGGAATTCTGGTTGACTTCATAACTATTGATGGCGCCGAAGGCGGTACCGGCGCTGCACCACTGGAGTACGAAGATCACGTGGGTGCACCGCTGACCGAAGGATTAATGCTGGTGCACAACACCTTGGTGGGTGCCGGACTCCGCGATGAAATCCGTCTGGCTGCGGCCGGCAAGATCGCCAATGGCTCTGACATTATTAAGCGCCTGATCCAAGGTGCAGACTTCACCTTCTCGGCGCGTTCCATGATGATGGCCACCGGATGTATCCAAGCCCAACAGTGCCACACCAATCACTGCCCTGTCGGGGTGGCCACCCAAAACAAGAGGTTGATGCGTGCCCTAGATGTTGAAGATAAGGGACACCGCGTTTACAACTATCATCGCCTGACGGTCACTGAATGTGCACAGATCATGGCTTCCATGGGATTGAGTAGCCCAACCCAGCTCAATACGAGGATGCTTCGCAGGCGCGTGAATCTTCAGTCCACACGTTCCTACGCTTCACTGTTCCACTGGCTACGTCCCGGCGAATTACTTCATGATGCACCAGGTTCGTGGAAGGAAGATTGGGACGAGGCAGATGCTGATCACTTTGGTGAGCACGCACCCCTACACTTTGAAGAGCCAGTGGGCGTAGGCATTGAACCAGCCAAGGTACGTGAACCTCAAGATGCGGTCAGCGCACCACGAATTGAGCCGAAAGATTCTGCCAAGGTACGCCCGGTGCATGCTGATGTCACGCGTCCCGAAGGCAGACCCGGCGCCGATAGCTAGAGCTCGGTGCCTTCGGCCAATGAACGCAATACCTGCTGGTCCACGTCGCTAATGACGGCGGGGGACCAGTGAGGGTTGCGGTCTTTGTCGATGACTTGAGCACGGATACCTTCGGCAAGATCGGGACGATGCATCAGATGGCGGGCCATGCGTAATTCCCTGTCCAATGCGGAGCGTAGATCCTGTTAGGCGCGCGCCTGACGGACCGTGTAGAAAGCCGAGCTAATACTGGAGGGCGAGTTAGCCAAGATTGATTGCGCTGCCTGTTGCGCTGCTGGATGCACCATTTGCTCTAGTCGTTCAAGCACTTCTTGTGGGGTTTCAGCGCTGAACGCATGGTCCACCCACCCCTGACTGAGTTCTAAGGCGTAGGATTCTGGGGCACCGTGCAATACTTCGATGGCTGAGATAATTTCACCGGCCGACAGTCCGACGAATTCATCAAGCTCATCCAGAATTTTTTCGGCGAAAGAATCGTTGACAACGACATCAGCAAATCCGAGATATACCGCATCAGCACCGGTGAACGAGGCCGCGCTCATGGCGAAGTATTCGCCAAAATATCCGGGGGTATTCGCGAGCAGATGGCTGCCACCCACATCCGGGGTGTAACCGATCTTTGCTTCTGGCATACCCATGGTGGCGCTCTGGGTCACCAAACGGACCGGAGCATGCGAGGCCAAACCCACTCCGCCACCCATGGTGATTCCGTGGGCCAAAGTAATCAATGGCTTGGGATAGGTCGAGATCAAATAATCCAGATCGAATTCCATCGACAAGAGATCAATGAATTCTTGATGGGCTCCGGTCGTGACGGCGCGATGAAAATCAGCGATGTCCCCTCCGGCACAGAAAGCACGCTCACCACGACCAGTAAGCAGAACCAAAGAGATGGCAGGATCCTTAGCCCATTGCTTCAGCACACGAGTTAACTCTGTGAGCATCTGCAAGGTCAAGGCGTTCAGCTTGGCCGCTCGATCCAATTCGATATGCCCGATCGGACCGTACACCTTGGAAACAACATTGGTTGCCGTAGCGGCCGGCGTGCTGGCAGATTGCACGGATGACTCCTCAAGAATTTTGGGGCACCCATGATGCCCTAGGAAAGGTGAAGGCTACTGCGCCAGGATCTGGGCTAGACGATCCAAAACCAGGGCAACCTTTGGCTTCTTCGAATTCTCTGGTTTCAACGCAAAGATGGATCGTGCCAGACGAATCTCGGGGGCATCAACAATGCGGATGTCCTTAGGCGCGTTAGCCATCGCCAAATCAGGTACCAATGCTGCACCGAGTCCTGAGGAGACCAAACTCAGGGAGGCGTTGAAGTCGTCGCAGTAGGCAGCCACCTGTGGGTGGATGTTGTATGAGGAGAAGAGCCGGGAAATCAGTGTGGCATCGGAGGTTCCTGGATGGTGGAAGATCCATGGCCATTCGGCTAGCTGATCAACGGTGAGCTGGGAGTCATCGGCGATAGGCCACGAAGCCGGGATGACGACGCGGAATTGGTCGTCGCCCAACCACGTACGTTCTAGCGATGCGGGCCAGGATAGTCCGCCGGGACCCACCTGGAAGATCAGTGCCAGATCCAGATCCCCACCGGTACCCAAGCCAGCGACGGTTTGTTGTGGTTCACCGATCCACAACCTGAGATTGATACCTAAGGACGTCCAATCTGGGGCTTTGAGGATTTGCGGCAACGCGTAGGTTGCCAAGGAAGGGAAGATCCCCAGCTTGATCTCTTCAAGTGCCGTGTCATCGGTGGAGATGGTGGCAACGTCCGCCATGAGAGCATCAAGATCGGTCAGTACGCGTTTGGCATGGCGAATCATGCGCATGGCTCCCGGAGTGGGAGTGATCGAACGGGCACCACGAACAAATAGGGTCGTCCCGGTGCTACGTTCTAATGCTGTCATCTGCTGAGATACAGCACTGGCCGTGTAGCCTAGGCGAGATGCGGCCGTGGCAAAGGAACGATGCGCCACAACTTCTAGCAGTGTGCGCAGATGAACTGGATTAATCACTTCTAAAGTCTATGGCCTTTAGCCTAAGTTTTGCTTAGCCGGGCGCTTAGTCGTCATCCTCCGGGTCAAAGAGATCTTCTTCATCCTCCTCGGATTCATCATTGGAGAATTCATTATCCAGATCATCTTCGGTTTCCAGGTCGTCATCGTAGAGGTATTGACGCTGGGCCAGCGGATCATGATTGCGCATAGTCTCGGGCATGTCGCTGGAGCCTTCATAGGCCTGTGAATCGCGACCGTCGTCAGGCTCGTAAATGTCGTTGCCGAACTCCGGGGCAAACTCGGTCGGTTCAAATTCTCTGCTCATGACGTACTCCTTCGCTGATACGAGGGATCCGCCGTCGAAGTCGGGGGATGCTCCTCGTGACTTCTCGTAGCACCAGCGTAGGACCGTAAATCTCTAAACGAAAGTCTTGTTTTATTGGGCAGAAAGTGAATCACTTCTCAGTGATCGTGCTCGGAATAGTGTTCAAGCAGGGGAGAAGAACGGTAGGCCAAATGTGTATGTAGCGCGAAGGTTGTCTCCGAACGAGTGACTCCCTTGATGCGCAAGATTTGACGCAACGCCGACTGTAATTGATGTGTGTCGGTGGCAATTAAACGAACCCACACATCGCCGCGGCCGGAGGTCTCGTGGATTTCTAAGACGTTGGGGATCTGTCGTAATGCGGTGATCACGGTATCCAGATCACGGTGGTTAACTTCCAAAGTGACGAACGCAAGTACGTCATAACCCAGCTTTCCCAGGTCAATGTCTCGACCGCCATCACGGAGAATTTCCGAACGTTGTAGGCGTCTTAGCCGGGACTGTGCCGTGTTCCGGGCTATACCCACCTCGTCGGCGAGTTCAGAGATTTGAATGCGGGGGTCTTTGATGAGCGAGAGCAATACTTTGAGGTCTACGTCGTCTAATCGCACTATATGCTCACTCCCGGTGCTCTCGAAGGCCACTATTTTGACCAAACTGCTCAAATCCTAACAAGAAAAAGACCTACTTGCTTTGAAAGCAGGGATATTAGTGGAAGAACGATCTGTTGTAGTAGACAAACTCAAGCAGAACGCTCAACTCACCGGTGGGGCAGCGAGTGTCCCCACCGGTAAAAACTTTTCAGGACAATCCTGGACCCCAAGGCCGCAGCTACTTTGAAACCGGGAGTGAACGTGTCTGTCATCAGTGAACTGCGCATGCAGCCCATGCAACACCGCACCCTGTCTTGGAACCCAGGATTGACCACACGGCTGGTCATCACCGTTGCGGTGAGCTTCCTGCTATTGGTCGGAGCTAACCTCGCCACTCCGCTGTACCCGACATTGCAAGCAGAACTCCACTTAGGCGCAATGGGAACAACCATCGCCTTTGCCAGCTACGTCTGTTCACTGATGTTCTTCTTGTGCACCGTAGGACACTGGTCTGATCACATCGGCCGCCGTGCAGCATTGGTCATTGCGGTGCTCGTTTCACTGGCAGGAACCTTCGTCTTCGGTTCAGCATCCAGCCTTTTTGAACTGTGCCTAGGCCGCGGGCTTCAAGGAACCGGCGTTGCACTAGCAACCGGGGCCAGCGCTGCTGCACTACGTGAACTGCTCCCATCCAAGCCTGAATGGGCCTCCCGATTCACCCTTTTAGCATCCTCCGGAGGCGTGGCCTTTGGTCCGGTGCTTGGTGGACTGATGGCCAATCTGCCCGGTGGACGGAGCACCGTTTTTATGGTGCAGGCAGTACTGCTAATTCTGGTGATGATTCCGCTGGTTACCCTCCAAGCGCGACCGGCCATTGCCATGGCTGAACGCGGTCAGCGCGGTAGAGCCTTGGCTCCACGTCGTTTAGGAATTCCCAGCACCGCTCGTTCCCAATTCTGGTTGGCCGCGCTGGTGGGTTTCTTGAGCTTTGCCATCTTCGGCTTTGTGCTCTCGCTTGCCCCGGGATACTTTGCCGAAACCTTTGGACTGAACTCGTTATGGGTCATTGGACTCATTGCCGGTCTGCCCTTGGGTGTCTCGGCTCTCTCACAAGTCATCGTGCGTGGCGGAGCAAAGCTCCTACCTATCGGCTTGTCGCTAATGGCAGTTTCAACCGTACTGTTGGCGGTAGCCGCTGAACATGAAGTCTTGAGCCTCGCCTTGCTCGCATTGGTGCTTGTAGGTCTAGGACAGGGAATGAGCTTCCGGACGGCCTTTGCCACCGCCGTTGACGCGGTCAGCGATCGTCAGCATGCGCAGACCGTATCGACCATCTATTTGGTGACCTATCTGGGCAGTGCGGTTCCCGTGATTGCTTTGGGCTGGGCTGTAGGAGTCTTCGGTCAAGAAATAAGCATCTTGGTCTTTGCCATCTGCTGTTCTCTCTTAGCCCTGGGACTGGGCTTGTGGGCTATGGTTTCCCAGCGAACCAAAAACTAACGTTAGAGCATTTGGTGCTCCCGGCAATTGCCGGGCGCACCAAATGCTTTAAAGCCGTACTTACTTAGCCGTTGCCAGTGCGCTGGCTTCAGCGGTGATCATGACCGAATTCAGACGGTCTTCTTCCTGAGTAGGGTAGTGAATGGTGATGAGCTCATCTGCCTGCGCCGCGGTGGCGAAGTGCTGCAGATATTCGGCCACCTGTTCTCCAGTACCCACTGCGGTGTAACGCATCATGTCGAGGATCTGCTCTGCCTGTGGTGTATCCATGAGCATATCGACTTCTGCTTCAGTGAATTCCTTCTTGGCGTTGCGTCCCAAGAAGCTCGCCACGCGGTGACGTTTGGCAACGTTGAAGACTTCGTGAGCCTTTTCAGCAGTTTCTGCAGCTGCTACACCCGCGCCGGCAATGACATAAGGCTCCGAGAGCTGATCTGATGGGGTGAACTCGTCGCGGTAGACGCGGATTGCTTCGTGCAACGCAGCTGGTGCAAAGTGCGAGGCGAAGGAATATGGCAGGCCCAGCTGGGCTGCGAGCTTCGCGCCGAAGAGGGAGGAACCCAAAATGTACAGCGGGACATTGGTTCCAGCGCCCGGAGTGGCCTGAACGGTAGGAACACGAGACTCACCAGCGAGGTAGGCCTGAAGTTCCAAAACATCATGTGGGAAAGAGTCAGCTGCCGAAGGATCACGACGCAGTGCGCGCAAGGTGGTCATGTCGGTGCCCGGTGCACGACCCAACCCTAAATCGATGCGGTCTCCGTAAATGGTGGCCAGGGTACCGAACTGTTCCGCGATGACCAGCGGCGAGTGGTTGGGCAACATGACGCCGCCGGAACCCAAGCGAATGGTTTCGGTGTGGTGAGCTACGTGGCTGATCACCAGTGAGGTAGCGCTAGAGGCGATGGTCGGCATGTTGTGGTGCTCGGCGTACCAGACGCGCTCGTACCCATGACGCTCAGCGGTTTGTGCCAGGCGGACGGAGGACTTGAATGAGTCGGAAATGCTTTGCCCGGGAGCGACCGGGGCAAGATCCAAAATAGAAAGCTTCACGGTTAATGTAACCAGCGTGTGCAATGAAGTATTCCGGACGTGATCGGATCAATAAAAAGATGGTCACCCACTGTGTGGATGACCATCTTTAGAAAGTTAGGCGTGAGCCAAAGACCTTCTTTAGAGAGCGCGGATATCTGCAGCTTGCAGACCCTTTGGACCCTCTACAACTTCAAACTCAACCTTCTGACCCTCATCCAGGGTACGGAAGCCCTGGGTCTGGATAGCGGTGAAGTGAGCGAAGACATCTGGGTCTCCGCTGTCTGGAGCGATGAAGCCGAAGCCCTTTTCAGCGTTGAACCACTTTACGATTCCGGTTGCCATATTTCTTTTTGGTCCTTTCAGACGTTCCTCGCCAAATGTTATGGCGAGCTTGGTTGTAATCTACGCAAGTTCAGAATTCCGTGAGGAAAACTTATCCTGCGAAGCAGCCAAGTCATTCACTTCACGTCTAGAAGGGGCTCGCGTCAACCGAGGTGGTTCGACATTCACAAACTTCTAACGGGTACTTCGCGAATTACTTTGGAACTACACTGCCTAGCCTACGTGTTTGCCGTCAACAAATGAATAACTTTGAACCAATTAATCAAAAATTTGGGTAAGAGGTTCGTTGAGTTTACCGAATTGCGGGTTTGATGACGCGAAACACGAGAATTGCAGCTACCAATGACAGGACGGCGGCGATACTTGAAGTAATAACTACACCATGGTCGAAGGCCTGTGCCGCGGACTGAATAAGTGCCTGGGCATCGCTGCCACTAACGGATGCGGCCACCTGATGAGCCCCGCCCAATGTTTCGCGGGCGAAATCTGCTTGCTCTGAAGACAGTGACGCCGGTACAACCAGTCGCGAAGAGTAGACGGAATTCAGGATGGTGCCCAATACAGCAACACCGAGGACCGAACCAATCTCGTAGGCAGTCTCCGAAATAGCCGAAGCAGCCCCAGCTTTTGACGCAGGAACAGCGGCCAGTGTCATGTCATTCGATAGCGTCTCGGTCATGCCGATGCCGGTGCCCAAAATTGCGAAGGCCACCATCAGCAGCAGTACGTTAGCCTCTTCGCCAGCGATCAGCACCAAAAGGTAGGCGACGGCAGAGCAGATTAGACCCAAAGCCATGATGTTTGGTGAACCGAAGCGACGAGACAGTGCTACTGCAACGAGACCAAAGAGCATCGTGAGTACCAGCCCCGGTGTCATCCAAAGCCCGGCTTGAACTGGGCTCATGCCAGCAATTAGCTGCAGGTGCTGGGAGACGAAGTAAATGAAGCCGACCAGCGAGAACACACCAATGAGGTTGACCACCAGGGCGCCGGAAAACGGGGCGTTCTTGAACAGTCGGACATCAAGCATCGGAGATTCTTGCTTCAACTGACGACGTACAAAGGTCACGCCGCACACGATGGCGACACCAACCGCGGCAACCAAGACGAACCACGGTGCGGTGGCGAAAGTCTTAATGGCGTAGGTGAATGGCAACAAGGTGAAGATGATCAACACGATGGATAGTGGGTCGACACGTCCAGGGTTTGGGTCCTTGGATTCAGGAACGAGTATCAGGCCACCGATGAGTAGTGGCAGGAGCATCGGCACTGCCATCAGGAAGACGGATCCCCACCAGAAGTGCTCCAGCAACAGGCCGCCAACAATTGGGCCGAGTACTGCGCCGCCGGAGAATGCTGCTGCCCATACCGCGATGGCGGTACGGCGCTCGTTGGCATCCGGGAAGATGGTACGGATCAGTGACAGTGTCGCTGGCATGAGCATCGCGCCAAAGATACCCAGCAAGGCACGGGCTGCAACAAGCTGGGCAGCGTCCGTGGCAAAGGCGGCCACTGCTGAGACCAGTGCGAAGCCGGTGGCGCCGATCATGAGTAGTCGACGACGTCCAATGCGGTCACCGAAGGAACCCATGGGAACCAAAAGACCAGCAAGGATCAAGGGGTAGATATCGATGATCCACAGCAGCTGGTTGCCGGTTGGGGATAGTGCGGAGGTGATTGCGGGCACTGCGAAAGAGAGGACGGTGTTGTCCACGGAGATGAGCAGTACCGGAAAAATGAGAACAGCTAACGCCGCCCAACGGCGCGATTTACTCAGTACTGTTGCGCGTTCGGTGATGTTTGAGCTCATGACTTTGCCCTTTAGGGTTTAGTGGTTTCACGGTGGCGATGGCCACCAGTAGTAACTGTACCGTCTGGACGGTATAGTTACAATTGAAGATAAGGTTAACTGAATCACCACCCCAACAGAACGGAGAGTCATGGCCCGCCCACCAGCTGCCCGTGGCAAAGTGCTGGACGCTTACATTTCGCTCTTATGCGAAGAAGGGGAGCGCGCAGCAACACTGGATGCCACCGCAGCGCGTGCTGGAGTCTCAAAGGGCGGCCTGCTCTACCACTTCGCATCAAAGGAAGCCTTAGCCGAGGCGGTCATCAATGCCTCAGAAGAACATGTTGTTCGCGACATAGAAGCGATGGAAACCGCTAAAGAAGGTGCCTCTGCCTACTTCATTCGCACCAGCGCTGAGGTAGACACGGAACTAGACCGACACTTGGTGGCGTTACACCGGCTGGCTCAAGCAGGCGTTACAAGCGCAGCGGACAAGATCGAGAGCACCAACGAACGCTGGTACAGGTGCATTCTTAAGGAAGTCGGCAACAAGGACCTCGCTCATTTATTCATGCTTGCCGGTGAAGGGCTCTACGCCGGACTCGCACTTCCTGACAGCTGGTACCAACGTAATTTTGAAGGTGAGCTGGATTCATTATTAGAGTTGGTCTCATCGATAAAAAAGTTGGGAAACCTCAACAAACACTGAGCAGGAAGAATTCAATGGCGAAAGACAGCGTTTCTACTCCCATGAGAGGACGGATTGGGGCGCTGCTGGGCATCCTATTATTGGCGTTATCTTTACGTGCGGCGGTCGTCTCAGTGCCACCGTTGCTCTCGCGTATTGAAGCCGATATTCCTTTTACCGAATTCACTACCGGTTTGCTGGCCATGCTCGCCCCCATCGCGTTTGCAGTTTTCGGTCTGCTCACACCACGATTGATCAAGTCTTTCGGGTTGGAGAAGACACTGATCATTTCATTAGCCTTGGCAGTGATCGGTCAGGTAGCTCGTGTGTTTATGCCAGAGGTGTACTCATTCCTTGCCCTGTCCATCATTACTCTGGCCGGCTACGGCATGGGCAACGTGGTACTTCCACCGTTAGTGAAGAAATATTTCCCAGAACGAATCGGCCTGGTCACCAGCGGCTATGTCACCATGTTGGCCGTTGGCACTTGGATGGCACCACAATTTTCCGTTCCGCTGGCCAACGTAGGTAACTGGCAAACTTCCATTGGATCGTGGGCGCTTCTCTCAGGCATCGTGCTGATCCCATGGATGGTGCAGCTTTTTGCCGATAGGGGAGTGAAGCGTCCGGAACATGCGCCAAATTCAGGCGGCGTTGTTCACCCAGTTGCCAAGATCAACCCATGGAAATCCAAAGTTGCTTGGGGCCTAGCCATTTACTTAGCTGGCAACTCCGCCCAAACCTACGTGTACTTCACCTGGCTGCCACCATACCTACAGGACCGCGGACTTGATGAACTGACAGCTGGAAATATGTTGGCGTTATTCGCCATTCTCGGTTTGCCGGTCAGCCTCTTGGTTCCACTATGGGTTCCGCGCTTGAAACATCCCATCATCGCTGTACTGATCTTTACTGCTTGCTGGATCACCGGACACCTCGGTATTTTCCTCTCACCAACTCACAACACGGCGTTATGGGTGTGCGCTGCAGGGCTCGGCCAAGGAACCTTTGCCATTGCCTTGCTGATGATGAATCTGCGTTCGCGCACTACTTATGGTTCCGGTGTGCTCTCGGGATTCGCCCAGGGGTTGGGCTACGCGGGTGCAGCATTGGTGCCGATGCTCTTTGGCGTGGTGCAAAAGGCCACGGGTTCTTGGGGTGCAGCCTTCTCCATGCTGGCAGGCTGCCTTCTTGTCATGCTGATCGGCGCGGTCATCATCAACTCACCACGCACCATCGAAGACGATTCTCCAAGTACCGAAGAGCTAGGCAAGCTCGAACGTATCGACTAGTCGAGAAGTAAAAACCTAGTAGTGACGTTGAGGGCCATCCGAGGTTGGCGGATTATGAGTGGCGCGGTGCCAATGGCCAGCAGCTAATGGCACCGACCAGCCAAAACGTATAGAAGCTACACGGATGAGGAAGGCGAGGGCAGCGATCCCGGCGCTGACCGGAACGCTCATGATGTTCAAATGCCACGCGAGGACAGTGAGCCCCGCACCAACCATGGCCGCCAACGCATAAATATCGCGCGGGTTAAAAAGGTCCGGGGTGACATTAGAAATGACGTCACGCAACAGGCCGCCACCAACACTGGTGATGACACCCAGCAACACGGCGGTCACTGGATTGAACTGATGTTCCAGTGCTTTCAAGGTTCCGGTGACACAAAACAGCCCAAGGCCGGCGGCATCAAAAAGTTGCACTAAGCGATGCAACTTTTGGACGGCAGGCGTGAAAGCGTAAACACAGAGAGCGGCCAAGACCGGTGGAATGAAGTAGATCGGGTGTTCAAATGTCGCTGGTGATTCATTAAGAATTAAGTCGCGGACCACGCCGCCACCTAAACCACAGACGCCGCCCAAAAATACGGACCCCAAAATATCGAATCCTCTTCGGGCAGCCATTAATGAACCAGCGACGGCGAAGAAGAAGATACCGACGAGTTCAATCAGGATGTACATTCCAGAGCCTCAAGCGGGTCGGCGACGTATGAACAATGTTCCATTATTGCCTGTTGCTTCAGCTAGTGAAAAATCTTCGCAACCTTTACTAAGGTGTTGTGATTGCGAGTGGTCAATATCCGGTGCTTGGCCTGCGCTTGAACTACCTTCGCCACCGGATCCGTCGTGCTCGTTCCTTTGGAAGCAATCCACTGCACCGTTCGGCCAGTCACTAGAAAGTTGCGTGGCACCCCTACTCCCTGAATCACTTGGCCGAGTTCATTGGCATCGCGAGCACTATTACACAGGGTGAGATAACCATGATGTGCTGTCGCTGGTTCGGGCAACGATAGAGCAAAAGGCCGGGCCAAGTCTTCGATTTCCGCTTCCGTAAAAACTAGCGTGGGAATCTCTCGCTGATAGTACTGACGCAACAATTCATTGCAGCGATTTTGAATTATCAACGGATCGGAGATCTCAGAGGTTAGCACCACGTTGCCACTGGCCAGTAGCGTCTTGATGTCAGAGAAACCGCCCTCTTGAAGCAAGTGTATGAGATCTTTCATCAGGACTTTTACCCCACCAACGTTCACGCCACGAAGGAACACGGCGTATTTGTTCATCTGCTTACCCCAGCTTCAGTGAATCATTCTTTGGGAGGGTCGTTCTGAACCTCAAAGATCGCTAGGATCAAGAATATGCCTATGCACTTGCCTTTCGGATCCTGGCCCTCAACAATTACTGCTCAAGACGTTGCAGCAGGGACGAAACCTCTAGGCGGTGCCTGTTTTTATGAAGATCTTGTCATTGTCCAAGAAGGACGTCCTGCTGAAGGTGGACGGATCACGCTTGTTGAATATGGCACTGACGGGCAGCAAAGACAAGAACTGATCAACGCACCGTTTAACGTGCGTTCACGAGTTCACGAATACGGTGGATCCAGCTGGAAGATCATTAAATCTCAGAATGACGTGATCATCTTCTCGAACTTCACTGATCAACGCGTGTACTCGGTGAACATCGGTGAACATGAGCCAACACCCTTGACCCCCGAGAGTACCGTTGATGGTGATCCACAACTGCGCTTTGCGGAATTCATTCAAGGTCCCGAAGGTAGTGTCCTTGCCATTATGGAAGATCTTCGTGATGAGCCCGTACGTCATATTGCGCAAATCCCACTCGACGGCAGTGCCGCTGAAGACCTGACAAACATCAGGATCCTGAGTGAGCCAGCACGATTTGTTGCTGCCCCACGGCTGAGTCCTAATGGAGAAAAACTCTCCTGGATCAGTTGGGAACACCCGAACATGCCTTGGGATTCCACCTATCTTCACCTGGCTGAATTTACCGAAACCGGAATACTCAAGAGCAAGGTGATTGCCGGTGGAGAAGAAGAATCGGTCATGCAGCCAGAGTGGTTGGATGATGATCGCTTGGCATTCGTCTCTGATGCCAGTGGCTGGTGGAACCCCTATGTTTACCAAAACGAATCTTCACGGACCACCCGTCTCGTTGACCGCCCCGCAGAATTCGCCGGACCTTTGTGGCAAGTCGGCACTACGTGGTACCTGGTAGAAAACCCGCACACCCTGTTGTGCTCCTATGGCCGCGGGACCACTTCGTTGGCACGAGTGCATTCGGATACCGGCGGAATTGATGACCTTGAATTGCCCTTCACCCGCATCAGGCCAATGGGCATAAAAGATGACTGGCTACTGGCTGGAACTTCTTCGATGACGCACGGTGAACAGATCAGCTTGATCAATCTCGAAACTCTTGAGCATCGAGCAATTGCCAGTTCCATACAGGATCTGCCGCATCCAAGCGTGTTGCCATCCGTGGAAGAATTTGAATGCAAAAATCTTGCCGGACAGTCGGTACATGCGTTGCTCTATCGCCCGGCCCAAGAAGGGTATGAAGGAATCACCGACGAATTGCCACCTTTCGTCACTTTTGTTCATGGTGGCCCAACCAGTCAGGCTTCGGCAACCCTCAACGCGGCGGTGGCTTATTACACTTCGCGTGGCATAGGCGTGGTGGACGTGAACTACGGCGGGTCAACCGGCTACGGACGTGAATACCGCAACCGTTTACGTGGCGCTTGGGGCGTGGTGGACGTTTCCGATACGGTGGCCGTGATCAATGCCTTGATTGGCCAAAAAATTGCTGACCCGGCACGCATCGGTATTGAAGGCGGAAGTGCAGGCGGCTGGACAGTGCTGTGCGCCTTGACGTTCTCGGATGTCTTTACTGCGGGAATCAGCAGGTACGGAGTTTCTGATTTGGTGGGACTCGTTCAAGACACCCACGACTTTGAATCCCAATATATGTTCTCGTTGGTAGGCCCCTATCCTGAAGCTGCAGATCTGTATGAGAAGCGTGCACCGATCAACCACGTTTCAAAGATCTCATGCCCGGTATTGCTTCTGCAGGGAGACGAAGACAAAGTTGTTCCACCAGCCCAGTCTCAGGTGGTTGCCGATGCGCTCGCCGAGCGCGGAATCACCCATGCCTACATTCTCTTCGAAGGAGAACAACATGGTTTCCGGAAGTCTGAAAATATTGTGCGCGCATTAGAAAGCTCCCTAGCTTTCTATGCCCAAATCTTTAACTTCGAGACTGACGTTCCAGCCATCGAATTGTCATAGCGAACGGGTTGTAAACCAAACTACAGCTCGGTATCGGGGCCCTGCCAAGAAGAGCGCAAGCGATCCATTTCGCGACGGTCTTTCTTGGTGGGGCGTCCCGTGCCACGATCGCGCACCGGAACCTGTGGGATGACGACTCGTTCACGTGGAGGCGTGTGGTCCAAATAGCATTTGGCGGCTACCGGTGCAGAGACTCGTTTGGAAAGTAGCCCGGTGACTTCAACGTCACGGTCAAAACCATCTTTGCGTACACGAATGCGGTCACCGGTAACAACAGTTTGTGACGCTTTGACCGGTTCGCCATTCAGCCGCACATGGCCGGCGCGACATGCGGTCGTCGCAGCGGAGCGTGTTTTGTAGATGCGCACAGACCACAGCCAAGCATCGAGCCTGACTTTGCCACTGGTGGGAATTTCAACCATGGGAAAAGTTTAGAACAGGAACCGAACTCACCAAGCTCCGTTAATTGCTTTCCGCTGTAGCTTGATCGCAGGCGTCTTTGAGGCGTTCCTGCAAGGCAGCCGGTGCCTGGTCGCCAGAATCCGCGAGGTCATTGAGAGCCTGAACCATTCCTTCGGGTAGCCCACCGCCTTCCACCGATTTCACGATGGACGATAAGACGCGCATTTCATTGGAATCAATGGTGCCGTCCTGAACAGGGGCACATGCCTGACGAACTATCTCTTTGCTGGCAGCATCCGTGAGCTGATTAGCAGCATTTGAAGCGGTGTCCTGAACAATGGAACATCCGGCGCTAAGCATCGTTACCGATGCGATAGCAAACAGCGTTGCCGCTTTGCGAACATTAACTTTCCCCATGGATATTAACCCTAGTCTTTAATGTTGAATTTCTGCTGTACGCCAACCGAGTCGATCATCTGAACTTTGAAGTCCGTGAGGCACAATGGATCGGTGAGTAGCGAGCAGAAGAACACGACCGATGACCGCAGCACCCAAGAGCGTATTTTCGCTCAGCTGGCGCAGGAACTATCCACCGAAACTACGGTCGCCATTTGGCAGATCAAGGCAACGGTAGAGCTCCTCGACTCAGGATCAACCGTTCCCTTTATTGCTCGCTATCGAAAAGAAGCAACAGGCATGCTCAGCGATAGCCAGTTGCGTTTGCTCGAGGAACGCCTGCGCTACCTGCGCGAATTAGAAGAACGCCGTGCCACGATCCTCGAAGCCATTAGCGAAGCTGGCAAACTCACCGATCAGCTTACGGAAGCGATCGCGTTGGCGAGCACAAAAGCTGAACTTGAAGACCTCTACCTACCGTTCAAGTCCAAGAGGCGCACCAAAGCACAGATTGCTCGAGAAGCAGGTTTGGAGCCACTGGCAGACTTGTTACTCTCCGAGCCGACGACAGATCCACTGCAGGCAGCTGCCGGGTACCTCAACGCAGAGGCCGGGTTTGCCACTGAAACCGACGTCCTTTCAGGAGCCCGCTCTATCGTGACAGAACGTGTCTCTCAAGACGTGGTGCTCGCTAGTGAACTGCGTGAGCGACTGTGGAACAGTGGCAAGATCAGTGCAAGTGTCGCCAGTACGGCCAGCGCCGAAGGTCAGGGTAAATACTCTGATTACTTGGACTATGTTGCCAACCTGGATCGTCTGCCATCCCACCGTGTGCTGGCACTCTTGCGTGGTGAGCGTGAAGGGGTACTAAACCTTCAACTGGCTGAAGCAGATCCTCGTGACGAAGATGTCTTGGCTCAGGCACGCTCGGGATATGAAAACGCGATTGCTGCGTCATTGGGCCTGAATGTTCCTACCGGAGCGGCCGCCGCTTCTTGGATTTCTCAAACCGTACGTTTGGCGTGGAAAGCGCGTTTGTTAACCCGCTTCGAATCAGACCTGCGCTCCAGACTATTTGAAGCAGCCGAAGACGAGTCAGTTAAGATCTTTGCCGCTAACCTGCGCGATGTCCTCTTGGCAGCCCCTGCAGGGAACAAAGCAGTCCTCGGCCTAGATCCAGGTCTACGTACCGGTGTGAAAGTCGCCGTGGTTGACCTGACCGGAAAGTCAGTTGAGACTGCCACTATTTACCCGCATGCTCCGGTTAAGAAGTGGGACGAATCGGTAGCAATCTTGGCCAAACTGGCCAAGAAATATGGCACCACTCTCATCGCAGTGGGCAATGGGACCGCGGGGCGTGAAACCGATCGTCTGGCCGCTGAAGTCATCAAGGTGCTTGGCGGTTCGGGGATTAGCAAGGTGATCGTCTCTGAAGCCGGAGCCTCCGTATACTCTGCATCAGAATTGGCCAGCCAAGAGCTGCCAGAAATGGATGTTTCTCTGCGTGGAGCGGTGTCGATTGCTCGCCGCCTCCAAGACCCATTGGCCGAGCTGGTCAAGATTGATCCAAAGTCCATTGGCGTTGGCCAGTACCAGCATGACGTGACAGCGTCCAAGCTTGATCGTGCCTTGGACGCCGTGGTTGAGGACTGTGTTAATGCGGTGGGTGTTGACGTTAATACGGCATCACCAGCACTGCTTTCGCGCGTTGCCGGTGTTGGACCACTGTTGAGCCGCAATATTGTTGACCACCGAAACGCCAATGGTCCTTTTGCCACGCGTAAGGACCTGTTGAAGGTCCCGCGTTTGGGTGCGAAGGCGTTTGAACAGTGTGCCGGATTCCTTCGTATCACCGGAGGGGAAGAAAAGCTGGATGCATCATCGGTTCACCCTGAAGCTTATGCATTAGCTAAAACTCTGCAGCAGAGCGCCGAAGCACAGGGCCGTCGGCTGGAAGAACTGAAGGTTCAGGATTTTGTGACGGAGCAGTTCGGTGAACCAACCATTCGCGATGTCATTTCTGAATTGCGCCGCCCAGCGCGAGATCCCCGTGGCGAATTTGTCACTGCTTCGTTGAAGGAAGGCGTTGAAACGATCAGTGACGTTAAGCCGGGAATGATTCTTGAAGGTACCGTCTCTAACGTTGCAGCCTTTGGCGCCTTTGTTGATCTAGGTGTTCACCAGGACGGTCTGATCCACGTATCGGCGATGAGCACCAAGTTCATCTCTGATCCACGTGAAGTGGTGAGCTCGGGACAAATCGTCAAGGTCAAAGTTCTAGACGTAGACACTAACCGTAAGCGTATTTCTTTGACGCTGCGATTGGATGATGAACTTCCAGTAGCTGGCGAACCGACCAAGGGCGGCGCATCGAGGGAACGAAAGACCGGGAATGGTAGAGGTTCTGGCGCCCGCAACGCCAAGAATGAGAATTCTCAGAATCGAAGCCAGGGGAACCGCAATGGTAAGCCAGCGGCTTCGGGCAATACTGCCATGGCTGAAGCGTTGCGACGTGCCGGACTAAACCGGTAGATTTCGACTGTTTCGGTTTACCTAACCTTTATTAGTATCGGCTACGTTAACCTGCTGTCAACGTGGGGTGATTCCCTAATTCAAGTTGGACTAAGTGTGTCCAAACTTCGGTGACAAGGCGGAAGAATCGTTCTACTCTAAAGACATGGAACTTACAGGAAAACTGGCAGAAGCCTTCAGCACCCAAGTAACTCTCGAACTGACTGCAGCAACGGTATACCGTCAGCTAGCCATCGAAATGGACGTCATGAGCCTTCCGGGCATGGCTGGCTGGTTCCGCGCACAGGCTGGCGAGGAAATTGAGCACGCAGAAAAGTTCATGACCCACATGACCGACCGCTCCGCTCACCCAAAGATTGGTGAACAGCCATCGCCTGAGCTGAACATCAAGAGCGTTGCTGACGCTTTTGCAGCTTCGCTGGCACATGAGCAGAAGGTATCCGAAGCAATTCGCGAACTGTACCGCCTGGCTCAGACCGAGGGAGACATCGATTCCCTTCCACTGCTGCACTGGTTCATCGATGAGCAGATTGAGGAAGAAGCAACTGTCTCCGAAATCTTGGACCGCGTGAAGCTGATCGGTAACGACGGAAGCGGCCTGTTGCGTCTGGATGCGGAGCTTGGCTCGCGTCCATCGGACGACTAGTAGACAACGAAGCACACATCTTCTAAAAATGGAATAAACTTAGGGAAGCAGTCGGTGACTGCTTCCCTAAGTTTTTAATTGAGGTGGTCGTGAACCAAGTGGGCTTGCCACAAAAATCGGCTTTGATGTCGTCTGTAACGTTGACTCACAGGACGACTGCCTCGCTCAAACTGCGCAAGGGCGCGGGCCGACACTATGTTGTGCAGAGCAATCTGGCCCACGGTACAGAATTGGCCCTCATTGAAGTCAAAGGTTCTTGGGCCCATGTGTTTGTAGAAAAAACCTACGGGTGGCTACCTAATATCTATTTGGAACCTATCCCTACGGTTTTTGATGAGCCTGTCCCGGCTGAAGACGACGATGACAACGCTGAGCCAGTACTCTCTCGCTATTCGCTCATCGAAGCCACTCACGTCACCACTGCAACGCTCAACCTACGTAAGGGAAGTGGCACCGGATACCCGGTCTTAAAGGTCATTGACCAGGGGAGCAAGGTGCGCTCCATGCTTCAGCAAGGACTCTGGTCACAAGTCCAAGCCGGCAAACTCTTAGGCTGGGTTCCTAGCATGTATCTACAAGAAATCCCGGCGCGTCCAGCACGCGGCGGATTGATTGCAGTGCCGAACCAGCGAGCCTTGACTACCATTCGTCTTAACGCCCGCCGTGGACCGGGCGACCACTATTCACTGGTTAGGATTCTTCCTGCTGATACGGCAGTGATTATTGTGGCGCGCCAAGGTGCGTGGCGTCAGATCGACCGCGAAGGCGAGCAAATGTGGGTTCCGGCTAGTCAGTTACGTACTGTTTACTAAGCAATCTTGAGGTCTGCTGAAGTTACTAAGCCAGCTTCTGCCGCGATAACGGCTAGTTGAACGCGATTTGAAACGCTCAGTTCATCCATGACGCGTGCAAGGTGAAGTTTGACCGACCCCTCAGAAATATGCGCAATACGGGAAATCTGAGCGTTCGTCAGCCCGGCAGCAACGAGCCGAACGAGCCCACGATCCCTTTCGCCGAGCTCCTGGAAAGCTTCTTGATGAATTGAACGGCGGGCTACTCGGGAGGTGGGGTCCCAACCGTCCGTGGGGGGAGCGAAAAGCTGATATCCGGCTACCAGCATCCGCAAGGCACTGGGCAACTCGGAACTAATCGAGCTTTTTGAAATCAAGCCTGAACTGCCGGCTTCATAAGCTAGAGCAATTTCATTGCGGTTATATCGCCCTGCCATAACAACAATTTTGGTGTCGGGGCTCTGTTCGGAAATCTCTTGAATAGCACCGTAGAGGTCGTGTCCGTCAGTCGTTGCCTCGAGCAATATGACATCTGGCTTTAGCTCGGCTGCACCGCTGATGGCTTCAGACATGGAGTCGGTGACTTGTTCGAGGACGAAATCTTCTGCGGTAGAAAGAACTCCCGAGATACCAGCACGTGAAAAATAATCGCTGTCGGCCAAATGAACGCGTATACGCGACATGCAGGAATCCTCATCTCAAGCAAAGCTTTCAGCATTGCGGGTTGCCCCGGTCCTACCCCTGCATAGCTGATGATCAGCAGGTGCACTCAGTTTATAGCCAATTAGCCAATTTGCTTGGCTTGATAGGTAACAATAGGACAACAATCGGAGAATATTTAACATGAATAAAAGTGAATTATGAGGTCAACCCTAATTCTACCTTGAATTCATGCGGAAGTTTGATAATGAGTTACTCCTGAGTATTACCTGAAAGCTAACAAAAATAGCCATTTGGCCAAGAAATTTGACCTGAGTACGCAAAGAAATGGCTGAAAGAAACCTGTGAGCGGAGGGGATGTGTCCGTAGAGTCAAATAGGGACTTTAACTAGGGTTCTAGATCACAACCTACTTTTGGAGGACAGTGGTGCAAGCAAAGAATTTGCCACCAGCCAAGGGCTCGAAGGGCCGAGCGACACGTCGAGTACTTGCCGGCGCAGTCGTGGCTAGCCTATTCGTGGCTCCAACCGTCACGGCTGCGTATGCCGCGCCGGCGGACGATTCCGAGGCTCTTGGTAGAGTCCTCGATCTTAACCTTCTTACAATTCCTGTTGCGGACGCTGGATTTGCGTACGCAGGTAATCCGAGCTCGCCAGGCGCAAAGCACAACCCACTGAATGTTCAGGCTCTGGGTGCTTTGAACTTGAACTTGGGGACAGGTCTGAGTAGCCTGCCACTTATTAACGGTGACGGCACGGGACTTCTGACCTTGGGTGAAGCAGGGCTCCTCAGCTCGTATGCTGAGACCCCTAGTTCTACGAGCGCAAAATCTGCAGCTGGAGCTGTTAGCTCAGATGGAACGATCGCCGTTGATTCTACAAATTCTGGTGATATGACTGCCAACGTTGATCTAACAAGGTTGTTGGATCAGCTTCAGGTTAGTGGTTTGACTGACCAGCTTGTAGATGAAGCTTCTTTGGAGATCGGAGCTCTCGGTTCAAAGGCGGATAAGACCGACGGAACCTTGACGACCGAATACTTGGTTGCAGGAGCGAAGGCTACCGTCAGCAGTCCTGCTGTTGGCGGATTGACCAATTCGCTGGGTACTGTCGTAGACGGCCTAGGCACAACGCTTAACACTGCTTTGTCGTCCGATGGTGTTCTTGGCACCATCACTTCGGGTCTCGAAGCTATCGACATTGATTTGCGCCCATTGGCGCGAATTGGTGTTACCGATGCTACCGTGGGGCTCGACGGAGTTGACGACGCCCTTGCGAAGGTCAAGACTGACGTCCTCACTGGTGTGATTACCTCGGATACCGGTTTGGTCAGCATCGACCTTGGATCGGGCGACATTAGCGTCGACCTTTCGAAGATTACTACTGGTGGACTGAACGGCAAGCCTGCAAACTATGAGGTCCTCAGCGACACTGCTGTTCAAGAAATTGCTGACGAGATTACAGCCGCTTTGTCGAACCTGGTCACCGATCTTCGAGACAGTCTTGTTTCCGCACTTGATGAGATCAAGATTGTCGTTGACCTTGGACTAGAAGCTAGATTGCTTGTGCCATTGGCTTCGGGTAATGCAACCGTCGAAGGTAGCGTTGCGAGCTTCCTGGGCTTGGTTTCTGAAAAGCCAACCACCAATGTTGATCTGACGTTGGCTGGATTGAACCTTGGTTCGTTGATCACCCCGTTGGCTAATGGAGTTGTCAGCGTTGTCGGTGGTACTTTGGGCACCGTTGTGAACCCTGTTATTGATGGATTGCCTGGCGTAATTACCGACGTTGTAAAGGGCGTCACCGATCCGCTAGAACCCGTTATCGAGGGCGTACTTAACGAAATCGTTGAGATTAAGGTCAACGAACAGGGAACTACCGTAATTGATGATCCAAGCAGCGATCCAGACTCAACTGAGGAAGCAGACTACGTTACTGCACTCTCAGTAGAGCTTTTGCCTTCCATGGGCGCTGAAGCCAACAAGGTTTCGTTCGCGCGTTCGGAAGTTCGTGCACTGGACGCAGCACAGACTGAAGCCCCAGTGGTCATTGAGACACCAATTGAAGGTCAGGAATTCACTGAAGGCAATCCAGTTGAAGTTTCAGGTACTGCTGAGCCAGGCAAAACCATCACCGTGACTCTCGACGGCGATGATACTACCGCTCAGGAAGCGGTTGTAGGCGATGACGGTAAGTGGACAACTACGTTTGAAGGCTTAGCCGAGGGTTCTCACACTGCTGTTGCTACCGATGGTGATGACGACGCAGAGTCGACAGATGAAGTCACCTTCAACGTTGCGCCGCCAAACACCACTGAAAACACGGCAGACAACACTGAGTTGAACACCGAAACCAATACCGGCGACAACACTGCGGTGAATACTGCAGACAACACCGCAGAAAACACGGATGCGAACACTGACGCAAACACGGATGCGAACACTGACGCAAACACGGATGCGAACACTGAGGTGAACTCGGCTGAGAATACTGCTGAGAACACTGACGCAAACACGGATGCGAACACTGACGCAAACACGGATGCGAATACCGACGCAAACACGGATGCGAACACTGAGGTGAACTCGGCTGAGAATACTGCTGAGAACACTGACGCAAACACGGATGCGAATACCGACGCAAACACGGATGCGAACACTGAGGTGAACTCGGCTGAGAATACTGCTGAGAACACTGACGCAAACACGGACGCGAACACTGAGGTGAACTCGGCTGAGAATACTGCTGAGAACACTGACGCAAACACGGATGCGAACACTGACGCAAACACGGATGCGAACACTGAGGTGAACTCGGCTGAGAATACTGCTGAGAACACTGACGCAAACACGGATGCGAACACTGACGCAAACACGGATGCGAACACTGAGGTGAACTCGGCTGAGAATACTGCTGAGAACACTGACG
>Ga0308157_10000616_pt1 | contig 106476 bp, 101 predicted proteins | sample PhyBR1_FD_201035 | JGI IMG/M metagenome (GOLD analysis project Ga0308157, IMG submission 201035) | Phyllosphere microbial communities from UC Gill Tract Community Farm, Albany, California, United States - DLSLB.R1 | ecosystem: Host-associated > Plants > Phyllosphere > Unclassified | place...
TGGGCGAACCAACTACTAACAGCCAATAACCAACAACCAATGATTAATGTTATTTTAATAAATCAGCTACGTAAGGCATCATTGCCAAATGTCTTGCTCTTTTGATCGCTGCAGATACTTTTCTTTGGTATTTCAAAGAAGTTCCTGTATATCTTCTTGGTAAAATTTTACCTTGCTCGTTAACGAACTGAAGTAAGAAGTTAGGATCTTTATAATCTACGTGCTTGATACCGTATTTTTTAAATCTACAGTATTTTGTATCAGATTTTGTGTTGATGTCTACCGGAGTTAAAAATCTTACTTCCGATTCACCACCTGCTGAGGCTTGTTTAGCCATATCATCTATTGCCATTGTTCTTTTTTTTGAGGGTTAAAATTAAGCTTTCGCAGTTTTTAGTTTTGCTCTTCTTGTTACTGCATACTCGATTGCGTGTTTGTCAAGTTTTGTAGTAAGGTAACGGATTACTCTCTCATCACGCTTAAACATCAACTCTAAATCTGCAACCACAGTTCCTTCACCTTTGAATTCGATCAAAGTGTAAAAACCATTCTTTTTTAATTGAATTGGATACGCCAATTTTTTCAGTCCCCAGTTTTCTTTGGCAACGATTTCGCAATTGTTAGATTTTAAAAGATCTTCAACTTTTTTTACTGCTTCCTCCACCTGTGCGTCAGATAGAACGGGAGTTAAAATGAAAACAGTTTCGTAATTGTTCATAATGTTAATTAAAATTGTTAATTATTTCGAGGTGCAAAAATATAACTTCTTTTGCTAACATGCAAGATACTGAAGGAATTAAAAGCAATTTCAAAATTTAATGTGCTGCCGGAATCTTAGAACTAAGCTAAATTTCAAAATTGGCGGTTTTAGCACCTTATTTTTTCCTTAAATCTTTCAGATAACTTTCTTTCAGCGCGTCATACAATGAATGTCTGCTCACTAAAAGTGAAAACAGCGATGAAGTCAATCCGGCAAGCATCAGGTAGAAAATTAAACTGTGCCGGTCAGTCATTTCCAGAACGATGATGGACGACGTGAAAGGCGCGCGTGTAATTCCCGTCAGAAAAGCCACCATGCCGGTTAAAATCACCACATTGGCTTCATCGGGTGTTAAATTAATCCATTCTGCGATCACTGCACCGATGCTGGCTCCGGCAGATAAAGCCGGCGCAAAAATTCCGCCTGCACCGCCAGAAGTAAAGGAAAGCGCAGGTCCCAGCATCCGAAAAAGCGGCATATACCATTCTTCGTGCTTATTTTCGCTGAAAAGCACGCGCTGCATAATTCCTTTTCCGGAACCTAAAATTTCCTGGTTTACAAAATAAGCGAGCGAAGCAATAACTAAAGCCGAGATAACCAGAAAAATAATATTCGAACGGTCTGTTTTTAACCGTCTTTTCCAGTTGTTGACGCCCAACATCAAGCGCGAGAGCTGACTAGCAAAAATTCCGGAAATTGCAGAAACAAATATTACCGGGAAAACGATGAAAATTTCAATATTACTCGTTTTCGGATAACCAAGGTAAAGGTACGAACCTGCAAAGGTCTGCGCCGTTAAACCCGCAATAATTACCGCCGTAAAAAGCGCCGTTTTAAAATAATTGATGTGTGTCTTCGAAAGTTCTTCCACCGCAAATACAATTCCACCCAGAGGCGTATTGAAAGCCGCAGACAAACCCGCTGCAGCGCCCGTCATAATCATATTTTTCTTCGAAATTTTCGGCCACCAATCCGGCAAAACTTCATTCACCTTCCGAAAAACCGAACCTGCAATCTGTATCGTCGGTCCTTCGCGACCCACTGCGCCACCACCGATCACCAGAATAACTGATGATAATACTTTTAGAATTAAAATTTTCAGACTCAGCAGCCGCGTAATTTTGCGGTGTTCTTTTGGGTTAGCAAGTTCTACCGCGGCCATGACCTGCGGAATTCCGCTGCCTTTCGCAAACGGCGCAAATCTGTTCACCAGCCACCACGACAGCACAAAAGCCAACGGCGCCACGAAAAAGATAAGCCAGCTTTTCCAAGCCATCATCAGGTGCATCAGGTTTTCGCCCCACTGAAAAATCTGCGCGTAAATCACCGCAAAAATCCCCGTAATCACCGAGCCGATCCAGAACGGAATCGCCTGCAAAAGGTTATGCTTCAAATTTTCGTTATGAATATTATCGAAAGAATTTTTAATTTTTATTCGTATAACTTCAATGATTCTCCGCATGCGCAAATTATTTTATTTAAATTCTCCGGGCTTTTTGCCTCTTTTTTTTGATTTTGAAGTCTCGCGCTTTAGCTGATAAAATCTTTCACGCGCGAAGTCGCAATCTGGTTTTCATTAATCCAGGTCAGAAAACGGGTTAATTTTTCCTGCATCGGTTTCCCGATTTTATATTTTCTAAAAAAAGGCAGCTGAAACGGCAAATTTTTTACTTCTGCAAATTGCCAGGAGTTCAGGTTCACCAAAACAAATTCATCTTTTTTTACCGTTTCCAGCACCATGTTTTGGTAATAAATCAATGGCATCAGCTGAAAAACAAAATCATTATAAGGCATTTGCGAGTAAGGTGAAATGCTTTGGTAGAGTAGTGTCAAACCATTTTCCTCCGTAAATGGGGCTTTCCTCGCCAGTTTCTTCAGCGGAAAAGAAAGTTTCTGATCATCGATGACGGAAATATAATTAAACTGAAGCTTCCGCAGGTCGCTAACTGAAAACGCGTTTTCTTTCATCCGAATTCCACGCACGTTTTTTTCCAGTAAATCCTCCGTCCATTTTTTGGTATTTTCAATCTCCTCCAACGTTGAATTTTGCTGAAAAAATGCGATCTCATGACCTTCATTTCTTATTTGTTTCAGCAAATTTTCCACTTTAGGCAAAAGCGAAATTTCCACAAAAAAAGTGGCTGAAATTTCTTCTTTCTCCAGACTTTTCATAAGCGCTTTCGTGGTCGCAATCGTAAATTCTACCTGCTCTGCGGGCATTTTATCTGGTTTTGCCTTAAAATCAAAATCGTTCGCCAAAATATTGAAAGTCAGTAAAATCATTTCAGAAAGGTAATAAAAAAAGTCTGCAAACTTGCGCCTTGCAGACTTTTTAGGTTCTATATATTTTTAATTTTTTTGCAGTTTTACCTTCAAATTCTTCAGCATATCTTTCGTCATTTCCGTGATGTCGTAATCGTAGGTGAGTCCCCAGTCTTTTTTCGCCACCGAATCGTCGATGGAGGCCGGCCAGGAATCTGCAATTTGCTGCCGGAAATCTGGTTTATAATCAATGCTGAAATCCGGCATTTCTTTCTGGATTGCCGCCGCCAGCTCTTTTGGTGTAAAAGACAAACCTCCTAAATTATAAGACGTATGCACGCTTAAACTTTCTTTCGGCGCCGCCATCAGCTTCAACGTAGCGTTAATCGCGTCATCCATATAAAGCATCGGCATACCCGTATTTTCCGAGATAAAACTCGTGTATTTTCCGTTTTCCACCGCTTCGTAGAAAATTTCTACCGCATAGTCTGTAGTGCCACCGCCAGCCGGAGTTTTCCAGGAAATCAATCCAGGATAACGGATACTGCGCACATCAACACCATATTTATCAAAATAATATTCACACCATTTTTCGCCCGCCATTTTAGAGATTCCATAAACCGTCGTAGGATTCAAAACCACTTCCTGTCCTACATTTTCCTTGGGAATTCCTTTTCCGAAAACCGCGATGGAGCTCGGCCAGAAAATTTTCTGAATCAAACCTTCTTTAGCCATTTCACAAAACTGGATAAGTGGTTCTAAGTTCAGTTTCCAGGCAAAAAGCGGCTGTTTTTCCGAAGTTCCCGACAAAAGCGAAGCAAGGTGGTATACAGTCGTAATTTCGTAATCTTTAATCACCTGGCGCACCAGCTGCGTGTTGGTCACGTCCATTCGCTCATAAAATCCCGCGGAAGTCAGGCTTTTGTCCCAGCGGTCCAGTCCGGAAGCAACCACGTTCTCCGCGCCGTGAATTTCCACCAGGCGGTTCGTAAGTTCAGTTCCGATTTGGCCCAAAGCGCCTGTAATAAGTATTTTTTCCGTGTGAGATTCCATGCGTTGATTTTAGATTTGCACAAATTTAGAAAAATCGCTTAAAATTACCCGTTTTTACACGGAATTTTTTGGTTGAGATTTAACGGCTTCTAAAGCTGATTTTTTAATTTTTTTTGGGCGACAATTCCGTCTTCCGTTCCCGCTTTTTTGCTCCGCTGCGCTCCGCAAAAAGAGCTCCACTCAAGCCGGGTCGCGGTAACCGCACCAAAAAAAATTAGCTGCTATTTGGGCATTTTTTTTCATAATTTTGGTGAAATTCTTCAGCATGAAAAAGTTCTTTCTTTCCTTTCTCCTTTTGTCCCAGTTTGTTTTCGCACAATTCACCGATATTAATATCGTCAAGGAAATTCACACCAAAGACAAAGGTTTGGTGGTTTCCGCGCATCCGTTAGCCAGCGAGGCCGGCGCCAAAATTCTCAAAATGGGCGGCAACGCCTTCGACGCCGTGATCGCCACACAATACGCTTTGGCAGTCGTTTATCCGCAGGCGGGAAACATCGGCGGCGGCGGATTTTTAGTGGGCGTGAAAAAGAACGGTGAAAAATTCACCATCGACTTTCGCGAAACCGCGCCCGCAAAAGCTTCGCGCGATATGTACCTCGATAAAAAAGGAAATGCAAACACAGATCTTTCCCAAAACGGCAGATTGGCGGTCGGAATTCCCGGTTCTGTAGCGGGATTTTATGCAACTTTGAAACACGCCAACCTTCCAATGGAAAAGCTCATTCAGCCTGCTATCGATTTGGCGGAACAGGGTTTTGCCATCACCGAAAAAGAAGCGAATCTTCTGAACAGTCAAATGGAATTTTTCAACCAGCACAATAAAACCGCCACGGTATTTCAGAAAAAAATGCCCTGGAAGGCCGGAGAAATTTTAGTTCAGAAAGAACTTGCAGAAACGCTGAAATTGATTCAGAAAAATGGTGCAAAAGGCTTTTACGAAGGCAAAACCGCTGATTTGATCGTGAAAGAAATGCAGCGCGGAAACGGCATTATTTCTTTAAACGACCTGAAAAATTACAAAGTCGTGGATAGAAAACCCATCACCTTTAATTACAAAGAAAATGAAGTCGTATCCATGCCGTTGCCGTCCAGCGGCGGAATTTTACTCGCGCAAATGCTGAAAATGACTTCTTTCGAAAATCTGGAAAAATATCAGCACAATTCCACGCCCGCCGTTCAAATTATGGTCGAAGCTGAAAGACGCGCTTTCGCCGACCGAGCGGAATTTATGGGTGATCCGGGTTTTATTAAAGACCAAACCGCAATGCTGATTTCCGAAAAATATTTAAAAAACCGATGGAAAACTTTTACTATGAACCGCGCTACGCCAAGCGCTGAAGTTGGTAAAATTATTCCACAACCAAAAGAATCCACGGAAACTACGCATATTTCCATCATCGATAAAGACGGAAACGCGGTCGCGGTTACGACTACTTTAAATGGTTTGTACGGCAGCAAAGTCGTGGTTTCAGGTGCCGGATTTTTCCTGAATAACGAGATGGATGATTTTTCTGTAAAACCCGGTGTTCCAAATATGTTTGGCGCGGTCGGCGGCGAAGCGAATTCCATTCAAGCCGGAAAAAGAATGCTGAGTTCCATGACGCCAACCATTGTTCTAAAAAACTCAAAACCATACATCATCGTTGGAACGCCGGGTGGAACTACGATTCCTACCTCCGTTTTTCAGACTATTGTGAATATTATCGATTTTAAATTAAGCCCGAACATGGCGGTTAATTCACCAAAATTTCATCATCAGTGGCTGCCGGAATCAATTTTAGTTGAAAAGAATTTCCCGGAAACTACGGTTGCAGATTTGGTAAAAAATAAATATACGATCGAAAAAACCGCGCAAATCGGGCGTACAGAAGTCATCGTAATTGATGAAATGGGAAATGCGACGGCGATTGCTGACGGTCGCGGAGATGATTCAGTAGCGGTGGAGTAATTATTTCCCCGCGAGTTTTTTCAGCATTCCGTTAAAAATTAAGCCGTGAAACGGCAAAACAGAATACCAATACAATCGGCCGGATAAACCCAAAGGGCGAAAAGTGGCTTCCTGATGCAGGACGCCATTTTTTATTTTGAATTCCAACCAGGCTTCGCCCGGAAGTTTCATTTCAGCGAAAAGCAAAAGCCGTTTTTCTTCGCGGTTCGCATAAAGCACTCGCCAAAAATCTACGGAATCGCCGGCTTCCAGCTCGCTCATATTTCGTCGGCCACGGCGCAACCCAACACCACCAAAAATTTTGTCCAAAAGACCACGAATTTTCCAAAGAAAATCTGCGTAATACCAGCCTGTTTTACCGCCAATGCTGAAAATACGATCCAAAGATTTTTCTACATCATCCACCTTTTCCTGGCGAATATCTTTAAAACAACCTTCCGTAGGAACTTCCAGATATTGCCAGACTTTACGGCTGTGAAATTGATTTGTGAAAGAATCAAACCAGCTTGATAGAACGTCATTTTGTTTAATTTTATCAAAGGCCTGACGGATGGCTTCCTCATAAGAAAAAAGATAAATTCCGAGCTTTTCGGCCAGATTGTTTGGTTTTGCCACCACATCAATTTTCATGCTGTCCACCAGATTTTTAGCCAGCGAATAACTCGTGGACGTCACAAAATAAAGCCAGTACGATGATAATTTTGGTGTCATCACGGGAACTATAAAAATTTGCCGTTTTAAGCCCCGAATTTTTGCATATTGCAAAAGCATTTCTTTGTAAGTAACCACCGTGGTTCCGGCGATATCATAATTTTGGTTGTAGGTAAATTCTTTGCCCAAAACGCCCACTAAAAATTGCATCACATTCCGGATGGCAATTGGCTGACATTTGGTGTTCAGCCATTTTGGAGTGATCATGACCGGAAGTTTTTCCACCAAATCACGGATGATTTCGAATGACGCGCTGCCGGAACCGACGATAATTCCCGCACGCAAACTCGTCAAACTGTAAACTGCACTTTGCAAAGCTTCTTCTACATTTTTCCGCGACTGCAAATGCTTCGATAGTTTTTCTTCATTGATAATTCCGGTGAGAAAAATTACCTGCTTTACGGCGGTTTTTTCTAAAATTCTACGAAAGTTATCGGCAGAAATTTTTTCCTTTTCCTCAAAATCTCCATCGCTGGAAGACATAGAATGGATTAAATAATAAGCCGCCTCAATATCTTTAGGAATATTTTCTAAACTCGATTCGTCCAAAAAATCATTTTCGATGACTTCAATCTGGTCGATTTTGTCTTTAAAAAGTTTAAGTCCAAATCGGTTTTTATCCCGCACAGAACAAACCACGTGATGGCCTTCTTCTAAAAGCTGAATGAGCAATCTTTTGCCAATATAACCAGTGCCGCCTGTGAGGAGAATTTTCATGATAAAAAAGTTTTTTCTAAGATTTTATAGCGGCTTTCGAAGATAAATTTCACCTTGTTTTTCACATAATTTCCAGCAAATAAATCACCAAAAATTCCAAAGGGAAGTTTAAAATTTACGATGTCTGTCATCAAAACTTCATTTTCTGAAACTGCTTTAAAATGATGTTCATGATGCCACATCGCGTAGGGACCGAATCTCTGTTCATCGACGAAAAATTTTTGCTCTTCCAGATGCGTAATTTCTGTAATCCAATTCGATTTAATGAAAGGTAAAGCGCCAATTTTGTAAGTGATAATCTGACCTTTATAGGTTTTATTTGGTGGATTATTTGTAATCCGGAATTCCATTTCCTTCGGCGTGATTCTGTCTAAATTCGTCGGCAATGTGAAAAATTCCCAGGCCTTTTCTAAAGATAAAGGCAAAACCTGCTCAGACGTCAGCGTATAAATTCCGGATTGTTTGGTCAAATTAATTTTCATGGCTGGAATGGAATGATTTTTTTGTTTTCAAATATTCGAAAACCAAAGTGATTGAATACAAAAGTGCGAAACAGTAAAAAGCATCTTCCACTGGAATGGTGCCGAGCCGAATTCCAAGGTTTTCTGAATTGTCATAAAAAACGACAGGATTTTCAGAATAACTTCCCGTCAGCGCGGAATTCACAAAAAAGAAAGGAATAAAAATAATGATAAAACTGAGGTAAAATCTACGTGCATATTTCCATTCGAAAATAATTTGCAGCAGCATCAAAACCGTAAAAAGTCCGATGCAAACGAAGGTGTACATTTTATCGTAATTGAAAACCGACAATATTAAACCAATAAAAAACAAAATGTAGGTGATTGCTCTTGTTATATTTTTTGGCAGAATAATATTCGGAAAGAAATATTTTAGAGCGTAATGAATAAAAACGCTGGCGTAGGGAATCAACAGGAAAAAAAGATACTCTTCCAGCGGCAATTTAAAAATCCGCAATCCGATTAAATACTGGTCGTTAAAACCCCAGACATCTTCGTACGCAAAATAAACATCCCACAAAATAAAGAAAATTCCGACGCTAATAATCGCCGTGAAATACGCTTTCCAGTGCTGGATAAAATGCATTCGCTTTCTTTCAAAACTGAACAAAAAAGGAATTAAAAAACTGAAAACATCCAGCAAAAGATAATAATACGACTGCAAAATTTATTTTTTTATGGTGGATAAACGTGCCTCGCGGAAATATTTCATCGGTACATAAAGCATTCCGAAACATTCGCCATCTTCTTTTCCGAGGTGTTTGTGATGCATTTTATGCGCTTTTCGAAGTCCCCGGAAATACCAGTTATTGGTTTTGTCAAACCATTTAAAACGGCGGTGAATCAAAACGTCGTGAACCAGAAAATAGCAGATTCCGTAAATTAAAATTCCGAGGCCGACGAAAAACATCCAGTTGATGCCGTCCACCGTTCCAAACCAAAAAAGCAACATACTTGGAATGGCAAAAACAACGAAAAAAGCGTCATTTTTTTCGAAAACATGCGGATATCCCGGCTGATGGTGATCTTCATGTAGATACCAGCCCAAACCGTGCATGATGAATTTGTGCGTGAGCCACGTAACGCCTTCCATCGTAATGACGACAGCGATGGTGAGCAATATATATCCTGTAAATTCCATTTTATAGTTTTAAATACTCTTTGATGTAAATTTTTAGGTCATTATCAGCCGTTTTCTTATAATCTCTCGTGAGAAAATTTCGGTCTTCTTCAATGTTTTGATAATAACCTAACAATTTTGGCACACTTTCTTGGGTAATAAGCCGCATCAAACGGACTTCCAGATTTTTCGGATCCGATTTAATGGCCGCTTCCATGGTGTTTTTTCCTTCATTGAAATAAGACATTTTTTTTAGCGGATTGAAAACATGTTTCGCCATAAAAAACTTTCCGACCGCCAAAAAACCGGCATAAATAGGTTGTTTTGTTTCACTAAATGCCATCGAAGATTTTTCGATGAGTTTTTTCGCCGCGACTTCCGAATTTTCTCCTTTTTGAAGAAGCGTACGGTAATCTTTAAGGTTTTGCGCGAACATTACATTTGTAAAAATAATCAGTAAAAAGAGGCCAATTTTTTTCATTAAAGCAAATTCAGGTTTTTATTTAAAATCATTTCTCCGAAAAGATAGATTTTTCGTGCATTTGAAACGCGTATTCTTTTGGTTAAAAGAAGTTCTGGTTTCGTTTTTCTAATTTTCTTAAAGAGATTGAAATAATATTTATAGGCCATAAACACTGCAAGTTTGCAGGTAATGGGCAACATTTTGATGCCGGTTTTGGCGTGCGCAAAATCTTTAGCAATGTCAAGTTCAATTTTTTCCTTGTCAAAAGCAGAAAAATTTCGGAAATCTACATTCGGAAAATACGTGCGGTCTAATTCGTTAAAATCTGCGCTGATGTCGCGCAGAAAATTAATCTTCTGAAAAGCAGCCCCTAAACTTTGCGCGTAAGGTTTCAGTTTTTCATATTCCACGACATTTCCATTCACAAACACTTTCAAACACATCAAACCCACCACTTCGGCGGAGCCGTAAATATATTCGTTGTATTTTTCGTCGTTTAGATTTTTAATTTCATCCAAATCCATTTTCATGGAATAGAGAAAGGAATCGACGAGGTGTTGTGGGATATTTTTCTCGCGCTGCGTAGTGCAGAAAGACTGGAGAATAGGGTTTAATGAGATGCCGTTTTCCAAAGCTACACGATAATTCTGCTCAAATTCAGTCATTAGTTTTACTTTATCGAAGTCGTGAAAAGTATCCACAATTTCGTCCGCCAGGCGTACAAATCCGTAAATATTGTAAATGTGCTGACGAATTTCCGGCTGAAAAAGGGTGGAGGCGCGCGAAAATGAAGTGCTGTAGCGCTCTGTCACCAGCTTCGACGACAGACCGCAAACTTCCTGAAAAATTTCTAAATTATTCATCTTTGTGTGTTTTTTGCTTCTTGAGAATATAGTCGGTTACTACTTTTCCTGATATTAAGGCCGGCGGCACACCAGGTCCGGGAACGGTAAGTTGCCCTGTGTAAAAAAGATTTTTAATCTTTTTATTGGTGATGCTGGGACGCAAAATTGAAGTTTGTAGCAAGGTATTCGCCAGTCCGTACGCGTTTCCGCGGCAAGAATTATAGCGGTCTTTAAAATCCTGAACGCCGAAACTTCTTTTGAAAATTACATTTTTTCGGAGGTCTACGCCTATATTTTTTTGGATTCTCTCCATAATCACCTCGAAATATTCCTCATGAATTTCCGGGTTGTCTTCCAAATCGACCGCAACGGGAATGAGGAAAAATCCTACTTCTTTTCCCGGCGGACATAAATCTTTATCGGTCTTTGAAGAAAAATTGGCGTAAAAAAGCGGCTTTTTTGGCAATTGCGGTTCGTCGTAAATTTCCACGGCATGCTGACCAAAATCCGTATCGAAAAATAAATTGTGGTGTTTCAGTTCCGGAACTTCTTTGTTGAAAGCCACATAATATAAAAAGGACGACGGTGCGAAAACTTTTTTCATCCAGTAATCTTCGCTGTAATTTTTTTGCTGCTTTTCCAGCAAATTTTCGGTATGTGCATAATCAGCGCCGGAAATTACAATATCAGCTTCAAAAGTGTCGGTTTTGGTGATAACTCTTTTTGCTACATTATTCTCGGTTTCAATTTTTATAACTTGCTGATCAACGTGAAATTCTACACCCAATTCTTTCGCTAAAGTGACGATTCCCTGCGCCACCGCATTAAAACCACCTTTCGGATACCAGGTTCCCAAACCAAAATCGGCGTGATTCATGAAATTATAAAAAGCCGGCGTATTCTGTGGTTTTGCGCCTAAAAAAAGCACCGGAAATTCTAGAATGCTCTGAAGTTTCGGATTTTTAATGTTTTTCCGAACCGTTCCTGAAATATTTTTTACAAAAAGCGGTAAGCGTGTTGCGGTTTCCAAACTCACAAGCTCTAAAATGGATTTTCCCGGATTGTACACCAAATCCTGCATCGCGATTTCGTAATTTTTTCGGGAATCTTCCATAAATTTCCGAAGATGCACGCCGCTGCCGGGTTCCACTTCTTCAAATTTTTCTATGATTTTTTCCGGGTCGTCGGAAATGTCGATGAAATCGTTTTCCCCAAAAATTACGCGGTAACCGGGTGATAATTTTTGAAGTGAATAATAATCGGAAACTTTTTTACTAAAATCAGAAAAAAAACGTTCAAATATATCAGGCATCCAATACCAACTTGGGCCCATGTCGAATTTAAAACCATCTTTTTCCCACATGGAGGCGCGGCCGCCAAGCTGCTCATTTTTTTCTAAGACCTGCACATCATAGCCGGCTTTCGCCATATAACAGGCGGAAGCGAGTGCTGAAAAACCGGATCCAATGATTACAACTTTTTTCATGAGTTTTATAATGGAACAAAAATATACTTTTATTTTTTAAATAGAAAATTATTTTACTAAATTTGTACTTTAATTACACAGAAAAGATATGAAAAATACAGAAATATCACGGGAAAATATTTTGGAATTGTACTCCAACTATGTCCTTCGAAATAACCGCAAGCCGCTGAATGTCTTTACCTTCTGCGACGACCACGAGATCAGCGAGAGCGATTTTTACTTCTATTACGCGAATTTCGACCAACTTGAAGCAGATTATTTAAAATATTTTCTCGAGCAAACGCTGCTCTTGATTTCGGCCGAAGAATCCTATATTATGGAAACACCGAAAAATAAACTGCTTTCATTTTACTTCACCTTTTTCGAACAGCTAACGCTGAACCGGACTTTGGTGATTTACCTCCTTGGTCAGCAAAAAAACAATCTGCAGAATTTTAGAAAATTATGGACTTTAAAAGCGGAATTTTTAAAATTTATAAAAAGTCTTGGTTTAGCGGAGCCGATGTTGGGAAGTTCTTCAGAAAGCAAAATGAAGCTGGAACGGATTAAAAACAAAGGAATCGAAGAATTTTATTGGGGACAGTTTTTGGCAACCTTAAAGTTCTGGTTGGATGACACGAGTTCAAACTTCGAAAAAACCGATATTTTCATCGAAAAATCCGTGGACACGGGCATGGACTTGCTTGATGTAAAACCGTTTAAAAAACTGGTGGATCTGGGAAAATTTTTATTTAACGAAAAAGTGAGACCCCATTCATGAAAACATTAGATAAAATTCCTACCAGTAAAATTCAGCGCGCAAGCAAACTGATTTCCACCGGAGCTAAAGTTGGCGTTAATTATCTGAAATATTACGGTGAAAAAATTACCAAAACCGAAGACGAAGCCAAGGAAAATCTGAACAGCAACAATGCTTCAGACATCTATGACAGCTTGAAAGAACTGAAGGGCAGCGCACTGAAAGTGGCACAAATGCTCAGCATGGAAAAAAATATTTTGCCGGCTGCTTATGTAGAGAAATTTTCGCTTTCGCAGTTTCAGGTTCCGCCGCTTTCTGCGCCTTTGGTGAACAAAATTTTCAAAAATTATTTCGGTAAGAAACCAACAGAATTATTCGACTCTTTCAATAGCACTTCCAGCAACGCTGCGAGTATAGGGCAGGTTCATAAAGCTTTTAAAGACGGCAAGGAACTCGCGGTGAAAATCCAATATCCAGGCGTTTCAGAGAGCATTTCCTCCGATTTGGCGATGGTGAAGCCAATTGCGATGAAAATGTTTAATATTAAAGGAAAAAATTCCGACCAATATTTTAAGGAGGTTGAAGACAAGCTGCTGGAAGAAACCGATTATCAGCTAGAAATTGAGCAAAGTCTGGAAATCCGGAAAAAGTGTGAAAATTTGCCGAATTTAAATTTTCCCGATTATTATCCGGAACTGTCCAACGACAAAATCATCACCATGGATTGGATGCACGGCAAGCATCTTTCGACTTTCTGTGCGGAAAATTCGGATGCGGAAAAAGCAAATAAAGTGGGACAGGCGCTTTGGGATTTCTATATGTTTCAGATTCATGAACTGCGAAAAGTCCACGCCGATCCGCATCCCGGAAACTTTTTGGTGACAGAAGACGGAACTTTAATCGCCATCGATTTCGGTTGTATGAAAAGCCTTCCGCAGGATTTTTACATTCCTTATTTTGAGCTTGCATCAAGAGAAAATTTGAAAAATAAGGCGTTTTTTGACCGAAAATTATTGGAACTTGAAATCATAAGACCAGATGATTCTCCGGAAGAAAAGGAATTTTTTACGGAAATTTTCTACGAATTACTTTACCTTTTCACCACGCCGTTTCAGGATGAGACGTTCGATTTTTCGGACGGAACTTTTTTTGCTGCCATCACAGATCTCGGTCAGAAATATGCAAAAAACACCCAAATAAAGGGCAGAAATGCTAATCGAGGTTCCAAGCATTTTATTTATATGAACCGTACATTTTTCGGGCTTTTCAATTTGATGCACGAAATCAAAGCGAAAGACATCCGTATTAATAATTACAGGAATTTTATCGGCTCATGAAAAATATTTTAATTATCGGCGCCGGTAAAGGGATTGGCTTGGCGACTGCAAAAATTTTACAGTCTGAAAATCTTTTTACGATTTCCAGAAATCTAACCGCAGATTTATCAGCCTTAAATACCACGTTTTTCGAGGCTGATGTGGCGACTGATGATCTCGTACATATAAATCTTCCCGAAGAATTGCACGGTTTGGTTTTCTGCCCCGGTTCCATAAATTTGAAACCTTTTAACCGCCTTAGCGAAAGCGATTTTTTAGCTGATTTTAACCAAAATTTTTTGGGTGCTGTAAAAATTATTCAGCGATCTTTACCAGCTTTAAAAAAGTCGGGTGGTGCCAGCGTGGTGCTGTTTTCTACCGTGGCAGCAAAAGTGGGAATGCCTTTCCACACCTCAGTTGCCGCGAGCAAAGGTGCTATTGAAGGTTTTGCTAAAAGTTTAGCAGCTGAATTTTCTGCTTATAAAATTCGGGTGAATGTAATAGCACCTTCATTAAGCGACACAGCACTTGCCACGCAATTGCTTTCGACGGAAGAAAAAAGAAGTGCTTCCGCAAAACGTCATCCGTTGCAGAGAATCGGTACAGCAGAAGACAGCGCGCACCTGGTAGAATTTTTACTTTCAGACAAAAGCTCCTGGATTACCGGTCAAATCATCGGTGTGGATGGAGGTTTAGGAAATATAAAACTGTAATATCATATGGATTTAAATTTAATCATTGAGATTCTGTCGGAGCTGGATGCTTTCCAAAATAGCCAGAACAGCAACCAATTGACGCTGGAAGATTTTCGTCTGTATCTGAACGAAAAGGCTTATGAAAGGGAAAACCCGCGAAACCTGACGGAAAAATATGATTTACAGGTTTTCGACCTTGAAAATGAAATCGCAAAACAGGTCATCATGCTCGGGCGCTATTCCAAACATCTGATTAAGAAATCGCTGGAAAATCACAGCGATCTGATCAACGAAGATTTCACCTACCTTTTCCGACTCATGGATTATCCGTCGCTCACGAAAATGCAGTTGATCGAGAAAAATGCGCACGAAAAACAGTCCGGAATTGAGATTATTAAAAGGCTGGTTCGAAATGGCTTAATCCAGGAAAGTCCCGACGAAAATGATAAAAGAAGCACACGCGTTCAGGTCACGGCGAAAGGTAAAAAAGTATTTCAGGAATCCATGAAAGATATTACGGTGGTTTCCAAAATCATGTGCGGCAAACTTAATACTGATGAAAAGGAGCAGCTGCTGAATTCGCTGAAAAAACTGAACACTTTTCACCACACGGTTTACACGAATTTACGAAACGAAGATCCGGGAGAAATTGTTAAACTGGTAGATAATGGCTGAAAAAATCACGGTTTTCTTGTTTCGGCGTGATCTGCGTTTAAGCGATAACCACGGGCTTTTTAAAGCGTTGGAATCGTCTGAAAAAGTCTTGCCAATTTTCATTTTTGATACCGAAATACTTTCAAAATTAGAAAATAAAGCCGACAAACGAGTTGATTATATTGTCCAGGCTTTGCAGACTTTAAATAAATTTTTAGAAAAAACCGGTAAATCAATCGAAATTTTTTACGGAAAACCTTTGATAATTTTTCAGCAACTTGCTGAGAAATATGACATCGAAGCAGTTTTTTGCAACGAAGATTACGAACCTTACGCGATAAAAAGAGATGCAGACATTAAAGCATTTTTAGCCGCTAAAACGGCAAATTTTTTCAGTTTTAAAGATCAAGTGATTTTGCACAAAGATGAAATTTCAAAGCCTGATGGCACGCCCTATACGATTTACACGCCGTATGCTAAAAAATGGCTGACACAGTTCGAAAGCGAAAAATTACCTGAATATCCTAGCGAAAATCTGCTTCACCATTTAATTGATGTTGAGCCGCAAGATATTTCGTGTGAAAAAATTTGTTTTGAAAAAACTTCATTGGATTTTGAAATTCCGCATTTCAATCCTGAAATCATAAAAAATTACCACGAAACACGTAATTTTCCCACGGTGAAAACCAGCGAAATGAGTGTTCATTTGCGTTTCGGAACGGTGAGCATCAGAAAATTGGCTGCTTCAGCGGGAAAATTTAACCAAACCTATTTAAAGGAATTAATTTGGAGGGAATTTTTTATGCAGATACTTTTCCATTTTCCGCGCGTGGTTCATCAGTCTTTTAAAAGAAAATTTGACGAAATTTCCTGGCTTTTCGACGAAGAAAATTTAAAAAAGTGGCAAACGGGAAACACCGGCTATCCGCTTGTTGATGCAGGAATGCGTCAACTGAACGAAACAGGATTTATGCACAACCGCGTGCGCATGATCTGTGCCGGCTTTTTCACCAAACATCTTTTAATGGACTGGCGCATCGGCGAAGCCTATTTTGCCGAAAAACTACTGGATTACGACCTTTCCGCAAACAACGGAAACTGGCAGTGGAGCGCCGGCAGCGGCTGCGATGCCACACCGTATTTTCGAATATTTAACCCGATGGAGCAGCAAAAAAAGTTCGATCCGGATTTTATTTACATTAAAAAATGGTTGCCAGAGTTTGGAACCAAAAATTATCCGGAGCCGATGATTGAGCACAAATTTGCGCGCGAAAGAGCTTTAAAAGCTTATAAAAAAGGCCTGGAAAATACCGGCTTTTAAACCAAAATTTTCAGACTTTTCGGTAAAACTTTTACGTGGATTGGTGATTTGATTTCCGTGTATTCACCGTCGAGATGCCAGTCTTCAGTATCCACGCTAAAATCAATTTCCGGCACGGAAAGGTAGGTCAAGTAGCGGTTTTTCTTTAGTTTTTTGGCAAACATATTCATCGCGAAAATTACGCTGTACCAAAAGGGGAATTTTTTCACCAAAACGATTTCTGCCAAACCATCGGTCGTGCTTGCGCTGGGCGCAATGTAAGCGTTGTTGCCAAATTGGCGCGTGTTGGCGACGTTAATCATCAAATAATCTCCGTCGTGCTCCTTAAATTTCTTTGATTTAAATTGAATTTTAACCGTTTTAAAGGCAAAAAAAGTCAGAATTGAAACTTTGATATAATTCTTAAAACCGCGGCTCGTTTTTTCAAAATCTTTGACCACTTTTCCGTCGAAACCTGTACCGGAAACATTAATGGAAAAATGTTCGTTCACCATAAAAGTATCGATGGCGCGGTGCTTCCCATTTTTAATTTTTCCGAGCAAATCGACCAGATTTTTTGAAAATTTATTTTCGTTCGAAAATCCGTTTCCGGAACCCGCGGGGAAAATAGCGAGAATTTTATCAGTATTGATGAGGCTTTTCGCGACCGAAGAAATTGTTCCATCACCACCAACCGCCACAAAAATGTCGATTTTATCAAAATTTTCTTTGATGAAATTTTCCGTTCCTGCAACAGAATCGGACAAAAAAATTACCGGCTTTTCAAGGCTTTTTTTTAATAATTCCAAAAAAGGCTGGTAATTTTTCTGCGCAGAAAAAGGGTTGATGATAAACGCGACACGATCCATAACTGCAAAAATAGAGAAAGTAGGCGAGTTACAGCGTTTTTCGGCTTTAATTACAAACCAATTCGGTCTTTAAAACTTGAATTTAAAAAAGGTTTGATGTCAGAAAGCGGAACTTTAATTAAAACCGGACCGGCAGCATATGCCGCAATTTCATACTGGTTGTAAAGGAAATAAAGATTCTCCGCATCGAAATAAAAGTTATTGTTCAGCGGGATTTTCTTCACCAAAAGCATTTGGCTTTGTTCGTTTTCCAAATCATTTTTAAGGAAATTATCCATTAAAATTCGGCCCCAAATCTCCGCATCCTGATTCGTCAAAATATCAGAAAGCTGAAGGGTTTTATTATTTTTAAGATCAAAAACTTTAAATTTTTTGTAGTAATATCCGTGTGCGCCACCGGTGTAACCGTCACCGGTATACACCAATGTCAAAAAATCGTTGGTATTGGAAAATACCGCCATTTTGGAGTTGTTGGTCCAGGTTTGCCTGAAATCCGGGCTATAGTCTTTCAGCGATTTTTTGGTTTCGCTGAAGTAGTTTTGCTTCTTTTCTTCTAAAGCTTTTTGCAAATTCTGTTTGGAATATTTGTTAAGTTGAATTTTCTCCGCACCATAAATTGAATCCAGGATTTTTTGGTTGCTTAATGAGGGAAAAATCAGGATTTGCTTGGTGAAAGATGCCGTTAAATTTTTGGTAATTTCCAGTGAATCACGAACCGAAATAGAATCCACACTAAACACCGGATCCACTTGTACAGTTTCTTTTATCGTCGTGGTGGAGGGTTGCGCCGCAGCTTTTTTCTGCTCACAACCAGAATTTGCAAGAAATAAAACCGAGAGAAAAGCGAACGAAAATTTCATGTTTAAATTTACTTAATTATTTTTAATGCTTTAAAGCTAAAAGCAAAAAAACTGCCCAAAATGAGCAGTTTTTTATTTTTAAATATTTGATGAATTAAACATCGATCTTCGCATAAATGGCATTCTTCTCGATAAATTCGCGTCTTGGCGGAACTTCATCGCCCATCAGCATTGAGAAAACATTGTCCGCATCTGCCAAACTTTCGATGGTCACCTGCTTCAAAATACGGAATTCCGGATTCAAAGTCGTGTCCCAAAGTTGTTCGGGATTCATTTCACCTAAACCTTTGTAACGCTGAACTTCCACACCTTTTCCGTCTGGCGCCAATTGAAGCGTGATTTCCTCACGTTCTTTCTCGTTGTATGCATAAACCTTTTTGCTGCCTTTTTTCAGGAGATACAAAGGCGGCTGCGCGATGTACACGTAACCGTTTTCAATAAGTTCCTTCATGTATCGGAAGAAAAACGTTAAAATCAACGTTGAAATGTGCGCGCCATCAATATCAGCATCGGTCATAATCACCACTTTGTGGTAACGTAACTTCGAGATATTCAAAGCTTTGCTGTCTTCTTCGGTTCCAACGGAAACGCCCAAAGCAGTATAAATATTTTTAATTTCTTCGTTGTCATAAACTTTATGAAGCATTGATTTTTCAACGTTCAATATCTTACCACGCAAAGGCAAAATCGCCTGGAAATGACGGTCACGACCTTGTTTTGCTGTTCCACCTGCAGAATCTCCCTCTACAAGAAAAATCTCAGAAATTTCAGGGTCTTTTGAGGAGCAGTCGGAAAGTTTCCCCGGTAATCCGCTGCCGCCCATCGGCGATTTGCGCTGTACCATTTCTCGGGCTTTTTTCGCTGCCTGACGTGCTTTTGCGGCAAGAACCACTTTCTGAACGATGAGTTTCGCTTCGTTCGGATTTTCTTCCAGGAAATTGGTGAGCATTTCGCCCACAATTTTATCTACAGCACCGGAAACCTCGGAGTTTCCTAATTTAGTTTTGGTTTGTCCTTCAAACTGAGGCTCCATTACTTTTACCGAAATCACAGCGGTTAATCCTTCACGGAAATCATCACCTGTAACTTCTACTTTTTCCTTTGCAGGAAGCCCGATTTCATCGGCAAACTTCTTTAAAGTTCTGGTTAAAGCTCTACGGAAACCGGCGAGGTGCGTACCACCTTCGTGGGTGTTGATATTGTTGACGTAAGAGTGCAGATTTTCGTTGTAAGAAGTGTTATAGCGCATCGCAACTTCCACCGGAATATTATCTTTCTCGCCTTCCATAAAGATTACGTTGTTCATAATACTTTCGCGGTTGCCATCGATGTATTCAACGAACTCTTTAAGACCACCTTCGGAATAAAAAATGTCAAACCGTTGTGCGCCTTCTTCATCGATGAATCTTTCATCGGTTAAAGTAATGGTAATGCCTTTATTTAAAAATGAAAGCTCGCGAAGTCTGCTGGCAAGCGTATCATAGTTGTAGATCAAGTCCTGAAAAATCGTGTCATCCGGCTGAAAAGTTACAAGCGTACCCCGTTCTTCCGTAGTTCCTATTTCAGCAACATCCGCCAACGCTTTACCCTTCGCGTATTCCTGCTGATAAACTTTACCGTTTTTGTAAACAGTTGCGGTTAAGGAATTAGAAAGTGCGTTCACTACAGAAACACCCACACCGTGCAAACCACCGGAAACTTTGTAGGTGTCTTTATCGAATTTTCCACCTGCACCAATTTTGGTCATTACGACCTCCAGCGCCGATTTTTTTTCTTTTTCGTGCATGTCCACCGGAATACCGCGGCCGTTATCGCGCACCGAAATACTTTCGCCTTCGTGAATGACCACCGAGATCGTGTCGCAATGGCCCGCCAGCGCTTCATCTATGGAGTTGTCTATCACCTCATACACCAAGTGGTGTAATCCCCGTACGCCTACATCTCCGATGTACATGGATGGACGCATTCTCACGTGCTCCATTCCTTCTAATGCTTGTATACTGCTGGCTGTGTATTCTTTTTGGCTCATATTTTTTCTATTCTTCAGGACAAAAGCGCCCTGACCCTTAACTGATTTTAAATTAAAAATTTGCTGAGAAACCGAACGTGTGTTGGCGATTTCAAAAGACCAACAAAGATACTGAATTTAGGTGAAATATTCAACTAAATTCGCCGATATAATTGAGGAAAAAATATAAAAAAATCCCCAAATTTTTGGGGATTTTTATTTTGCTGAAAAGTTGAATTTTAAAGGATTCTCATCAAAACCTCCTCATCAATTTTTTCCACTTTTACCAAGTTATATTTGGTTAAGTTTTTGGCTGCTTTATCCCATTTTTTTCCGGAAAGTTGGCTTCTTACTTTTACAACTCCAAGATTCATCGGTTCTTCCTGAGATTTCAGGATTTCCAAAACCATTTTTTCGTCTTCATCCAGCTCGAAAGTTGGCGTTGCTTTTTCTGGCTTCATCTGCGGGAAAAACAACACTTCCTGGATGGATGGATTGTTGGTTAAAAACATAATTAAGCGGTCCATACCTATTCCTAAACCGGAAGTTGGCGGCATGCCATATTCCAGCGCGCGCAGGAAATCTTCGTCGATAAAACCCGTCGCTTCATCATCACCCTTTTCGGAGAGTTTTAGCTGATCATTAAAGCGTTCTCTCTGGTCAAGCGGATCATTTAATTCCGAATAGGCGTTGGCGATTTCTTTTCCGCACACCATCAGCTCAAAACGCTCTGTTAAACCTTCCTGGCTGCGGTGTTTTTTGGTTAAAGGCGACATTTCTATAGGGTAGTCAGTGATGAAAGTCGGCTGGATGAAATTGCCTTCACATTTTTCACCGAAAATTTCGTCGATCAATTTTCCTTTACCCATGGTTTTATTCACCTCAACACCGATTGATTTTGCGAAATCAAATAATTCCTGTTCGGTTTTTCCGGTAATGTCAAAACCGGTATACTTTAAGATCGCTTCCGTCATAGAAACGCGTGGATACGGCGCTTTCCAGTTGATTTGATGTTCACCAAAAGTAGATTCCGCGCTGCCGTTCACCTGAATTGCGGAAAATTCCAGCAGTTTTTCGGTGAAATCCATCATCCAGTTGTAATCTTTGTAGGCAACATAAATTTCCATTGCGGTAAATTCCGGATTATGGGTTCTGTCCATTCCTTCATTTCTGAAGTTTTTGGAAAACTCATAAACGCCATCAAAACCACCAACGATCAGTCTTTTCAAATATAATTCGTTGGCGATTCTTAAATATAAAGGAATGTCTAAAGCGTTGTGATGCGTGATGAAAGGCTTCGCTGCAGCGCCGCCCGGAATTGCCTGTAAGATCGGCGTTTCAACTTCAAAATAACCCGCGTCATTAAAAAAGGTACGCATCGCATTGAAAAGTTTTGTTCTTTTAATGAAAACCTCCTTCACCTGCGGATTTACAATTAAATCCACGTAACGCTGTCTGTATCGCAGCTCCGGATCGTTGAAAGCATCGTGAATCACGCCGTTTTCATCCGTTCTTGGTTGCGGCAAGGGGCGCAAAGATTTGGTTAAAATCTTAAAATTGGTCACTTTTACCGTCATTTCACCAACCTGTGTGGTGAAAAGTTCACCTTTGATGCCAATGATATCACCGATGTCTAAAAGGTGTTTATACACTTCGTTGTAAAGCGTTTTGTCTTCGCCGGGGCAAATTTCATCGCGGTTAAAATACACCTGAATTTTTCCCTCAGAATCCTGAAGTTCCGCAAAACTCGCCTTCCCCTGAATACGACGGCTCATCAAACGACCCGCAATGGCGACTTTTTTACCTTCTACAAAATCCTGCTTGATGGTTTTGGTCGTTTCTGAAATTTTATATTCTTCGGCCGGAAAAGCGTTAATGCCCAATTTTTCCAGGCTTTTTAACTTTTCTCTGCGGATGATTTCCTGCTCTGATAACTGCATAATGCTGACAAATTTTAAGATGGCAAATTTACAGAAATTTCTGCAACTGAAATAATGAAAAAAATGCTAAAATAACAGCTAAAATTTGCTTAAAAGTTTCAGTTCCTTTTTCAATTTATTTGCTGCGTAAAGCCGCTATTTTTTATCTTTAATTAAAGTAATTCCAAATTACATGCGACGCATCTTTTTTGCTGTTTTGCGTCGTAACTTTGCTAGGTGAAAAAGCTGCTTGTTTATTTCTTTCTCTGCCTTTACCTCCTGTCTTTCACGGAGGCGCGTCAGTTTTTGAAATTGCCAAATCTCTTTGAGCACTACATTTCACACGAAATTCGGGGCGAAAAGACAACTTTTTTGTCTTTTGTAAAAATGCACTACCTCGAAGATCATGGCGTAGATTCCGATTACAGCCAGGACATGAACCTGCCTTTTAAAACCCATGAGCTTAACCATTGCTCGTTTAGTTTATTGGTAATTCCGGAAATCTTCAGCATTAAATTGAAAGCGCCGGAAAATACCAAGCAAAAAGCACAAATTTTTTCATATTCCTTCAGTCATACTTCCGACGCGTTCGCCTCTATTTTCCGTCCGCCGATTTTAGCTTAAATAATAAACCCAAAAAGAAAAATTTCAATAACTCCCTTATTGAAAGCTTTTCGCGAAAGTTATTATTTAATTATAAAATCAAGAAAAATGAACAATACTCATCTGCATTTGGTGGTTAACCATTTGCCAATTATATTTCCTATTGTAGGAATCGTACTGCTAATTATCGGTTTTTTTGCAAAATCCGAAGTCTCAAAAAGAAACGCTTATATCATCTTTATTTTAGGCGCGCTTGCCTCAATCGCTGCCATGGCAACGGGTGAAGGCGCTGAAGAAGGCGTAGAACATCTTCCGGGCGTTGCTGAAAGTTTAATTAAAACGCATGAGGAAGCCGCAGAACTTTTTGCCGGTTTCTCATATTTCGTAGGAGGTTTAAGTGTGCTTGCACTTTTTGCCAGTTTGAAAGATTATACATTTTCGAAAATAATGCCTGTTTTGGTCGGAATTTTTTCTTTGGTGAGTTTGTTTTTCGCGCAAAAAGCAGGGACAACCGGTGGTGAAATCCGACATACCGAAATCCGAAGCGATGCCAGTACACCAACTTCCACTGAAAATCTCCGTGTAGACCACGACGACTAAAATCATCTGAAAAATGGCCCGTAAAAGTCTGCGGGCCATCTTCTCTTATTTTCAATGGCGTGCGCCGTTGATTTAAAATCTTTTCAAAATGCTTAATAAAATCATTAATTTTTCCATAAAGAATAAGCTGATTATCATTCTGATGACGCTCGGCTGGATTGTTTATGGAATTGTAGAACTCCGGAAACTGCCGATTGACGCGGTTCCGGATATTACCGATAATCAGGTACAGCTGATCACTTCTTCTCCCAGTTTGGGCGCGCCGGACATCGAAAGGTTTATCACTTTCCCGCTGGAACAGGCGATGAACAACATTCAGGGAATTAAACAGATGCGCAGTTTTTCGCGATTCGGACTTTCTGTGGTGACCATCGTTTTCGAGGAAGATGTAGATCTTTATCTTGCCCGCCAGCAGGTTTCCGAAAGGCTGCAAAATGTTTCGAAAGACATTCCGCTAAGTCTTGGCGTACCGGAAATGGCTCCGATTTCAACAGGTTTGGGTGAAATTTACCAATACGTCATCCGCCCAAAAACCGGTTACGAACACCGTTTTTCTGCCATGGAACTGCGCACCATTCAGGACTGGATTGTGCGACGGCAACTTCTGGGAACCGATGGCGTGGCTGATGTCGCTAGTTTTGGGGGAAATCTGAAACAGTACGAAGTGGCGGTTAATCCCGCGCAGCTGAAATCCATGGGCGTGACGATGCAGGAAGTTTTCACAGCGCTCGAAAACAATAATCAAAATACCGGCGGCGCGTATATCGAAAAAGGTCCGATGATTCTTTACATCCGCACTAAAGGATTGATGGGAAAGATCCATGACATTGAAAAAACTGTCGTTAAAAATCTGCCCGATGGCACGCCCATTTTAATTGAAAATCTGGCGAAAGTGCAATACGGAAGCGCGATCCGCTACGGGGCCATGACCTACAACGGAAAAAGCGAAGTCGCCGGAGCCGTAGTAATGATGATGAAAGGCGCCAACTCCAATAAAGTCATCGAAAATGTAAAGCTCCGCATCGAAGAAATTAAAAAAACACTGCCGGAAGGCGTGGTAATTGAACCGTTTTTGGACCGCACCAAAATGGTGAACAATGCGATCAGCACCGTTTCCAAAAACCTGATCGAAGGTGCTTTGATCGTTATATTTGTGTTGGTGGTTTTTCTTGGAAATCTTCGCGCCGGGCTCATCGTTTCTTCGGTTATTCCGCTTTCCATGCTTTTTGCGTTTATCATGATGAATATGTTCGGCGTTTCCGGGAATCTGATGAGCTTGGGCGCGCTGGATTTCGGGTTGATTGTCGACGGTGCGGTGATTATTGTGGAAGCCATTCTGCACCGCCTGCACGGCCCAACTTTGCAGGATAAATCTTTCCTGACCAGCGAAGAAATGGACAAAACCGTACAAAGTTCCGCCGGAAAAATGATGAATTCCGCGGTTTTCGGGCAGATTATTATTCTGATGGTTTATCTGCCGATTCTGACTTTGGAAGGTGTGGAAGGAAAAATGTTTAAACCGATGGCGCAAACCGTAATATTTGCGCTTTTGGGTGCTTTCATTCTTTCGCTAACTTATGTTCCGATGATGAGCGCGCTTTTTCTATCGAAGAAAATTTCGCACGAAAAAAATTATGCAGACCGCATGATGCAAAAGCTGGAAGGTATTTACGACAAAATGTTGAAAAAAGTATTGAAATACCAAAACCCATTGTTTTTTAGCGTATTAGGTCTTTTTGTTATCTCGCTTTTTATAATGTCGAGATTGGGTGGTGAATTTATACCGACGCTTCCCGAAGGCGATTTTGCTGTGGACACGCGCGTTTTGCCCGGCAGTAATCTGAAAACTTCCACCGATGCAGTCTTAAAAAGCCAACAAATCTTGCTGAAAAAGTTCCCGGAAATTGAAAAGGTCGTGGGGAAAACCGGAAGCAGTGAAATTCCGACGGACCCAATGCCGATTGATGCCAGCGACATGATGATTATTTTGAAGCCGCGTAAGGAATGGACTTCCGCAAAGTCTTACGATGAACTTTCAGAAAAAATGTCCGCAGAGCTGAAAAAATATCTCATCGGCGTTACGTATTCTTTTCAGTATCCAGTTAATATGAGATTTAACGAGCTGATGACCGGCGCGCGCCAGGATGTGGTGTGTAAAATTTTTGGTGAAAACCTAGATTCCCTGAAAATTTACGCCGATAAACTGGGAGAAATTTCAAAAAAAGTTAAAGGAGCGGAAAATATCTATGTGGAACCCATTTCCGGCTTGCCGCAGATCGTTATCGAATACAATCGCGCTGCGCTTTCACAGTACGGGCTCCGCATCGGGGACGTGAATAAAATGGTGAACACCGCTTTTGCCGGGCAAAGCGCAGGTTCCGTGTTCGAGGAAGAGAAAAAATTTGATCTGGTGGTAAGGCTGGATGGCGCACTCCGAAAAAACCTTCAAGATGTTAAAAACCTTTTAATCCCAACTCCAAATGGTGTGGAAATTCCTTTGAGCGCCGTCGCGCAGGTGGATTTAAAGGAAAGTGTGAACCAGATTCAGCGCGAGGAAGCGCACCGCCGGATTATCGTGGGTTTCAATGTTAAAAACCGTGATATTCAGTCCACGGTAACGGATTTGCAAAAAGCTGTGGATAAAGAGTTGAAACTTCCGGTAGGGTATACCATCAAGTACGGCGGAACTTTCGAAAATCTTCAGCAGGCCCAAAAACGTTTGGGAATCGCTGTTCCGGTGAGTTTAGCTTTAATACTTCTACTGCTTTATTTCGCTTTCAGTTCGGTGAAATACGGCTTGATTATTTTCACAACGATTCCACTTTCAGCCATTGGCGGAATTTTATCGCTTTGGCTGCGCGGGATGAATTTCAGTATTTCTGCAGGGGTAGGCTTCATCGCGCTTTTCGGTGTTGCAGTGCTGAACGGAATTGTTTTGATTGCGGAGTTTAACCGCCAGAAAGAGATCAATCCCGATTTAAATGAAGTCGTAAGAATTGGTGGTAAAATGCGGCTGCGCCCGGTTTTAATGACCGCTTTGGTCGCGTCTCTCGGTTTTTTGCCAATGGCGCTCAGCCATGGAGAAGGCGCAGAAGTGCAGAGACCTCTCGCCACTGTCGTAATCGGAGGCTTGCTTTTGGCGACATTTCTCACGCTTTTCATTTTACCAACCGTCTATATTTGGTTTGAAAAGAATTTTCCACAACGAAAAAAAACGCTTACTACCGATGAATAATTTTAAAATAATGAAAACGAAATACTTTAGCCTGATTTTTTTCCTCCTGTTTTTGAGGTTTTTTTCCCAAACGCCGATTTCTTTGGAAGGCGCTTTTCAGAAAGCTTTTCAGAATAATCTGAATATAAAATCAGGCCAGCTGAAGGTTGACTACCAGCTGAAAATACAGAGCTCTGCTGTGGCGATCGATCCTCTGAACATTAATGCAGAAATCGGTCAAATTAATTCCGCTTATGTGGACAATGCTTTTTCTATGAGCCAAACCTTGCGTCTGCCGAAATTTTATAAAGCCCAGAAACAGGTTTTGACTGAGCAGTGGAAAAATGCAGAACTAGGTTTGGAAATTCAAAAATGGCAACTCAAAAGGGAAATTGCTTTGGTTTACAATAATCTAAATTATCTGGAGGAAAAAGAGAAACTGCTGAAAAAAGCGGACAGCATTTATTCAAACTATTACAAGCGGTCGGAACTTCGCGTGAAAGCCGGCGAAAGCAATATTTTGGAAAAAACCACCGCTGAAGCGTACCGAAGCCAAGCGGAAATTGAGTTGCAGAATTTGCTGAAGAAACGCGAAATCTTACTTCAGCAATTTAATTATCTCATCAATGATGGTGAAACATTTCAAAATGAAAAAGGCAGCTTTTTTCTTTTGAATTTGGATTTTGAGGAAAATTTTAGTGGAAATGCTTTGGTTTTGTCTCAATTCGAACACCAGAAAAATATAGAAAAGGCCAGATTAGAAGCCGAAAAAGCGAAACTTTTGCCGAGTTTCAATGTTGGTATTAATTCCACCACCATGAAAGGTACAGGCTCGGACGATAAGTATTATAATGGAACGCACCGTTTCCAGAGCGGTTTGGTGGGTGTGGCCCTGCCGGTTTTTAATTACGCACAAAAATCATTGATTGAGGGCCAGAAAATCAATCAGAAGATTGCGGAAAACAATTACGAACTCATGGTTCGGGATTTTAAAAATACATACGGGAGAAGCTACGGCGAATACCAAAAGCTGAAATCAGAAATTGATTACTACAAAACCAAAGGCTTGAAAAACGCTGAAACCATTCTGTTTACGGCTAATCTTTTGTCCAACGAAGGTGAAATCAATTATCTGGAATATACCATTTTGGTAAATCAGGCGCTGGACATTCAAAATAAATACACCGAAGCGCAAAATGCTTTGAATGAGAAAATTATAGAACTCAACAGTTTAAAGAACAATTGAAAAGTTGTTTAGTTAAAAAGATTAAAAATGAAAAAATTAATATTGATAATGCTCTTCGGGGTAGGCTTATTTTCCTGCTCTCAAAAAGAAGAAACGGCGAAGAAGGAAACCTATGTGGTTTCCGGCAACCAGATCACGCTGAGCGACTTGCAAAAAAAGACCGCCGGCGTTGAAACTTCGTCGCTTAACAACAAATTTATTGCCAATAAAATTCTGTTCAGCGGGCAAATCGAGGTACCGCCAACAGCGATGTCGGGAGTATCTTCGTCAACTGGAGGAATTATAAAAAGTGCCCGTTTTGTGCCGGGAAATTACGTTACGCGCGGACAAACTTTAGCGGTAATAGAAAATCCTGATTTGGCAAGACTTCAGCAGGAATATCTTCAGGCAAAATCGAATTTGGGGTATGCCCAAAAAGATTATAACCGCCAGAAATATCTGAATAAATATCAGGCAAGTTCGGATAAAGTGACTCAAAAAGCAGCCAATGAAGCGCAGTCCCATGGTGCTGCGGTCCGCGGAATTGAGTCTCAACTGCGCTCCTACGGAATCAGTCCCGAAAGCGTGACGATGGGAAATATCAGAAAATCTGTAGCAGTGGTCGCGCCGATTTCCGGTTATATTTCCAATGTTAACGCAACGGTGGGCCAATATGTTTCACCGGCTGAAATTTTGTTTGAAATTACGAATAATGCAAAAACGCAACTTGCACTAAAAATCTTTGAAAAAGATTTAAATAAAATTTCTGCCGGGCAAAAAGTTTATGCTTTTACCAATCAGAATCCGGAAAAAAAATATGCTGCACTGGTAAAACTAATAGGAAAAGATTTTGGGCCGGACCGCAGTGTGATGATTTACTGCGATTTGCTGGATAAAAATGAGCGCCTAATTCCTGGCACTTTTATGAATGCTGAGGTGGAGGTAAATTCGGAACAGGGCTTTGTAGTTCCGGATGACGCGATTGTAACGTGGGAAGGAAAACAGTATATTTTTGAGGAAATAAAGCCAAAAACCTACAAAATGTTTCCTATATCCATTGGAAATTCGGAAAACGGCTTTACCGAACTGGTAAATTTTGATGCTAAAAGCGGGAATAAAAAGTTCGTTACCAAAGGCGCTTACCATTTGCTGATGGCGCTGAAAAATGTTGAAGAGTAAATTTTTCCAATTTTTTCTTTTCAATTAAAAAATCATCTCTATATTTGCCCTAATGAAAATGAACAACAATACAAACTGGTGGTGGCCTCAAAACTTTCAAAGTCTTGAGCACTGTTCTTTTGTGTAAAAAAATATATTTATCAAAATAATAAGAAGACTTTGACATTGTGTTAAAGTCTTTTTTTATATCCAAAATCCAAAAATCCGCATGAATTTCAGCCAAAAAATACAATTGAAAACTACGGTAAAATCAACGCTTAGCGACCTTTTTACGCCAATAGGAATTTACCTTCGACTTCGTGACCAGTTCCGCGATACCATTCTTCTGGAAAGTGCCGGGAACCAAAATACTGACAATAATTTCTCCTATATCGCAGTAAATGCAATCGCCGGAATTGAAATTAGAAATTACGAGGAAGCAGAAATAAAATTTCCGTTAGGAAGTGCAGAAAAAATCGATATTAAAACCGAAAAATTAACCGATTTACTTCGGAATTTTTCAAACGTTTTCGAGTGTGAACAGCCCAACCATGATATTGGAAAATCAGCGCAAGGATTTTTTGGCTACACTTCTTACGATGCTATTCCGTTTTTTGAAAATATACAATTCAAGCAACTTTCCGAGGAAAACAAGATTCCGCTTTTGCGTTACCGCCTTTATCAGTATGTGATTGCAATTAATCACCATAATGATGAAATGTTTTTAATCGAGAATAAAATTGCAGGTTTAAAATCCGAAGCGGCGACCATCGAAAATTTAATTCATCAAAAAAATGCGCCGGTATTTTCATTCGAAAAAATTGGCGATGAAGAATCAAATTTAAGCGACGAAGAATATTTATTTGCCGTTGAAACGGCAAAAAAACACTGTTTCCGGGGCGATGTTTTTCAGTTGGTTTTAAGCCGTAGATTTCAACAGAAATTTATTGGTGATGAATTTAATGTTTATCGTGCTTTACGTAACATCAATCCTTCGCCTTATCTGTTTTTCTTTGATTACGGCGATTATAAACTAATGGGTTCCAGCCCGGAAAGTCAACTTATCATAAAAGATAAAAAAGCGATTATTCACCCAATTGCGGGAACTTTTAAGCGTACAGGAAATGTAGAGGACGACCTAAAAGCCGCCGATGAGTTGCGTAAAGATGCAAAAGAAAACGCCGAACATACCATGCTTGTTGATTTGGCTCGAAATGATTTAAGCATTCTCGGGAAAAATACTACGGTTTCAAAACTAAAAGAAATTCAGTTTTTTTCGCATGTAATTCACATGGTTTCAGAGGTTACCGCGGATGTTTCAGAAGATCAAAATCCTTATGAAATGATTGCCACCACCTTTCCGCAGGGAACTTTAAGCGGCGCACCAAAATACCGAGCGATGCAACTTATAGACGATTATGAAAAAACCTCGCGCAGTTATTATGGGGGTTCCATCGGTTTTGTTGGTTTTGACGGAAGCTGCAATCAGGCAATTATGATCCGCACTTTTTTAAGTAAAAATAACACCCTCTTTTATCAGGCTGGCGCTGGCGTAGTCGCAAAATCATCCGCTGAAAACGAACTTCAGGAAGTCAATAATAAATTGGGCGCGCTGAAAAAAGCGATTGTGAACGCGGAAAAATTGGGGTAATAGTTGATTGTTGATAGATGATAGTTGCTAGAAGTACATTAAAAAATGGATATGGAATATATAAATCTTAACGTTTGGACCGAATCGAGAAAACTTACAAACCTCATTTATGAACTTACTAAAGATTATCCGACAGCGGAAATATTTGGCCTTACAAGTCAAATGAGAAGAAGTGCGGTTTCTGTTACGTCAAATATCGCAGAAGGTTGTGGTAGAGATTCATCAAAAGAGACCATTCACTTCTTATTTATAGGATTTATTAATTATTATAGAAATAAATAAAATGACGAATATAAACCAAACAACAAACAACTTTCAACCATCAACCAAAATCCTCGTTCTCGATAATTACGACAGTTTTACCTACAACCTCGTTCAGATGATTGAACAGATCACTGATGCAGATGTAGAAGTCTTCCGAAATGACCAGATTTCTCTGGAAGACATTGAAAAATATGATAAGATCATTCTTTCGCCCGGACCCGGAATTCCGGAAGAAGCTGGAATTTTACTGGACGTCATTAAAAAGTATGCGCCAACAAAAGCCATTTTAGGTGTTTGCCTCGGCCAGCAGGCGATTGCTGAAGCTTTTGGCGGAAGTTTGATCAACCTTTCCGAAATATATCACGGCGTTGCTACGGAAGCTACAAAAATTGCAAATCATAAAATTCTGCACAATTTGCCTGATATTTTAGAGGTCGGCAGATATCATTCCTGGGCCGTAAATCCGGAAGATTTTCCCGCAGATCTCGAAATTACCAGCGTTGATGAAAACGGAATGATTATGAGCTTAAAACATAAAACCTACGATGTACACGCGGTTCAGTATCATCCCGAAAGTATCTTAACGCCTCACGGAAAACAAATTCTGGAAAACTTTATTAATGGTTAATTTTTAATTATTAGTGGTCAATTATTGATTATTAATTATTAATTGGAAAAGCTTCCATTAAATGTATCTTCTGACAACTGACAACTGACAACTGACAACTGACAACTGACAACTGACAACTGACAACTGACAACTCCAAACTATGAAACAAATCCTACAATATCTCTTCAACCACAATACCCTTTCAAAAGCGGAATCCAAAGCAATTCTCACCGAAATTGCACAAAATAAATTCAATGAAAATGAAGTCACCGCATTTGTCACCGTTTTCCTCATGCGCAGCATCACGCTTGACGAAATGGCGGGTTTTCAAGAGGCATTGCTTCGGCTTTCCGTGCCGGTGGACTTAGGAACGCAAGATTTAGTCGATATTGTCGGTACCGGCGGCGACGGCAAAGATACTTTCAATATTTCAACCCTGGCGAGTTTTGTAGTAGCGGGAACCGGCCAAAAAGTTGCAAAACATGGCAATTACGGAGTTTCCACAATTTCCGGCTCTTCGAATGTGCTGGAGGAATTAGGTTACGAATTCAAAACAACTTCCGAGGAACTGCAAAACGATTTGGAAAAAGGAAATATCTGTTTTCTGCACGCGCCACTTTTTCATCCGGCACTGAGTTCTGTCGCGCCGTTGAGAAGAGGTTTAGGTTTGCGCACGTTCTTCAATATTTTAGGTCCGCTGGTGAATCCCGCAAAGCCGAAACATTCCATGATCGGCGTTTACAGTTTAGAAATTGCGCGTATTTACCAGTATCTTCTTCAGAAAAAAAATGAAAATTTCCTTATTGTGCATGCGCTGGATGGATACGATGAAATTTCTCTGACTTCAGATACCAAAATTTTCGATAAATCCGGCGAATATATTTTTTCTCCCGAAGAGTTGGGTTTCAAAAATATTGCGCCAGAAACTATTTTCGGTGGAAATTCCAAACAGGAAGCGGCTGCGATTTTCCGAAATATTTTGGAAGGTAAAGGAACATACGAACAAAATTCGGTGGTGCTTGCGAACGCAGCGATGGCGCTGAAAAATACCGGAAAATACGGCAATTATAAAGAATGTCTGTCTTTAGCAACTGAGAGTTTAAAAAGTGGAAATGCTTTAAAATCTTTGACCAGCATCATCAAATAATTTTTTTATGGCGACAAATTCCGTCTTCCACTCCCGCTTTTTAGCTCCTCGTTCCTCGTCGCAAAAAGAGCTCCGTTCAAGCCGGGTCGCAGATTGTCAATAATTTAAAGTAATATTTAAAAATGAATATTTTAGAACAGATTGTAAAACGAAAAAAAACCGAGGTTTTGCAGGCAAAAAATAAAGTTTCAATTCAAGAGCTTAAAAACTCCGAATTTTTTGGACGCGAAACCTATTCTTTGAAAAGATCACTCAAAGAACGCTCCGGAATTATTGCCGAATTTAAGCGGAAATCTCCAAGCAAAGGAATTATCAATGATCAGGCTGATGTTTTGGAAGTTGCAGAATCTTATGAAAAGTTCGGTGCCAGTGGAATTTCAATTCTCACCGATCAGGATTTTTTCGGCGGTATTTTGGCAGATTTTTCGAAAGTTCGAAAAGAGATTTCAATCCCGCTCTTGAGAAAAGATTTTATGATCGATGAATACCAGTTTTACGAAGCAAAATCTTTTGGTGCCGATGTCGTTTTACTCATCGCGGCTTGCCTTTCACCAACGCAGGTAGACGAATTTACTTCGCTTGCACACGAACTTGGTCTGGAAGTTTTGTTGGAAATCCATACGGAAAATGAATTACAACATTTTAATCCAAATATTGATTTGGTCGGAATCAACAATCGAGATTTAAAAGATTTTAAAGTCGATTTGCAGCATTCCGTAAACTTAAAAAACCGGCTGCCACAGGGAACTTTATCGATTGCCGAAAGTGGAATTTACAATGTGGAAGACTTCAAATTTCTGAAAGAAAAAGGTTTCGATGGATTTTTGATGGGCGAATATTTTATGAAAAATGAAAATCCCGGAAAAGCATTTCAAGAATTTGTAGAAAAAATTTAATGATGAATCTTAAAGTTTGCGGCTTAACGAACACCAATCAAATTCAGGAATTAATTTCCATGAATGTTGACTTTTTGGGCTTTATCTTCTACGAAAAATCACCACGGTATGTTTTAAATCATTTGAGTCTTAAAGAAATTGCAGAAATTCTACATTATAAAAAAGTTGGTGTTTTTGTAAATGAAAGCATTCGAGGAATTGCTGAAATTGCTTCGGAAGCTCAGCTTGATGTGATTCAATTGCACGGGAATGAGGATGATAATTTTATCTTTCAATTAAGGCAAATTATTGGCGAAAATATTGAAATTATTAAAGTCATAAGAATTGGAGATCAGACTTCTGAAGAATTGCAAAAAACCATCAATCATCACCCATCAACCATCAACTATTTATTATTCGACACCGATTCCAGCGCGTTTGGCGGCACCGGGAAAGCCTTTGACTGGCAAATTTTAAACGATTTAGAAATCACAAAACCTTACTTTTTAAGCGGCGGAATTTCGTTGGAAAACATCAGTCAACTATCAACTGTCAACTGTCAACCTTTTGCCCTGGACATCAATTCTAAATTTGAAATTGAACCCGGTTTAAAAGATCTTGAAAAAATAAAACAACTATATGAAAAATTATAAAAACCCCGACGAAAACGGCTATTACGGCGAGTTCGGCGGAGCATTTATTCCTGAAATGCTCTATCCAAATGTCGCGGAACTTAAGCAGAAATACATTGAAATCATCGAGTCAGAAGAATTTCAGACTGAGTTTCAGGATTTGCTGAAAAACTATGTGGGAAGAGCAACGCCGCTTTATTTTGCAAAAAATCTCAGCGAAAAGTACCAAACACAAGTTTATCTTAAAAGAGAAGATTTGAACCACACGGGCGCGCATAAAATCAACAATGCGCTGGGTCAGGTTTTACTCGCTAAAAAATTAGGAAAAAAGCGCATTATTGCGGAAACCGGCGCCGGTCAACACGGCGTTGCGACAGCCACAGCCTGCGCGCTTATGAACTTGGAATGCATCGTTTACATGGGCGAAGTGGATATTGCGCGCCAGGCGCCAAATGTGGGCCGCATGAAAATGCTTGGCGCAACAGTAATTCCCGCAACTTCGGGTTCCAAAACGCTGAAAGATGCGGTGAATGAAGCTTTGCGCGACTGGATCAACAATGCGACGACTACGCATTATATCATTGGCAGCGTCGTGGGACCGCATCCGTTTCCGGATTTGGTGGCGCGTTTTCAAAGCGTAATTTCGGAGGAAATAAAATGGCAGCTGAAAGAAAAAATCGGTCGCGAAAATCCCGATTATGTGATTGCGTGCGTGGGCGGTGGCAGCAATGCGGCAGGCACTTTTTACCATTTTGTGAACGAAGAAAATGTGAAATTAATCGCAGCCGAAGCCGGAGGTTTTGGTTTGGATTCCGGGAAATCCGCCGCGACTACATTTTTGGGAACTTTGGGAATTTTGCACGGCAGCAAAAGCATCGTGATGCAAACCGAAGACGGCCAGGTCATTGAGCCACACTCGATTTCCGCGGGTTTGGATTATCCGGGAATCGGGCCGTTCCACGCGAATTTATTTACTGCTAATAGGGCAGAATTTTTCAGTATTACCGATGACGAAGCGCTGAAATCGGCGTTTGAGCTGACAAAGACGGAAGGCATTATTCCAGCGCTGGAATCGGCACACGCGCTGGCTGTTTTGGAAAAGAAAAAGTTTGCGAAAGACGAGGTTGTCGTGATTTGCCTTTCGGGACGCGGCGACAAAGACATGGAAACTTATCTGCAAAATCTCTAAAATGATTTGGGCACCATTTCCGGCTTTCGCTACTCGCTTCCGCCGCGGCGGAGAGCTCAAACAGGCCGCTCAAACCTACAGGTACGCCGATTCAGTAAAAATAATGAAAGATGAGGCAATCCGGGGGCGCGGTTTCCGGCTTTTAATTAAATTCAGTAAAATATAAAAATTATGACCGATCAAAATAACATTCAACATCCAACAACCCACACCCAGCATCCCGCATCGAGCACCCCGCAACAAAAAAAACTCAATATTTATTTTACTGCGGGAATTCCAAAACTGGAGGACACCACGGAAATCATGAAACTTATTCAGCATGCCGGCGCGGAAATTATGGAAATCGGAATGCCGTATTCCGATCCGGTGGCCGACGGTCCGGTGATTCAAAAAGCACACGAAATCGCACTGAAAAACGGCATGACGATCGCCAAATTGTTCAGCCAGCTGAAATCGGTGAAAGATGAAATTAAAATTCCCATTGTTTTGATGGGCTATATCAATCCGGTTTTAAGTTTTGGTTTTGAGAATTTTTGCAAAGAATGTAAAGATTCCGGTGTTTCGGGTTTGATAATTCCTGATTTACCGCCTATAGAATTTGAGAAAAATTACGGCAAAATACTCGGAAAATTTGGTTTGAATTTTATTTTTCTGGTAACGCCGGAAACTCCGGATGAAAGAATTAAATATCTGGATTCGTTAAGCTCCGCGTTTTTGTACGCTGTTTCCAGCTCATCCACAACGGGAAACAATGCGAAAGAAATCAACAACGAAGAGTATTTGGAAAGATTAGCGAGTCTGAACTTGAAAAATCCTGTGATGATTGGTTTTGGAATTAAGAACAAAAGCGATTTTGAAAAGGTGACTGAAAAAGCCGCGGGCGGAATTATCGGAACTGCCTTCGTGAACATTTTGCTGAATAAGGAAAATTGGGCAGAAGAAGGTGAAAGTTTTATTCGTAGCATAATAAATTAATTTTATAAATTTGTGGCGGAAAAAATCAGAAAATTATTTCTGTTTTTTTCAAAAAAAATGGCTTTTTAGCGGCGAATTTTTCGCAATAGTGATCGCAGTGGAAATCCTTTTTTGCGCGGCGGCTTCGCCGCGCAAAAAAGATTGTAACGTAGAGCCCGACCCGAGCAGCTGGAAAAGCCCAGGTGAGGGGATTGCCCAAATAAATACTACCAAATGACACGCACCCAAAACAGAAGTTTGCATTTTCAGGAATTAGGTTTGATGGATTATTTGCCGGCTTTCGACCTGCAGGAAAAACTGATGAAAGAAATCATCGATTTGAAGCTGGAAAATCGCCACAAAACAGAAGATGAGCAAGTGGAAACGCCCAATTATCTGCTGTTTGTGGAGCATCCGCACGTGTATACAATTGGCAAATCGGGTGATGACCATAATATGCTGGCAAATGCTAAAAAGCTGGAGGAAATCAACGCGACATTTGTGAAAACGAACCGCGGCGGCGATATTACGTACCACGGTTTTGGGCAGCTGGTGGGTTATCCGATTTTGGATTTGGATAATTTTAAATCCGATATTTTCCTTTATATGAGGAATTTGGAGGAGGTGATTATCCGAACCATTGCAGAATACGGCTTAAACGGTGAACGCAGTGAAGGCGAAACTGGCGTTTGGCTGGACGTAGGCAAACCGTATGCGCGGAAAATTTGCGCCATGGGCGTGAAAACCTCGAAATGGGTGACCATGCACGGTTTCGGGCTGAATGTAAATACAGATTTGCGGTATTTTGAATATATTATTCCGTGCGGAATTCGGGATAAATCGGTGACTTCACTTCAGCGCGAACTGGAAAGTGAATTTTCCGCGGCCGACATGAAAGAACTGAAAGAGAAAATTAAAAAGCATTTTCTGGCGGTTTTTGAGGCCAGTTTTATCTGATTTCATTAGCGCTAAAACGGAAAAAAATGCCCTTTTAGCGGCTAAAAAGTTTTATAGCCTTTATACACTTCCGCGGATTTCTGCAACATCGAAGCTGACTGCATACGGAAATTCATCAAATGGTCTGTACCGTTGTGCTGATGGTGATGTACTTCGGTTTCCCACAGTTCTACGATAAAAAATACGCCTTTATTTTCGCGGTCTTCCACCAAATCATATTGTAGGCAACCTTCTTCTTTCCGCGTTTCTATGACGAGTTTTTTCAGCAGTTCCAAAGCATCCATGATATCATTTTCTTTAAATTGAAACAGTGCGACGATATATAAGTTTTTCATGATTTAAAATAAGACACCAAAGATAGAAACTGGAACTTTAAATTTTAGAAAAAAAGCAAAAAATTGCCTTTTTGATTCAATTTTTCTTAATGGCAAAAATTTTTATCTTTGTAAAAACCGAAAATAAAATGGCAGAATATAAATTACTATTGCCTTCGATGGGAGAGGGCGTGATGGAAGCGACGATTATCAGTTGGATGTTTAATGAAGGCGACACCGTAAAAGAAGATGATTCCGTGGTAGAAATCGCCACCGACAAAGTTGACAGCGACGTACCGACGCCGGTTTCGGGCAAAATCGTAAAAATTCTGAAACAGAAAGATGAAATTGCGAAAGTAGGAGAAGCGATCGCAATTCTCGAAATTTCCGGTGCTGGTGATGCCGTGGCAGAACAGCCACAAGAGCCGAAAACAGCGGACGAAGTGAAAACGCAAATTCCAAATGTAGATTCCGACGTGGTGAAAGGTTTGGAAGAAGCCATGGAAAGCGCGAAAGCATCCACCAGTTTTGAAGGTTCTGATTTATATTTGTCACCTTTAGTAAAATCAATCGCGCAGCAGGAAAATATTTCTGAAGCGGAATTGCAGTCCATTAAAGGAAAAGGTTTGGAAGGTCGCATTACGAAAGAAGATATTTTGGCTTTCGTAGCGAACCGACAGGCACCACAAAGCAGTCCTTCAACACAATCAGCTCCAATTTCTTCAACACCGGCTCCGCAAGCTGCAGCGCCTGTTTCAGCACCGATTCAGGTGAATGCAGGTGACGAAGTGATTCCGATGGACAGAGTACGTAAAATTATCGCTGATGCCATGGTGAATTCCAAAAGAACTTCGCCGCACGTTACTTCATTTATTGAAACCGACGTGACCAACGTGGTAAAATGGCGAACCAAGCACAAAGATATTTTCGAAAAACGTGAAGGTGAAAAACTGACCTACATGCCGATTTTCGTGAAAGCGATTGTAAAAGCAATTCAGGATTTCCCGCTCATCAATATTTCTGTGGACGGCGATAAAATCATCAAAAAGAAAAATATCAATATCGGAATGGCAACTGCGCTTCCGGACGGAAACTTGATTGTTCCGGTGATTAAAAACGCAGACCAGTTGTCGCTTTCGGGCTTGGCAAAAGCCATCAATGATTTGGCTCACCGCGCACGAAACAAAAAATTGAGGCCTGAAGATACACAAGGTGCAACATACACCATTTCAAATGTGGGTGGTTTCGGAAACTTGATGGGCACGCCAATTATTCCACAGCCGCAGGTAGCGATTTTGGCAGTTGGTGCGATTGTGAAAAAACCTGCAGTTTTGGAGACCAAAGATGGCGATGTGATCGCGATCCGAAATCTGATGTTTATGTCGCATTCTTACGATCACCGCGTTGTAGACGGTTCTTTGGGCGGCATGTTCCTGAAACATGTTCACGATTATCTGCAGAACTGGGATATGAATACCGAGATTTAAATAAGGTAAAAAGCAAAAAAATAGTTAATAACCTCCGAAAATTTTCGGAGGTTTTTTTAGCAGCTTTTGCGGTGCTTTTTAAGCAGCTAATAAAATAAGCATTATGCTATAAGCTATAAGCTATAAGTTATATCCTCATTACTTTACGCAAACTTTGGTAAAACCAAATATTTTGCCCAAAAAGCAGCAAATATCTTATTCTCAGCTTTTGTGCACTTTCTGCTTTTCCGCTTATAAATGTTGTTAAAACGAGGAATTATGCTCAAAAAGCAGCTTATTTTTCAGCAAAACTTTGTGCCTTTTGTGGTTTAAATTTTTTGCCGTTTTAGCCGCGTATTTTTTAGCCATTGTATTCAAAATACTTAACTTTGGTTTCCTAAAAATTACCACATGTTCAATATAAGAAAAGCGACACCTGACGATACGCCCACCATTTTTGATTTGATTAAAAAACTCGCCGTATACGAGAAAATGGAGAATGAAGTCATTACTTCTATCGAAGAACTTCGCGAAAATATATTCAGCAAGAATTTTTCAAAAGTGTTGCTCGCAGAAGAAGAGGGAAAACCGGTTGGTTTTGCGTTGTATTTCTTTAATTTTTCGACTTTCGTAGGAAAACCGGGTCTGTACCTCGAAGACCTTTTTGTGGAGCCGGAATATCGCGGCAAAGGCTACGGCAAAAAACTCTTCGTAGAGTTGGCAAAAATCGCACTCGAAGAAAACTGCGGCAGAATGGAGTGGTCGGTGCTTAACTGGAACACGCCCGCCATAGAGTTCTACAAATCGCTTCAGGCAAAACCCATGGATGAATGGACGGTTTACCGTTTAGACCAAAAAGGCATTGCTGATTTAGCAGAATAAAACTTTAAACAAAAAAAGTGCGGACAAAACCCGCACTTTTTTTGTTTTTATAAACTTTCTGTTTACATAATCTTTGCAACTTCTGCGCAAAGCCATTCCAGCATTTCGCGGTCTTCATCGGTGAAAGGATCAATTTTATGAGAATCGATATCTATTTGTCCGATGTTTTTTCCGTCTTTCATAATGGGAACCACGATTTCCGCTTTGGTGTCAATTGAGCAGCTTAAATAATTATCCTGCTCATGAACGTCCGGCACGACGAAAGTTTCATTAGAAACAGCGACCTGACCGCAAATTCCTTTTCCGTAAGGAATAATGGTATGATCGGTTGGCGCGCCAACATACGGCCCTAAAATCAGCTCATCTTTGTCCCCGTTTTTGAAGTAGAAACCTGTCCAGTTGAAATAAGGAATTTCCTGATCCAGTAACTGACAGATTTTCTGCAATTTCACTTCCGTATTATGAGCGGGACTTTCAATAATCGATGAAAGTCTTTTTTTAATTTCTGACATTTTTATTTTTTTAAGAAAATTCTTTTAATATTAATTCTTCTTTATAACCGAATAGACCCCGTTCTTTAATTAAATCTGCAACGCCTTCGGGTACTTCTTTTTCCCAACCTGAAATGTGATTTGCAATTTTTTCCAGAATAATGCGGGAATAAATTTCGGAGTAATCCGGATTGTAATTTTTGATATCCACAATTCTGTTGTTGTGTTTGAAATATTTGTAAAGCTCTTTCAAACTGTCTTTCACCTTTAAGTTATCGGCGGTAAGCAGTTCGTGACTTTCCGGATCTTTATACGGATAAAGGTAAACCCGCATGTCCTGACGGAAGAATTTACCAAAAGCTTCCAGAATTCCACCGGAAAGATTTTTGTAATAATTTTCATCAAAAACATCCAATAAATTGTTTACGCCCATCGCAACACCAATTTTGCCGTTGGTATACGTCGCGAAATAATCGATAAGTCGGTAATATTCGGAGAAATTGGAAATGATTACGGTGTAACCCAACTTTCCCAGAACATCCACGCGGTCCAGGAAATCGCGCTCATCAATATCGCCCGAGGCGCGTAAATTGGCAATCGTAATTTCAAATAAAACCTCAGTTTCGTCTGCGCTGCAGTGCCAATCCTGGTTGAACATTTCCAAACCTTTGAGAAACATATCAATATTCACCAAAGTTACCGGGCGGAAACTTCCTCGAACAGCAAAGATATTTTTTCGGTACAGAATATCCGCAGGCAGCATATTGTTTCCTTCGGAGTTAAAAATTACAGCATCCGTCATCCCATTTTTCACCAGCTGAAGACTCATGAGACGGTTATCGACGTAGTTAAATGCCGGGCCGCTGAAGTCGATCATATCAATTTCGAGGTTATCCTTATTAATATCATCAAAAAGAGAATTGATCATTTTCCGCGGATTGTCGCTGTAATTGAAAGCGCCGTAAATTAGGTTTACGCCCAACCCGCCGAGGGTTTCCTGCTGTAATGTCGCATCATTTTCATTAAATTTTACGTGGAGGACAATCTCGTTGTAATCCTCTTTTTCATCAAGCTGAAAGCGCAGACCAACCCAGCCGTGGCCTTTCATAGTCTTGTCGAAATTGATGGTCGTCACCGTATTGGCGTAGGAAAAGAATTTGCGGCCCGGAAAAGTATCGCGTGAAAGTCTTTCTTCAATCAAAGAAACCTCGTAGCGCAGCATTTTGCGAAGTCGATTTTGGGTCACGTAACGGTTTTTGACTTCTTTACCATAAATGGCATCACTAAAGTCTTTGTCGTAAGCCGACATTGCCTTTGCGATGGTTTGAGAAGCGCCGCCCGCGCGGAAAAAATGACGAACAGTTTCCTGACCCGCGCCGATTTCTGCAAAAGTTCCGTAAATAAGCGGGTCTAAATTTATCGCTAAAGCTTTCTGTTTAGGAGTTAATTTCTGTTGAATCACGGGCAAATCTAATTTTTTGTAAATTTACCAAAATTAAACCAACCTCAAAAAAATGCAGTTGAAATTTTTAGGAACCGGAACTTCGCAAGGCGTTCCTGTAATTGGTTGTCACTGTGAAGTTTGCACGTCCGCTGATCCCAAAGATCGGCGTTTTCGTTCTTCAGTTTTAATTACTACCGATTCCGGAAAAAAAATTTTGATTGATTGCGGCCCGGATTTCCGACTGCAGATGCTTGAAAACAAAGAAGAGCAAATTGATGCTGTTTTGCTGACGCACGAACATAATGACCATATTATTGGACTGGATGATCTGCGACCGCTGATTTTTAAAAACCGGAAAAATATAGACCTTTATGCCCGAAAAAGAGTAGGAGACGAAGTAAAGAGCCGCTTTCCGTATGCTTTTGCGGAGGTGAAATACCCAGGCGCGCCATCGTTTAACCTGCATGAAATTACGGAAAATTTTTCTCTCTTTAACACCGAAATTTTCCCGATTGAGGTAATGCATGGTGCAATTGCTATTGATGGTTTTAAAATAAAAAGACTCGCATATCTTACGGATGCCAGCTTTATATCTGATTATGAAAAAGAACAGTTGCAAAATCTGGATTATTTGATTGTAAACTGCATCAGAAAAGAGGTGCCGCATCCTGCACATTTTATTTTACCTGATGTGATCTCCTTATATAAGGAGTTGAGGCCGAAAAAAATGTTTTTAACCCACATTTCCCACCACATGGATGTGTATAAAAAGATGGAAAAGGAGCTTCCTGCGGGCATTCATTTAGCGTATGACGGTCTTGTGCTGGATTTTTAAGCAGAAAATGCACATTTATTTTTCTGAAATAAAAAATAATTCTATATTTGCACACCCAATTACGAGCCCAGTTGGCGGAATTGGTAGACGCGCTAGACTCAAACTCTAGTACCGCAAGGTGTGCCGGTTCGATTCCGGCACTGGGTACCAAAACCTCTGCAATCTTTGATTCGCAGAGGTTTTTTTATTTTTCAAACTTTTCTGGTATGTCCTGTCTTTTATAAAATTACCTGCTAAAAGGCGGTTTTTTTTGCTTTTGCTAAATAAAAGAGGATTTTTTACTCCACTATTTTTAAAATAAGATACTTTTTCGATAAAAATCATTTTGGTCTAATGATATCCGTCATTTTTCTAAATAGCGGATACTCAGGTCTTCTTTAACTATAATTAACGTTTTCAGCCTTTTTTTACTTAATAGAAATTTAAATTCATGTTTAATTATATAATTTCTAAAAAAGTGCTGTTTATTGCGATAAAAATATAATATTATTTAGAATAAAGATTTATATCATAAAAGATTTAGGGTCTGGAATATGGATTTGATAATTTGTTGAGCTATCTTTGTATAAGAAAATCAAGGTATAGAAAACTCGAAAATTTAAAAATCAGATATTATGAAAAATTTAGTAAACCTCCGATCACTTGTTTTAGCAGCCACACTTTTTTCTGGCATCGTTGCGGCACAAAAAATCAGCAGCAATTCTGTTAAAACCGTAGTATCCGGTACGTCAACTTTACATGAGTGGAGCATGACTTCAACCGGCGGAAATTTTTCCGGTAACGTTTCCGGTAACAGCATCCAGGATGTACGTTATGTAATGGGCAGCAAAACTTTGAAAAGCGGTAAAGGCCCAATGGACGCTAACGCTTATAAAGCACTTAATGCTGATAAATATCCAAACATCACCTTCAGTGCATCTTCAGTTAACTTAGGTAAAGGAACAATGACCGGTAAACTTACCGTAACCAACGTAACCAAAACCGTAACTGTACCGGTAAATGTAACCAAATCGGGCGATACTTACACCATTTGGGGTACAGCTTCAATTAAAATGACAGACTACGGTGTTACTCCGCCTGCATTTATGATGAACACTGTAAAAACAGGAAACGAACTTACCATTACAGTAAACGCCGTAGCAAAATAAATAAACTATTATAAAAAATTAAAATTAAGAATATGAAAACCATGGTCATTAGAGCTTCAATGCTCGCAGTATTAGTTTCCGGAATCAGCTTTGTAAGCGCACAGGATACGACCTCTTCAATGCGGGACTATCTTGCACCGGAAAAAGCAACCCGAAATGTTTTCGAAGATCCTAAAGTAGAAGCTCCGGCTTACGATGGTGTGAAAGTTTCTATTGGTGGTGATTTTGCCTTACAGTTCCAGGCTTTAGATCATTCTACTGAAGCAGCATCCCTTGGCGTGAAAACCGGGACTACAACACCAAACACTTTAAGAGTGATGGGTTCCGACTTCAACTTGCCAACCGCAAACTTAGATGTTAATGCTTATCTTGCTAAAGGTTTGAAAATGCACTTAAGAACTTATCTTTCTGCACGTCACCACAACGAAGCGTGGGTGAAAGGTGGTTACATCCAGGTGGATAACTTAGATTTCATTAAAGAAGGTTTTGCCTCAGGAATCATGCAGCATGCCCGCGTAAAAGTTGGTATGGATGAGATTAACTACGGTGATGCGCATTTCAGAAGAAGTGATAACGCGGAAACCATCAACAACCCATTTGTAGGAAACTATATTATGGACAGTTTTACAACCGAAGCTTTTGGTGAAGCCTACGTGTTCTACAACAATTTCATCGCTATGGCCGGTCTTTCCAACGGTAAACTGAACCAGACAGCGGTAAAAGGTACCAACGATAACGCACCTTCAATCTATGCAAAAATCGGATATGACAAACAAATCAGCCCTGACCTGAGAGTAAGATTAACAGGTTCTGTATTGCAAACGAACGGTATGTCTACGGGTGGATATTTATATGGTTCTGATAGAGCGGGCTCAAGATACTACTACGTATTGCTTACTGAAAATGATAACATGGGAACTGAAAACTATGCAACCGGAAGATTTAATCCTGGTTTCAAGAAAAACAAAGCCATTCAGATCAACCCGTTCATCAAATATCAGGGATTGGAATTCTTCGGAATGTACGAACATGTGACAGGTATTAAAGGCGCAACTGCACCAAGCAGAGGCAATTATACTCAACTTGCAGGTGAATTGCTTTACAGATTTGGTGGAGACGAACAGTTTTACGTTGGTGGCCGTTACAACACAGTAAGCGGTAAAGACAACGAAACTGCTGCTGAGAGAAAAATTGACCGATTCAACTTAGGTGGCGGTTGGTTTATGACCAAAAACGTTCTTGCAAAAGTGGAATACGTTTCACAAAAATACAACAACGACAAGGTGTGGGGAGCAACAAGCGCATTACAAGGTGGTAAATTCAACGGCGTAATGTTCGAAGCGACCATAGGTTTCTAATTTTAATTTTCAGAAAAAAGGGTTGTATTCCGGCCCTTTTTTCTAAATTTCCGGTCATGAAAACGCAAATCTTTATCCTTCTCTTTATCTCCGCGCTTTTTTCTGCACAGAAAAACGTACTGGAAATCAATGGATGGACGAATATCAATACTTTCAAATGTGTTGAAAACCAGTTTAAAGGGTCTGCAAACGTTTATTCCTTTACTGGTTCACAACTGCCGAACATCGCTTTTAAGATCACCAATTTCGATTGCGGAAACAAAGTGATGACCGGCGATTTTCAAAAAACTTTGAAAGCGGACAAATTTCCGGAATTAACAATTAAATTTTTACAGTTTAAAAAAACATCATCTAACACCTTTCAGGCAGTTGTGGACGTGAAAATGATGACGGTTTCCCGAAAATATCCGATTGAGTTCACTTATTTTCAAAACAGTTTAATGGGAAACAAAAGGTTGAAATTTTCCGACTTCCAAATCGTGCCACCGAAAAAAATGGGTGGAATGGTTTACGTGAAAGATGAATTAGATCTGGTGTTCAGTTTAAAAACGAACGATTAAATAGTTTTTTCATAGTATCAGTTTAATGTGGGCTTCCTTTCGGGGAAGCTTTTTTTTTGAGAGTCCGAACCAGAAGAATTTAAAAAAAACTTATTTATAGTGCTGAAAAATTCCAAAATCGGTCGCGGTCCAAAGTGCAGCTTTTTGTCCGGCACTTTTTAGCGCATTATTTGTCCAGGTGTTGCAGGTATTCAAAAAGCTGTAACTTCCTTTTGCGTCATAAAAGGCGTCGTCTTTACCATAAACTGCATCAGTTTTAATTAAAATTGGTTTGCCATTTTCATCGTGGTCAAATTTTTTCTGAATGAAATTGATGAGTGCTGCGTATTGTTTTTCACTCAGCATAATTCGTTTGCACTTTTCCGATTCTTTCATTTCCTTGTAAAAAGTGCAATGCATCGCAGATTCACTAAGCCAAAATGTAGCCTCAAAAGCAGTAGAAAATTTCAAATCTGCCCACGTGGGCGTGTCGAGATAAAATCCCTTGTCGCCCCAACCTATTGATAGATATTTATAATCTGTGCTTTTAGAGGTTGTATTTTTAAAAAGAATGTCATCGCTCCAGTTTATCTGCTTAGATCTTATAGGAACCACAATGTCAGTGTGTACACCATTGGTTAAAATAAAAGTTTCCACCATTTTAGGTTCCGAAATGTTTTGCGCTGGAATTTCAAAATAGGGAAGCGTAAATACGAAAAGCATGTAAACCGCGATTATTGTGATTAAGGTCCAAATACTTTTTAAAACTACAAGAATAATTTTCTTCATTCTCAAATGTAGTTGTTTTAACGCTAAAAAGAATTTAAAAAATTGGCTACTTTAAGGGCAAAAAAATGAACTTTTTATTAAAGCTTAAGATTTGCTTTAAAGTCAACAACGTCGCTGTCTTGGGTAATGAAATCGATGTTTCTTTTCAAACCGGAAAATTTTGCCCTTTTAACGGGAGATTTTTTAAAAATTTCCGAAAACAAATCCTGCGACAAATCCTGCCACTGAGATTTTTGGAAAGTCTGTAAAAGCGGATTTGGTTTAAATTTTTCCTGCTGATGAGGTTTTGAAAAGCGGTTCCATGGGCAAACGTCCTGGCAAATGTCGCAGCCAAACATCCAATCTTCCATTTTTCCCTGAAAACTTTCGGGAATATCGTTTTTCAACTCGATGGTCGCATACGAAATACATTTGCTGCCGTCGATTATTCGTTCAGAAACAATGGCGTCGGTCGGGCAGGCGTCGATGCATTTTCTGCAGCTTCCACAGTGATCCGTCGTTGGCGCATCGGTTTTTAATTCAAGATCGCAGATGATTTCTGCTAAAAAATAAAAGGAGCCGGTTTGTTTAGTTATTAAATTGGCGTTTTTTCCCACCCAGCCAATTCCGGATTTTCTGGCCCAGCTGCGTTCTAAAATCGGCGCGGAATCTGTAAAAATGCGGCAGTCGAAATCACCGATTTCCTCCCGAAGTTCCTGAACCATGTCGCGCAGGATTTCTTTAATGATTTCATGATAATCCTGTCCGTAAGCGTATTTCGAGATTTTCAACTGCCCGAATTCGCTTAAATCTTTTTCAGGAAAATAATTATATGAAAGCGAAATGACAGATTTAGAACCTTCCACGAGCAAACGCGGATCGAGCCTTTTATCGAAATAATTTTCCATATAAGACATCTCGCCGTGGAAATTATTTTTCAAATAATTTTCGAAAGGCTGCGCATCTTCTGCCAAAAAATCGGCGCGCGAAATTCCACAACTTTGAAACCCAAACTTTTCAGCTTTGGATTTGATCAGCTTCGCGTATATTTCGGCACTTTCGGGCATCATTTGTAGTGCAAAACTAACATTATTTTATAAATTTGTTCATCATTAATTCTAACTTTAAAATGAATCATATGTCAGTAGAAGAAATTTTAAAAAGCGGAAATTACCATTTAATCGATGTTCGCGAACCGATGGAACTCGAAATGGATGGCCAGATTGACGACGCGGTAAATATTCCTTTAGGTGATATTGAAAGTCGCCAGGACGAAATTGAAAATCTCAACGGACCGAAAATCTTTTTCTGCCGAAGCGGAAACCGAAGTGGAAAAGCAGTGGACTACTTCAAATCAAAAGGTCATAATGACGTATATAACGGCGGCGGCTATAATGATGTAAGACAAAGCCTAGAAAGCATTTCTTAAAAATTACCGGTTTAAAGCCGGTTTTTTTTGTGCCAATAGCGCCGAAAATTTTGACGGAAGGAAAGTCTGCCAAAATGTAAATGATTGTTTAATTTTTTGATATTTATTCGCTTGAAACATAATGTTTTAGGGCCCATGTTGAGCTTTGCATACAAAAATTACCTGCAATTTGGCACGATTTTGACAAGGTTTGCCATGTAAAACTTAAAATTTAAAATTATGAATTCAATTAAAAAATCAATCCTTGCGTTAGGTGTAATGACCGCAGGATTAGTAAGTGCTCAGAGTGCTGACATGAACAATATGATTAAAATTGGGGTGAACGGAGGAATCGCAGTTCCGGCTGAAAATGCAGGTGGAAATTTAGGTTTAGACGTTGCTTACCAAAATCTAGTAACTCCTGGTTTCGGTTTGGGTATCGCTTCAGGTTACAGCCATTTCTTTGGTAGAGATAACAATGGCATCAACAACAACGATTTCGGTGTAGTTCCTGTAGCAGCTTTAATTAGAGTTTATCCTAAACAAACCGGTTTTTATCTTGGGACAGACCTAGGTTACGGTTTCATCGTGGGTGATGACAAAGTGGCAAGCAACAACGCGACTGCAAGACCAGACGGTGGTTTCTACATTAAACCAGAAATTGGTTACCACAACCGCGACTGGAATGTTGCCCTACAGTACCAAAAAACTTTCACCGGTGACAAAGGTGAAATTGGAAGCCAAAAATACAATGCCGGTGCTATCGGTGTAGGTCTTGGCTACAATATTCCTTTAGGAAATTAATTTTTCCGCGCAAAAACCAACCTTCTCTTTTTAAAGAGGAGGTTTTTTTATTTCGCATTTTAAAAAAACTATTATTATCTTTGGGTTAAACACTAAAAAATGGATGCTAAAAACAAATTTAATCTTTTCTTACCCGGCCTGCAGTCGGACAGCAATAACGATGTCTCGCTTATTGCTGCAGACCTTCGGGAAAAAACTACCGTCGTAGGTCACTATAAAGCAAAAAACCAAAAGGTAGATTTGCTGGCGGAAAAGTCTTACGCAACAAAGGATTTCAGCTCTTTTTCCGAGATTGCTAAGCAATTTATCAGCGATTTTGCGCTCGATAACATCGACAGTATTTCCGTAGCGGTTCCAGGACCTGTAATCGCCGGAAAAAGCGAGCCACAACGACTGAAATGGATTTTAGAAGAGGAAGAAATAAAGCGCGAGACGAACGTCGGCCACGTTTTTTTGATTAATGATTTGGAAGCATCCGCTTACGGTTTACAGAATGTTGACGAAAGCGATTTTGTTAAAGTCCACGATTGCGGAACGTTCACTCCTGGAAACGTCGCACTATTAGCACCAGGCGAAGGTTTGGGCGAGGCTGCATTATTTTGGGACGGACAACATTTAAGACCTTTTGCCACAGAAGGTGGCCACTGCGAATTCTCACCACGAACAAACGATGAGGTTGAATTTTATTCTTTCTTACAGAAGATTTACGGCATCGTAAGTTGGGAATCGGTACTTTCTACCGCTGGTTTATTTAATGTCTACCGTTTTTTACGCGACGTTAAACAGCAAAAACAACCGGATTGGCTCACCAAAGAAATTGAAGCAGATAATTTCACCGAAGCCATTATTCAAGGTGCTATAGAAGATAAAGACCGTGTCTGCAAAATGACCATCGAAACATTTTTAACCTATTTAGCGCGCGAAGCTAACAGTTTGGTTTTAAAAATGAAAGCTACAGGAGGGCTGTATCTTACCGGAAAAATTCCGGTGATGTTGGAGCAGTTCTTAACCAACAAACAATTCTATAAAAACTTCATCATCAGTGACAAGATGGAAAATATTCTTTCAGATATTCCCATTTATCTCGTAAAAGATGAAAAGACAATTCTTAATGGTGCAGCGTTGTATGCGGCATTTAATAAAAAATAAAGCATTTAAATTAAATTGTAAAACTTCGCCTTCGCGAAGTTTTTTTTTGTTTAATATGCAATCTTACCTTACATCAATAATGACTGTTTAAAGTTCTGGTTATATTTGCAGCTGAAAATTTAATAAAATTTATATGAAAAAATTAGTACTAGTAGCGCTTTTCGCGAATGGTTTAGCTTTCGGGCAGTCTAAAAAAGTAACCGATTCCAAAGTGCAGTGGTGGGGTTATAAGCTGGCAAAAACCGAAGCATCTTCTCACAATGGTGTAATCAATGTGAAATCTGGAGATGTTACCCTGAAAAACAACAAAATTGTATTCGGAACATTCGTTTTGGATATGAACAGCCTTAATGCATTAGATTTAACAGGTGAATATCAGGCGAAATTAAATAATCACCTGAAATCAGGCGATTTTTTCGAAACTGAAAAATATCCAACTGCGACTTACAAAATCACTTCCGTGAAAAAAAATGCAGATAAAGCCTTTCCTTTTATGGTTTACGGAAATTTAACTGCAAAAGGCAAAACCAACCCGGTTGCTTTCCCAGCTAAAATCTCTTTAAACAAAGGGGTTTTAAACATCACTTCTGATAAATTCAGCTTCGACCGTCAGAAATTTGACATCGCATACCAATCTGCAGCTAAAGATGTCATTGTAAAAGATGAAATCGATATGCTGATCAACGTAACAGCAAAATAATTTTTCCACATATTATTTTTAAAGAGCAGCTTTGTCTGCTCTTTTTTTTAATTTTATAGCATGAAACTTTATGTCGTCAGCGGGCTCGGCGCCGCGTTTAAAGTCTTGGAGAAAATAAAATTTCCACCAAATCTGGAGGTGGTTTTTATCGAATGGCTCATTCCGGAACCTAATGAGGATTTTCACCATTATGTGGAACGCATGGCGGAAAAGGTTGATGACAGCGAGCCTTTCGCGCTTTTGGGTTATTCGTTCGGCGGCCTGATCGTTCAGGAAATCGATAAAATAAAACCCGCTGAAAAAGTCGTCATTCTGGGAAGCATAAAATCGGACAAAGAAAAATCGCGGCTCATCAAATTTGGTGAAATCTCAAAAATACCGCGTTTTTTGCCCCAAAAATTGTTTAATGTAAAATCTGCTACGGTCTATTCTTTCGCGCGCCAGCTCGTAGATCCGAAAAACCCCAAACTTTTGGATTATCTGCAGGTCACCGATCCGTATTATTTGAAATGGGGAATACAAAAAGTCTCCGACTGGAAATTCGAAGAAAACCCGAAAGTCATTCAGATTTTAGGCAGCAAAGACATCGTTTTTCCTTTGAAATATTCAAAACCGGATTACGTCATCGAAAATGGTACGCACCTTTTTCCGGCTACAAAACCGCGTCAGGTTTCAAAAATTCTCGCCGAAATTTTCCAGCCTAAAACTGAAAAACCAGAATCCTGAAAATTAGCTGCTTTAATGGCAAATTTTTCCGTTTTATCTCAACGGGAAAACCTTTTCAAAAAACGTTTCCACCTGCGCTAAAACTTTAGAATGCATAAAATAAGGCTTATCTTTGCCTTAAAATTTCGAAGCCAGTCTTCGCCTTAAAAATAATGGAATCAATCAGTGTATTTGAAATTATAAAAGTGGGCATCGGACCTTCCAGTTCGCATACCATGGGACCCTGGAACGCCGCTGAAAGCTTTATCAATAAAATAAAAAAAACGCATCAGCTCGAAAATGTTACAGAAGTTTTTGTGGAATTTTTCGGCTCTTTAGCCAAAACCGGCGTCGGACACGGCACCGATATCGCAGGAATGCTCGGACTTTCCGGTGAAAATTTCAAGCTCATTGATACTACCAAAATTGACGAGAAAATTGAGCAGATTAAAAGCTCAAACACTTTAAAACTCGGCGGCGAAAAAGAAATTCCTTTCATCTACGGCCATCACCTTATTTTAAACAAACAAAAATCGCTGGATTTTCACCCAAACGGAATGATTTTCAAGGCTGTTTTTGAAAATGGTGATGTACTAGAGCAGGATTATTATTCTGTTGGCGGTGGTTTTATCGCCACAAAAGAAAACAATTCCTACGATCTGCAGTGCATCCGCACGCTTTATCCGTGCCACAACGGCAAAGATATCGAACGGAATATGGCAAAACTTTCATTGGATAAAATCTCCGATTTGGTCTTTTTGAACGAAGAATCCTGGCGCACCAGAGAAGAAACCGAAAAAGAAGCGCTTTACATCTGGGAACAAATCAAACAGTGCGTTTACAAAGGCGTGAACAAAGAAGGCGTGCTTCCGGGCGGTCTGAAAGTTACGCGCCGCGCCGCAAATATCAACCGGAAATTACTCGGCGACAAAATCTATAAAAACCTTCCGGAGTGGTATCAATTACTGGTGGATGCGGACGTAAGTTTTACCAATATCAACAAATGGGTTTCATGTTTTGCGCTCGCCGTAAATGAGGAAAATGCCAGCTTTGGTCGAATAATCACCGCACCTACAAACGGCGCCAGCGGCGTGATACCAGCGGTTCTCATGTACTCCCAGGTTTTCACCGAGTTCAAAAGTGACGACAATGTCGTGCGTTTTCTTCTGGTGGCGGGCGAAATCGGTACGCTTTTCAAGAAAAACGCTACCATTTCCGCAGCGATGGGCGGCTGTCAGGCAGAAATCGGCGTTTCTTCCGCCATGGCAGCAGCGGGTTTAACGGAAATCATGGGCGGTACACCGGGTCAGGTTCTCATGGCGGCGGAAATCGCGATGGAGCATCACCTCGGCCTCACCTGCGATCCGATTGCCGGCTTGGTGCAGATTCCGTGTATTGAGCGCAATTCAATGGGCGCCATAAAAGCGATTACGGCGGCAAATATTGCGCTGGAATCCGATCCTACAAAAGCGCGCGTAACGCTGGACGAGGTCATCCAATCGATGTGGGAAACCGCGCAGAGCATGAGCGACCGTTTCAAAGAAACCTCAGAAGGCGGACTTGCCATCGCGGTTAACGTGGCGGAATGTTAAAATTTTTTAAGGAGCAACACGATTTTCGCTTCTTAGAAAATGGGTTCCGGCTGTCCACTATATCTTTTTATTTTTTGCAAAAATAAAAAGGATGCCGTTTCCATCCGGGCTAGAAGATGGGTTGTCATTTTTACCAAAGTTTAAAAATAAAAATTTGCTGCTTATTGCAGCAATTTTTCTTTTATTCCAAATCCAGAAAAAAGCTTTTAGAACGGTTTTTTTAAATTAAAAAAACAAAAATTCGCCGCTAAAACAGGCATTTTTCCATTTATAAATCTGCGAAATCCGCAAAATCTGCTAGAAAGAAGATTTCAAAATCTTTATACTACGTGTATCCGTGTGAACTTAAAAGCCACGAATACACGAATAAAATTCGCCGCTAAAAGAGGTGTATTTTCAAATTTACAAATTTACAAATCTGCAAATTTGCAAAATCAGCGGGAAAAAGAAGATTCAAAATCCTAACACTAGGTGTAATCATTGCGAACACAAACGCCGCGAAAACATGAATAAAAATTCGCCGCAAAAACAGACATTTTTTCAAATTTATAAATCTGCGAAACCCGCAAAATCTGCGAGAAAGAATATTTCAAAATCTTTATACTACGTGTAATCCGTGCGAACTTAAAAGCCACGAATACACGAATAAAAATCTGCCGCTAAAACGGCAAATTTTCTAAAATTCCAAAAGCCAAAAATGTTGTTTTTGAGCAGAAAAACTTAGCGCAAAATACCGCGGATTTTATTTGCGTTGCGAATGAGTTCTTCCAGATACTCGTAATTTTCTTTTTCCAGCGCCGATTTGAATTTCCGGAGTTGCGTGATATGTTCGTTCAGAACATCTAACACATTTTCTTTATTCTGCTTGAAAATCGGAACCCACATTTCCGGATGCGATTTCGCTAAACGTACCGTACTTGAAAATCCCGAGCTCGCCAGCTGAAAAATGGTGTCTTCTTCGCGCTCTTTTTCCAGAACTGTATTTGCCAGCGCATACGACGTGATATGCGAAATATGCGAAATATACGCGGTGTGAATATCGTGGCTTTCGGCATCCATATACAGCAAATTCATTTCCAGATTTTCCGCCACTTTTTCCACCAGTTGTAATGAATCAGCTGCGGAATCTTCCTTATCACAAATTACTCCGGCACGCTCTGAGAAACTGTCTTTTTTCGCCGCTTCCGGCCCGGAATTTTCCGTTCCCCACATCGGGTGAAACGCCACAAAACGGTTTCTATTCGGGTGATTTTTCACGGCATCAACGATTCCGGACTTGGTAGAACCAACATCCATCACGATTTGATTATCATTAACCAAATCTAAAACGCCTGGTAACAACTTGCGCGTTGCATCCACAGGAATCGCAAGAATAATTAAATCTGAATTTTTTACCGCATTTTCCAGCGTAGAGATTTCATCGATAATTCCCAGCATTTTTGCCTGCCGCAAATGGTTTTCGTTGAAATCGACTCCGTAAACAAACTCAGCAAAACCTTTTTCTTTTAATTTTAAAGCCATCGAGCCGCCAATTAACCCAACACCGATAATTGTTACTTTCATAATAAAATGGTTGCGATTTTAGCGGATCTTCTGCAGACTTTGAAAATGAGATTGCTCTGCGCATTTTTCAAAAATAATCTCGAAACGCGGGTTATTTTTTGGGTAATTTAAAGTGTATTCCGGACAGGGCTTTCTTTGGGCTTCGCTGCGCTCAAAATCTATATTTCCTTTGGTGAGAATGCTGTCTTTTAGAAATTTTTCATCAACCTTCAAAATTTTCATCTCAGCCTGAAAGTCGGGTGAATAGGTGAATTCTTTCGAAAGTGTTTCCGCGATCACGCGGGAATTTGGCAAATATCCGCTGCAGCTTGCGCCTTTTTTGTTCAGAATAAAAAATACGATAACAAGGCCCGGAATAAGGCCTATTAAAAAGAATTTGAGTTTTCTCATTTAGAAAATTAAAAGATTGATGTCGTGGTAAGTCAGATCGAAACGGTCGCAGATCATTTTTTTCGTGTGGCGGCCTTTGTACATGTACAGCGACTGCTTCATTTCGTTTTTGTGAACCAGCATATTTTCAAAACCGCCTTCTTCATCGTAGTTCAGGAGATACGAGAGGAAGAAATTGGAAATTGCTTTGGTGGTCGTGCGCGGCATTTTCGAGGTGAGATTTGGAAGTCCGCAGTGGATAACACCGTGTTTGATGATGTATGGATCTTCCATATCGGTCAGCTCGGAAGTTTCGATCATTTTCCCGTTATCGATGGTGACATCGATAATTACGCTGCCTTTTTTCATTCCAATGACCATTTCCTCCGTGATAATCGGCACGAAGCTTAATTTTGAAAGTGCACCAATGACAACGTCAGCTCTTTTTAAGCTTTTTGCCAGTTCTTTAGGGTCAATAATAGAAGTTGGCACGCGACCGTCCACCATCATATGCAAACGGCGCAGTTTTGAAAGTGAATTGTCGAAAACTTTTACGCTTGCTCCCAAACCTAAAGCGGCTTTTGTCGCGAATTCTCCCACGATTCCCGCGCCCATCACTACAACTTCAGTCGGCCGTACACCTGTGATGCCGCCCAGCATTAATCCGTTTGAAAGTGCCAATAATTCAGCCGCGTAAAGCACAGAAATATTCCCGGCAATTTCACCAATTAATCTTACGAGAGACAGCTGCTTGTATTCATCAGCGATGAATTCAAAAGCGATGGCGTTGATTTTTTTCTCTGCGAGTTTTTTAAAATATTCTTTATCACGCAGGTTAATTTGCAAAGCAGAAACCAGATAAGTGTTTGGTTTCAGCATTTCTATTTCCTCTACTGTGGGTGGATTGATTTTTAAAACCAAATCTTGCTGAAATGTCTCACGCGGATCCTGTGTGATTTTCGCGCCGGAATCGGAGTATTGCAAATCGGTGAAAAAAGAACCGTCGCCCGCGCCGGATTCCACAATAACCTGATGACCGTTGGCCACCAAAACCTGTACAGCATCCGGAGTGATGCATGTACGCCTTTCATTCAGGCAGGTTTCTTTCGGAATTCCGATGCTGAACTGTTTTCCTTTTTTCACAATCTCCAGTTTTTCCTCCTTTGGTAATAATTCCTGTTCGGTAAAAGGAGTGAAAACATGCGTGTTCCCCATAATGTAAGCTTTTATAAAACCACGGTTGTTCCGTAGAAATTAAACCGCAAAGATACAATGATTTGATTAGTAATGAAGAAATTTTAGCGGAAGTTCACCACGCGGAAATCACCGCTGGTTTCAATGGTCATTTCGTGGTGCGGGCTATGTGAAAGTTCATCTTCATAAACTTCCGGCCACTCGATGATGCACAAAAAAGCATTGTCCAGATACTCATCGATGCCGATATCGTCCACTTCGCGCGCGTTTTTTAGGCGGTATAAATCGAAATGAAAAATATTACCTTTTGGCGTATCATATTCATTTACAATGGCGTAAGTAGGAGAGGAAACTTCTGCAGAGCTGCCCAGACTTTTCACCAAATATTGTGTAAAGGTGGTTTTCCCGGCGCCTAAGTTTCCTTTTAAAAGCAAAATATTATGCTTGAGTTCCGGCAAAATAGTGTCGATTACTTTTTGCCAGTCTTCAATTTTATCGATTTTAAATTCCATTTGTTACTTGTAAATTCCAATCTCAATTTCACCGTCCTGCGTAATCGCTCCGCGGTACATTCCGGCCGTGTTGAAAGGCATCGCGATATTTCCGTCTTTGTCTAAAGCAATTAAGCCGCCGTCGCCGCCCATTTTTTCAATTTCATTAATGGTTTCCTGAGCTGCACTTTTAATGTCTTTATTCAAATATTCCATTTTTGCCGCGATGGTGCGCGCTGCTGTGGAACGGATGAAAAATTCGCCCCAACCGGTGGCAGAAATTCCAACCTGGGAATTCGCGTACGTTCCCGCGCCGATAATTGGCGCATCACCGATTCTGCCGTATTTTTTATTGGTCATTCCGCCTGTAGAAGTTCCCGCCGTAATATTTCCCATTTTGTCTAAAGCAACAGCGCCCACGGTGCCAAATTTTTGATCGATTTCGTAAGCTGCGGGCAAAGTATTTTGAGAAATTGGCTGCTTTTTGGTGCTTTTTTCCTTTTCTTTCAATTTTTGCAATCCGTCCCAACGGTCTTTTGTCCAGAAATATTTCGGGTCTACAATTTCTAAATTTTGTTCTTTCGCAAACGCTTCCGCACCAGCACCGGAAAGCATGACGTGCTCTGATTTCTGCATCACCGCAATTGCCGTTCTGATGGGATTTTTAATGGTATGAACGCCGGCAATGGCGCCTGCAGATTTATCTTTTCCGTACATTATTGCCGCGTCAAGTTCGTTTTTGCCGTCAGCGGTAAAAACGGCACCTTTTCCGGCATTGAAAAGCGGTGAATCTTCCATTATCACGATCGCGGCCGCGACAGCATCAACCGAAGTTTTCCCGTTTTGGATTTCGGCATAACCTGCTTTTAAAGCTTCAGTAAGTTTTGCGGTATAGGCTTTTTCTTTTTCCGGCGTCATGTTGGATTTCAAAATGGTGCCGGCGCCGCCATGAATGACCATTACGTATTTTTTCTGGGCTGAAAGCAGCAGGGATGTCGCTACAAATGTGGATAAAAAGATTTTTTTCATAACAGGAAAATTGTAGGTCAAATTTATTGAATTTTTCCGTAGCGCGCGCCGCCGCAGGCGGAGCGCGCCAAAAAGAGATTTTTTAGCGTTTTAGCAGGTAATTTTTTCTGATTTAAATAAAATATAAAACGTCAAATGCTTTTTTAGCGGCGAATTTTTTTTTTCGTGTTTAAGGGATTCTCTCGCAGATTTTGCTGATTTCTACGATTTATGATTCCGAAAAATAGGTGTTTTAGCCGGGAATTTTTATTCGTGTATTCGTGGCATTTCGTTCTGCAGATTATGAGATTGCATTAGAAAATTTCTCGCGCAGATTTACCAGATTTAGCGGATTTATAATTCTGAAAAATAAGATGCGTTAGCGGCGAATTTTTTAGTTTTAAAAGAAGTTTTTAGCAAAATTGTAAAAATGAAAAATCTGCCCTTTTAATGGGTAATTTTTCAATTTGCTGTTTCCGCGTAAGGGATAGAAATGGAAAGCCCGGAATGCGCCACGCTGCGCCGCAGGCGCAGCGTGGCGCATGAGGACTTGTAATGAAAAGCCCGACCCGGGCGGCGGGAAATCTGTGCGCTCCTAAATTAAGCGCAGGCGAGGGATACGCCCAAAAATTCTGCTAAAACAGAAACTTATTTCCTATTTTTACCAAATGATTTCTAAGCAAACCATCGACAAAATTTTTTCAGCCGTCCGCGTGGAGGAAATCATTGGCGAATACGTACAGCTGAAACGTACCGGCTCAAATTTCAAAGGTCTGAGTCCGTTTCACGATGAAAAAACGCCGAGTTTTGTGGTTTCGCCGAGCAAGCAGATCTGGAAAGATTTTTCCTCGGGAAAAGGAGGAACAGCGATTTCTTTTTTAATGGACATCGAAAATTTCACCTATCCGGAAGCCTTGCGCCACGCCGCAAAAAAATACGGAATTGAAATTGAAGAAGACAAAACCGAGCTTTCAGACGAGCAAAAGCAAGCGCAAACCGACAAGGAACTGCTATATAAAATTCATGAAATTGCAAGTGATTTTTATCAAATTCAGCTCTTTGAAACCGAAGAAGGCCGAACCATTGGCTATTCATATTTCAAAGAGCGCGAACTTCGTGATGATATTATTAAAAAATTTCACCTTGGATATTCGCCGGAACAGCGCAATGCTTTTACCGAATTTGCTTTAAATAAAGGTTACGGCAAAGAAATTTTGGAAAAATCCGGACTTTCGATTTTTCCCGAAAATGCGCCAAATGGTCTCGACCGTTTCCGTGAGCGTGTGGTTTTTCCGATTCACAGTTTTTCCGGCCGCGTTCTGGGTTTTGGCGCCAGAATTTTAAAAAATAACGTAAAAACCGCGAAATATTTAAATTCGCCAGAAACAGAAATTTATCATAAATCCAGCGTTCTTTACGGTTTAAATCAGGGAAAACAGGCGATTTCTAAAAATAATCTTTGTCTTTTGGTGGAAGGTTATATGGACGTTGTGGCACTTCACCAAGCTGGAATTGAAAATGTTGTGGCAAGTTCCGGGACGGCGTTAACAGTTGACCAAATTAAACTGATTAAAAGACTCACGGAAAACGTGACCATTCTATTTGATGGTGATCCGGCAGGAATTAAAGCCAGTTTCCGCAGCATTGATTTGTTGCTTGCCGAGGAAATGAATATCAGAATTCTGCTTTTCCCCGATGGTGATGATCCCGATTCTTTTGCGCGAAAACATCCGCAGGATTATGTGGAAAATTTTATCGCAAAAGAAGCTAAAGATTTTATCGATTTTAAGGCCGAAATTTTACTGAAAGAAGCAGGCGATGATCCGATAAAAAAAGCGGAAGCCATTCGCGATATTGTAAAATCAGTCGCTTTTGTAAAAAACGCGCTGAAGCGTGAAGTTTATTTAAAGGAAGTCGCGACGAAATTTGGACTTTCGGAACAGTCGCTTTTTAACGAGCTGAATGTTCAGAAACAGATTCAGCAGCAAAATTCGCCGCAGCAAAAACCCGAGCCACAGCAGAAAACCAAAATGGAAGTGGTGGCGCCGGAAATCATTTCGGTAAATCCGCTGCTGGAACTGGAAGAAAAACTGGTTAAACATATGCTGAATTTCGGTGACCGCGTGCTCGAAAAAAGCGATGCTGAAAATAAGCCGTTTAAAATAACGGTGATGGAGGAAATTATCAGTCATTTTGAAGAAGATGATTATGAAGTTCAGTCGCCCATCAATGCTAAAATTATTTCCGAATTAAAGCAAGGTCTTCAGAATAATGAAATCATCACCAGCGATTTTTTCTTAACTTTAATGGATGAAAGTCTGGTTCAGAAGGTTTCGTCGGCGATTTTAGAAGCCGATGAACTGAGCAACTGGGAGAAAAGCAATATTTTTCCGCCAAAACCCGGAGAAAAACTGGATGCCGAAATTGAAGATGATATTCTGATTCACAAAAGTCATTTCATCGAAAAACTGATTTATGACATCGTAAAAAAGCTTGATTCTTCAGCCGAAGGCGATGAAAACGACTACCTGGAGAATTTGAAAAAAATTATGATTTTGAAATCTTTGCTGAATGAAATTAATAAAAAACTAAACCGGCAACTGACAAAAGGGCATAATTATTTTAAGGAACAAAAATTGTAAAACAATCTGCGTAAAAAATATAAAATGGATATTAAAAAAGATTTCAGAGATTTTTCTGTAAAACACTTAGGAAACAGCGGTTTGGCTACTGATCAATATATGGGAATGTACGGGCCTAATAACCTTACGCCGTATATTATGGAAGAACGTAGGTTAAATGTAGCCCAGATGGATGTTTTTTCGCGTTTGATGATGGACCGAATTATCTTCCTCGGTACCGGAATTGACGATCAGGTGGCGAACATTGTAACTGCTCAGCTTCTTTTCCTCGAAAGTTCAGATGCTTCAAAAGACATTCAGATTTACATCAACTCTCCGGGTGGTAGCGTTTACGCTGGTTTGGGAATTTATGACACCATGCAGATCATTAAACCTGATGTTGCAACAATCTGTACGGGAATTGCAGCGTCGATGGGCGCCGTTCTTTTGGTTGCAGGTGAAAAAGGCAAGCGTTCTGCGTTGAAACATTCCCGGGTGATGATTCACCAGCCAAGTGGTGGTGCGCAAGGTGTAGCTTCTGATATGGAAATTAACCTACGTGAGATGTTGAAACTGAAAAAAGAACTTTATGATATTATTTCTGAACATTCCGGGCAGACTTACGAATGGGTAGAAAAAGCGTCGGACAGAGATTATTGGATGACTTCCAGCGAAGCAAAAGATTATGGAATGGTGGACGAAGTTCTCCAAAGAAAAGTGGAAAATAAATAATCTTCTTTAAATTAAAATAGAAATGCGCCTCAATTGAAGCGCATTTTTTTTTTGCAAATTTGAAGAATTAGGCGTTAAAAGCCTCAATAATTTTAGAGAAATCTTCAATTTTCAAAGCTGCACCGCCGATCAAGCCACCATCGATGTCGGGTTGTGAAAAAATTTCCTGCGCGTTGTCCGGTTTTACCGAACCGCCGTATAAAATAGAAATTTCATCTGCGACCTCTTTTCCGTATTTCTCAGCGATTAAGCTTCTGATATGTGCATGAATTTCCTGCGCCTGTTCCGGAGAAGCGGTTTCGCCGGTACCAATTGCCCAAACAGGTTCATACGCGATGACCACTTTTGTAATTTCTTCAGCGCTTAAAGTAAATAAAGCCACTTCGGTTTGGTTTTTCACCACTTCCAGATGTTTACCGGACTTTCTTTGCTCCAAAGTTTCGCCGTTGCAGTAAATCGGTGTTAAACCTTTTTCTAAAGCCAGTTTAATTTTAGCATTGCAGTGCGAATCGGTTTCGCCGTGATACTGACGTCTTTCAGAATGACCGATAATAGAACCTGTCGCGCCGATGGATTCAAGCATTTCAGCTGAAATTTCTCCCGTGTAGGCGCCACTTTCATGTTCGCTCATGTCCTGCGAAAAGATGCCGATCTCATTTAATGCAAATAAATCTTTCGCCATCAGTAGATAGAGTGCGGGTGGTGCGATCCAGACTTCGCAGTTGGTAGGATTTTGCTTTTTGTAATCTAACAACTGCAGCATCAGTTGCTGTGCTTCAATTACATTTTTGTTCATTTTCCAGTTTCCTGCAACAATTTTTTTTCTCATTTCTTCAATTTAATTTCCAGATATTTTTCATCATTTTATAATAATCGTGTTCCGGGTCAGAAACCTGCTCATCCGCTTTAATTAAAGTTTTTGCGAATTTTGCAAATGAAATTCTTTCTTCCTCTGTGGAATCGTCAAGAAAACATTCCGCATGAAACTCAAAATGCTTTTTCCAGTCTTCCTGTTTCAACGTAGCAATCGTGTCTAATTCATCGTCCAAGTCCATTTTAAACGGAAATTCATCCGCAAGATATTTTTGGATATACATGCCTTCTTCAGGTGCAAATTCACCGTCAACTGCCGATAGAATCATTAATAAATGATAGCCGGCAATAGATTTATTAGATTTTTTTGAATACATTTTTGTTTTATTTTTTTTGTTTAATATAATCTTCAGCAGAACGTTTGTCTACTATTTTTCCGTTTTGCAGCGTAAGGACAAACGGGTTGCTTCTCGCAATGGTTTTAATGGCGGTGCCGTCCATGGTTGCATTTGGCAGGTTTTTAAAAGTGTTGGGCTCGGTAGAAATTCCGTACATAAAAGCACTTTTTTCCTGTTTTATCAATTCTTCGGCTTTTGCCAAAATATCCGCATTTGTTTCTTTCGGTTTATACGCGAAAATTAAAACTGCTTTTGGCGCCTTTAAAATTTCATCGGTCAAATCTTTTCCGTCCGCAGTTTCAGGTTTAAATTTACCAATTTCCGATTCGTAACCCTGTTTGGTCATTTTCGAAGTGGTTTTTCCTTCCTCGATTTTCCACGGCGAGCCGGTTTCCCAATACTTTTTGTCGTTCACATATTCGTCCTGATTTACCTCCAAAGCTTCACCGCTTTTTTCATTTTTCAAAACATAATACGTTTTAAAAATTGACGGGTTTTTTTCGATCTTTTGTCTTTCCAGCTTCATATCCGTCCCGATTTTATAATCTCTAAAATCAATGAGCGGCTCATGTGTAATGCCCCAGTTGATGACAAAAACCATTACTACAAAGGCAAAAACGGAAGCAACCTTTTTGATATTGGAATTTGCTTGCGGTTCATTAAACTCATTTTTATACAGAAAATAAAGGAGTACAAGGCCAATCAAGAGCACAATATCTTTCCAGAAACTTTGCCACGGCGTAAGTTTCAAAGCATCGCCAAAACAGCCGCAATCGGTAACGACATTAAAATAGGCCGAATAAAAGGTAAGAAAAGCAAAAAAGACACACAGCGCCAAAAGTGCGTAAAGCGTGAATTTCAGATAGCTTTTCAGTAAAAGAAAAAAGCCCAGAACGAGCTCCAGAATAACCACGATTATTGCGATAAGTAGAGCCTGCTTTTCTAAAAACGGCATATTGAAAACCGCGGGCGAAAAATATTCTTCAAGTTTAAAGGAAAAACCAACAACGTCGACTGCTTTTACAAAACCGGAAAGCAAAAAAATAAGCGCAATTACTAGACGCAGTATATTTTTAAACATATCAAATAAAATCTGGTTTAAAAGCCGTTTTTTCCTCGGAAAACTTAATGAGGCAGAAAACGGCATAATTTAGCATGTCGAAATAATTCGCGTCGATTCCTTCCGAAACCAAAGTTTCACCGGCATTATCCTCTATCTGCTTGGTTCTTAGGACTTTTTGATAAATTAAATCGGTGATGGAAGAAATACGCATTTCGCGCCAGGCTTCACCGTAATCATGATTTTTTTTCAGCATCAAATCTTTGGCTTCCTGCGCAAAACGGTCGTACAAGCTCAAAATTTCAGCTTTATCCTGTTTAAAATCATCAGCAACACCTTTTTCAAGTTGAATCAAGCCGATAATAGAGTAGTTTACAATCGCCATGAAATTTTCTTCTTCGGATTCACCCACTTTTGAAACGCCGCTGGTCTGAAAATTTCGTAAACTTTTCACCTTGATGAAAAGCTGATCGGTTAAAGAAGGCGTTCTTAAAACCCGGAAAGAAGCGCCATAATCAGTGAGTTTATGACTGAAAAGTTCGCGGCATTCGGCAATCACCTGATCAAACTGTTGAGCTGTTTTTTGCATAAAATTTCTAAACTTTTCAAAGATAAGAATTTCGGCTGAGAGTTTTGGCGCCGGAACGCGCTGAAATTGTATTTTTGTCTGATGAAAAGTGCAGTTTCACCTCCGGTTTTTCCTAGTTTTCAGACCATCAATTGCCGTGGTCAACTTGTGGATTTGTCGCAACCTAAAATAATGGGAATTTTGAATGTGACGCCGGATTCTTTTTCCGATGGTGGAAAATTTAATTCCGAAAAAAATGCTCTTTTAAGGGCGGAAAAAATGATTTCAGACGGCGCGGAAATCATCGACATCGGTCCGCAATCCACGCGGCCAAAAGCGGAACTCCTCACAGCGAAAGAAGAAATTAGCCGCTTAAATGGCATAATTTCTCAAATTAAAAAGCGGTTTCCAGAAACATTAATTTCACTGGATACTTTTTATTCCGAAACGGTGAAATATGGTTTTGATGAAGGAATTGACATTATTAATGATATTTCCGCCGGAATGTACGATGAGAAAATGTTTGAAACCGCGGCACATACAGATCTTCCGTATATTTTAATGCACGTCAATCCGACTTACGAAAGTATGCACGAGCAGAAAGTTCCGAACGATATTCTACTTTCTTTGAATTATTATTTTTCCGAAAAAGTAGAAAAATTGCGGAGCCTCGGCGTAAAAGACATCATTCTGGATCCAGGTTTTGGCTTCGGCAAAAGTGTAGCGCAACAACATCAGCTTCTCGACGAACTGCAGCATATTTCATTCAGCGTTTTTCCCTTGCTGGTCGGGATTTCCAGAAAATCGTTTATATACAAACCTTTGGGAAAGCAACCGTTGGACATTACAGAAGAAACCCAAAAATTGCACCTTAAAGCCCTGAAAAACGGCGCAAAAATCCTGCGCGTTCACGACGTTGCTGAAACCAAAAAAACAATCGATTTATTTCGGAATAATTAGTTTAATCCTGAGAGTTTTTCAGCGTATTCTGCGGCAAATTTTTTCCGGTCTTCTTCGAGTTTCTCCAGGTTTTCCGGCAAAATGTAGGTGAACAGAATCTTGTCTTCATCATCCAGAAAAATAATTTCCTTCTCGCTTCCATCGATCATCTGGGCAAAAATTTCCCACATAGAGGTGTCTTTTGCTTTTAAAAGCTCAAAAAAAGAACTGGCTTTTATCTGTATATTTTTCATTATTAAAATCCTAAAAGGCTTAATTTCAATTGAACGGCAAAATTGTCTTTGAAGGAATCGGTCGCGTAATGCCCCACGCGGTAGAAAAGTGCGAGGTCAAACGGCGTTCCCAAAATATGGTTGGTTTCAAAACCAACTTCCTGATAAAGATGGTCTAACTTTTCAAATTTAAACTGATGAAATTCCGGGTTTTTCATGTCGCCGGAAATTCCTTTGTATAGTAAATTAAAGCTCGAAGTCGTTTTGCCAAAGGTTTTAAAATAGAACGGAATCCGGTGCGTAAAATAATACCCGATAAACTTATCATTGTAATATTTTCCGGCTTCCATCGTCGCAAAACCAAGATACGAAGTAAAATTATAGTTAAAAGCAGCGCTTTCAGTTTCTAAACCATTAATTGCAAACTGATGCCAAATCGGCGCGTCGCCCCTCGTCAAGCCCGTAAAAAGGCGAATTCCTGTAAGCCCGGCTTTTGTTTTAAATTGGTGTTGCGCAAGGAAATCGAAACGGCTGAAATTGAAATCTCCACCAAGCGTTTTTAGAGCCTGCTCATAATTGAAGTAAAACTCCGGATATTTCTGGTCATACGTGCGCTTTCCTGCCGGCGTCATGATGCTTTTGGAGCGCGGCGTATATTTCAAAGTCATTTGCGCGGCGAAATTTTCAAACTGAAAACCCTGGTCTTTAAAACCGTAAACAAATTTCGCTTCTTCCAGATCCTTTTTTGCGGAAATTTTCATTGTTAAAGCGTTGGTCAAATCGGTTTGGTAAGAGAGTTTAAAGCCTTCAAAACCATAGAAGCGATCGTTGCTGGCATCAATTCCGCCATTCAGCACTTTCATTTTAAAATTCCATAAATCTTCGTTGAAACGGCCGGCCGCTTTTACATCATTATAATATTCTGCCCGGAAAACGGAGGTTTTTTCCAAAGTGGTTTTTACATCGAGTCCGGCGCCATATTTCCAGGTGTGATCTTTAAAACCATAACCAAAATAAGCGTCTGGGGAAACATATTTATTGAATTTTTCGTTGGTTTTAATGCCGATGCCGAGGCGAACTCCTTCGTACAGATCATATTTAAAGAGCTGAAGTGCATCAAAATCAACTTTACCAACGCGGATATTTCCATCCAATAAGCTGCTTAAAACACCAAGTTTTTGGTCGAGTTTGTATTTCTGCCCAACGCTGTCAATTTTGGTATAAGTGAGTTTTTCCCGTGCAGATAAAGAATCGCTTCGGTACTGATCAAGGGTGCTTCCATCGGAATTTTGCACTGAAAGCGAATAACCGGAAAATCTTTTGGCTTCGAGGTCCAGATTGGTTTTAAAATCAAAATAATCCGCCCGAACATAGACGTAACTGCCAAATTTTTTACCGGTTTTTTTTGCATTTTTTTCGTCTTTACCTTTAGAATCTACGGGGTCAAACTGTGTACTGCCAGTTTTAAATTTTAAATTTTCCTGCAGCAAAAACCATTTATTGTCAATCGGCGTCCAAATACTGGTTATGGAGCCGTCGCTTTTCACTTTGCTGTTGCTTTCAATTTTCTTCAACGCATAATTTGCCGCATCTATGTAGAGATAACCGTTGAATTTCCGGCGCTGAACGGGTTTTTTATAATCTGTCTGACGAAAACGGATAACATAATTTTTTCGGCCGTCAATTGTGATGCTGTCGGTGAGGAAAAAGCGGTAAAGTGCGCGGTTTTCTTCACGAATTTCACGAGGAACTTGGTTTCGGTTCGAGCGCAGCGAAAGCAGTTCATAAACCGGCTGCTGCAGACCGGAAATGCGGTTGTCTAAAATATTGACTTTTTCGCCGTATTTTTTGGAAAACAAAAATTCCGAGGCACGTTCCCATAAAAAAAGTTTGCTTTGGCCAGCGAGCTTCATGACGCTTTCAGTTTCCAAAGAATCTTTTTTCTGTTCCGCGGTTTGCACCGGTTTTGGAAGCGTTTTCAAGGAATCAATCATCTTGTCTAAAGATTGATTGTAGAGCTGAATGCTGTCTTCATCCAGATCGAAGGAAATTTTTTCGTAGGATTTAAAAGAATACGAATCCAGACTTTTTGGTGAATTCGTTTTGTAATTATCGTTTACTTTTTTTAAAATCGCTAGAGCGCGCGGGTCGCTTTTATCGGCGATAATCACACCTTCAATGGACTGTGTTTTCGGATCGGTTTTCGAAAGCGCAACTTCCATAATTTTATCCACCACCACATCGTCTTCGTAATAACCAGACGCTTTTACAGAAACTTTGCGGCATTTTGTCTTAAAATTTAAAACACCGTTTTTATCCGTTTTACCGGCTAATTTTTGATTACAGTAAATTTCCGCATTCATCAAAGGAACGCGGTCACCCGTGCTGAAAACGGTAATTTTTGATTGCCCGAAAACCGCAATTGAAAGGAAGAAAAGGAGCGCGAATAAACATTTTTTCATACCAAGCAAAAGTATTCAAAAAAATAGAATAAAAACCGGAAAATCTTTGGGAACAAAGGTGCTAATCGATTAAAAATTAGCTGGTAAAACACCTAATTTTTTAAAATTAGATAAACCTAAGAAATTCGGCTCCATTTATTTTTTCCTTTGTATTGCTTAGCATAATAGGTACGCAAAGCAAAATTTTCAGCACTTTCTAATCGGGGATCGGATTCCAAAAGCTGTTCTACGGCGTTTTTCGCCGTTTTGATGATGTTGCTGTCCATTACCAAATCCAGCTTTTTAAAATCCACCACGCCGCTTTGCTGAGTTCCTAAAATATCGCCGGGACCGCGCAGTTTCATATCAACTTCGGAAATTTTAAATCCATCGTTGGTTTCTACCATGGTTTTCATGCGCGTGCGGCTGTCGCTCGTTAATTTATCCGAAGTTACCAAAATGCAATAGCTCTGCTCGGCGCCACGGCCTACGCGCCCGCGAAGTTGGTGAAGCTGCGACAAGCCAAATCTTTCCGCACTTTCAATGATCATTACCGAAGCATTCGGTACGTTTACACCGACTTCGATTACCGTTGTTGCAACCATAATCTGGGCATTTCCGGAAGCGAAATATTTCATCGCCGCTTCTTTTTCCGCAGGTTTCATGCGACCGTGCAGCATGGTGACATTATAGCCTTTGTAAAACTCCAAAATATGGTCAAAATTCTCCATTAAATTTTTATAATCCAGCGTTTCGGATTCTTCAATGAGAGGATAGACGAAATAAATCTGCCGGCCTTTTTCAATTTCTTCTTTTGCGAAGCGAAAAATGCTGAGCCGGTCTTTTTCGCGGCGATGTGCGGTGATAATTGCTTTTCGGCCGACCGGAAGTTCGTCGATGACCGAAACGTCCAGATCGCTGTAAAAACTCATCGCTAAAGTCCGCGGAATCGGTGTGGCGGTCATCACCAAAATATGTGGCGGAATGGTGTTCTTCGCCCACAAACGCGCGCGCTGTGCCACGCCGAAACGATGCTGCTCATCGATAATTGCAAGTCCGAGATTTTTAAACTGCACAATATCTTCTAAAACCGCGTGGGTGCCGACCAAAATCGCTAGTTCGCCGCTGAGCAATTGCTGATGGATAATTTTTCTTTCGGAGGTTTTTGTGGAACCGGTGAGCAGGCGAACTTTAATTTCAGAATTCACCAGAAGTTCCTGCAAAGAATTGAAATGTTGTTGCGCCAAAATTTCCGTGGGCGCCATAAAACAGCTTTGAAAACCATTATCCAACGCGATCAGCATCGACAACAGCGCGACCATCGTCTTGCCGGAACCAACATCTCCCTGAAGCAAACGATTCATTTGAATCGGCTTTTTCATATCAGTGCGAATTTCTTTCAGCACGCGTTTTTGCGCATTCGTCAGTTCAAATGGAATTTGATTATTGTAGAATTCGGTGAAATTGGCGCCGATTTTTGGGAAAGGATTTCCAACAACGGAAGTTTTATGATGCTGTTTTTTTAAACCAAATCCCAGCTGGAAAAAGAAAGCTTCTTCAAATTTAATGCGCTTTTCCGCATGTTTGAAATGGAAAATATCTTTCGGGAAATGAATATTGTATAGCGCAGGAAGGCGTCCGATTAATTTTAAATCTTTCAGGAGTTTTTCGGGCAAATTTTCTGCCGTTAAATTGGGCAAATTTTTCAAAATTTCCTTTAGAACGATTTGAAAAAATTTGTTGTTCAAGCCGCGTTTTGCCAATTTTTCGCTGCCGGGATAAATTGGTAAAAGGCTGCCCGAAACGGCTTTTTTTTCATCTACCTCAATTTCCGGGTGAGCCATAGAAAATATGCCGTTAAACGCGGTAATTTTCCCAAAAATAAATATTTCCTGATTGAGCGGAATTTGCTCTTTCATCCATTTTGAATACCGAAACCAGACAATTTCTATAGTACCTGTAGAATCTCTAAACTTCCCGCAAAGGCGCTTTTTACCGCTGCCGTAAGCAACTTCCTGTAATTCGGTGATTTTTCCTTTCAGCTGAATTTCATTTTCAAAATCCGCTTTTAAATCTTTAATTTCATACACCTTGCTTTTGTCGATATAGCGCAAAGGGTAGAAGGTGAGAAAATCGTAAACCGTGCTGAAACCCAAAACATTTTTGATGAATTTAGCTCTGTCGGGACCGATTCCTTTTAAAAATTCTATGGGCGTTTCTAAGGTCAAGTGGATTTTTTTTGAACGGGAACGAATTTCGACAAAATAGAAAAGACTTCCAAAAAATAATTGAAAGTCTTTTAATAATGCTTTAAAATCGAAAAATTAATCTTTTAGCTTCGATTTAAACTTTTTTTGATACGTTTCCCACTGGTCGCGCGAACTGATCTTTTTATAATCGTCGGTAGAAATAAAAGTTACGTACGGCTCCAGTTCTTTCGCGGTAACAGCTCCCTGCAGCAGAGTAATCGGCATGCTTTGTTCATCTAAAAATACCGTGGTTGGAACCGCATTTACACTCATAAACTTGGTGAACTCATGCAGCGAACTGCCGTTTTTACTTTTCGACAATCCTAAATTCGAAAATTTTCGGCCAAACAGGGTGATATTTTTTTTGCTTTCTGCATCAAATTTTACGAGGTAGTAGTTTTTCTGAAGACTTTCGGCAATCTGCGGATGGTTAAATGTTTCGCTTTCCATCTTTTTGCAGGTGGTGCAATCGTCGGTATAAAATTCAATCAAGATTTTTTTGGGCACGGTTCGTTGGGCTTCCACGGCTTCTTCCAAAGTCATCCACTTAATTTGAGCGGAAGAGAAAATCAGTAAAAAAAGGGCAAAAAAGGAGGAAATTTTTTTCATTTGACTTGTGAATAAGCCGCTTTTTCAGCTTAACGAACATCCTGCATCAATTTCTTAACCAAAGGCGAAATTATTATTAAAACAATACCCGCAATTACGGCGTAAAGGCCAAGCTGCTTATAACCTTCGGTGTATGCCAAAAGTGCATCCATGTTGGTGGAACCTTCTTTTGCGGTCGCCATATTAGCACCGATAATCCCCGCAACATACTGGCCGTAAGCGGACGCTAAAAACCAAAGTCCCATCATCATTCCCTGCAGTTTTTCAGTGGAAAGTTTTGTCATAATTGAAAGGCCGATCGGCGATAAGCATAATTCACCAAAAGTGATGACAAGTAAAGCGATGGTAAAAATGTTTAACGACGTAACGCCTTGTAAATCAGCAAAAAATCTAGTGGCGAAAAGCACATAATATCCAAGGCCTAGGAAAATAAAACCTAGTCCAAACTTAATTAAAGTGTTCGGTTCCAGCCTTTTTTTGCTGAGCCAAATCCAAAATAAACCTAGAACTGGCGCCAGAAAAATAATGAAGAAAGCACCACCGGAATTGTTAACTCCGTTGGGATCAAGGCCAAGCAAATCTTTATTCAGGTTATTTGCTGCAAAAATGCTGAGCGAGCCGCCTGATTGCTCGTAAATTCCCCAGAAAATAATGGAAAACATAATAAAGACAAGAGCTGCCCAAAGTTTTTTCCTTTCGGAAACGGTAACTTTCGACATTTCATAAAACAGATAGATCAAAGTTAAAGGTCCAACCGTCCACATGAAATAATCGGTGTATTGCGGCACGGAAACCATCGTCATAATCAGCGGAACGAAAACCAAAGTAAGTGCGTAAACGCCGTACACTTTCCATTTTTCTATGGGCACTGAAGTTCCGTCGGCAAGTTTTTTCTCCGGCATCAAACCGATGGGACCGAGACTTCTTTGGGTGAAAACAAAATTGATCAAGCTGATGAGCATTACGACTGCGGCTAAACCGAAGGCGACGTTCCATCTTTTGTCCTCTGGAATCAGATTTGAAAGCATTTCACCTTTACCAATGGCGATACACAGATAACCGCCGAGAAGCGCACCGAGATTTATTCCGGCATAAAAGAGGGAAAAACCGGCATCTGTACGCGAATCACCAGGTCTGTACAGTTTACCAACCATGGTGGAAATATTGGGTTTAAAAAAGCCAGTGCCTACCACGGTAAACGAAATTCCTAAAAAGAAAAAATCATGCGGATTAGTGGCCAAAATTAAACTTCCAACAATCATTAGAAGTCCGCCCCAAAACAGCGATTTACGGAAACCAAGAATTTTATCGGCAAAAAGTCCGCCCACAAAGGTAAAAGCGTACACAAAAGCCTGCGTGGCACCGTACTGCAGGTTTGCCTGTTCATCACCGAACTGAAGCTGGGAAATCATGAAGAAAACCAACATCCCACGCATTCCGTAGAAGCAGAACCTTTCCCACATTTCGGAGAAAAAAAGCGACCAGATTTGTTTTGGATATTTTCCTTTAAAATCCTGTATTTGTTCGAGTGTTAGATTCATAGTATTTATTAAAAAAAGGTCATTTTAGGCAGTAAAAAATAGCTGTTCCAAGCTCTTTTCAGAAGTTGGAACACACGAAAATAGAAAAAACCACCGAATAATCGATGGTTTTTTGTATTAAATTAAAAGTGGAAGATTAGTTCACACCGTGCATTTTCTTTTCTAACCAACGGCTCATTGCAAAAAGCACTGCAGCTGCAATACCACACATCACGATGAATACGAGGAAGAAATCGAAAAGATTTTCAATCTGGAATCCGAGGAACGAAGTCACTTTTGCTCCGGAACCTTCTTCGCCAGTTCCCGGAATCAAAGCTGAAAGCGTTCCCGCAAATTTATTCGCAGCGGCATTGGCTAAGAACCAGGTTCCCATCAATAACGAAGAGAAACGTAGTGGTGACAATTTGGAAACCATTGATAATCCAATTGGTGACAAGCAAAGTTCACCCATGGTGTGGATTACGTACAACGCGATCAACCAGAACATTGAAACTTTATCCATTGCACCCATTCCGTATACTGCAAAGGCGATAACCACATAACCTAAAGCTACAAGCGCTAAACCTAAAGCCATTTTTTTCGGTGATGAAGGTTCGCGGTTTCTGTTTCCAAGATTCAACCAAAGAGAGGAGAATAGTGGTGCCAATAAAATGATCGCCAATGGATTTACGGACTGGAAGTAACTGGCAGGCATTTCCCAGCCGAAAATGGTACGGTCCGTCTGTCTGTCAGCGAAAATTGTCAAAGAAGCTCCAGCCTGCTCAAATGCGCCCCAGAAGAAAATCACAAAGAAAGCCAGGATGAAGATCACCATAATACGGTCGCGCTCTTCTTTGGTAAGGCCTTTATCTGTAAGAACAAGTAACGGCATTAAAATCATTGCGCCGTAGATTAAATAACCGATGATATCCAAATTGCTATTGAACATGGTTTTGAAATTCATAAAGAAGAAAATCATGGCGATTGCACCGGCAACCATTCCGAACTGTGCAATCCCAAATTTATTGGTAGGCAAACCAATCGGTTCGTTATTTTCATTGACCAAAACCTTGTTTTTTTGAACCATAAAGGTGATTAAACCGATAACCATCCCGATTCCGGCAGCTAAGAAGCCCCATTTGAAGTCGATTTTTTCAGCTAAAGTACCTGCAATCAACGGGGAGAAGAATGCTCCAAGGTTGATACCCATGTAGAAAATGGTAAAAGCGGAATCTACACGGCGGTCACCTTTTGGATACAACTGGCCCACCATGGTGGAAATATTCGGTTTAAAAAAGCCATTACCGATGATTAGCAAAGTAAGACCAACCCACATTAAAGTTATGGCGCTTGCACCGGAAGTGGACGCTGAAAAGAACATGAAAAACTGACCCAAAGCCATCAAAATACCACCGATTTCAATACTTCGGCGGTTCCCTAAAAAGCGGTCGGAAAGATAACCTCCCAAAAGTGGTGTTAAATAAACCAAACCGGTATAACTTCCATAAATCTCGGAGGCTTCGGCATCGCCCATTAAAAGCATCTTGGTCATATACAGAACGAAGATCGCTCGCATTCCGTAGTAGCTGAAACGCTCCCACATTTCGGTCATGAACAAAAGGTACAATCCCTTCGGGTGGCCTTTCTGTACTGTGTTATCCATAATTTTTCAGTGTTAATTATTTGTTAAGATTAGCAAATATAGTTTTTTTTGGGTTTTAACAAACATATTTCACAATATTAAACAAAAAAACCGCAGAATTATTCTGCGGTTTTAGGCTAAATATGCTTTGTTCTAATTTACCCCTTTTTCCTTCATAATCTTATTCAGTCTTTTCAAAATTGAAAAACCGAGTAAAGTTGCCAGAAGCAATAAACCAAAGTTTACAATAAAGAAATTGGCTTTGTTGTCATACTCGTACCAGAAACTCGCCAGCACGCCCGAAAGTTTGTTACCGATGGAGGTGGAAAGGAAGAATCCGCCCATCATCAAGGCTGTAATTCTTGGCGGTGAAAGTTTGGACACCAGTGAAAGTCCCATTGGGGAGAGACAAAGCTCGCCAAGTGTAATCACGCCGTAAGAAGCAACAAGCCACCAGGCAGAAACTTTAACCATTCCATTATCGCCCGCGTACACAGCGCCCACCATTACCAAACATGATAAGGCAGAAATGAAAAGTCCAAGCACGATTTTTCCCGGAGTGGTGGGTTCTTTCCCGATCCGGCGTAAATACATGAATAAGCCGACGACCACTGGTGTGAGCAAAATTACCCAGGCTGGATTGATGGACTGGAAAAGTTCAGTGTTATACAGTGCGATTTCCTTGGTAGGATTTTCAGCCAGATGCGCTTTTTCAGCTTCAGGAATGTTGCGGAAGTAAATATCCGGTGCTTTTTCTTTCATCGGTTCACCATTCTCGTCCTTAACCGTTTGATACTGGTCATCGTAAACCGATACCTCCTTAATTTCATAAGTTTTTCCCTGAACGCCATCTTTTCCATCAATTAAATTAATAGCGCGCAGCGGCTCTACCAAAGGTGCCGGAATTGAACGGTCCGTATAGTTTTTTGCCCAACGCGTTAAAGCGGTACCATTTTGCTTGAAAACCGCCCAGAACATCACGCTAACAGCGAAAATCGCAAGCAAGGCGCCGATCGGTCTTTTGTCTTCCGAATTGGCTTTGACATAAAGCATGACGTAAAAATAAATCACCGGAATACACGCAAAAATAAATGCGTCGGTAGAATCGCTGCCGAAAATATTATCCGGAATTATCCAACCGATAAAACCTGCTATAATTGCAGGTAAAAAAACTTTTAATAATACGTCAGAAATTTTGGTGTCGCCTTCCTGCGATGGTTTCAGAATATTGGCTTCTAAAATGTGCTTTCTTCCAAGCGAGAAAACGATTAAGCCGATGAACATTCCGGCACCAGCCGTCATAAAAGCTGGTCCCCAACCATATTTATTGCGCATAAATGCGGCAATAATATTACAGATAAACGCGCCAATATTAATTCCCATATAGAAAATATTGTAGCCCGCATCTTTATTTTCTTTGTAAGGTTCTTCGTTATAAAGATTTCCTAAAAGTGTAGAAATACTAGGTTTAAAGAAGCCGTTTCCTATAATAACCAAACCTAAGGAAGCATAAAAAAGTGGTAATTCTTTGAAAAGACCAACGCCTAAATAGCCGAGTCCCATTAAGATTCCACCGATATAGATCGCTTTGATGTAACCCAAAACTTTGTCCGCTAAAAATCCGCCGAGAAAAGGCGTTAAGTAGGTGAGCGCGATGAAAGTTCCGAAGATATCATCAGCGCTTTTGTCGCTGAAGGCGAGGCCACCTTTTTCGCTGTCGATCATATACAAAACAAAGATTCCGAGGATCAGATAATATCCGAAGCGCTCCCACATTTCCGTAAAAAACAAGTACGGCAATCCTTTCGGATGTTTTCTGGTCGTTTTTTCCATAAATTTTTTAATTTTCTCAAAAATAGGATTTTTTATCGAATACCAAAACCGGCGAAAGCTTTTAAAAAATTCGCTGCTAAAGCGGCATTTTTTTCTGATTTTCTAAATTTTTACTTTTTTAATTGAATTTTTTCGGCCTTATTTAAACCAGTTTTTTGCTTTTAGAAATCTTGGAAAAATTTGCTGTTTTAAGAGCAAAAAAAAGCCGCTCCCATTTGAGCGGCTTTAAGTTTAATTTAGAATAAGATTAAAGATTTTCCAAAATGAAATTGGTCATTTTCTGATAGAGTTGTGGTCTGGTTTGTCCACCGAAAATACCGTGGTTCTTATCCGGATACGCCATAAACTCGAACTGTTTTTTGTTCTGAATCAAAGCTTCCGAAAACTCCATTGAGTTTTGGAAATGTACGTTGTCATCAGCAGTTCCGTGAATCAACAAGAATTTACCTTTTAAAAGCTGCGCGTAGCTTGTCGGCGAATTGTCATCATAACCTTTCGGATTTTCCTGCGGCGTTCTCATAAATCTTTCGGTGTACACAGAATCGTAATATCTCCAGTTGGTTACCGGCGCTACAGCGATTCCTGTTTTGAAGACATCAGCACCTTTTGTCAAGGCTAAAGAAGCCATGTAACCTCCGAAACTCCAACCAAAAATTCCGATGCGGTCTTTGTTGATGTACGATTGTTTCCCGAACCATTTTGCTGCTGCAATCTGGTCTTCAATTTCGTATTTTCCAAGGTTCATATAGGTTACTTTTTTAAAGTCTGTTCCTTTGTAACCCGTTCCGCGTCCGTCAACACACGCCACGATATAACCTTGCTGAACGAGGTGATTAAACCACAAACCATTTCCTGTGTCCCACGAATTGGTTACCTGCTGTGAGCCCGGCCCGGAATATTGGAACATGAAAAGCGGATATTTTTTCGAAGGATCGAAATCTTTTGGTTTCATAATCCAAGCGTTCATTTGGTCGCCGGCTTCGTTTGGAATGGTGAAAAACTCTTTTGTCACCAGATTATCTGCCTGTAGCTTTTTAAGCTGATCTTCATTATTCTGAAGTTCTTTCAATACTTTTCCGTTTCCGTCTTTCAAAACATAAGTGTAAGGTTTTTGTGCTGAAGACGAAGTTTCAATAAAGTAGTTATAATTCTGGCTGAAATTTGCGCTGTTTGTCCCGGAATTATTAGAAATAACCGTAGTTTTTCCGGTTTTGATGTTTACTTTAGAAACCACTTTATTAATGCTTCCCAATTGCGTGGTCTGGATGAAAACTTCGTTAGTTTTCGGGTTATAGCCGTAATAATCGGTTACTTCCCAGTCGCCTTTGGTGATTTGTTTTTTCAGTTTCCCGTTTTGGTCGTACCAGTAAAGGTGACGGTTCCCATCGCGCTCTGCGCCCCAAATAAAGGAATTGTCATCCAAAAACTCCAAAGTCACATTATCAGTATCAATCCATCTTTTGTCTGATTCGGTGAAAAGTTTGGTCACGTTTCCGGTTTTGGTATTCACTTTTAAAACATCAGAAGCATTTTGTAATCTTTCGGAGGTAATTAAAATAATTTCATCCGCTTTTGCCGTGTGATAAACGTTGGGAATATAATAATTTTTAAAGTTTGCAAGGTTTAAAGCGATGGTTTTTGCATTATCCAAACGGTATAATTGTGCCGAAACTACGGAGTTTTTTTCACCCGCTTTTGGATATTTAAAACGCATTTCCGAAGGATAAAGCTGCTTTTCGTAAATCGGGATGTACATTTCCGGAACTTCGGTTTCATCAGATTTTACAAAAACGATGGCATCAGAGTTTTTAGTCCATTCGTACAACCTTGCGTGACCGAATTCTTCTTCATAAACCCAATCAGCAAGTCCATTCAGAATGGAATTTTTCTTGCCGTCATTAGTAATCTTTACAATATTTCCGGAGTTTAAATCCTGATAAAAAAGATTATTATCTGCCACGAAAGCTACCTTAGTTCCGTCGGGAGAAAAAGTAGGTTCCTGCACAAAATTTCCGCCGTTTAAACTGAAAGTTTTTCCGGTTTTCAAATCGCGTACATCAAACTTGCCTAAAAATGAATGACGGTAAATAGGCTGACTGTCCTTTAACAATAAAATTTTGGACTCATCATCATTAAAAATATACGACTGGAAGTTACCTTCCACGATATTTCCGTCTTTTTTGGTGGTTTTATAGGAATATTTTGCAATTCCACCCGGTTCAATAACAACATAATTTTCGCCGTTTTTTAGCGAAGAAATTCCGGAAATTCCTTTGCCGCGGTAATAACCAGAGTAAATTTTGTCTAAGGTTATTGTCTGCGAGAAAAAGGAAACAGAGCTAAAAATAGCCAGCGAAATGAGGATTTTTTTCATAATTAATTAGGATAATTTTCAAAGATAATAAAATAACCAAAACGCGGCGAACTTCTGCTCACCTTATCTTGGCAAAATTATTGATGTATCGAAGGACATTAAAAAAACGAAATTATGGAAACTTTTGACAGCGATAAACTGGTAAAATATGAGCTGGGTGACCAAAAACTTTACGTAGGTTTTCCCACATTTCAGGCGGCTGAAGAATATGCAGCGCAAAACTTAGGTGAACTGGTGGAAGTTGCTTTTACCGATGGTAATGATAATCCGCGTGTGACCAACGAAGTGGGACTGGTAAATCGAAAACTGCATTTTAATGTTCAGGCCGGTCCGGAATATCGTTTCATCCATTCTTCTGATCCTGAATTTAAAGATTATGCGGATCACCTGCAGGAAATTCAATCTGATTTGCGCGAAAAAAGCCCGGAAGAGATTTACATCACCGATGCCGAACCGCAAATGGCAGAAGATCCTATCATTGTTTTAAAAAATGACCAGTTCGAATCCATTACATCGCGCGAAAGATCAAAATATCTAAAGCATGCAAATGTTTATGAAATAGGAGTTTTACGGGATTCTAATCATTAAAAAACAATAAAATGGCAGAACGCAAATATTCAAAAAAAGCTCAGGACAAAATTGAAAAAGTAATGCATGAGTTTAAGGAAGGTGAACTGAAATCATCTTCCGGTGACAAAGTAACCAACCGCAAACAGGCGGTGGCAATTGGCATTTCCGAAGCGAAAGAGGATGGTCTGAAAGTGCCAAAACAATCAAAGAAAAACTAAAAAATTACCGCTTTTAAGCGGTAATTTTTTTTTAGCTGTCTGTGCCGGATTTAAAACCGATGGATTTCCGTGGTTTTTCTACTACACGGTAATATTCCAACTCTTCGGCTAAGGCGCGAATCCGCAGCTGGAAATCTTCAAAATTATTGCGTGAAACTTCTTTCAGAAACTGCTCAACTTGGTTTAAGTATTGGTCGGTCAGTTTGGTGGCAGCGTCTTTAAAAGCAGCTTCCAGCAGGTTTTTTGTTATCTTAATCTCAGTTGAATTTTCGGTCTGATAAAGATTCCGAATCCTTTTTTTGAGACTTTGCGTAAAATCTACCAGCATGGTGTTCGAATAAGCTTTCATTTTAGCGGAAATTTCCTGCCAAAAGGGGAGTAAATTTGCTTTATTGAACTCCAGGATTTTTAGCAAAAGTGCATCCGGCGCTAATTCTTTGGTCATGTGATACAGCAGCATTTCAGCGCGTTCTTTCGCATTTGGCGGAAAAATGGGAATCGCAACATCAAAACGTCCAGGCGCTAAAAGTTCGCGGTCAATTTTGAAGAGGGAATCTGCGGCACCGACCATTAGGATTTTTTCTTCCTCAAAGTGTCCGATGTAGTGCAGAATAATTTCCTTTGTTTCCTCATCGCAGCCATTTACGGAAGTTTCTTCGTTGCGTACCGCCATCAGCTGGTCGAAGTTTTCCAGAAAAAGAATTACTTTTTCTTCCTGCATCATAGAAACCAGAAAATCGTTAAAATCTGTTTTCTCATTATCCACCAGCGTTGTTCCAAGAAAATGCTTTTTTATTTCTTTAAAATCATAGCCGATAATTTCGGCGATTTTATTTGCCCAAAATATTTTTCCGCTCCCCGGCGGGCCGTACAAAACAATTCCGGCAGGTTTATGAATTCCCCAATTCGACACCGAAACGTCGCTTAAAAAAGGTTCTAAAGCTTCAGAAATAAAGAAAAAAAGGTCTCGATAGCCGATAAAATCCCGCTTGGCAAGTTTGGTGCTTTTACCGAAATAATTATAAACAAACTGGTAATTTCCGCCCAGTTTATGATCAATTCCAAAGCTGGAAACCGAGGAACGGTACATGCCGTTTTCGAAAATCTGCGGTTTTTCGTCCTTTATAATCTGTGCGACTTTTTCCGTGGGCTGCTTTATGTTTTCGGCGATTTGTTCAACCGATTTACTTTTTGTGAGATCTTCAGCATACTTTCTGAGAAAGTCTTTGTTTTCGCGTGCGAAACGAACGAAATCTGGTTTAACATCAAAACTGGTGGTAAGGCAGTCTGCAAGCTCGAGATCGAAATCCTGGATGAATTTTAGAAAGTTTTGTATGGATATATTAAGTTCTTTAGCGAGTTCGGCGAGTTTCATATTTTCAATTTGAATGATACTCAAATGTACAACATAATTTTTTTTTCGCTTTACGGCTCGAAAGTTTCAAATTTGCCGTTTTCGTAAAACAGCACGATTCGCTTCACGTTGGATTGCGGACTGCCGGGCGCTGCCCGCGGTTGTGAAACTTCTTCAGACGCTAATCGCTGAGAATCGCTTATTTGATTTTTCTTTTCGCCCTGGGCTGAAATATTCGATTCTGGCAGAAACTGCGGCGCCACTTTATCTTCAGATTCGGTAACGCCGAACGATTCATCATTGATTAAGGAGAACAAATCGGGCAGGGAAGCAGTCTTGGATTTCGGTGGAGTTTCTAGGTTATTTGCCGCTAAATCGCCATTTTTTAACATTTCACCTTTTCCTTCAATGAGCCATTCCCATTCCAGTTCCGGAAAGCGGCTTTTAATTTTCATCAAAAAATCAAGGGACGGTTTATTTCTTCCCGAAGTGATGTGCGAAATGCTGGAACGCTGTACTTCGATCTCGTCCGCAAATTCAGACAATGAAAATTGCGAATAGGCTATAACTTCTGAAATTCTTTCCTTTAAATCCATATTACAAATGTAATATTAAAATTTACAAGTGTATAATACAGTTGTAAACAAATTTAAAATTATCGAAGTTACAAAAGTAAAATAGGATACCAAGTTATTGATACCCTATTGGTTATGCTGTTTAGAAATGTAATTATTTTCTTAAATGCTTATCCTTTTCGGGATCGTATTTTAGTTTCCTTACCTTTTTGCGTTCAGGTAAAACCAGCGAAAGGAAAATACTTCCTCCTAAAATTCCGACGATGATAAAGAGCGAATCGGTGGTTGAAAAGCCAATATCATCCAGGTAATGGTGGAATAACATCTTGAGGCCGATAAAGGTTAAAAGCAGCGCCAAACCGACTTTCAGATATCTGAACTTGTCGATAATTCCGGCTAATAAAAAGAACATGGAGCGAAGCCCGATGATAGCAAAAATATTTGAAAAGAAGACCACGTAAGGATCTTTGGTTACCGAAAAAATGGCGGGAATGCTATCTACGGCGAAGATTAAATCGGTAAACTCGATAATGATTAAAACCAAAAACAGTGGTGTCATTTTTTTCACGCCGTCAATGGTTACAAAAAACTTGTTGCCCACAAATTGATTGTGGACTTTAAAATGCTTGTTCGCAAACTTTACCACAGGGTGGTTGTGCGAATCAATTTTATCTTCATGATCTTTTTCCAGAAACATTTTCACCCCGGTAAAGACCAGAAAAGCCCCGAAGACATACATAATCCATTCAAACTTCTGAATTAAGGCAGCGCCGATGAAGATGAAGATGAAACGCATTACAATAGCGCCCAGAATGCCCCAGAACAGCACGCGGTGATAATTTTTCGGCGCTACACCAAACGCGGTGAAGATCAGCACCATCACAAATATATTGTCCACCGAGAGCGCGTATTCAACAACATAGCCGGTGAGATATTCCAGACCTAAATTCTGGTTATATAAATAGATACTGTCTTCCAGATTTCCAGGAATGATTTTTACTGGATGGTGATGTCTAGAGACCACTTCCTGAAGTTTTTCAATACTGTCGATGCCGTGGAGTAGGTGACCGTAGTGGGTAAGCACAAAATAAAAAACCATTGAAAGCGCAACCACGAAAAAGCTCATTAGCCCCGCCTGTTTCATCGACACGGTATCGGATTTTTTATTCAGTAAACCCAGATCCAACGCCAGAATAATTACAATGAATACCAGGAAACCCAGTAGAAATATAGTTTCGTTTGCCATATGAAAGTTAAAAAGCAAATATACTGATTTTAAGCAAAATTTATAATCGTTACAAATGTAAAAACGTGGACGGATAAATTAATTGCAGATTAAGAAAATGTTTATGATAGTTACCCTTAATTGGGCTTTTCCACTATGTTTTATAGTTAAAGTACAACTAAAAACATACTTTATTTAACTTTTATAAAGTATTGATTTTAAGTTATATACAAATTTTATATAAAATAAATGCAATCCACAAAATAATCAACAGACAATCTGACATTTTGTAATGTTTAAGGAATTTACAAAAGTGAATTAATGTAATTTTGTTTGAAAAGCTTTAAATTTGAAATTGTAAATTTTAAGCTGATGTCTATTGTGAATTTTTATACTCCAAATCCCAACTTCCCAAACCGCTATATTTCCCCCGAAAAATTATTTTTTTTCCTACAGGAGAATTACAGCGACTTCATTCAGCAGGTCGGCACCTCGGATTTGAACAAACCTATCTATATGTTAAGCCTGGGGAACGGTGACGTAAATATTCTGGCGTGGTCGCAAATGCACGGCAACGAGTCAAATGCTACCCATGCAATTTTGGACCTCCTCGAAATTTTTAAGCAGCACCCTGAGCTTAATAAAGACTTATTTTCAAAAATTTCGCTTGATTTTGTTCTGATGTTAAATCCGGACGGCTCCGAAAAATGGACACGCCGAAATGCGCTTGATATTGATATCAACCGGGATTTTTTGAAAGAATCAAGCAAAGAAATTTTAATTCTTAAAGAACTGTACACTAAGAAGAAGTACGATTACGCGCTGAATTTGCACGAGCAGCGAACCATTTTCAGCACCGATGGTGTACATCCGGCGACTTTGTCATTTTTAGCGCCATCGCAGGATTTTGAGCGAACGCTCACCGTAGGTCGTAAAAAATCCATGGCGGTAATCAGCAGAATGTTTGAGAAATTAAATCAATTGTTGCCAAATCAAATCGCGCGTTACACCGACGAATTTTACCCAACTTCATTAGGCGACAATCTGATGCGAAAAGGAATTCCCAACGTTTTATTTGAAGGCGGGCATTTCCCAAACGATTATTTGCGGAAAGAAACACGAAAATTCTACACGATTGCACTCTATGAAGCTTTGCACGCGATGGGGAATTTAAACGGAAGCACCGAAGGTTGGGAAAATTATCAGCAAATACCTCAAAATAAAGAAACGCATTTCGATATCATTTACCGGAACGTAAAACTAAACACCGAATATCTCTGCGTTTTAGATATAGCCGTTCAGTATAAAGAAATAATCGAACCTGGAAATACCGAAATTTCTTTCGAACCAATTGTAGTTGAAGTTGGAGATGTGGGCAGAAAAAAAGGTTGGCAGGAAATCGATTGTACCGGAAAAACTTTTGTTTCCGAGCACCGTTTTCCGAAACTCAATGAAAAAGTAGATTTTACTATCGAATAAAAAAAAAGCGAAGACAAATACTTCGCTTTTTTACTTTATTTCACTACCCGAATTCCGCTTGCCAGAAACCGGATTTCTTCTTTTGGTTTGGTAATCGCTTCAATTTCAGCAGTTGATTTCTTCGCGTCCTCAGCGTAATGGCGCTGCTCTTCTACCGAAATGGTTTTCGTTTCCGCATTACCTTCCAAAACGATGTTTTTTCCAACTAAAGTGGTCGGAACGAAGAAGGCGTAGTCTTTCATCTTCACGAAAAACCGCTCATTATTGTCGGTCTGTATGGTCATCCAGCAACCTTTATTTTCACAAACCTCCAGAACTTTACCTTTCACCGCTATGTTTTCCACCTTTGCAGATTGTTCCAGCTTCTGGTCCAATTCTGCCGGTGAAATCGCCGTATTTTCTGCTTTTGCTGAAACTTGAGCACCATACGAATCACCAACCAAAGCTTTTCCCGCCGGCGGTCCGTCGGTTTTCTGGGCCATCGAACCAGTTGCAAAAATAAAAGATAATATAACCGCTAATTTTTTCATGCTAAAGATTTTCACAAAAATACAATTTCTTCTTAAACGCAGCCTCAACTTTTCCACAATTCAAAATAAAATGTGCGGTTAGGTGCATAAAATTTATATATTTACCGCTTTCAAAGCAAAAAATAGAATTTTTAAGGTAGCAAACCAATTGCGATTTATAAAAAAATACCGTTTAAGCACGGAATTTTTTCTACCCAAGCGTTGACGCTTTAAAAAAAAATATTACTCTTTTATGAATAAAAAACTTTCCCTTTGGGACGCCACCATGCTCGTCATGGGCTCCATGATCGGCAGCGGAATTTTCATCGTCAGCTCCGATATGATGCGGAATTTAGGTTCCGGTTACTGGCTCCTCACTGTTTGGGTTATCACCGGAATTATGACGGTTGCAGCAGCAATTTCCTACGGCGAACTTTCTTCAATGTTTCCAAAAGCCGGCGGCCAGTACACCTACATTACCGAAATTTTCGGTAAAATGACAGGATTTTTATACGGTTGGGGACTTTTCACCGTCATCCAAACGGGTACAATTGCAGCGGTGGCGATGGCTTTCGGAAAGTTTACCGCCTATCTCATTCCGGCGCTAAATAATTCCGACCCCATTTTCCAGAGCGGAACTTTTCGAATTACCTGGGTTCAAATTTTAGCCATTGTTGTCATATTATTTCTGACATTCATCAATACCAAAGGCGTTAAAAACGGCAAAATCTTACAAAATCTCTTTACAACATCGAAAATTATCGCTTTGCTGGGCATTATCGTTTTCGGTTTTCTGTTGGTAAAAGATTCGCAGTGGGCGAGCAACATGAGTGTTGGCTGGAACAGTTTTCAGGATTTCGGTAAAGAAGTGGGGAATGACCTGCTGCCAACCGGCTGGAAATCTATCGGAAGCATCACTCTTTTGGGTGGAATTGCTGCGGCAATGGTCGGTTCGGTTTTCAGTTCTGTGGCGTGGGAAAATGTCACATTCGTTTCGGGCGAAATCGAAAATCCCCGCAAAAACGTCGTAAAATCGATGGTTTTGGGTACCACGATTGTCATGGTTTTGTACATGCTTGTCAATTTCGTTTACCTTAACGCTTTAGACCGCGACGCGATTGCTTTTGCCGATAAAAACCGTCCGGCTGTTGCGGCTTCCGAAGTTATTTTTGGCAATCTCGGCACCGTAATTATGGCTATTTTGGTCATGATTTCCACTTTCGGCTGCATCAATGGTTTGGTGCTCGCCGGCGCGCGCGTTTTTCAAACCATGGCAAAAGACGGCTTGTTTTTCAAATCAGCCACCGAAACCAACAGAAATGGCGTTCCGGAAAAATCCCTTTGGATGCAGGGAATCTGGGCATCTATTCTCGCGCTCAGCGGCCAGTACGGCGATTTGCTCGACATGATTTCCTTCGTCATCGTACTTTTCTACATGATCACTGTTTTCGGCGTCATTTACCTGCGCATCAAAAAACCAAACCTCGAGAGACCTTACAAAACTTGGCTTTATCCGGTAACACCGTTGCTTTATTTGCTTATCGGTACCGCATTTTGCGTGCTGCTCATCTGGTTCAAACCGAATTACACCTGGCCAGGCTTCATCCTCATTTTACTCGGCGTACCCGTTTATTGGTTCATCAACCGTAAAAAAAGGGTCGAATAACAGCCAGAAAATACTTTAGGAGCCAACAAGATTTTGCATTTGCCCGAAGATTCCGACCCGTTTTCCGCACTCGCTTTTTTTGTTTGCGGCGGCGGCAAAGCCGCCGCAAACAAAAAAGAGCTCAAACAATGCTGCAACCGGGGCTAGATTGAGGTCATTTCTTCTTTTCAGGGGGGTGCGCTTATCATTTTTATTTAAAAATAACTACCTTTCAAAAAAAGAAAAAATGTCAGAACTGGTCGCTATTTTTCAATCCTCATACTTATACGAAATCGAGTTGGCGCGAACCAAACTCGCTTCGCGCGATATCCCGAGTTACATCAAAAACGAATATGTTAACAACATCGCCGTTTTCCCGATGTCGCAAAATTATTTCCTCATGATCAGCGAACGCGATCTCGAAGCCGCAGAAAAAATCCTTCAGGAAAACGACGAAATCACCGACGAAGATTTCAAGGAATTATAAAATTCACACCCAAAAATTTGCCGCAAAAACGGCATTTTTTTTTAAAATAAACTACTGAAAAATACCTTATTTTTCACCTGTTTTTTTTAGCCACAAAAGACACAAAGCGAATAAAACACAAGTGCACAAGAGTGAAGCTTTGCTAAATCAATACCTTTGCGCCTCTTAAAATTCAGCAGTGTTTTTGTCTGAAGCTTTGCGTTTAAAACCAAAAAATTTGCCGATAAAACGGCATTTTTTTTAGAATTAACTATTGAAGCTATTCCGGCTTTTCATTCTATTTTTAACCACAAAGACCACAAAGGCCACAAAGGACCAAAGCGCTAAAAACCACGAGGTGCACAAGGTCGCCGCTTTGCTAAATGTAATGCCTTTGCGCATCGAAAAATACGCATCGAGTTTGTCAAAACTTTGCGTATAAAACCAAAAAATTTGCCACTAAAACGGCATTTTTTTTCAATCTGCATTTTAAATTATTCCACATCGATTTCCTAAAATTGTACTTGCTTTAAAGGCAAATTTTTCGTTTTTAAAAAATCCGCCTGTTAACTGCAATAACGCCGCAAAATTTTAGCTGCTTTTTGGGCAACTTTTTCATTTTTCCTGAATCAAATTTCCACTTGATTAATTAAAATTTTTAAACCACACAACCAAATTTCTCTTTGTGCTCGCTCTTTAAATTCCTTATCTTTACGCAAAATTTTTACGTAAAATGACAGACTGGAAAACCGTAAAAGAGTACGATGACATCACGTACCAAAAAAGTGGCGGCGTTGCCCGAATCGCGATAAACCGTCCGGAAGTTCGCAATGCTTTCCGCCCGAAAACCACTTCTGAATTATATGATGCTTTTTACCACGTTTCCGAAGATTCTTCCGTAGGTGTCGTTTTGCTCACAGGCGAAGGTCCGAGTCCGAAAGATGGCGGCCATGCTTTTTGCAGCGGAGGCGACCAAAAAGCGCGTGGTGAGCAGGGTTACGTAGGTGAAGATGGCAGACATCGTTTAAATATATTGGAAGTTCAGCGTTTGATCCGTTTCATGCCGAAAGTGGTCATTGCGGTGGTGAACGGTTGGGCTGTGGGCGGTGGACATTCATTGCATGTGGTCTGTGACTTAACTTTAGCCAGCAAAGAGCACGCAATTTTCAAGCAAACGGACGCAGATGTTACCAGTTTTGACGGCGGCTACGGCTCCGCATATCTCGCAAAAATGGTGGGTCAGAAAAAAGCACGCGAAATTTTCTTTTTGGGCAGAAATTATTCCGCGCAGGAAGCTGCAGATATGGGAATGGTAAATGCGGTAATTCCACACGCTGAACTCGAAGATACAGCTTACGAATGGGCGCAGGAAATCTTAGGAAAATCGCCGATGTCCATCCGAATGTTGAAATTCGCCATGAACTTAACCGACGACGGAATGGTGGGCCAGCAGGTTTTTGCGGGCGAAGCCACACGTTTGGCGTATATGACCGAAGAAGCCAAAGAAGGCCGCAACGCGTTCCTGGAAAAAAGAAAACCGGATTTCGGCGATAATAAGTGGATTTCGTAGATAAAATTAGATGTCGGAAGTCGGAAGTAGAAAGTCTGAAGTTTAAACTTTAAATTCGCCATCTGACACCTGACACACCTGACCACTGACCACTGACCACTGACAACTAAAAAAAAATATGATTGATTGGATCAAGGCAGCACGCCTGCGCACATTACCTCTTTCCATGAGCGGAATTATTTTCGGCTCCTTTATCGCGCGTTGGCGCATTGTGGAAGCCGGTGGAAACTGGGACTGGCGGATTTTTGCACTGGCGCTTTTAGTAACTTTGCTGTATCAGGTGCTTTCGAATTTTGCAAATGATTACGGTGACGGAATTCGCGGAACAGATCAATTACGGGTGAATGAAGCGGAGCAAAGAGCTGTAGCTTCCGGAAAGATTACAGCAACACAAATGCGAAATGCGGTTATCCTCTTTTCAATTTTGGCTCTGGCAGCGACCATTGCCCTTTTATATTTTGCTTTTTTTAAAGACGGCTTTATCACCGAATTTTACACTTTTGTCGGCTTGGGCGTGGCTTGTATTTTGGCGGCAATCGGTTATACGGTGGGTAAAAAACCGTATGGCTACATGGGCTTGGGCGACATTTTTGTCTTTATATTTTTTGGTTTGGTCTCAGTTTGTGGCAGCTATTTTCTTTTTACCAAAGAATTTCATTGGGACACCTTGTTACCGGCCTCAGCAGTGGGTTTACTCAGTGCCGCGGTTTTGAATCTGAACAATATGCGCGACATTGAAAGCGATGAAGTAAGCGGCAAAAAAACTTTGGCTTTAAGACTTGGTTTTAAAAAAGCGATGGTTTACGAAATAATTCTTCTTCAGCTGCCTCTGCTTTTGGTTTTGGTTTTCATGATGATGAACGGGCTCCACACTCAGGGAAAATATTATGCTTTTATCTTCTTTATTTTAATGTTGCCAATGACTGGACTGCGCCGCAAAATTATGCAGGTGAACGAGCCCAAAGAACTGGATCCTTTCTTAAAACAGGTAGGAATCATGACTTTAACAATGGCCGTTTTAGTGGCTTTTGGACTGAATTATTTTAATTAAAAACACACAAATGATGGATGCTAAAATTAGATTTAAATTTCTCGGACAAAACTGTTTTTTGTTCACGTATAAAGGCAAAAATATCCTTTCCGATCCTTTTTATAATTTCCAGAAAGAAAAATCCGGGTTTGATATTACAGCGCAAAAAATCGATTATATTTTAATCACGCACGCACACGGCGACCATATCGCCGATGTAAAAGAAGTTCTGGAAAATCATCCGGACGCGCAGATCATCGGACAACCGGAAATTTGCGGCTATTTTGGGCATAAAAATTCCATTGATATCAACTTTGGCGGTTCCGCAAAAATTGATGATTTGAAAATTTCTATGGTTCCGGCAAGTCATACCAGTTCTTTCCCAGACGGAAGTTATGGTGGCGAACCCGCAGGTTATTTTTTCCGCCTGCCGGGCAAGAATATTTACTTTTCCGGCGATACCGGCGTAATGGCTGACATGGAAATTTTCCCGAAACTTTTCGGTTTTATCGATTTGGCGATTCTTCCGGTAGGTTCACATTACACGATGTGCGCCAGAAAAGCAAGTTTTGCGGCGTTGGAATTGCTGAAAACACCACGCGTTATTGGCTGCCATTTCGATACTTTTCCGCCGATTACCATTAATCACGAAGAAGCGGAACAACATTTCAAAGAAAAGAATATCGATTTTACCTTACCAAAATTGGGTGAAGAATTTGAAATCTAAAAAATGCTGTATCCAACCGAAATATGGAAAGAATATCCGCTGAATTTGGAAAACGACTCGCAATACCGGGTAGAAGTTTCTAATTTCGGCCGCGTTAAAACCTATAATAAAAACCGGCCCGATGGCGGCTTGATAAAAGGTTCGCTGCAGGGCGGTTATCCCATCGTTCGCTTTACATTGTTCAAAGAGAGACCTGCTTCTGTTGTGGAAAAAATTGCCGCGCTGAATGAGCTCATCTATTTTTTGGAAGACAGCAGAAGAACATTAGTCAAAAAAAAGGTCAAATCACCGGAAGAAATTGCAGAAATTGAAGAGCTGAAAAACCGAAGACTTTCCATTATTGCAAAACGGAAAAAATACATATCGAAAACCGACCGTGCACGGCAGATTTTTTGTCATTTCTTAATCCACCGCGCTGTAGCAGAGCTTTTTCTGGATAAACCTGCTGATGCTGAACTGGTAATTCATAAAGATTTTAACAAAGAAAATAACCACGCCTCTAACCTGAAATGGGCCACTAAGGAAGAAGCTTTCGCGCGTTTTGCACATCACCCGCATTACAAAGAAAGAAGAGAAAATGATGACGATTTCGGCCAGGAAAGAAGAAGATACGGCAACGAAAAACTTTCCGTAGAAAACGTGCTGTATATTAAGGAAAAACTGGCTCAGGGAAAAACGCTGCGAGAACTGGCACATCAGTTCAAAGTTTCGGATATGCAAATTCACCGCATCAAAACGGGCGAAAACTGGAAGAAAGTAAAAACTTTGAAGGAAATAAAAAATGAGAAAAGAAAGAAATAAAAAATGGCAAGCTACCTAAATCACACCGCTACAACCGATTACCTTTGCTGCGTTCCCACCCTGGAGGATTTTCAGGAGCTGGTTGTTTAGGACTTGCCGTTGCAAAGATACGCCTTTAATTCAAAATTCAAAATTCTACGCCTTTAAAAGGCAAATTTTTTTAAAATAAATATGACTAAAAATTTCTACACCATTGGTTTCGTGCTCTTTATAATTACCATGGCCATTTTCCTGGGATTGTATTTTTTCGGAATGAATACCGATTATTTTAACAATTCCCTGCTCATCAATGCGTTTATTTTGCCGGTTATCTATCTGGGCGGCGCATACGTCTCGGTAAATTCTGCCCGTAAAGCAGGTATTAAAATGGGGTTTCGCGACGCTTTTGGCCGCGCTTTTAAACCGATGTTTATCGGCGGATTCCTTTCCATCTTAACCATGTTTTTATTTTTGAATTTTGCTGATCCGATCGCTAAAGATTTGTTGAATTTTCAATACATCGAGCGGCAAAAATCTGAACTGGAAGCGGAATACGCCAAAGCAAGCCAGTTTGTGAAAACACCCGAAGAAAAAGCAGAACTCGATACTAAATACAAACAACGAAAAGAAAGTTTTTCGCCCAAGATGATCGAAGGCAAAGACATGTTCAGTTTTCGTCAGTTTGCCTATTATTTCGCTGCTGTTTTGGTTTTTTACGTAATTCTTTCCACGTTTTTCGCAACCTTTTTCCGCAGCAGAAGCGAACTTTAATTCAAATGAATGCTGCAAAGAAATAATGACTTAATTTTGTGTCAAATCTAATTTTATCAATGAATTTATCGATCATCATTCCGTTACTTAATGAAGAAGAATCTTTAGAAGAACTTTTTTCCCGCATTGATAAAGTGTGCAACGCCGAAGGTTTATCCTACGAAATCTGGTTTGTGGACGACGGAAGCACCGATTTGTCATGGAGTATAATTGAAAATCTGCGCGTGCAGAATCCACAAATTCACGGAATTAAATTTTCGCGCAATTATGGAAAATCACAGGCGCTTCATGCGGCATTTGAAAAAGCGCAGGGCGACGTCATCATCACCATGGATGCCGATTTACAGGATTTCCCCGAAGAAATTCCGGAGCTTTATTACATGGTGAAAACCGAAGGTTATGATATTGTTTCGGGCTGGAAAAAGAAACGTTTCGACAATGTGATGACCAAAAATATTCCCTCCAAAGTTTTTAATGCTGCGGCGCGAGGGATTTCCGGCGTTTCACTTCACGATTTCAACTGTGGTTTGAAGGCGTACAGAAAGCAGGTCGTAAAATCCATTGATGTGTATGGTGATATGCACCGATATATTCCGGTTTTAGCGGCTAATGCAGGCTTCCGGAAGATTACCGAAAAACCGGTGCAACATCAGGCCAGACCGTACGGAACTTCAAAATTTGGTACCGAGCGTTTCGTGCGCGGCTTTTTAGATTTGATAACATTGTGGTTTGTCAGCCGATTCGGTGGCCGCCCGATGCATTTTTTCGGTGCTGCTGGAACGGTTATGTTTATCGTGGGTTTTCTTTCCGCGCTTTGGCTTGGAATTTCTAAACTCATCGATGTTTCCAGAGGAATTTACGGACATTTACTAACGGATAATGCGTGGTTTTTTATCGCTTTAACCATGATGGTTTTGGGAACGCTTTTATTTATCGCCGGCTTTTTAGGTGAAATGCTGATCCGCACCAACCGCCCGCACGAAAATTACCATGTCGAAGAAGTGATTTAAAAATTACCTGCAATTTTACCCTTTTTTTATGAAACACCTTTTCTTGCTTTTGTTTTCTCTTTCAATTCTTTCCTGCGGAAAAGTGCGTCCGAAAGGCGATATTACCAGCCGCGATGAAAAAGTGGAAGATTTTGTAAACCTGAATTTAGAAGGAAAATTCCGGGCGTTTTACGTGAAAAGCGACAGCAGTTACGTGAATATTGAAACCTACGAAAACGTCGGCAAAAACCTGAAACTTAAAGTAAGAAATAAAACGTTAAGCATCACCGAAAGCCGTGAAACAGAAGGTGTAGATTTCTATAATGTCACCATTTATTCCAAATATAATTTAGAAAAAGTTTCCGCTTCCAATTCAGTAGAACTTAATATTTCCAGCGAAATTAAGACCGATAATTTCCGGCTGAATTTAAAAAATAATGCTAAATTTATTGGATCGGTGAATACGAGGCGTGCGGAAGTGGAAATGAACCAAAAAAGCAGAGCAAACTTTCTAGGTAAAACCGCGGAAGCCGTGCTGAAAATTTCAGATACCGCCAGCATTATTGCGCCTTATTGGATGATCGAAAAAGCAAATATTTCTGCAAAAAACGGCAGTTATACCGAAATAAATGTGACTGATTCTTTAAAAGGAACGGTGGAAAAAACCGCAAAACTCACGTATTACGGTGACCCGATTCAGGCTTTGAAAATTGAAAAAACAGCAAACGTACAACACGGAAAATTAGATTTATAATTACCTCCGAATAAAAAGAAATAAAAAATATGACCACTTTAGAAAAAGCAAACCTTTGGTTAACAGATACTTTCGATGAAGAAACAAAAAATGTAATCCGCCAGTGGATAAAAGCTGATTCCGATGAAATGGAAGATTCTTTTTACCGTGAACTCGAATTTGGCACCGGTGGAATGCGCGGAATTATGGGCGTTGGCACAAATCGTTTGAACAAATATACGCTCGGACAGGCAACGCAAGGTCTCGCAAATTATCTTCATCAGCAGTTTCCCAATCAGCCGATTAAAGTGGCAATTGCCTACGATGTGCGCAATAATTCCAAAGAATTTGGCAAAATGTGCGCCGATGTTTTGACTGCTAACGGCATCAAAGTTTTACTTTTTAAAGAACACCGCCCGACGCCGGAACTTTCTTTTACAGTTCGCGACAAAAACTGCAACGCCGGAATTGTTCTTACAGCGTCGCATAATCCGCCGGAATATAATGGTTACAAAGTGTATTGGAACGACGGCGCGCAAATCGTTCCGCCCAATGATGAAGCCATTATTAAAGAAGTGTATTCCGTGAAGTTTGAGGAAATTAAATTTCAGGGAAATGATGACTTAATCGAATGGATCGGCGAGGAGCAGGACGATGTTTACATTGATGCATGCATGGAAAACTCTTTGTATCAAAACGTAGGTCGCGATAATTTAAATATCGTTTTCACCTCCATTCACGGCACAACTTATACGACAGTTCCAAAAGCTTTGGAAAAAGCCGGCTTTAAAAAAGTGGATCTGGTGCGCGAACAGATGATCCCAAGCGGAAATTTCCCGACTGTGGAATCACCAAATCCGGAAGAACCTGCCGCGTTGGAAATGGCGCTGGATTTAGCCAGAATTACCAATGGCGATATTGTCATCGGAACGGATCCGGACGGAGATCGTTTAGGAATTGCAGTTCGAAATCTGGATGGTGAAATGCAGCTTTTGAACGGAAATCAAACCAACACGATTTTAACCTATTATATTCTGGATCAATGGAAAAAAGCCGGGAAAATTACCGGCAAAGAATTCATTGGTTCCACCATCGTGACCTCCGATATTTTCTATGATATAGCCGAAAAATTCGGGGTGGACTGCAAAGTTGGTTTAACCGGTTTTAAATGGATCGGAAAAATGATTCGCGATTTTGAAGGTGTAGAAAAGTTCATCTGCGGCGGCGAGGAAAGTTTCGGTTTTATGACCGGAGATTTCGTGCGCGACAAAGATTCCTGCGGTTCAATTTTATTGGCGTGTGAAATCGCGGCGTGGTGTAAAGCTAATGGCAGAACCATGTTCGAATATATGATTGAAATCTACGAAGACCTTGGCCTGTATTACGAAGGCTTGGTGAACGTAGTGAGAAAGGGCCGAACTGGTGCGGAAGAAATTCAGCAGATGATGAAAAATTTCCGCGAAAACCCGCCAGAAAATATTGCAGGTTCTAAAGTGGCAACGGTGAAAGATTTTCAGGAACAAACTTCATTAAATCTTTTAAACAACGAAAAATCCACGATGGATGACATTCCAAAATCCAATGTTTTGATTTATTACACCGAAGACGGTACAAAAGTCTGCGTGCGCCCTTCCGGTACGGAACCGAAAATCAAATTTTATGTTTCCGTAAAAGATGAAATTCAGTCGAAAGAAGAATTTAAGGAAAAAATTGCCCATTTAAGCAGTAAAATTGATCAGGTAAAAAGCGATTTGGAATTGTAAAAAAAGCCTGTTTTAACCGGATATTTTTGGTGAATTCCGGAGAAATTCTAATTAAAATTGAAGCAAATGAAAGTATCAAAGCTCGCCGAAAATCTCATTGGTTCGGAAATTATAAAGATCGGAAATCAGGTGAACGACATGAAAGCGCAGGGCGCCGACATTGCCAATCTCACCATCGGCGATCTGGATTCAACCATTTATCCCGTTCCGGATTTGCTGAAAGCTGAAGTTCAGAAGGCTTACGATAACAATCTTACGAATTATCCACCGGCGAATGGCTTGCTTTCTTTGCGAAAATCAGTGTCTAAAGACTTAAAAGACCGTTGGAATCTAGAATATTCGCCAAACGAAATTCTGGTTGCCGGCGGCTCCAGACCTTTGATTTACGCGACTTTTAAAACCATCGTTGATCCGGAAGAGAAAGTCATTTACCCGATTCCGTCGTGGAATAATAACCATTATTCTTTTTTGACGGAAGCGCAAAAAATTGAAGTTGAAACGTCCGAAGAAAATAATTTTCTTCCGACTGCGGCAGATTTAGAACCACATTTGAAAGGCGCGGTGTTACTCGCTTTATGTTCGCCGCTGAATCCCACAGGAACCATGTTTACGAAAAAACAGCTTTCGGAGATCTGCGAAATTGTTATTAAAGAAAATAAAAGCCGCGGCGAAAATGAAAAACCGTTGTACATTATGTATGACCAAATTTATGCGCTGCTGACTTTCAAAGAAGAGCATTTCAATCCGGTTTCACTTTATCCCGAACTTCGCGATTATACCGTTTTCATCGATGGTGCCTCGAAATGTTTTGCAGCGACGGGCGTTCGTGTAGGCTGGAGTTTTGGTCCGGCGCACATCATCGATAAAATGAAGGCTTTTTTGGGGCACGTAGGTGCCTGGGCGCCAAAACCGGAGCAGGAAGCTGTTTCCGTTTTGCTGAATCATCCGAAAGAAGTGGACCATTTTGTAAATGACTTCAAAGGAAAAATTGCTGAAAGTCTGAACCTTCTGCATGAAGGAATTCAGAAATTAAAAAAGAAAGGTTTCGCCGCGGACAGCATTATTCCGATGGGTGCACTGTATTTGACCATAAAGCTAGATTTTATGGGTAAAAAAGCGCCGGACGGAAAAATCATCAATGATTCCTCGGATTTGGTTTTTTATCTCATCGAAAACGCCGGAATTGCTTTGGTGCCATTTTCCGCCTTCGGAAATTCGAAAACAATGCCGTGGTATCGCGCTTCTGCCGGAGGTGTTTCCAAAGATGACATCAAAAATATGCTGCCGAAACTGGAAACTGCTTTAGAAAAATTGGCCTAAAAAAACGGCAAATTTTTAAAATTTATAACTATTCAAAAACCTATATGAAAATTATCGCTGTAATTCCGGCCCGCTACGAAGCCACGCGTTTTCCCGGAAAGCTGATGCAAAAATTGGGCGATAAAACGGTAATTTCAACCACATACCAAAATGTGGTGGACACACAACTTTTTGACGAAGTTTTCGTCGCTACAGATTCTGAAATTATCTTTAATGAAATTCAGTCTCTCGGCGGAAAAGCCGTGATGACGGGACAGCATGAAACCGGTAGCGACCGCATTGCGGAAGCCGTTCAAAATATTGAATGCGATATCGTGGTAAATGTTCAGGGCGACGAACCTTTTTTAAAAACTGAACCACTGAAAAAACTGATTTCGGTTTTTCGTTCTGATTTTAATAAAGAAATTTCGCTGGCTTCATTAAAAATAAAATTAAGCAGGAAAAACGAAATTGAAAATGCCAATAATGTGAAAGTCATTACTGATGGTGACGGTTTTGCGCTCTATTTCAGCCGTTCCGTGATTCCGTACACGCGCGGAAAAATGGAGGACACAGAATATTTTAAACATATCGGCGTTTATGCTTTCAGGAAAGAAGCGTTGCAGCAATTCGCGCAATTGCCCATAAGACCGCTGGAAATCGCAGAAAAAATTGAATGTCTGCGTTATCTGGAATACGGTATGAAAATAAAAATGATAGAAACCGATTTCGTTGGCGTCGGCATCGATGTTCCGGAGGATTTGGAGGAAGCGCGCAGATTGCTGCGGCTCTGAGGAATTTTCAATTAAATAGTATATATTTGACCGCCCTTTTAAAAACCGAATTTTTTGCCTAAATAGCAGGTAATTTTTATAATAACGCAATTGAGAGATTGCCCGTAATTTATATATGAAAAAGATTTTTTTAGTTTTTCTTCTCGCTTTCAGCTCCATCATTTCCGCGCAAACCGCAAAGGAAATTATCGATAAAAACATCGAAGTTTCAGGTGGTTTAACCAATTGGAAGCTGTTGACTTCCGTTTTGCTGCAGGGAAAAGTAACCTTAGGAATTAATGATGAATATCCAATAAAGATTTATCAGCAAAGACCAAATTTGACCAAAACCACCATTACCATTGGTAAAAAAGAGTCCGCACTCGAAGGTTATGACGGAACCAAAGGTTACGCGATGAATTACGCCACCAACAAACTTCAGGAATATCCGAATTATACTCCGGAAAGTTTTGATAATGATTTTATCGACTGGGAAAATAAAGGTTTTGAAGCTGAATTTTTAGGTAAAGAAAAAGTGGGCGACGTGGTTTGCCTGAAAGTGGAACTGACAAAAAATGTCAATAAAACGCTCTATTTTTTCAATGCGAAAACCTATATGTTGGTGAAAGAAGTTAAAAAAGACGAAACTTTAACTTACGATGATTACCGCGCGGTAGGGAATTTGATGATGCCTTTCCGGATAGAATCCACTTCACCGAAAAAGGACAGCGATTACGTGATGATGGTAAATAAAATAGAAACCAACAAAGTTTTCCCTGCCAACACTTTTAAATTTTAAGCCATGAAAAAACTATTTATTTTGTTTTTAGCAGCGGGTGCAATGTTACAAAGCTGCAAAAATAATAACAAAAACAGCAACCAAATGAGTTCAAATGAAACAGCGCCAAAATCGCTTTTCGATTACAAAGTGGAAAGCCTGGATGGTAAAGAAATAAATTTTGCCGATTTTAAAGGCAAAAAAGTGCTGATTGTAAACACCGCCTCTGAATGCGGTTTTACGCCTCAATATGCAGATTTGGAAAAGCTTTCGAAAGATTACGCTGATAAATTGGTGGTCGTAGGTTTTCCGGCAAATAATTTTGGTGGACAGGAACCGGGAAGCAATGAAGAAATTGGTGCTTTTTGCGAGAAAAATTTTGGCGTAACTTTTCCTATGGCAGCGAAAGTTTCGGTAAAGGGTGATGACACCGCTCCGATTTTTAAATATTTGACTGAAAAAGATTTGAACGGCGTGAAAAACACCACCATCCTCTGGAACTTTACTAAATTTCTGGTGGACGAAAACGGAAAATTAATCGATTCTTATATCAGCACCACAAAACCTGACAGCGACGCGATTACAAAATATTTGAAGTAAAGATTGGTCTCTTTACTGGTTTTAAGGTGGTTTACGGAATTTTTCCGTAAACTTTTTTTTTGGAAAAAAGTGGTTGTTTAACGGGGAATAAATTTGGAAGAATATGGTGGGCGCGAGCGTAGCGAGCGCCAATGTTTTCAAAGCTTAAGAAAATTAGCTTTCGGTATTCGGGAAAAAATTCGCCGTTAAAATGGCCAAATTTTAGAAAATTTTGGAGGCGCGAGCGAAGCGAGCGCCAATATCAGTAATATTGTAATTAGTCCGGATTGGAGCGGCATCCTTTTGCGCAGCGCAGCGCAGCAAAAGATACAGCGAAGACCTAGCGAAGCGGTTAGGCGTAGCCGAAGCTGGAAATAGCTTCTAAATAAACTTCAAAAATGTACCCGTTTAGCAGCAAATAAAAAGGATGAACGCTTATTCACCCCTTTAATTTTAATTTAGCGATAACGCGTATGTTCTTTGTTTTTCGAAAACTTCGCTATAATCGGTTTGAAAAGCGCCTTGTATTTTTCAATATCGAAGAGTTGAGAATCGGTTAACGCTTTATAGGTAAGCCAAATTCCGAACGGCATTAAAACTATATTGGGCAACCACGCCGCTAAATAGGGATCCATTTCGCCTGCCCAGGCAAAATTTTCCGCCGATAGGTTGAGCAAATAAAACAGGATAAATACCACAATCGCTATCACCACCGGCAGTCCAAGGCCGCCTTTCCGGATAATCGAGCCCAAACTACTGCCGATCAAAAAGAAAATAATACACGTGACCGAATACGACACAATCCTTTGCTGGTGCATGATGACTCGCGAAAAATATCCGTGCATATCTTTAATCTGCGAATCTTTTCCTAAAGTCGTAAGCTTTACATTTTCAATTTTATTATACGCTGAAAAAAGCATTTCGTTTTTTTCTTTTTGCTTTAAAGAATCGATTTTCGGTGGTGCTGTAACCGGAATTTTTGCTTTGGTATTATCAATATAGGTCACGTAGCTGTTGGCCTGGCTCACCAGCTCGTAGGTCATATTATTAAAAATATTTTCGTTGCTTTTTTTGGTTTCTTTGATGGTGTTGTTCAGCTCCAAAATATTCTGGAACGAGTAATCGTCGGTAATTTTCTCGGCTTCGATGGCTTTATTAATGATTTCCGAAATATTAAAATGCGAAACCAGCGTATCGAATTTGATCGACTGGTCGGGCTGTTTCAAACGCTGGTCATAATCCGCGCCGCTCAGTTGATCTTCGTAAACGTGGCCGTTATACAATACCAATTTCAGATAATTGGGATTTGCTGGCTGCACAAATTTCCCTTTTTCCGCCACGATGGATTGCTGATCTTCAAAGGAATTCGCCATTCTGTGAATGAAAACGCCGGTTAAATTTTCGCCGCTTTCGCCGGATATTTTGTCAAATTTTACACTGTAACCCGGAATCTGCTGAATAAACTGTCCGGGCGTGAAATTAAGTGCAGGTTTTGAAGCCGCGATATTATAGAGCATATTTTTGGCTTTCCGCTGGAAATCGGGGACGACATTATTGGAAAAAACGAATAAAAGCAGGGAAAAAAATAGCGTGGTAAAAAATAGTGGCAGCATAATTCGCGTCAGCGAAATTCCGGCAGCTTTCATGGCAGCAAGTTCATACCTTTCCCCGAAATCACCGAAAGTCATGATGGACGAAAGCAAAATCGTCAGCGGCAAAACCAGCTGTACCACAATAGCAGAAAGATAGGAGAGGAGTTTCAGAATTTCCCAGTAACTCAAACCTTTTCCCGTAAACTGCGCGAGTCGGATCCAGATAATATTGACCACGAAAATGAAAAACAGCACGCTGAAAATAAAAACAAACGGGCCGAAAAAAGTTTTGATGACGTAGCCGTCAAGTTTTTTTATCATGCGTCAAATTTACCAAAAAAAGTCACAAAGTATTTCGCTTTGTGACTTATTAATATGATTGTAGCTGGTTTTTTACAGCTCGGTAATTAAATAATTCTTGTAATTATCTTTGTTAAAGCTAAACATGGTGCTGCTTAGATTTTGGTTTTCGCGGTAATCCTGAATCGCGATTACCGAAACATTATTGTCGGCCGAAAACTGCTCGATTTTCACAAGCTGCCTTTTCGGACCGTTTACATAAATTCTAACTTCTTTAATTCCGTTGCTTTTCGTTGGGGTCAGCTTAATGTAATCTGCGCTAACGCCGTTCACGCTCCGTTTTCCAAGATAATTTACGTTGTAACCTTTTTTATATTCCTCAACATAATTCAGTGGTGAAAACATTTGCTCGCCGCCGGTTGGCTTTGCAACCGTTACTTCCTGGTCTTCTGCCGAAATGTTATACACTTTATTACCGTCGAAGATTTGTTCCGTGCCCATTATCTTCAGCTTGTACTGATCATCAGCAGAATAAAAAATTCCGGGTTCTGTTTTGGTCACTTTCTGTCCTGTTCCCGTTCCGTAAACAAATTTAAAGTAGACGTTTTTTTTACTTTTATAATTGCTCGCGACAGCATCTAAAATGCTTTTTGCTTTAGCATCGATTTTCTGTGCTGAAAAACTTGCTGTGGTTGCGACAACCAAAATTCCTACTGATATTTTTCTAAAAAGTGTTTGCATTATGTGTGATTTGCGTTTTGGATTAAAATTTTAAAGCGAAGTTAAACCTACGTTTAAAATCAGACTTTACTTGCGCAAGTTTTCCAAAAACTGTTCCAAAGAATTCAGGTCGGAGATCAACACTTCGCGCGCTTTTGCTCCATTAAAACCACCGACCACGCCACTGGATTCCAGCTGATCCATGATTCGTCCGGCTCGGTTATATCCCAATTTAAGCTGACGCTGCAACATCGATGTAGAACCTTGCTGCGTGGAAACAATGATTCTGGCTGCATCTTCGAAAAGCACATCTTTTTCGTTCGGGTCAAATGCCGCCACCGTGGAAGAACTGTCTTCGCTGGAATATTCCGGGAGCATAAAAGCACTTGCATACCCTTTTTGTTCGCCGATAAATTCAGCGATTTTTTCAACTTCAGGTGTATCCACAAACGCACATTGCAAACGCATAATCTCATTTCCGTTAAAATAAAGCATATCACCTTTACCGATAAGTTGGTCCGCACCCGGTGAATCCAGAATTGTTCGGGAATCTACACTCGAAATCACACGGAAAGCTGCTCGAGCAGGGAAGTTGGCTTTAATCATACCGGTAATTACGTTTACCGAAGGTCTTTGTGTCGCCACAATGAGGTGAATTCCCACGGCGCGCGCCAGCTGTGCTAAACGGGCAATTGGCAATTCAACTTCTTTTCCGGCAGTCATAATTAAATCTGCAAATTCGTCCACCACCAGAACGATGTACGGCAAATATCGGTGACCATTTTCCGGATTGAGTTTTCGCTCGGAAAATTTCTTGTTGTATTCCTTAAGATTTTTACAAAACGCATTTTTCAGCAAATCGTAACGCTGATCCATTTCAATACACAATGAATTCAGCGTATTAATTACTTTATGCGTATCAGTGATAATCGCGTCCTCGCCGTCTGGCAACTTCGCTAAATAATGTCTTTCAATTTTCGAATAGAGCGAAAGTTCTACTTTTTTAGGATCAACCATCACGAATTTCAATTCACTCGGATGTTTTTTATAAAGCAGTGAAGTCAAAATCGCGTTAATTCCAACAGATTTTCCCTGTCCGGTCGCACCCGCCATCAGCAAGTGCGGCATTTTGGAAAGATCCGCCATAAAAATTTCGTTGGAAATGGTTTTTCCAAAAACGACCGGCAAATCCATGTCGGTGTTTTGAAATTTTTGTGAGGCAATGACGCTGCGCATGGAAACCATCGAAGGATTTTTTCTTGGAACTTCAATTCCAATCGTTCCTTTTCCTGGCATCGGCGCGATAATCCGGATTCCAAGTGCGGACAGATTCAGCGCGATGTCGTCCTGCAGTTTTTTAATAGAAGCTACACGAATTCCGGCTTCGGGTACGATTTCGTACAAAGTAACCGTCGGTCCAATCGTGGCTTTAATTTCAGCAATTCCTACATTAAAATTCTTCAGCAAGCCGACAATTTTATTTTTATTTTCTTCTAGTTCGTCTTTGTTGATGGAAATTTCTTCGTTTCCGTAATCGCGAAGCAAGTCGATTGGCGGCATCTGAAATTTTGCCAAATCCAGTTTGTGGTCGTAGTAGCCGTGTTTATCGACCAATTCCTGAGATTTCAAATCCGATTCATCCGGAATATCCACAGGTTTTGCAACTTCAACTTTGAAATTTATTTCCTCTTCTACAGGCAAATTTTCCGAAATTGGCGATGTGGCAGTCAAATTTAAATTGACTGAATTTACAGCAGTTTCACCATCAAATGAAGTTTGGTTCGGCGTTTTTATTGTTTCGAATTCCGGTTCCGGTACAGAATTTTTTACCTGCGTGGCAATATTTTCATTTCGGATTCCCGCACTTTCTGTAACGGTAATTAAAGGTGAATCTTCCTCAGAAACCTTTTCCAGTTCTTCATCAGCTTCAAAACTTTCCGCAGATTTCGGCAGCATTCCTTTTACACGACCCACGGTATTATCGTTCAGGTCACCGAGTTTAGATTTAATATTCGACGGATTTAAATTGAATTCCAGAATAAAATACAGTGCGATGCTCACCAAAAGCACGAGCCACAAACCCGCCGTGCCAATCACGGAATTCAGAAAATCCATGATTTGAAAGCCATAAACGCCACTTAAAACGCCTTCACCCTGCGTAACCGCACCGAAAAAAATGGGAAGCCAGCAAATGAAAAATAGGGAATGACCTATGGTTTTCCAGGGTTTGAAATAGTTTTTTTTAAGGATAATTAAACCACAGACAAAAAACAGAAAAGCTACTAAAAATGCCGCAACGCCGATACTTTCAAAAATGAAAATATTGCCCAGCCAGTCGCCAATTTTTCCGAAGATATTCGATGATTTTATGGTTTTATCCAGCATGGTGCCTGCCTGGCTTTGGTCTGCCTTCCAGTTCATTAGGTATGAAATGAAAGAAAGTGCCGCTACCACAGAGATAAGCAGAAATAAAATACCGAAAAATATACGAGGTTTTGAGAGGATTTTGTTTTGGTCCATCGCGGCGGAAGGTGTTTTTTTAGCGCTTTTTTCCATAATATCAATGTCGACAAATTTAATAATATATTTCAATTAATGTCGGCTGTAACCTATAATATTTCGGAAATAGCGAAATATTATACTTAAAAATCCGGCGCTGCAAATTGCAATTTTTTGCCCTTTAAACAGCTAATTTTTTTATTTTAAATTCTTGTTCTTTAATGACTTAAAATTTTGGCTAAAAAAAAATTGATAATTTAATTTCCGACAAGGCTTAATAATTGTATTTCAGATGTGCATTCAGCACTTCATTAATAACAAAAAAGCAAAGTCATGGAAAATAATAAAAAACTCCCGGAAGGCACCGAAAAATCTATAGAAAGCGGCTTGCCCATCAACGAACGAAGATTGCTTACCGAAGAAGAACGAAAACTAAAAAGCGTGGTGGACAACCGAAACCGCAAGGTAGCAGAAAATGCCGTACCGCCGGATTCTTGGGAAAATCAGCAAAAAGCGTATAACGACGCCTGGGAAAACAACAAAAACCGGGAGCTGGATGACGATATGTAGTTCAGAAAAAATGTATGCTATTAATAAGGAGTAGCAAATTTTTATAAAACCAAAAAATTTCATCAAAAAACAACCAAAAAAATAAAAGTTATGGCACCATCAGACAATATTCACGAGCAGAATGAGAAATTAAAACAGATGGACTACAGTCCCGAAAACGATATTTTCAATCAGGAAGAACATGTTCCATTGGATGGCGACGGAAATCCAATCCTGCATGAACAACCGGATGTTGAGCGCCTCGGCGACGATTTGGACGTTCCCGGCAGCGCTGCCGACGACGCGATGGAAAAAATCGGTTCCGAAGACGAAGAAAATAATTTCTACAGCCTCAGCGATAATGAAGATAATCACGAAGAAACCAACGAAGATCTTTTAGGCTAAATTTAAAACCTTACTTTCTGTAAGGTTTTTTTCTGGGAAAAAAGTCCGCGATTTGCTTTGTATTTCTTAATTTGAATATCTTTAAAAACAGAAAAAACTTTAATTTTCGAAAAACAAAACCATGACTTTTCAAGAAGAAATCCAGCAGGGAATTCCTGATTTTTTACCAAATCCAAAACCTTATAATCCAGCAATAAACCACGCGCCGAAACGCAAAGATATATTATCAGCCGAAGAAAAGACACTGGCGCTAAAAAATGCTTTGCGCTATTTCGATCCAAAATTTCATGCGGAATTATTGCCGGAATTCCGTCAGGAGCTGGAAGATTTTGGCAGAATTTACATGTTGCGTTTTCGGCCTGACTATGAGATGAAAGCCAGAGATATTGCCGAATACCCCGGAAAATCTGAGCAGGCAAAAGCAATAATGCTGATGATTCAAAATAATCTGGATTATGCGGTGGCGCAGCATCCACACGAATTGATAACCTATGGTGGAAACGGTGCGGTTTTTCAAAACTGGGCGCAATACCTTTTGACCATGAAATATTTGTCGGAAATGACCGACGAGCAAACGTTGGCGATGTATTCCGGGCATCCGATGGGCTTGTTTCCAAGTCATAAAGACGCACCGCGCGTGGTGGTAACCAACGGAATGGTGATTCCAAATTATTCAAAATCCGACGACTGGGAAAAATTCAATGCGTTGGGCGTTTCGCAATATGGCCAGATGACCGCGGGAAGTTTTATGTATATCGGTCCGCAGGGAATTGTACACGGTACAACGATTACAGTTTTAAATGCTTTCAGAAAAATTAAAAAAGCACCAAAAGGCGGACTTTTCGTAACATCGGGTTTAGGCGGAATGTCCGGTGCACAACCAAAAGCCGGAAACATTGCAGGCTGCATCACAGTGTGCGCCGAAGTAAATCCGAAAATTACCAAAATTCGCCATGAACAAAAGTGGGTTGATGAAATTCACGAAAATCTTGATGAACTGGTTGAACGAGTTCGAGAAGCACAGGAAAATAAAGAAACTGTTTCTTTAGCTTTTCTTGGAAATGTGGTGGAAGTTTGGGAAAAATTTGCCGCTGAAGAGTTGAAAATTGATATTGGCTCGGACCAGACTTCGCTGCACAATCCATGGGCAGGTGGTTATTATCCGGTCGGAATTTCGTTTGAAGATGCTAATAAAATGATGGCGGAAAACCCGGAATTATTCAAAGAAAAAGTTCAGGAAAGTTTACGACGCCACGCCGCAGCCATCAATAAGCACACTGAAAAAGGCACCTATTTTTTCGACTATGGCAACGCATTTTTGCTGGAAGCGAGTAGAGCCGGCGCCGATGTAATGGCGGAAAATCCAAGTTTGGGACGTGAATTTAAATATCCAAGTTATGTGCAGGATATTATGGGACCCATGTGTTTTGATTATGGTTTTGGGCCTTTCCGTTGGGTTTGTGCGAGCGGAAAACCTGCAGATTTAGCAAAAACCGATGAAATCGCATGTGAAGTTTTAGAGGAAATTATGAAAAATTCGCCGGCAGAAATTCAGCAGCAAATGCAGGATAATATTACCTGGATTAAAGGCGCGCAGGAAAATAAATTGGTTGTCGGCTCCCAGGCGAGAATTCTTTATGCTGATGCTGAAGGCCGTATGAAAATAGCGGAAGCTTTTAACAATTCAATAAAAAATGGTGAAATAGGTCCCATAATTTTGGGTCGAGATCACCACGATGTTTCGGGCACAGATTCACCGTATCGTGAAACCTCAAATATCTACGACGGCTCACGTTTCACGGCAGATATGGCGATCCAGAACGTCATTGGCGACAGCTTTCGCGGTGCAACGTGGGTTTCCATTCATAATGGTGGCGGCGTAGGTTGGGGCGAAGTTATCAATGGTGGTTTCGGAATGTTGCTGGAAGGAAGTGCAGATGCCGAACGCCGGTTAAAATCCATGCTTTTCTGGGACGTGAACAACGGAATTGCACGTCGCAGTTGGGCACGGAACGAGGGCGCTGTTTTCGCCATAAAGCGCGCCATGGAAGTTGAACCCAATTTAAAAGTTACGTTACCGAACTTTGTAGATGACCATTTATTTTAAAAAAATGAAATCAATAAAAGAAATTCTGGAAGACCAAAAAGACGTCTACCTAATTGATTCAACAATCAGTTATGAAAATTATGTCTCATTTGATCTTTCAGCAAAACATACGGATGAGCTCAATTTAGACTTAACCGACGCCGAAAAATTCGAAGAGTTTGTAGAAAATCATCTTTCAGCAAACAATGCGGAAGTTGCTTTTGGAGGTTATCTTGAAAGACGAAATCTCTACAAAAGAAGTGAAACTTTTAACAGCGAAAATACCGATGAACGAAACATTCACATCGGTTTGGATCTGTGGATCAAAGCAGGAACTTCCGTTTTAAGCGCACTGGACGGCAAAATTCACAGTTTTCAAAACAATATTTCACTTGGAGATTACGGCCCGACCATTATTTTGGAACACGAAATTGAAGGGGTTACTTTTTATACTTTGTATGGGCATTTAAGTTTAGAAAGTTTAAACGGAAAAAGCGAGGGGCAACTTGTAAAGAAGGGGGAAAAAATCGCGGAGCTCGGAAAACCCCCTATCAATGGAGATTATGCGCCGCATTTACATTTTCAGATCATTAACAATATCGAGAATCGAAAAGGTGATTATCCCGGCGTTTGCAGTTCGAAAGATGTCGATTTTTACAAAGAAAATTGCCCGGATCCGAACTTATTATTGAAGATCGTAAGTTAAATATTTTCAATTTTTAGCGCTCAGCGTTTAAAAAAATGATTCCAGTAAACAAAAAACCTTGCAGAAATGCAAGGTTTTCTATTTTCGAAAAAAAATACCATTTCAGATCGAAAAAAATATTTGGTACATTTGTTTACCAATCGTTTTGTATTGGAAAATAATTGTACTAAATTTGTATTAGCAATAATGACTCACAAA